>Ga0326758_100024_pt1 | contig 124751 bp, 141 predicted proteins | sample GCRJH_S_FD_207221 | JGI IMG/M metagenome (GOLD analysis project Ga0326758, IMG submission 207221) | Hot spring sediment microbial communities from Geyser Creek Basin, Yellowstone National Park, WY, United States - GCR.JH_S | ecosystem: Environmental > Aquatic > Thermal springs > Near-boiling... | reverse complement strand
CCCCCGGTTCATTTACAGCCCCAGCTATACCATTAAAACCCATAATTCCTCTTGATTCCTTTGAATAATGATTTAAAAAAGATTTCCTTTATAGTTAAAGTAAAAAATTTAGATCTATATAGCTCTAATAAGAAATATTTACAATATAATATTACGATAGCGTACGATTATCTGAAAACTTTTAAAGCAGACTAGACACAGAAATTTACTTTAATAATTCTATAGCTTTTACATGCCCCAGCTTTTTCCGCCATTCTGTTATTCTTCTTACAAATTTACATAGTAAATCTATGAAATATTTATTGCTTATTCTAACTATCTATAAGTGTGTACTGATATTATGAGAACTTTCTCAAATCCTTCTGTATTAAGCATTGAGATTCTTTTAGTTTTTATTGCAACTTGTGCAGACATAGATATAAATTCCTTAGTCGTAAAACAATCACTCGCTGCGTGGATATCTTTTAGGTTTATAAATTGTGAACATTCTTTAGCTACTATCCTATAATTTATAGTAGTTAACCCAAGCTCTTTAAGAAAAGTAGAAAGGACACCCTCAGTGTATATCAGAGTTAGATGTATGGAATAAGCTATTGTAGACAAGAGGCTGTGTTTACAAAAAGTAAACTATTTTACTTTACACGATAATATTAAATTATGGGCAGGAGTGTAGTAATCTCTGTAAGAATCCCTGAGGAGCTGAAGGAGGAGTTGGAAAAATATAACATTGACGAGGCCGAAGTTATAAGGAGAGCTTTAATAAATGAAGTAAAGAAAGCCAAGGCTAAAGAGCTGGAGAAGGAGCTAAATGAAATTAAGGGAGTTTTGATTAAAATACCTGCTGAGGAAGTAATCAAAGAAATTAGAGAAGACAGGAAAAGCAGGTGAATAAAAACATAGACTAAAGAGGATTATATTTGAATGTTGCTTCAAGGTAGATAACGCTTGAGTTATGTGTTTGATTCCTCGTCGATTTATACCTTGCTAACTAAGGGTAAAATTGAACCTCTCGGAGGAAATTATACAGTCTTTCTTGCGAAGTTCGAACTGGGAAATATAGTTTGGAAAGAGGTGTTTCTTCATAAGAGGATAACTAGGGAAGAGGGGTTAAGGCTCCTCTTTTTCATTTCCAAGGTATTGAACACTATGAACTTGGAGGACGTAAACTGTATAGAGGCAGAGGAGATTGCTATAGATTTTGGGATAACTTTTTACGACGCTTCCTACGTTTGGTTGGCAAGAAAGCTCGATTTACCTTTAGTTAGTGAGGATAATAGGCTCAGGAAAGCGTTAGGGAAGAAATTGGAAGTTTTGTCCGTAGATGAAATAAAGTGAGGATATAAAGGAGATTTCCGAGCTATTCTGTCAAAGCTTTAGTTAGCTAAAGATGTTTGGTCTTAAAATGCGGGACTCTTTTAATCCCTAAAATATGTCAATCTGCCTAATGATCTGATGTCTCCCCTTCCTATAACGGTAGACCCAAAATCATATTAGAAAAAATATTTCTGATAGGATAATATCTAATCCATAAAAAATTTATAAGAGTGTAAAAAATTGGAGAAAGCGTTTAAGGTGAGGGAGACAGAGTATTACTACGTGAGATAGGAAGATGGTAACACCCGGTCTCCCTCACCAAAATAATATTCAACAAATAGGATATAAATTACTTTCCATGTTGAACTTTAAGGGAAAGAAAGGAGAAGAGGTGGCAAAAACTCTCATCTCCGCGTGTTTGTGGAATGACTCTGTAGAGAACAAGTCCGGAGCGTATGACGTATCCTCGCAGACCGTGAGGAACTACGTAGAGAAACAAGGGATGGGAGTGATTGAAAAACTATTGGAAAGAGCTAGGAAAATATCCTTAGAAGTACTGAAGGGGGTAAAGGAGGTAGACCTCTCGATTGACTGGACAACAAAGACGTGGTACGGGAGACCAGTGAAAGGGCTCGGAAGTTCAGAGAAGGGATACTCGTGGAACTACGCAACTGCAACGACCAAGTATAAGGGGAGAGTACTTTTACTTGCCTTTATTCCGCAAGTGAACGGCATGACTAAGGAAGAGATAGTGAAGGCCCTCGTGGAGCAAGTCGTTGCAATGGGGTCCAAGGTAAGGTTGATAACCCTTGACGCCGGTTTCTACACTGTCGACGTGCTCAATTTCATTTCACAGTTTAAGTACATAATTGCTGTCCCAGTTGGGGATGTTAAGGTTTATGAGGAGTTTGACGGGGATTACATGACTAATAGTAAGAGGCATAGGAGGGATGAGCAGGTCAAGTTCAGCTTCTCGTGTACAGTAAGGAGAAGGTTAGGAGAAAGAAGAAGAGGCTTGTTTATTTTGCTAGGGGTACTAATCTAGATCTGCCCAAGAGGGAAGTGTTGGGTTTGTATAATAAGGTAAGGGGTCCCCATAGAGACCTCATATAGGAACATTAAGGCTTTTCTTCCATTTACTAGTTCTACTAAGTTTGTTTTCCGCACGTTGATCTTCGTTCTTGCCCTTGTACTCTACTCCTTATATACCGTATTCAAGGGGGAGGTGGGGAGAGAGGAGTTTAGATTATTATTAATTCTTTTATTTCCTGATTTATTCAATCCAGAGAATTTTACATTTAATGTAATTGAAACACTTATTTACACTATAGATTTATTTTTAAGGAGGTGATTTTGGGTCTACCGTATAAGGGCGAGGATTCCCTTCTCATCCTTCCCATCATTAATTCGAGCTTACATTTCTCATTTAGCGGGCAAGTCGGGTAGCTCAGAGCTCTCCACACGAAAAGTGATTTTCACTCATAACCTCTAGTCCCTTGAGAGGAAAGCGAGAGATATATCAGCATTTAGTGCCCTAATGTTATTTTTGCCGTAAAATCTCCCGTTTGTCCCTACACTTTCATTTCAATCATTTTATCTTCATTCATGATCGAGTGTAGGGACTTAGCCCTCAACCACCTTTTGGGTGGGTCATGGGACTCCTTCGAGCCCAACGGCACGGGGCTCACATCTCCGTAATCACTCCCACCCTTTTGGGCATAGCCCACATCGGCGTGAGAGATCATCATTTATCAACAAAAGTTTGTTACAAACAGACAAAAAGATTTCTATCAACGTGAAAAAGGATTCAGCCCACTATTTACTAACTTTTGTGTTGCCACAAATTTAACCTTCACCAATACATTTACGTATTGTTCTATCAAAAGAGTAGAGCGTAAAATATGGGCCCGCTGGGACTTGAACCCAGGACCTCCGCCTTGTAAGGGCGGCGTCCTAACCAGGCTAGACGACGGGCCCACTATAATTTTATCTTTAACCTTTTTTAAACTCTTCTCCACTAATTATACAACTTGTTAGTACAGCTAACATAGCTGTTGCTGGGAGATCGCTTGTGAAATTGGGTAGTTTATATGCTTCGCCTAGACTCAATTCGAGTTTATTAAAACCGCTTTCCAAACCAGAAAATACTAGCATTATTCTTTTCTTATTTTCAAACTCCCTTTGTGAAATCTCCTTTTCAGCTTGCTGTGTTATTAAATATACTGCATCGGGAGATAATAGATCTATTGCGTCTTTTAAATCTGGGAAAATTAGGAAGGATTTATTTAATTTATAAGCAATTTTGCTGACCTCAGCTAAACCAGCTTGTGCTGCAACTCCCCCTACTTTAGTTACTACAAGATGCTTTATGTTTAATTGAAAAGCTAGCTTTGCGAAATCTATTAATTTTTGTGAACTACTCACATTATGAAGTACTATTATCAACTCAACCATTTATTACTCCCAATATTTCACGCGCAATTGCAGTAGATAAGACTACTGGAACCGCTTCTCCAACTTGATTATATTGCTCATCCCTACTCCCTAAAAATACGTGGGTATCTGGATAACTCATTAATCTGGCTTGCTCTCTTACAGTTAAAAATCTGTTCTCAAAAGGGTGGACAAACCTAGAATTACCCATGACGGTAGGGGCTAAACCATATGGGTTAAGCCTTATATAGAGAGGAATATTTCTCCCAGAGCCTCCCCTAAACATTGTTAAATAGTCATCAAAATCTAGCTTTGCGATCTCTTTTATTTTCCTCTCATTTAACTCCTGAATTTCATTATTTGGAACTAAGGTGTTACCCTGAATATCTTTAATAGCTTCCCATACAGTTAATTTTCTCTTAACCTTTGGAGGGTTAAGGGGAATGTTAGATATGAAAACTCTAGTTCTCCTTGATGGGTTGCCATAATCTTCTGCACTAAGGAAATTAAAATAAATTTTCTCATATCCCACCCTTCTGAATTCAGCTTCTAAAGACTCCTTTAGACTCTCTGTACCAACAAGTGAAGGTACATTTTCCATGACGAAGACCTTAGGTTTTAACTCACCTACAAGACGTATATACTCAAGTGTTAGTTCTCCTCTCTCGTCTAAATAAAGCCTGTCTAACGGCTCTTTCATCCTCAACGGGTTAGCACCTGTAAATGGTTCACAAGGCGGACTTCCTATTACAATTTCTGGGTTCTTACCTAACAAATAATGTATATCACTAGCTGTTATATCCCTTATATCATCTTCAATGACAACTGTTTCTGGGAAATTTGCGGAATAAGTTCTAGCCGCTGCGTGATTTATATCTATTGCTAATCCTATTTTAAACCCTACTTTTTTAAACCCTAATGAAAAACCTCCAGCTCCAGAAAATAAATCAACTACTGTTAGCACCACGTTTAGTCTCTCTTTCTATTTCCTCTTCAAGTTGTTTAATTTTTTCCTCTAAAAATTTCCTAGCTTTTTCCGAATCGTAGTATTGTAATGCTGAACCGCATTTAGGACATTTAAACTCGTTTTCGAATGCCTCGTCCATATTGTATTTTATGTTATCTTGTGGGCAAAAATAAAATAAATTATCCTTCTCTTGTTCATATTTTAATCTGAGCTTCTCTAGTATTAACCTTTTTTTATTAAGTAATATATCATTAATCTGATCTATGTTTACTTTCCAGTAATATATATACCTTGGAGAGTCTTTATCTTTAGTTCTCCTATAGGTTACAAAACCATGTTCAGATAAAGCATAAAGTTTTTTCCTTATATCATTAGGTTTTTCATCTAGTTCTTTAGCCAAATCTTCATCGGTAATTTCCACTTTTTTCTGCATCAAATATTTAAGTAAATTTGAAGCGTCCTCTCCAGCTAATTCTTTGGCTAAATTTAAAATAAAATCTTGGACGTTAACCAAGTTTAATCACCTTCTTCCCCCTCTCTTGGGGGAGAATTTTTAATTTTGCATCACTAAACTGTATATTTAGCTCTTCGCCCTTATATAATTTGTCTAAGAAAATTGCTAACGCTGCAACCTCTGAGTGAGGCTGATTTCCTATCGCTATATTATAGTCTGAATTATAATAATACCACCCCTTAACTTTCTGAGAGCCAACTATCACGAGGAGTGGTGAGTTAATTTTTCTAATTTCTTCAATTTTATCATTGATGTTAATCCCATACATAGTGAGGTGAATAACTTTACCTCCTTCTTTCCTCCATTTTTCTACTAATTTTTTAGGATTTTTTATGAACTCTATTGAAAAATATGATTTCCCTCCCCATTCATTTATTACTTTTTCTATAGTATTCTTTATTTTCTCGTCTTCACCTTCTATGTAAACTCCTTTAGCACCAAACGCTCTAGCAACTAAAATTACGTGAGTAGTAACTCTCTTGTCCCTTTCTGGTCTATGACCAAGCCTTAATACATATACTTCTCTTAACTCAAAATCTCCGATAATTTATCCCTAATTAAATTAATATTATACCTTTTTAATGCTGAGGCTGGAATCACATCATAAATTGGAGAATACATTTCTTCGCCTAACCTTTTTACGATATTTATTTTTTCATTTAGTTCCCCATCCTTTACTAAGTCCACTTTATTCATTACAATTAGCATTGGCTTACCAGATATTCCTAACTCCCTCAAAACTTCCATTGAACTTGTAAGCATCTCAATAAGCATTGTTTGACTAATTGAAGCATCTAAGACTAAAATTAATACATCAGCATATTTCGCCTCAGATAATGTTACGAAAAATGCCTCTATAATCTGTGGTGGGATACCTCTTATAAACCCTACAGTATCTACTAATAACACTTTTTTACTATCATTCAATTTTATCCCATATCTTTTAGGAGCAGTTGTAGTAAACATAGAAGTGTCTGTTTTCTGATTTAATCCAGTTAACGCATTAAATAACGTTGTTTTGCCAGCATTTGTGTAACCAACAATTGCTACACTCTTCATTTCACTTCTCCTTATTTGATCTTCTCTTGCTTTCTTCAGTTCTTCGAGCTCTTTTCTGATTTTAGTTATCCTCCTTTGATACAACCTAATCGCTGATTCTACTCCATAAACTCCAGCTCCTAAAGGACCTTGCTGTTCTGATATCTTAGTCTTTTTATATAGATCTTTAATTATTGGTAACTCATATTTTAATCTAGCTAGTTCTATCTGGAGTTTTGCCTCCTTAGACCCCGCATGTAATGCGAAAATTTCTAACAGGAGGAGAACTTTATCTAGTATTTTTTTGCCAACTAATTCCTTACTTAAATTCACAAAATACCTAGACTTGAGAATATCAAAAATTATTATCGCTTCAATTTCCTCGTTATTTTTAAACTCATTCAGCTTATCTTTAGGAATATAAAAATTAGGATTGGGCTTTTTTGGAAGTTTATATATATGGGTTACTTCATATTCTGCTGATTCAGCTAATGCTAAAGCTTCATCTTCGTATTCACTGTCTACGAATAATACAGCTTTCACTTCTTCCCCTCTCTAATCTGTGCTACATCACCTAATGTCAGCCAAAAGTCCTTCTCTCCACCTTCCTCCTCTTCACCTTCTTCTACCGGTACCAGAAGTTTTATGTTTAATATTTTCTCTAGTTGCTTTGCTTGTTGGAGAGTTGGTTTAAGTTTTCCTGCTTCAAATCTCTTTATAATATTTTCTGAAACTTTTAATTGCTGTGCTAATTGTTGTTGTGTTAAACCTAGCCTCTCTCTGGCTTCTTTTATGATTTTGTAATATTCATCAACTACTTCGAGCTCCACTTCAGTAGATAACTTCGGAACACTAGTTTTTATCTTTTTCTTCTCTTCTTTTTTCTCTATCTTATCTACGATCTTAGCTGATTTCTTAATCTTTGTATAACAGCTTTGACATACGGTAATTATACTCCCTTCATAAGATACGGTTATACCATTACCTTTAATAGGAGCACCGCATAGTTCACAGTATTTTATTGCTTGGCTTTGCATAGTATTATATTGGCTATTACTACTCTTAAACATTTTTAGGGTAATTACACCAATAATAATACCGGATTAAATTGTCTGGAGATATCGACAGCTTTAAATCTCGCAATTATACAAATGATGAAACTATAGTGAGACTTTTAGAAGAAAAAATAGAAGCTTTAACAAAAGAGCTAGAGAAATTAAGGCAAGACCTCAATTGGTATAAGGGTGAATTAGAAAAATTATTGTCACCACCATTCATAGAGGCTACCGTCCTTGACGTTTTACCTGACGGAAGAGTTGTAGTTAGAAGTTCTTCTGGACCTAATTTAGTCGTAACGGTTGCTTCCTCAGTTGATATCAATAAATTAAAGCCTGGGATGTCAGTAGCACTAACACAGAGAGGCTCATCAATAGTTGAAATATTACCAAATAGAGAAGACGTATTCGTAAAATCATTCGAAGTAATTGAAAAACCCAACGTTGCATATTCTGATATTGGAGGACTTGAGGAGCAGATCAGAGAGTTAAGAGAGGTTGTTGAGTTACCTCTTAAAAACCCAGAGCTGTTCAAGGAGATCGGAATAGAGCCACCCAAGGGAGTATTACTTTATGGCCCTCCGGGAACTGGAAAAACAATGTTAGCTAAAGCCGTTGCAAATGAAAGTAATGCCACTTTTATCCAGGTTGTAGCGTCTGAATTCGCACAGAAGTTTGTAGGTGAGGGAGCAAGAATAGTAAGAGAGGTCTTTGAATTAGCGAGAAGAAAAGCCCCTTCAATTGTTTTTATTGACGAAATAGACGCTATAGGTGCTAAAAGAATAGACATGGGGACTAGTGGCGAGAGAGAGGTTCAGAGAACGTTAATGCAGTTATTAGCTGAGATTGATGGATTTAAACCTCTTGATAATGTAAAAATAATAGCTGCTACTAACCGGATAGATATTTTAGATCCCGCTCTTCTGAGGCCTGGTAGATTTGATAGATTAATAGAAGTCCCGTTACCTAATTTTAGCGGTAGGAAAGAGATTTTCAAAATATATCTAAATAAAATGAAAATTAGAGGCGAAATTAATTATGACTCATTAGCTAAACTAACTGACGGATTTAGTGGCGCTGATATTAAGAACGCGTGTACAGAGGCTGGATATAATGCTATTAGACAAGGGAGAAATTATGTTACGATGGATGATTTATTGCTAGCAATAGATAAGATCAAAACGAAGAGAAATAAGAGTAAGTCCAGTGAAAGATATGAGAAATACGTATAATCTTTCTGCCCCTTATAAAGCCTCAGAGAAAGAAATTTCATATCTATATGATATAGCGAGTTACCAATTTTCAGAAACTGTTTCCTCCTGCCTTTTTTCAGCTTACCCTTATTTTTTAATCCAGAGATCTATAACTACAAATAAGATAAGAAACATTTTAACACCAGATAATAAGCTGTTTTTAGTACTAAGAGCCCAGGATAATCTATTCTCATTGACAGAAATTAGCGGTATGCTAATAAAAAACTGTACACAAAGGCCAGAATTTAGGTTTGTAGTAAGAAACGAAATTTCAAAATTTATACGAGAAGGTAAGAACGTTTTTTGTAAATTTGTAGTGGATGCTGATGAAAATATAAGATATGGTGACGAAGTGCTAGTAGTTAATGAGGATGATGAGTTACTAGCGATAGGAAGGGCTAGGGTTTCTGGTGAGGAAGTTAAACAATATAAAAGGGGTATTGCTGTAATTGTTAAGAGGGAGATAAATAGTGAGTATTAAAATTCTCTTAAAAGGAATAGATGAAAATGAGTTGAAAAACGTCACATTTATATCTGGATTTAGAACTTTAGGTGAAGTAGGGTATATTGCTACAAGATACATGGTATTAAAGCTTAATATGAAAAGGGTAGGATTTGTGCTCACTAAGTATTTGCGTGATGTAACTTTTCTTGACGAGTATGGTTTAGCTACTCCCTTTGAGCTCTTTTATGATAAAAATAACCATCTGTTAGTGCTTTTAAGTCATTTATTGCCATTCCAAAAAGAAATGAATGAATTTTCTGAGAAAATAATTAAATGGTTAAAGAAACTTGAGGTTAACAATGTAATATTAATTGGAGGATTAGACAAGAGATATAAAGGAGAAAATGAGAATTACAACCTTAGATGGCTTAAAACTTCAGCGAGTAAAATTACTCTTAATTATCCGTTAATGGAAAAGCAGTTACTTATGATAGGTCCTCTTGCGTTATTCACGATATATTCTGAGATAGAGGACTTGCCGGCAGTGGTCTTATTACCTTATGCGGATAGAGATAGAATAGATCCAGCTGCTGCAGCTGTTGCAATAGAGGAAATTAACAAATTACTCAACTTAAAAATTGATGTAACTGAATTATACGAAGACGCAAGAAAAATTGAAGAGGAATTGCAAAGACAACTAGAATTGATTCAGAAAGAGCTCAACAGGAACGTTTCTGACAGAGTTTATATGTAAATTTTCACAACCAATAACAGTAATTGTTTTATATCCTTTTTCTCTTAGAAATTTCTTAATTTTTTCTTTCAAAATAACCCTAACTGAATCATTAATTAGCAGTGGATATTCTGTCTGAAAATAGGGATATGAGAAGAATATATTATACGGTACAAGGCCATAAAATGGGTGTAATATGTACACGCCTTCATGATCTCTTATTCTTTTTAATTCATCTTTTTTATCTATACATAATATTAGAATTGAATCATTCTTTCTTTTTATTTTATCTACTAATTTCTCATGTCTGAGAATCTCTGGTCTTAAAAGGGATAATTCATCATAAACAAAAATTCCTTTTACATCTCCTTTTACTCTAGGATCGAACTTCTCTATGTAACTAGCATACTGTAAAAATTTCTTAAATGCCGAATATACTGCTGGATGTGAGTAAGCCTTCTGTTGAAGATACTCAAACAATCTCCCTTCCTTTATTGACTGTTTAATCTCGTTAATTTCCTCCTTAATCACATAAAGGTTATGGATTGCTAAAAGTTTTGTTCTTTCTTCCTTACTCATTTCTAAAAGCTCTTTGGGAGTATATTTACTACATACCGGACATGAACAAGGAAAATATTCTAAGTCTTCTAATCTATATACTCTTTCCCTAGTCATGTATCTATTATCTCTAGCGTAAAGTATGTAAGATGCGGAATCAAAAGAGTCTACCCCTAATGCTACCGCAAAAGGCATTATATGAGGGACTCCTCCTCCAAATAGGTGAAATGGTTTACCTCTGCTAACGTTTACTTTTGCAGTATAAATCATTTCAATTAGCGGTACATATTCATATCTTTGCATTAGAACTGTTGGACTACCTAACGCTAGCATCTTATAGTTCTCATTATTGTTAGCTTCCTTAGCAGAGTACTCTAAGAGGTCTAAGAACGTGCCCCCTTGAATCGGATGAACCCAGATTATTCTATCCGAGGTTCTCTTAATAATTTCCTCAACTTCCTTAGCCCTTCTTAAGGTCTCTAATACAGTATGCTTTGCTTCTTCCTTATCCTTTACATCTCCTGTCGGAACATCCAATATAACTCCTATATCTGGTTCTATAGTACTTTCGAATTCAACTATTTCTCTATTACTAATCTCTATTTCTCCATATTGAAGTACTTGATAAGCACCAGAATCAGTCATTATAATACCGTTAAATTTTAAGAAATCATGAATTTTGGTTCTGATATTAAAATTCTTTTTAATTATATATGCATTAGTAATGATATTATTAAATCCAATAGATTTTATATCCTCTATTGTAATTTCAGATTTAATAGGGTTTATAACTGGGAAAAATGCTGGAGTCTCGATTTTACCATGTGAAGTTTCTAATATACCTATTCTACCGGCCAAATCCTCATCTTTTATTTCGAAATCTCCTATCATTTTATGCTCCTTTCTTTTTCTTTTCGATATATGCATTAAAAACGTCATATACTTTTTGAGCTAATGGGCCACTACCTTCAACTCCGTTCTCGGAAACCTTTATCCTATCTAGAATTGTAACTATTCCTACTTCTTCATAAACCTTTATATCTGAAGAACGAAGATTCAATTCCTTAGATAATATTTCTGCGAATTCTCTAGGATCAAACAAAGGAGCTGTTTTTACCAGTATTTCAGTAATAATATTACCATTTAAAATAACTTTATAATAAATATTGTTCTCGTTGTCCTTAGCATTTGTTAAAGCTATCATAAATGGTGTTAGTTCAAAAGAACTTAGTACACCCGAGTATGTCTTATTATTTGATAACTTTACTATAACAGTCTTATCAACTAGGCTTGCTAAGTCCGTAAATATTCTTTTAGCACTCATATGGATAGGTATGCTAAAATGGTTAATAATATTTAACCCATTATCACTAAAACATTTATGGCTATACAAGCTGAAGGAAAGCTGGAAGCCGAGTGTAGTATCAATTCAATAGAAGCTGGAACTTTAAAGAACTTATATATTGTGAAAATGAATTGCGGCGTTTATGACGTTGAATTTGATATAGTAGACGTAATTAATATATTTAATAAAGGAGACAAAGTAAAGTTAACCATCTCTAAACAAAGACCCGAATACAGTAATAGAGACTTTTGTGCTCATGGTTATTTATTTTACGAGAAAAAACAAGAGAATAATAAAGTGCTAGATCAAATATCACTATTTGGATTAATAGTAAAAATTTATTCAGATCAAGGCTTAATACAGCAGAAGATATTCAATATGATGGATCACGTGTACTATTGTGTCAAAAAATTAAGTTAATTTTATGAATTCTTCTTCTGTGTTATCCTTTTTTATAATTAGAATATCTATACCATCACCAGATGTTACGTCTCTCTCTATAGCAGCTTTCATAGCCTTAGTTACAATTTCTTTAGCTTTATCAACAGATAAGCTGGGATCGTATTCGGCTTCTAATACGCCTATTGCAGTTCTTGCCCCAGATCCTACCGCGGCGTATGAATCTTCAATAAGTGAACCTATAGGATCTAAAATGTATAACTGTGGGCCTTGATCATCAATCCCCCCAAAAAGTAATTCAGATATATATGGCATCCATTTATTTTGATATAATATAACTGAGAGTAACTTGGCCGCCGCTTTAACACCTATTTTTCTATTATTATAAAGTTCATAATATTTAATTTCTATGTTCATTATCCTAGTTAAGGTCTGGACATCGCCTATTATTCCAGCACCAGCTATTCCAAATCTATCAATCTTAAATACTTTTTTTGCTGATCTACTTAATACATATCCTCCGTAACTTAGCCTCCTTTCAGCAGATAATATTACACCATCGCTAACTTTTACACCTAAAGCTGTAGCGGGTAATTCTTCCATAAAAATAACCCTACCTTTCACTCCTTTTTCTTTACTTAAATTATTTGCTTAACATAATCCTCAAGTTTGCTTTCATCAATTGTAGTTTGTTCTTTTGTATTAAGATTTTTTATTGTTACTTTTTTATCCTCATATTCTTTGTTTCCCACAAATATTGCTAAATTGTATCCCTCTTCTACATAAGTTAAAAGTGCTTTAGAAAGTGCTGATTCTTTAAGATTTAACGAAGTAATAATTCCTATACTACGCAATTTACTAACTATTTTAATGCCATATTCTATTAACTTTTCATTATCGTCCAATACAAAAACTACAGCTTTCTTGTAATTATTTTCTTTTATTTCATTAAGTACTAGTGAAGTTCTCTCTACTCCTATAGCAAACCCTATGGCTGGGGTTTGAGGTCCTCCGTAAAGCTTTATTAAATTATCATATCTACCTCCACCCGCAATACTAAAAGGAACCTTAGGGTGATTTACTTCAAAAATTATTCCAGTATAGTAGGCAAGTCCTCTTACAAATCCAGTATCTACGACGACATCTATGCCTAGATTAGATAGTATTTCAGATATTTTCTTTATTCTATGAACATCATCAATTAATACGTTATCAACTTTTTTAACCTCTATCAAAATCTCATCCCAACTTGAATCCTTTAATTCACCGTAGTTTAGTAAAAATGATAGTAAATTAAAAAATGGTGAATTATTGTCTAATTGTTTTAGTGCTTCTTCCTTTCTCCCCTTATCTATCAAATGTAGTAAATGCTCTTGTTTGTCCTCATTTACTCCAAGTTTAGTAAAAATAGTTCTAAATATTGCTATATTATTAATTTTTATTTTTATATCTTTTAATAATCCTAATTTTGCATATATTTCCGCTAAAAGAGAAACTACTTCTACGTCAGATAATAGACTTGATGAACCTATTAGTTCAACTCCAGCTTGTCTAAATTCCCTATATCTTCCAAATTGAGGTTCGTCATATCTATATACAGTACCCGTATAGAAGAGCCTAACTGGTTTAGGCAAGTGTTGCATATTATTTAAATACGCTCTTACAACACTAGGCGTGAATTCTGGTCTTAAAGCCACTTCCCTCTCAGCTTTATCTTTAAAAACATACATAGTATTCCTTAGCTCTTCACCGCCCTTAAGAGCAAATAGTTTAAAATCCTCTACTAAAGGGGTATAAATCTCTTTGTAACCAGCCTTTATGACAGAGTCCCTAAATACATCCTCTATGTACTTTAACTTCTCTAACTCTTTGCCAAAATAATCTTTCATACCTCTTACTGGCTCATAAGAGATCAGGATAATCACCTCTTATTCAGTTTTATTTCTGATATGGAGTAATAAGTTACATCACCATATTTATCTACTATTGCAATTACACCTCTTTTTTCGATTTTAGACGTAAAAGAGACAAAATCCTCAATTTTTTTAATAGATAATGGTTTGTTCTCGTTTAATATCATAATAACATAATTTTCATTATTATTTGTAACGAAAATATATCCGCCACTACTTTTACTCTTTTTACCTCTATATTTTAAATCATTAATTACTATAAACTCGTCTATATTAAAACTTTCGCTCATCTACCACTCTCTAGTGTAATTACTACAATTCACGGAAAAATATATTTCGTGCACATTTTAAAATCATGAAATGCCCAAATTGTGGATTTGATGAGTTAATATGGGATACAAAGTCTGGTAGTGTAGTGTGCCCAAATTGTGGATTAGTAATAGATCAAATCTATGAAGATAGTGTAGTTAACGTTGACGAAGATATTATAACAGGAAGTTATAAGCCTGGCCACTATTTAACTTTAAATAAGAAAGAAACTGAAATTCTTAGAAATATTATCACAAAAAATCTAAAAAGTAAGAGTAGTAGTAAGAAAGCTATATATTACAATGGCAATATAATAAATAGTGACTCTCTAAATGCTATTAAATTTCTTGAAAATAATGAATTATTATTGATTATATTTGATATAGTAAATAGTATTCCTAAATTAGCTAGCAAACATCTAAAATATAAAGTAGGTATTTCAATTTATTTTACTAACAAAGAATTATTTAATAAGGTTTATAAAAACCTTAATATAAATATTAGATATTTTAATAGAATATTGAGTGAGCTAAATGCAGTTGAAAAAATGACATTGAAAGAGAAGATTTATAATACTATCAAAGAGCATTCCATAAAGAGCAGAGAACATGAAGTGATCTTAATTAGATGATAAAGCTTTCTATACTTAAACAATTTTTAAACACTACCACTGAATCCTAGACTCAAATTGTAAGCAATTTACGTAAGAAAAATTTTTATATAACCTCTTCTTATGTGAGCAAGAACGGGTGAGTTAATAAAATGTCTTCAACTGCTACAGTAGCTACTACACCAGAAGGTATTCCAGTCATTATATTAAAAGAAGGATCAAGTAGAACATATGGAAAAGAAGCATTAAGGATTAATATAGCTGCAGTTAAGGCAGTAGAAGACGCTTTAAGAACTACATATGGGCCCAGAGGAATGGATAAAATGTTAGTTGATAGCTTAGGTGATATAACAATAACAAATGATGGTGCTACAATACTTGATAAAATGGACTTACAGCATCCAGCTGCAAAACTCTTAGTTCAAATAGCAAAAGGACAAGATGAGGAAACAGCAGATGGTACTAAAACTGCTGTTATCCTTGCTGGAGAATTAGTTAGAAAAGCAGAAGAATTATTGTATAAAGAAATCCACCCAACAATTATAGTTAGTGGATTTAAGAAGGCAGAAGAAATAGCGTTAAAAACCATAGAGGAGATTGCGACTCCAATATCTATTAATGATACAGACGTTTTAAGAAAAGTGGCAATAACTTCACTATACAGTAAAGCCGTTGCAGGTGCGAGAGAGTATTTAGCAGATATAGTAGTTAAAGCAGTAACACAAATTGCGGAATTAAGAGGAAACAAGTGGTACGTTGACTTAGATAACGTACAGATAGTGAAGAAGCATGGAGGGAGTATTAATGATACTCAAATAGTTTACGGGATAGTAGTAGACAAAGAAGTTGTTCATCCAGGAATGCCTAAGAGAGTTGAAAATGCAAAGATAGCCTTATTAGATGCTTCACTTGAAGTTGAAAAACCAGAGCTAGATGCCGAAATTAGAATAAACGATCCAACACAAATGCAGAAGTTCCTTGAGGAGGAAGAAAATATACTTAAAGAAAAAGTAGAGAAAATAGCTCAAACTGGAGCAAATGTAGTAATTTGCCAGAAAGGTATAGATGAAGTTGCACAGCATTACTTAGCTAAGAAAGGAATATTAGCAGTAAGAAGAGCTAAGAAGAGCGATTTAGAAAAATTGGCAAGAGCTACTGGTGGTAGAGTAGTTTCTAACATAGACGAGCTAACAGCACAAGACCTAGGATATGCTGCACTAGTAGAAGAGAGGAAAGTAGGAGAGGATAAAATGGTATTCGTTGAAGGTGCAAAGAATCCCAAATCCGTTAGTATATTAATAAGAGGAGGATTAGAGAGAGTAGTAGACGAAACTGAAAGAGCCCTAAGAGACGCACTAGGCACTGTTGCTGACGTAGTAAGAGATGGCAGGGCTGTTGCCGGTGGAGGAGCTGTCGAGATGGAAATAACCAAAAGACTTAGGAAATATGCTCCACAAGTTGGAGGAAAGGAGCAATTAGCAATAGAGGCTTACGCTAATGCATTAGAGAGCTTAGTCATGATATTAATAGAGAACGGAGGATATGACCCAATCGATCTAATAGTAAAGTTAAGAAGTGCGCATGAGAATGAGGCTAACAAGTGGTACGGTATTAACGTATTTACAGGACAGATAGAAGACATGTGGAAATTAGGTGTAATAGAGCCAGCATTAGTTAAAATGAATGCCGTAAAAGCTGCAACTGAAGCTGCAACGCTTATACTAAGAATTGATGATCTAATAGCTGCCGGAAAGAAGAGCGAATCTAAGAGCGGAGAGAAGAAAGAAGGAGAAGAAAAGAAAGAAGAAGATTAAACCACTTTTTTAATTTTTACTATTGCATGTTTTCTTATATTTGGAGCGACTAATAGTGCCTCTCCAATATCAAATTTATCTAGCCATTGTATAATACTCTTATCTAAGGAAAGTGCTTCACTTATTACTTTTTTATCTATATTGGATTTAATTGAATGAATTATTTTAATACTCGTATTTTTCATAACAGTATCATCAATACTAGACGGAGATTGAGTAACAATACATAAACTCACATTATATTTCCTAATTTCTTGTAATGCCGTCTTTAGAACGCTATTTTTACCGTTAAAGTAGTTATGCGCTTCTTCAACAACTATCATAATTTTTTTACCTTCATCCTTAAATTTCTCATAATATTCAAACAAGAATTTCATTAAAAACAATGAGTAAAGTCTTTTTAGCATATTGTTTTTAATAAAACTTAAATCTATTATATTACCACCTTCCAGTTTATCCCCAATCTCATAAAAAGTATAACCATAAGGAGAAAATAATTTACGACCTAATGGAGTAGTTAAAAGATAAAGCTTTCTACCCAAAGCAAACTTAATATCTCTAATCATATAACTCTCTGATGAAATTTGTTCCAAAACGGATCTTAACGTGGAAGTTGAAAGTTCATCAATACCTTTCAGTTTTTCTAAGATTAAATAAAGTAGAAACGTTTGCGGATCAGTTAGTTCTAATGAATCCTTCATTATCTCTATAACCTCATCAAGCTCATTATCATCAAATTGAAACAGATTTAAAGTAGGGATTGTATATGAAGAATAATATTTAAATTCTGGGAGTAATTCTTTATACTCTCCATGCCAATCCAGTATTACCACGTTAAACCCTTTTTTAAATAACTCCTTTGCTATTAGAGCGGCAGTATTAGTTTTACCACTTCCAGTGGCACCAAATATTGCAATATGCCTAAAAACGTCAGCGGAATTAATGCCTATAGGTATCTCATAATTATCAATTAATTTCCCTAATTGGATATCAAACTTCGCATCTAATATTTCAGATTCTGGTATATCGTATCTCTTGTGAAATACATACCCATTAAAAACTACTGCAGATCCTATTTTAGGAAATGGGAAATATATAGACGTATCAAAATTAGTTACCTCTAGTGTTATATGTGGTGCTATACTCTCTATAATATTTTTTAAGCTGATCACATTATTTATAAATTCTTCTTCATTAAAGTTGCTATTAATTTCTTGGTAAAAAATGAATCCACTACCAGGTATAGGATCTAAATATGTTATTACTGCTATCTTAATTTTTCTGTCCTTATGTCTTTTTATAGTTTCTATTACTTGTGACAATTCTTTATTGTAATCCACTGTTTGATCAGCTTCTTTACCAACTATTTTAAAAGCGATATAAGCCACTTCCTTTCCGTTAATTTCTATCCTATTTACGGAATTAGATATTATTGATCGTACGACGATTCTGCGAATTTTATAACCTAGCTTAGTCCTAGTAAAAGTAATAATAATTACAATGATAGAGACAAACATTGTAATAATAAGAAACAAATTGAATTCGAATACATGTAATGATTGAAACAATAACAAAAGTCCTAATAAAAACACTAGTATAGCAAAATACCTACTCTCCATGACTTAAAAACAAAATATTTTAAGAGAGCCAGTCAATCGAATTTATCGCATTAAGCGAAAGTAAATATCTAACTCTTTTTTCAGAAACGCTTATTTTTTCCATTTGATTACTAATACAACACTTAATTAAATAACGTTCATTCCCATTCTTGCTAGCTTCAATTGCATCATTTATATTACGTTTATTAGTAAGTAATAATAAGAAAAGAATAGGCAGAGATTTAATACGAGTTACTCTGTTCTCTCTTATTATATAATTGATAATTTCACAAGCTTGCTGAACAACCTCTCTTGGTGGTAAAAAGTAAACTACTTGATATACGCACTTTCCATCAAACCTTATTACTTCTTTTTCATTGATATTTTCGCTAATTTTTTCTATTGTAATCAAATTATCCACCATGATTAATAGGCAAAATTTCTATTATATCACCATCTTTTAACTGACTGGTATTAGACAACCTATAATCTTTACCATTTATCAGTATAATATAACCAGCTTTAATTTTCTTATCTTTAGAGATTATTATGTTTTCATTATCTATTTTAAAAAGAATATCCTCTAAGCTTGAATTTGAATTAACTTCTATTTTCTCCTTTCCAAACCTAGAAATTAAAGGACCTTTAAAAACTATTGTAATACTCATATTTCTTCGCTTTCTTCTATCTCCTCCTTTTTCTCGCTTTTCTCCTTGATTAACTTAGCATATCTGGTTAAATAACCTGCAATTCTATTTCTCACTTTCTTAGACTGGACATCAACATATTCCTCCACTAGTTTCTTATTCTTTGCAAAGTCTGTTGTAACTTGATCTTTAAGTTTACTATACAACTCTATTGAAACCCTCTTAATATCTTTAGTATACACATTACCCATGAGCAACCCCAGATAAAAGTAAAGTAAAGGAGTAAAAAATTAATCGTGTGTAGCCTCTTGCGCTTTTTCCTCTTTTGCGTAAATACTCTCCTTAACCTTATACATGTCTGCTTCCTTCTTAAATCTAGGCCTTAATTTCTCTAGTATAAGAGGCAATGTCGTATACTCCATCTCTGTTGGTTCTAATCTATGAGGCATAAATGGACCGTGCCTCCTAATGTAATCAGCTATAATATTGGCTAGCCTCCTAACCTCATCAAATGCTGGATCATCAAACAAGTCTGAAGGACCTACTAACTTACCATTTTTAACATTAAATCCTAAACCTATAAGCCTCGGAGGACCGTCAAATCTTGTAGCTTTAGCATCCCTTTGAGACACAGGCATTAAAGGACCATAATGACTCCCTCTCATCCATCCTGGAACTAGGTGCGGAAAAGTGAAAGCTTCTAAAGCCTCACCTAATGCTGGTAAACCATGTTGTAATCTAACTATCATTACTGGATCATCCTTACCAACATATTTACCCGCGATTAAGTTTAATCTCTCTATAGATACTACAGCTGCTAACATATTATCTTCATTCCTATAAACTCTTCTAATTACATATCTTGCTGGAGTTCCAATTAAAGCAAGTAAATCATAAAGTTCTTGCGGAGCAGATAATGTTACAGCCTCCCCTTGATAGACGTCTAGTACCTCAAATTTAAATCCACCATGCATGGTTGGATCTATCACAAGCCCTGGAGTATTAAACGGATCTGCAAACATTTTATAAAGAGGTAAATTAAAAGCACCTGGCTCTGTCTTATCTGCCATAAATATTGCTATAGGTTCAGAGGGCCTTTCTTCAATCTCCATTTCTGCAACACCGGGTCCTAGACCTCTTACATTTCCAGAGAAAGAGTCTGAAAGCAGATCTTGACCAGCAGCATAAAGCCCTAGTTCTTTAGCAACTCTAGCAGCCTCCTTAAAGGCATTCCATGCAGTCTCATGAACTTTAGGATCTAATTCCCCCCTGGTATGCGTCATTATTAATTGTAAATCGTCACCAACATGTGTAATATAATAATCTATTAGAATTCCCTTACTCTTTGCGTCTGCTAAGATCTTACTTGCTGCAGCCATAGTATCTGGGTGGACTACATGATGACCGGCTAAACTACCTATATCTGCTTTTATAACACTTATAGTGGTCTTCATTGGAGTATAATTTAACTATCAATATAAAAAACTTACGTGGAGTCTTCTTTCAAGAACTTCATCGAATAATATTCTCCACTCTCTTTCTGAAGTCTATCAAGATAACTTCCTGGTTTATTAACTCTAGGTCTACCAGTATCAATATCTCTCCTAAACGTAATACCAAGCTCCTTTAAGAACTCGTTCATCCCAGAGCTCAATGTCTGGGGTTTCTTCCCATAACCTCTACTTCCGGGGATTCCGCTGAATACCATTATTCTATCCGCAATATAATCGTGAAGGGATAAATCATGATCTACCATAAAAGTAACACTCTTTCTTTCCCTAGTTACCCTCTTTATTGCTTTAGCTACTATATATCTTTCTTCAACATCTAGATATGAGGAAGGTTCATCAATAACATAAATATCGGCCTCTTTGGCCAATGCACCAGCTATATATAATTTCTGTAACTCTCCACCACTTAAATCCATTACATTAGATTCTAAAATTCTATGCAAATTAAGTCTTTTAATTACTTCCTCAAAGAACCAGGAGGATGAAGATAAAACGTCTTTTCTAACGTTCTCTAGAAATTGTTGAACAGTACCGTCAAAATTAGGAGCTAATTTCTGCGGTTTATAGGATAAGCTTAGTCCTTCGGTCAGAACACTACCCTCATCGGGCTTTATTTCAGACACAAGGATCCTCATAAACGTAGTCTTACCAATACCATTAGGCCCAACTATACCTATTACTTCCCCCTCTCTTGCAAAACCTTCCTCAACTCTTAATTCAAAACCCTCTAATTTCTTATAAATATTAGTCCAAATCACTTTCTGTTGAGCATGAGGGTTAAGATCTAAGTCAGTTAAATCCTTAAGGTTGAACTTAATTTCATCTGGCCTTATCTGCACATTCTCTGCTGGCAAATAACCGCGTAAAAAGTTATTAATTCCTACCCTATTACTATACGTTTTTGAAACCCTTCCGTAAACAGAGCTCTTACCATATATAATATTTATTAAATCCGCTAAGTAATCTAGTACTATTAAATCGTGTTCCACAACAACTACGTATTTACCCTTTGTGAGCTCTCTGATAGCATTAGCCATATTAATACGCTCTCTAATATCAAGATATGAGGAAGGCTCATCAAATAAATATACGTCAGCTTCCTTTAGAAGTGCTGCTGCAATTAATAATTTTTGTAATTCTCCTCCACTTAAATATTTCACGTTTTTATCCCAAAAAGATGAAAGATTCAATAATTCCTTAACTTCATCCACCTTTCCCCTCTGATCTGCTTTAGTTAGTAACTCCTTTACAGTTCCCTGTAAAAACTTACTAGCATATTCAACGTACTGAATTTTGTGCACCACTTTAATCTTATTATTATATAAAGAGTAAAAGTAATCATATAATTCTTTTCCTTTAAACTTCTCTAATACAAACTCTTTAGTAGGTTTAAGATTAGGATCCCCAAAATTAGGAATTAATTCTCCACTGAGAAGTCTTAAAATAGTGGATTTACCAGTACTGTTCTTTCCCAAAAGACCTATTATATACCCTCTTTTTGGAGTGATCATACCGAAGAGTTTAAATCCATTAACCTTATACCTATGTATCTCATCTTTACCATACTCATCTGGCAAATTAACTATATCTATCGCATTAAAAGGACATTTTTTAATACAAATACCACAACCTATACAAGCTTCTTCATAGATTACTGGTTTACCTTTTACAATCTCTGCTAATTCAATAGCCTTACCCCCAGACCTATTTATCGGACAAAAGGATACACATTCTATATTACACTTATCCGGTTTACAATAGTCATAATTTATTACTGCAACTCTCACTTTAATCCCCTAAACTAAATTAGAGGAGAAAAAATTTGAAATTACCATTCCTCCTCTTCCCAATCCTCTTCCTCTTCCCAGTCTTCCTCCTCGAAATCCTCTTCCCAATCCTCTTCAAAAACCAAAGCTTTCACCACTCATCTCACCATCTAATTACTTAAAAAAATTTCCTACTAACTTATTAGTAGAATTTACAAATAGAGAATTAGGAAAGGGCCCGTAGCTCAGCCAGGATAGAGCGTGGGTCTCCGGAACCCAAGGTCCCGGGTTCAAGTCCCGGCGGGCCCGTATTTTACCACGAGTTTAAAGGAATCCTTAACCACAAATGCAAGAGAATTGTAAGATTCAAATTGTTCAGTTAATTTTAAGCAGATGTCTCACAAGCCTATTTATTTCGTTAACGTCATTTATGATAACTGGGGAAACTTCTAGGAAAATGGGTTTAGTTAAATGTCTATACACTCTCGATTGATACGTACTTTTTAATAAACCCCTCTCAATCTCAACATTAACCTTGTTACCAAAAAATATGTAATTACATTTCTTACATCTAAAACCCTTACCTTTCCCTAAAGATTCGCTAGAGCCACCACACATTGGACATTTCGGATTCATAGATTTAAAAGTAAATAGAGAGATAATTGTGAATCTTTCAGCCTCAATTATCTTACCATACTGAATAGAGGGCTTTATTGCACCTATAACTTCTATTTCATCACCATTAATAAGTTGCTGTGCTGCTAAATTTAACTCCCCAGTTTCCTTATAGAAAATTATATGATCTCCATTTTCACCAGTTACTATGACGTCGCCCCCTTTAAGGATCTTGACCTCTTTAACCTTAACTCGCATTATTGCAGTTTGATATAAAGTACCAGAGACTACTATATGGGAGTCCGTAGCTTGATTACTCTTAAATATCATCGAGTTTTCAATTTTATTCTCAGTCTTGATCTCCTCAAGGGCGTTAAGTAAAATATAAGGATCTAAACCCCTAACACCATATAATACAGGGTCGTTACCATGAGGAGAAATTAACGCTTTACGCTTTATAAAATCATAATTCGCAAATACTTTAGGAAAATATTTTTCCTCAAAAGCAATTACGCTTTCTTCATTAACTTTCCTTTCTTCATCAATATACCTGTAAGTTAATAGTTCATAAGTGAATTTATCTGAATTAAACCCTAAAGCTGCAATACTGCCTATGACTCCTCTATCTCCCCTTATTAAAATATTATATTTCTCCGCTATTTTCTTAGCTAAATCTATAGGTATTACGTCTGTTAAAGCTTTCTTGTAAACCCAATTAATTCCCTCTAAGATAGATGTGTTAAATTCTGTTAATGCAACACCGGGCTTGCGATTAAACTTGTCAGCCTTAGATATTTCTGTTGTGTATTCAATGCTTTTATCCCATATAATATCTAACAGATCGTGAATATCTCTACTACTTTTAAACACTATTTTTACACTTCCATTTCCTCTAGTCTTCCATGGAATATTAGGATTAAGCCTTACTAATGAAGGAAAATCTACTAATGAAATTCCCTCTTTTTCAATTAGATATTTGATTAATAAAGTAGAGAAATGAGTAGTGCATCCGCCTATTTGTGAGTCATGGTCATCTATTCCTAAAACATAAATCATTTCTTCACTACACTTTTCCCCTCTACAATAATCATAGTTAATGTTGATCTCACCTTTGGAAGCTTTCTTATTGTATTAGTAACGAAATCTTTTAACTTATCTAAAGAGTCCGCCTCAACTTTCGCAACTATATCGTATACTCCATAAACTACATGAACTTCCGATACTTCTTTCATTTCCCTTAATTTTTCGAAAACTTCTTCCTCCCCTCCCGCATCCGTATTTATGAGAACGATTGCTGATGCCATTTTAATCCGAGAAGGTTTATTAGAAATAAAGTTATAAGAATTTTATGAGTATTAATGAAAATATATATTATAGATTATCATAAGGATGACCCAAAGAAATGTACCGGAAAAAAACTAGTTAAACTCGGATTAGCTAAAAAGACTATAAAAGGTTATGGTATTATACTCGATCCTTATTCTAATATTATTCTGTCTATTAAGGATAAAAACATGGCTGAAAAAGCCGGAATAACTGCAATAGATACCTCATGGAATAATAATAATGTAGAAGAATTTAGATTAAAAGGAGCCCATAGAAGATTACCGATTTTGTTTGCCGCTAATCCAGTTCATTATGGAATTGCTTATAAACTCTCTACATTAGAAGCAATAGCTGCCACTTTGTATATATTGGATTATGTTGAGGAAGCCTTAAAAATATTAAATACCGTGAAGTGGGGTCATACTTTTTTGGAATTAAACCGCGAATTATTAGAAGGATACAGAGGGAAAGACGATAAAGAGATTTTACTAATAGAAAAGGGCATACTAAATAAAATTATGGGAGCCCAGCAATAACCCAGCTTCTGTATTTAGGGGGATTTGACTTAGCGTTCTCAAGGGAGTCGGATCCCCCTACTCATCCTCCCTTTACTTTCACCTGGGAGGACTACCATTTCAACCAGTAAAGCGGGTCTCATCTATGTGACCCAGTTACCTAGGTCACAATGGACTCATCTTCATTTCCCGCTTTACTGGGAATGTTTCTGTGTAGTTGCCTGGGGTACTACCCCAGCCTTTTAGGCTCCCATGGGGATCGGGTGGCTGGAGTTTCCTCAGTAACCCGTGACCCCCTTGCTGGGCTCCCATAAATATCTTTATACTGGTGGAGGAATTAAAACCGATGCTAAAATAACTCCTGCTATTAAAGCGATCCCGATAATTATTAACACTGTAGGCGAAATTTTAACCTTCTCTTTCTCTTCCTCATAATATCTTATTAATCCAGCCATGGACACTAGGGGAACAGTTTCCTTCTTCTTTTTACTTGATGGCATTTTTTCTCACACTTTTTATCGATTTTATAATTTTTAACGCTTTCTCTGAATCTTGTTCAATTATATTTCCCGTTACTATTATATCAGCTCCAGCATTAGCTAAAGTAATAGCCCTATTCTCATCCCTAATACCTCCCCCAACTATAATTATAGCGTCCTCTACGTTTGCCTTAACTATTTTAATTGCCTCAGGTTTTACAGTCTCCGGAGCACCTGAACCCGCTTCTAAATAAATAAACTCCATCCCCATGTACCTAGCCATAAGAGAATATGCTAAAACAAGCTCTATGTTATCATAAGGAATTACCCTAGCCCTACCGACATGGGCTGCTGTACCTCCAAAACCGACTATTATATATGCTGTAGGTAAAGCTTCTAACCCCATTTTTTTAACTATTGGCGCAGCAATCAATTGAGCACCTACAACGTAATATAGATCATCAGAGTTCAATAATGATAAGAAAAGAATAGCGTCAGCTTTATTTGATAATAAGTTAACGTTACTCGGGAAAATTATTACAGGTAACCCAAAATCTTTTAAAACTGAAATTATCTCCTCTAATCTCTCTTGCGAGACACCTAGTGTTCCTCCAACTAAAAAAGCATCAGTTCCAGCCTTTACTAGTTCTCTCGCTATTTGGTAAGCTGATTTGTCTACTTTATCTGGATCAAAAAGTGAAAAATGTAGAACCTTGCCTTCACTCAGAAGATCCATTATGTACTTCTTCACTTTCCCCTTCATTTGAGGCCTCACTCTTTTCCTCCTCTTTACAGGGTTCCAGCTTATTTTCAAAATACATATCTATGAATTTACCGTAAACATTAGCTTCATCAAATACAGAAGGGACTTCAAATTCTGAACATAAACCGCAATTACCACATTGAATTTTTGCTTTTCCGTCCTTGATTGTAATCGTAACTGCAACCTTACCACATCTCGGACATTCAAACACTTTAGGTATTTTTGGTTTTGGTCTTAGTAGTAATTGCTTTCTTCTTTTTCTTCTCCCTCCCACTCCTTCTTACACCACCTATTTTTATTTTAAAACCAGTATTAAACACTTCTACAAAGGTAACATAAATAAAACCGCCAATTAACGTTCCTATAACACCTAAATATATAACCTCAAATGCACTAACCACTTTAATAACCTCTCCTCATTATTAACTTTCTTAATATAAATGACTTATCCATTGTATAAATTTCGAATATTATATCCTTAAAAACATCTTCACTGACGTAAATAGTGAAAACAACATCTCTCTCAAGAGCTTTATTTAACGCTAATAAATGATAACAACCCCCTAAATCTTTTTCAGTATATAGAGATTTAAAAGCGAAATAAGGACAAGAACAGTAATTCTGATACATTAAATAATCTTTATTTTTACCAAGAAAAACATAAACACTAATTCTACTATTTTCTAATGATAAACGTATAATCCTACCTTCCTTTACACTCCTCTCAGCCTTCCTTTCCTTCCTTAATAAAGACATTCACAATTTAATTTTACCAAATATTACCATTTTAAATTGTCTTAGTAATCAGATTTACAATGGCTCATCACAGCTCAAGCCGCCCATCGTTCATCATCCTTTAGCTAAAATTTTTTAATTTGAATATTAATAGGTAATGTTGGGCCGGTAGCTCAGCCTGGAAGAGTGCTCGGTTGGCATCCGAGAGGTCCCGGGTTCAAATCCCGGCCGGTCCACTCTGGGCTGAATCCTTTTTCACGTTGATAGAAATTTTTTATATCTGTTTATAACAAACTTTTGTTGATAAATGATGATCTCTCACGCCGATGTGGGCTATGCCCAAAAGGGTGGGAGTGATTGCAGAGATGTGAGCCCCGTGCCGTTGGGCTCGAAGGAGTCCCATGACCCACCCAAAAGGTGGTTGAGGGCTAAGTCCCTACACTCGATCATGAATGAACATAAAATGAATGAAAGTGTAGGGACAAACGGATTCCCCCGGGCTCCCAATCTTAAGATCGTTTCGATTATCTTATCTAAAGGTCCTACGTAATAGTCCCTTAAGTTACCCTCATTATCCTTCTCTATTAGGTAAACATAATACTTTCCCTTAACTTCACGAATCCTTATATCACCAAATGTGAAAACCTTATTACTCATCCCCTCGGCCCATTTATAATTATCACGTGGAGAATTTAAGGACTGTTAATTATCATATCAAACTTGAAATTGAAAGATTCATGATAACAATTACTCAATCCTGCAAAAAACTGAATTTTACGCTTTGATAGTCTTTACTTTTATTTTACTTTCCTCCATGGAGGTCAGTGTAGTTGCGTTCTTTATACCGCTCATTGTCATAGCGGTTTCGAGTACTCCGTTAGAGTTTCTCATAAACACGTTAGTCTCCTCTACTGAGCCCATTGAGATCTCTACGGCTTTAACTACATTGGGGGCGGAATAGGTTATATTCTAGCGTCATAATTACTCAGGTAGCTGAAAAAGGATTATAACTGAAATAATCTCAGAGTTTAAGGTAATAATATTACCTCCAAAAAGCTAATTTAAAATTTCAAAGCTGAAAAATAAAATTATCTTTCCATTATTCCCAGGCTCGTGAGCTTAAGTGATATGGACAAGTAATAAACTGAATAACTATTTTATACCCGTCTCTATAAGCAGTAATAGGGTTTCGTTTAACTCCCCAGTTAAATTAAACACCCCTTCATTTCAACTGGAAAATCTCTAAAAATAGGTAAAACTTTCTCTAAATATACAAACAGTTCACAACATTTGAGAAAAGGTAAAGGTTTTTTCTGATTTATTTTCCAGTTGAAGTATAGGGGTGGGGATTTTTCATAATACATTTACTTTTCCAGTTGAAACAGAGGGGTGTTTAACTGGGGGGTTAAAGGTTAAAAGTCTATCAAGGACGATATTCATATAAATGAGTGATATAATTGATGCTGTTTTGTCAAGCTTAAGTAAGGGCAAGGTGTTTAAGGCGAGGGAGCTATTATTACCCGACTATGTACCTGAAACATTGCCTCACAGAGAGGAGCAGATAAAGAAATTAGTGGAAATTTTAGCCCCACTAGCTAGAGCTGAAAGGCCTAATAATATTTTCATCTATGGTTTAACTGGTACTGGAAAGACTGCTGTAACTAAGTTTGTTCTTAAGAACCTTCATAAAAGGTTCCCAAATAATTTCATTTATATATACATAAATACCAGACAGAGTGATACTCCTTATAGAATTTTAGCGGATATATTGGAGAATTTAAATAGTAAGGTGCCATATACCGGTCTCTCAACAGCAGAACTTTTTCGTAGGTTTTTAAAGAAGTTAAATGAAATAAAATCCATTATAGTCTTAGTATTAGATGAGATTGATGTGTTAGCAAAGAAGCATGGAGATGATATTCTTTACCGCCTGACTAGGGCTAACAATGAATTAGGTAAGAGTAAGATATCGATAATTGGTATAACGAACGACGTAAAATTTACAGAGAACTTAGACCCCAGAGTGGTAAGTAGTTTAAGTGAAGAGGAGTTAGTCTTTCCACCGTATAACGCTGAGGAGTTAGAAGATATACTTAAACAAAGGGCTTCTTTAGCGTTTAATGAAGGTGTAATAAGTGATGAGGTAGTAAAACTATGTGCTGCATTGGCTGCGAGGGATCATGGTGATGCAAGAAGAGCTTTAGATCTTTTAAGGGTGGCAGGCGAAATAGCTGAAAGAGAGGGAAGAAACGTTGTTACAATTGATGATGTTGAAAAGGCCAGGGTTGAAATTGAAAAGGATAGAGTTTTCGAAGTTGTTTCTACACTCCCCTTCCATTCTAAATTAGTTTTAATGGCTATTTTGTTAGGACTTAAAGGGAAGAATACTTTAACCACTGGTGAGGTTTATGAAATTTACTCTTCTCTGACTAAAAAATTAGGGATTGAGAGCGTTACTCAAAGACGTGTTAGTGATATATTAAACGAATTAGATATGATAGGTGTGATAACTGCTAAAGTTGTTAATAGGGGTAGGTATGGTAAAACGAAAGAAGTCAGTATAGCAGCTAATAAGGATGTTGTTTTAAAGGCTATAATTGAAAAAGATGAAAGACTTGCTAGTATGTGGAGTTGATGATGGTTATTTCCCTCTTTCATACAAAGGTAGGAGAGGTAAAACTGTTCTACTCTCAGTGATGATGTCAGAGTATAAATTAGTTGACGTAAATTTCAGCTTTATTACGATAGATGGAGATGATTGTACGGATGCATTAATTCAAATTACCCCTGAGTGTAATATAATTTTATTAGATGGTGTGATCTTTGGTGGGTTCAATTACATTTCAGTTGATGATATTAAAAACGGTAGATATATAATATTTTATTCTCATAAACCAAACTTAACTGAAATACTCAGAGCTTTAAATAAACATTTTAGTTATGATAAAAAGAGGATTAACTCTATAGTTAACGTTCTATCTAACCTGGTTAAGTTACCTACTAAACGTGGAGAGGTTTTCATTTATTCAAATTTAGACAAGGTGTTAGTAAAATTGTTAATAGAAAAATATCAATTATTTAGTAAAATACCGTATCCATTGTCTGTCTCTCATGAACTAGCAAGTAGTTTATCAAGATTTTTACTCACAAGTTTCTGACTCCTGGACTTTCCTAGACATTTTTATTCTTTCTTCTCTTTCTTTTAGCCTGAGCTCAAACAATGTTTTCTCTTTTTCAGTAGAAGGAATTATTTTTAGTATTGGTTTTGGTTTTGCGTTTTCGTCTATTGCTACAAAAGAGAAGACGGTTCTTGTTACCAGTCTTTTTTCTCCGGTATAATGGTTGATTGCAAATACCTTAGCACCTACATCTAAAGACGTATTTCCCGTGTACTCTATTGCACCTTGAATCTCTAGAATATCTCCTATTCTTACTGGTGTTAGGAAATTAGCGGCTCCAGCTCCAGCAGTAAATACGTTTCCTTTACTATACAATTTTGCAACGATTGCTAATGCCTCATCTAACATAGTATACATTTTGCCAGCGTAAAGTATGCCGTTTCCAAAACCGTGTTCTGGATAAATTGTCCTAATATAACTTCTTCCGAAAGTCATGCCAGGTAAAAGGTCATCAACATCCTTCATGTCCTCTTTCTTTTTCTCGAGTCTTCTTTCTCTCCTCTTATTAGCCTCTTCATCGGCGGATATCTTAACGGGTAATTTCCTGGGCCTATTATTCTCGTCAACTGCTACATAAGTCATTAATCCTGCAGCTCCTAGTTCTTCTTTCTCTCCTCTTTTTATACACGCTTTTACTTTTATCTCTACTGAGCTTTCCCAACCCGCGGTAGTCTCTGCAACGACTCTTACAACTTCTCCAACTCTTGCCGGTTTGAATAAGTAAAGGTAATCTACTGAAGCTAACAAATAGTTTCCTTTACTTACACTAGACATTAATAATCCTCCAGTGTCAATTAACCAGTTCATATATATTCCGCCGTGTAAACTGCCAAAATGATTTGCATGCCATGGGAATACGTTATAATACGTTTCTAATTTATACATGTGAGAATAAAGGAATTTAAAATATTTAAATTATAATATACCGGCTATTGATCTAAGCCTCTCATCTCCTCTTATTTCAGTTATATATTCCAATACTGGTTTAGGGACTAATTCTTTCCATTTCTCATCTCCTTCTATTATCAGCCTACGTATATAAGTTGAGTTATATTTTTGCCTATCATAGGGTGGGGGGACTATTGTTTCAAATCCAGCTTCTTTAAAAAGCCTTAACACTAGTGGATTTCTACTTATAACTAGGTTAAAGGGTGGGGTGAAAGTTTTTACATGGTACACCCAAACGCTATTCATTAGTATATCTGGTACTGGAATTAGATAAATAGTAGATAGATCTATCTTATCGTATAATAATGTTCTCCTAATCATTTCTATTCTTTCTCCAGCAGTAAATGGGTTCGATAGTGTGTGACTTTCTTGCGCACTTCCTATTAATATAATTAGTTCATCGACTTGCTTTAAAGCCCACTTTACTACGTTATAATGACCTAGATGGAATGGTTGAAATCTTCCTGGATATAAACCTCTACGCAGATATCATCACCTTCTTTGACCTTAAGAATATTAGACGCATCACCTTTATTTATTCCGACCTCTATGAAGAAATAACCGTTTCTATAAATTAATACTTCCTCCCCGCTACCTTCTCCAAAAGTTCTAACAATTTTAGCTTTAAATTCTTTGTTACTAATAAATATTTTCCCCTCCTCACCGACTTTAAGGTTATTAATTCTTATTGATGTAGTAACGTTACCAAAGTGGTCTATGTAAATTACTTTCCCACAAGCTTTAATTTTATCCTTACTTACTGTTTCTTTGGTATAATTAAACAATAATTTTACTAATTCCTCTTCTTTTACTTCTTCTCCAAATATTTCGATCCTTACACCAGTTGACAAGAAAGCCGCTGCGATAGAAAAGATGTCCCTGCCATGGAATGTATTTGAAATCTGTTTACTTAGGTACAACTTTCTATTAGTAATAGAGACAATTTTGAGTATGCCATCTTCAGATGCAGAAGGGTATAAGATTCCGTTATCTGGTCCAACAAAATAATAATTTTTAGTTTTAATAATGATAGGTTTTCTACTTGTTCCTACTCCAGGGTCTATTACAGTAAGAAAGATAGTATATTTTGGAAAGTATTTGTATGCCGTGTATAATAAATAAGCTCCCGCAACTATGTTGAAATTCTTAGCGTTAGGCGTTATATAGGTTACATTTACATTAGGGTTTATTTTTCTTATTACACCTTCCATTACTCCATTATAATTGTCGGAAATTCCGAAATCAGTCAATATTGCTATTGTTTGTCTTCTTGTCAAGCCTCTCTATAAGTAGTTCTAAATAGGACTTAAGAGTCTTTTCCCCTACTATATTATTCTCTTTTAGAAAATTATCTATGAAATCCAGCAAGTTCTTTTCTTCAGTATCTATGGCCTCTATTTCTATGAAATTTCCCAAATTCTTTACATAATCAAGAAGAATAGTGAAATTTTTATATTTGAATTTTTTCCTAATCTTTTCTACAGTAAGAACCTTGACAAAACCCAGTTTCTCTAATATCTGAGCCATAGGGTCTAAGTCTGCTATTTCTACTTCTATTTCTAATCTCGATTTAGACATAGAGGAGATTTTCGGTCCTTTGTATGTTATATAATATTTACCGTTGTCCTCTCTCAATCTTAGAGCTTCATCAGTTGTTCTGAAATCTCTGATTGGACTATTATAATAAATGTCTCTTTGCCTCTCCTCTTCTACGAATGTATATTTTGACCTCAATATCTTCTCTAGCTCGTCTAACGAAGGACTTATAACTTTTATTTTAATTTCCCTTTCTATATGAGCCATACAATGATGAGTATTAATGATTATATTAAAAAATATTCACACTTGTTTGAGGTTTCACCTACCTATAAGGCAAGAGAATTATCTGTTAAATACGGTTTTTTAGACTACATGATAGAGAGGTATATGAATATGTTTTATGATGACGAACTTGAAGATTTCTTATATCATTGTAGTGTACCTATAAGAAAGAGTATAAGATGTAACGACTTACTAATAAATTGTAATGATCTAGTTAATAGATTGGAAGATAAAGGGTTTAAACTAGAAAAAGTTAGCTGGTTACCTCATGGTTATAGAGTTATCAATTCTCCTAAATCACCTTCTTTGGGTGCTACAATAGAGTATTTATCTGGATATTATTATATTCAAGGAGTTGCCTCAATGGTTCCTCCTTATGTTCTTTCTCCTACTGAAAAGGATATAGTCCTTGATATGGCCGCTGCACCTGGAAGTAAAACCACTCAACTTTCTCAATTAATGAGGAACAAGGGAGTTATATTGGCGGTTGAAAAATCTAGGGAAAGAGCGAGAAAATTATTTTCAAATTTGAACAGAATGGGGGCAACTAACGTGATTATCTTGAGATCGGATGTAAAAGTGTTAAGTAAGACTAGTTTAAGGTTTACTAAAATCCTTTTAGATGCACCATGTAGCGGTGAAGGTTTAATTCCTATAGATCCTTCTAGAAGGACAAAGACCACGTTACAAGATTTAAAAAATTTTTCTGTGTTACAACTTGAGCTAATTACTATAGCCTCAGAATTACTAGAAGATAGAGGAATTTTAGTGTATTCAACATGTAGTATAGCTCCAGAGGAGGACGAATTTATTGTAAATTACGCGCTGGAATATTTAGGTTTAGAATCAATCCCCATCACTGGTTATCCTGCTGAAAAAGGTATTGAAGAGTTTAGAGGAATTAAGTTTAATTCCGGTGTTAAAAACTGTATAAGATTTTATCCGCATAAAAATGGTACTGAAGGATTCTTTGTATGCATGATGAGGAAACATGATAATTAAGGAAATAAAAGTAGAAGATATTAGAAAATACTTAGATAAAATATTTGATAAATACAATTGTGAAAAAGACTATTCTTTTCTTGGGAACAAAATTATAATAGAATATGATGCGAAATTTAGGACGATTGAGATATTTGAAAAGAACGAGAATGCAAATAAGATTATTAAAGAGCTTCAAAGACTAGGTTTTTACCCATATTCTATTGGGGAACCTATTCTAATTATCGATAGGAAATACGTCAAACCAACATTACCTTTAGCAAGACACTTAAAGGGTTTATGTAAGAACATTTTAATTATAAAGGAAAAAGAACTAGCTTATAAATTAACTTATGGCAAAGAGATCGTGGTAAGGGAGGAAATTCCAAATGGTTTTTATTTAGCTTTTGATTCAGAGAATAATTTTCTATCCTATGTTAGAGTAAAAAGAGAGAAGAGATATGTAAAGATAATACCAGAGTTAGATATAGGTTGGTATTTAAGAAAGGGAGGTTAATATTTATTAGTTATTGTGAGAAGAGGATGTGTTAGGATATTTGAATGGGTGTGATATATGTCTGATGGGAACAACAAAAAGGTAAAAAGTTTATCCGATTTACCTGGGATAGGTCAAGCTATACTTAATAAACTTGTAGATGCTGGATACTCCACGTTAGAATCAGTAGCTGTAGCTTCTCCGCAAGACTTGAGCGTTGCTGCTGGGATTCCATTGACTACCGCTCAAAGAATAATAAAGGAAGCTAGAGAGGCGTTGGACATTAGGTTTAAGACTGCGTTAGAGGTTAAGAAAGAGAGATTAAATACTAAAAAGATAACTACTGGGAGTCAGGCATTAGACGGCTTACTTGGTGGTGGTATAGAAACTAGAACTATGACAGAGTTTTTCGGAGAGTTTGGATCTGGTAAGACTCAACTATGTCATCAACTAAGTGTTAATGTTCAGTTGCCCTTTGAAAAGGGTGGGCTAAACGGGAAAGCTGTATATATAGACACTGAGGGTACTTTCAGATGGGAGAGAATTGAGGCAATGGCTAAAGCTTTAGGATTAGACGTAGATAATGCAATGAGTAATATATATTATATGAGGGCAATTAACAGTGATCATCAAATGGCTATAGTGGATGATTTACAAGAATTAATATCGAAAGATCCAGCTATAAAACTTGTTATTGTTGATTCAGTAACCTCACACTTTAGGGCGGAATATCCAGGAAGGGAAAATCTTGCAGTTAGGCAACAAAAAATGAATAAGCACTTACATCAGCTTGTTAGGTTAGCAGAAATGTACGATTTAGCGGTAATAATAACTAATCAAGTTATGGCTAGACCGGATATGTTTTACGGAGATCCTACAGTTGCTGTAGGAGGCCATACCCTATATCATGTTCCAGGGATAAGAGTTCAATTAAAGAAGAGCAGAGGTAATAAGAGGATAGCTAGAATTGTTGATGCGCCTCATTTACCAGAGGGTGAAGTTGTATTTGCTATAACTGAGGAAGGAGTCAGGGACGCTGAGGAATAAAAGCAGAGTTTATTTTTACATAAACAATTTTACCAATATGGATGTTCTGTGGGCTCCCTGGAGGTCTAAGTACGTTTCTGAAGCTTCTAAAAAGAGTAATAATATTTGTATTTTTTGTGAGTTCTCTAAAGATAAAAGTAAAGATAAAGAAAATAAAGTGGTTTTTAGAGGCAAGTATAGTTATATTGTGCTCAATGCGTATCCTTATAACCCTGGTCACGTGATGATAGTTCCATATAGGCATACTAGCAGTATAGAATTACTTAGCGATGAAGAATTATTAGAGATGAGTAAGCTAGTTAAGATTACTATAAGTATTCTCAGAAAGGTTTATTCGCCAGATGGTTTTAATGTAGGTATTAACATTGGTAGGGTAGCTGGTGCGGGAATTGATCAACACGTACACATACACGTTGTCCCCAGATGGAATGGAGATGCTAACTTTATGCCAATTATAGGTTCAGTAAAAGTTCTTCCAGAATTATTAGAGGATACTTATAATAAGCTGTATAACGAGTTTAATAAAGGTGAGGTAGCCCTCGATCTCTGATTTGTGATGAGTGCAGGGTTTTCCCGATGTCATATCTTAAATATTTTGACGAAATTGTAAAGACTTATGATCTAATAAAGAAATATATTCATGAAACTCCATTAGACTACTCTACCACATTTTCGCGTATGGTTAATTCTAATGTGTATTTGAAGTTAGAGAACTTACAAAAGACTGGCTCCTTCAAAGTTAGAGGTGCTTTCTCTAAATTAATTAGGCTTAAAGATGAAGAGAAAAAGAAAGGGGTTATTGCAGTATCCGCTGGTAATCATGCTCAAGGAGTTGCGTATGCAGCTAGCGTTTTAGGAATTAGATCAACTATTATCATGCCAGAAACAGCGCCAATATCTAAATATTTAGCTACAAAGTCTTATGGAGCTCAAGTAATTTTATATGGTAAATTTTTGCATGAGAGTATGAAGAAGGCTGAAGAACTTATTAATGAATATGGAATGGTTTTGGTTCATCCTTATGATGATATAAATATTGTGCTAGGGCAAGGAACTTTAGGGTTAGAGTTATTAAAAATTGATGTAGATAAGGTAATAGTTCCAGTTGGTGGTGGCGGTCTTATTTCTGGTATATCAATAGCGATTAAGGCTAAAAGACCTAATGTAAAAATTATAGGAGTTCAATCTTCTGCTTCTCCATCATTAAAGGTTTCTAAAGATTTAGGAAGATTGGTAGAGATAGATCCCTCATTTTCAATTGCTGACGGAATTTTAGTTAAATCCCCTTCGAAACTAACATATGATATTATTAACGAGTTAGTTGATGATATTGTGTTAGTGGATGATGAAGAGATTGCGTCAGCTATAGTTTACTTACTAGAAAGAGGGAAAACTATAGCTGAGGGTGCTGGAGCAGCCTCATTAGCTGCCTTACTCTCTGGTAAGGTTAAGGTGAGCTCAGAAGAAAAAGTTGTGCCAGTAATAAGTGGTGGTAATATTGACTTGTCTTTACTCGCACGTTTGATAGATAAGATGTTATATAAGTTTAAGAGAATTGTAAAGGTGAAAGTTATAGTTCCCGATAAGCCTGGATATTTAAATAAAGTATTAAGTAGGGTTGCGCAAATAAGAGGTAATGTAATAGATGTGATTCATGATAGAGTAAGTAGTGATGTAAAGCCAGGGTATACTAAGATTTACGTCATGTTTGAAATTCCTTCTGGTGATGCTATATCAGAATTGCTATATAATTTAGCATTAGACGGAATTGAAGCAACATTAGTAGAGTAATTTTAAAAGCTAAATTGAGGTTTTATTAATGATCCAAATGGAATTTACTATTTAGGCCCTAAAGGAAGTTTTTCGCATGAAGTAGCTGAACTTCTTGATGGTAATAAAATAGCAGTAAGAAGTATAACTGAAATCTTCGAAAAAGTTAAAAGTAATACTAATAGTATAGGGGTTATACCAATAGAGAATAGTAGGGAAGGTCCTGTTCATGAATCGTTAGATAATTTGTATAATCACGATCAAATTTATGTAAAATATGAAATAGAGAAAAAGATTGAATTAGTATTGGCTGCTAATCCAGCAATAAATGAAATCCATGAAATTAAGAAGGTTTACTCACATTATCATGCTATTCAAGAGTCTAAAGAAACGCTGAGAATGTTAGGAATTAGTAATATAATTCCAGTGGATAGTACGTCTACTGCAGCTTCAATAGCTTTAGAAGAAAGAGGATCAGCAGCCATATGCTCTAAATATGCTGCTAAATTGTATGGTCTAAAGATTTTATTAGATAACATACAAGATGGAATAAATCTTACTAGATTTCTAATAATTTCAAGAGACCTCTCACTAAATGGTGATAAAAGTATGCTATTCTTTACAATTCCGCATAAACCAGGGAGCCTATATCATGTGCTAGGAAAATTCTATAAATATAACATAAATTTAACGATGATATATTCTAGACCACTAAAGACTGTTCCTTGGCAATATTACTTTTATTTGGAGTTTGAAGGAGAGCTTGAAGAAGAAAGAGTTAAAAAGGCGATTGAAGAGTTAAAGGAAGTTACAACTTCATTAAAAATTAAGGGCTCATTTTCTAGATTACAATACCAGGCTTAAGATTTTCTAAGCTGAATAATAACATATAACTTTTTGCATTTGTTATTTTTGCTGCTTTTCTTGCAGTTTCAAATATTAATTGTTTGTTTCTAGCGTGAATCATTGCATAGCACAAGTAATCCCATCTCTTATCAGATTCCCTCAAGACTACATGGGTTGCCTCTCTCAGATCTTTTGCGAGGCTATAACATGAAGACTCAATATCATCAGAATTAATTAGCATCATCGCATTTTCAGTTATTCCTACTTTTTCACCATTTACTGTAGCTCCATAATCTTTGAGTACTCCTTTCTCATACAATTCCTTTATGAGTTCCACTAGTTCGGATTCACTCATGTTAAACTTTTCAGCTATCTTTGAAAAAGGTCTTTCACTTACTGTCAATGGATATGATAATTCTTTTAGTAGTTCTTTGGGGATTCCCAATTCTTCAGCTGTTGGTATTCTTTCATGAATTTCAGTGTTTTCGCTGTAAGATATGCCCCTTATAACGTCGTATTTAACGCTTAATTTTAGTGATTTCTTAGAATATAAAATAACATAATCTTTACAATTCACTTCATCCATAAGCTTTTTTATGTTCTCATTTAATTTCTCCCTATTTTCAGCCTTTATTACGTACCAGACATTATATTTAGGGTGGTTTCTGATGTAATTATGTGTTAATTCTTTTATTCCGAGCGCAATTTTTCTAAATTTTTCCAGGTTATCCAATGAGATTTGAGCGGCAACTAATGCACTTTCCATACCTTTAGCTCTAAAACTCACATACATTCCAATCCTTTTAACTACTTCATTATCTATTAATTCTTTTACTTTATATACGATTTCCTCTTCTCTTAATCCTAATCTTTCAGCTATTATTTGGAATGGTCTTTCAGAGAAAGGAAAATTATATTCTAGTTCCATTATTAATTTCAATGTTTTTTCGTCATTCATATTGTAAAGTAGGAAATGGTAAATAAAAACTTGAATTATAAACCTAATTTACGTATAATTCCTCTAGCTGCTAGTATTCCAGTAGCAGCGGCTACATTTATGCCTCTTGATAGTCCTACACCATCTCCAGCTACAAATAAGTTGTCTACTACGGTTTCCATATTGCTATCTACTACAGCCTTCATACTATAGTATTTTATCTCTGGTGCATAGAGAAGCGTATTTGATGAGTAAAGACCAGGGGCTATATTATCAAGCCTTTCTAATCCTTCTATCAAATTGCTTACAACCCTATAGGGCAATCCCATGCTTATATCCCCTGGTGTAACATCTCTTAGTGTAGGTTTTACTGTAGATCTATTTATTCTCTCCCAAGTACTTCTTCTACCTTTCTCGAAGTCTATTAGACGTTGAATTATAGGTTTTTCACCACCCAACCTAGTCATTAATCTAGCTATGCTCTTTCCATATTCTATCGTATCCTCTAATGGATCTGAAAGCTTAATGGTAGTTAAGAAGGCAAAGTTCGTATTATTACTTTTTCTATCAGCAAACGTCTGTCCGTTAACACCTATAGTTCCATCGTCATAAACTTCTTTCATTACAAAACCTCTTGGATTAACACAAAACGTTCTAACCTTATCATCATATTTTTTAGTGTATAAGACTACTTTAGGATCCCAAACTGCAGAAGTTAAATCTTCCATTACGAAAGACTCCACCTCAACTCTTACTCCGATATCTAAAGGCCCAGGAACCATATCGACTCCTAGTTTCTTGGCTTGATCTAAGAACCATTTGGCGCCAGCCCTTCCAGGTGCTACAAGTAACGTTTTAGTCTCTAACTCGCCTTTTTTATCGGTTTTTAATACGAAATGATCAGCTTTCTTTTGAATTTCTAAAACTTCAGTCAATTCTTCTATTTTTATTCCATTTTTTTCTATGTAATTTAGCATATTTTCTATTACGATTGGGGTTTTATCAGTACCTATGTGTCTTTGTCTTATTGGTATGAGTTCTGCTCCAACTTTAGCAGCTCTTCTTTGTATCTCTTTTACTTTCTCCATATTCGGTTCAAATAGTCTATCTTTTGGTGCACCGAATTTAACAAATATTTCATCAATGTAATCAATCAGCTCTTGTGCTTTGTCCCAACTTCTCATGAGCTCATGAAGTTCTCCTCCAATATCTGGTCTTAAATTTATTATTCCGCTACTGAAAGTTCCAGCCCCGCCTATGCCATAAGTTATATTGCATGGGTTGCAGAAAGTGCACTTCTCTTTTGGTGTTAATAGAGGACAAGTTCTCTTTAAAGGTCTTGTTCCTTTATCTATAAGAAGAACTTTAAGATCCTTGTTGACTTTTAAATTGGCGATTTCATATGCTGCAAAAAGCCCCGCCGGACCAGCTCCTACTATAACTACATCATAAATCATTATTGTTCACCTAGTTTTTCTTTTCTTAAATCTATAGTTTCTAATGAATCTTCACCAGTTCCTATTAGTGTTATCGGCGTTTTTAGTTGATCCTCCAATTCTTCTAACCATTTTCTTGCCTCATAAGGCAATTTCTCGTACTCTCTAACCCCTTTAGCTTCCTTAAAAATTGCATCTAATTTGGTTATTGCAACTTGGGTAGCTCCATTTATTTTTATTGCATTCTTAGCTAAATCTATGTTAAATGGCGCACTTCTACGCTTTCTTCCAGTAACTGTTGCTATTTCAGCTATTCCCAGTTTTTGAGCTTCATCCCAACTCAACTCTCCTTCAAGGGGACCTTCACCTACTCTAGTTACATAAGACTTAAATACGATAATTACATGCCTAACGTATTTAGGTCCTATTCCTATCTCACTTAAAATGCCAGATGACGTAGTATTTCTACTTGTAACATATGGGTAATCTCCATGATAAAGACTTAAGTAATGACCTTGAGTACCTTCTACTAAGATCTTATCTCCATTTTCTATTCGTTCTATTAGGAGTTTTGGTACATTAGTCAGATATTGCCTTAGTTCCTCAAAGTCTCTAGCTAGTTTTAATTTTCTTAAAACTCTTTTAGCTTCCGCATACCCAACGCCTTGGCCAGTACTTCCAACAGTTTTCATGAGGTATTCATCTTTTCTTTCTTCTTCTATTTCGTTTTCTGTGATAATCCCAACATGAGGATCTATATAAAGTCTTGATAGGCTGTCGGTTTCTTTTGCCTCATTGATTAATACGTTAATAGACGTCAAAGCACCTGGTGCTAAAACTAATTTAGTGGTTTTATTAACGAAGGCTGAAGGAATTATTCTAACTTTCCAGCTTTTACCCATATAGGTTACAGTATGGCCAGCATTAATTGATCCCGTTCTTACTGCGTATTGTGGGGAATCCTTTAAGGCTAAATAAGAGGCTATTTTACCCTTTCCTTCATCGCCGTAAAAGCCACCAACGAGAATATCTAGCATAAAACACCGTTTTGATTAATCTCGAATATAAGTATATAAACTTTTATCACGCTAAACTATAATTATAAATTCGAAGAAATTACTAAATATAGTAATCCATAGAGCGTTAAATTATAATTACAGTTTCACGTCGTTATTAGATTGAGTTTATCTTGTCTCTCAGCCTCTTTAATTTCTATTGCAATTCTCCTACCAAGACTTATCGGTTTACCAAAGTATAATTTAGAGTATTGGCTTCCTACCCCCATATGCGCATTAGTTCCACCTCCAATTCTAGGGGCTACGTCAAACACTACTAATTCCAATTCTGGTGTTACCATTAGCTGTAATGTAAAAGGACCTATGATTCCAGGGGGTTCTAGCCTTTTAGTAGCTTCAACAAATGCATAGCCTATTTCGAATATTTTCTCCAGTAAACTTTCTCTGATAGTAACTGGCTCATGACCAACCTCTATATATCTAGGTAGCCTATTTAATTTAAGTTGTATTTCTGCTGGAAGTCTATAAAACGAATCTAAGTCACTTTGAATTCTTCTGTCAATGCTTAATAACTCAACTCTGTTAAATAAAGGACTATAAAAGTAGTTCACATTAAAATGTGCTCCAAGGACGTATTCTTCTATTATCATACTTTTAATACTCTCTTCATCAATTATACCAGCTTTCTGCAGTTCATTTATTTTTTCTTCGAAGTCTTTTCTGCCAACTGCTATGAAAAACCCTCTTTCAACTCTTCTTTTAGCTTCGGGTAACTTAACTATTACTGGCCCTTCTACTTCTTCTGGTTTTAATGTTCTAGGTCTTTTTATCTTTGCCTCGTCAAGTAATCTGTAATAATTTTTGTCACCTAATCTTTCCTCCCATCTCAACATCTTTCTATTTCCGAAGTACTTAGTTTTCATTTTCTCTATGTTATCGTATCCCACATAAACTGCTAAACTTCTATTAGGAACCATTATTGCATTTTCTTCTACTAACATATTGTCTATTTTCTCAGATGCAATCTCTCTGAAATCATCTAATAATATACATTTGTCAACTATTCTATTAAATTCTCTATACGGTCTTTCTCTACCTTTTTTGCATAAAGCTATTGTTTGGAATCCCTCATCCTTTGCTCCATCAAAAACATCTAAGGCAGAGTGGCTTGCTAATGCTACAATCTTAATCATGTTAGGATTTTATCTAATTTGTTCATATTTAAGGCTAGCTTTATTTCTCTAGCTATTCTTCTACCAACGCTCATAGGTTCGTCCCAATAAAGCCAACTATAAGGACTTCCGTAAATATACAAATTAGTTCCAGCTACAATTCTTCCGGAAAATTCGAAGACTACTATTTCTCCCGAATCCTTAGCTACCGATTCTAAGCAGAAAGGTCCTATCATCCCAGGTGGTACATATTCTCTCACAGTATTTACAAACGAAAGGCCGTAATCATAGACTTTTGGTAATAAACTTTCTCTTGCAACTGCTGGAATATTTCCTACGACTACAAATGTGGGATCAACATTTATATCGGCTGGAAGTCTTCTTAGACCGTCAATATTAGTCTCATACCTTATGTCAATCCCAGTTATCTCAAGTCTATTCATTATCGGGCTATAAAAGAATTGAAAGTACATAGGCACTCCAATTACATATTCTTGAATTATGACTTCATCGATGTTATTAATCATTTTAGAATCTAAAAGCTTTTTAAGTCCTTCTTTTAGCTGTGCCTTATTTTTAGCAATAAAGTATCCTTTACCTCCCTTAGCCCCAGGGAGTTTTACTATTACCATTCTATCGACGTCTTCTGGATTCTCAAACTGTTCTGGTATCGGTATATTTGCGTATTTAAGTAAACTCATCTTCTTTTTCTGATTGGCTTCCCATTCGAACAAATTCCTATTTCCGAAAATCTTTGTCTTTATTCTTTTCACTCTCTCACTACCAATATATTCTACTAAACTACCGTGAGGAATAAGCACTCCGTTATTTTCATACTCATTTATCTTATTCACAGCTTCGTCCTCATTATCATACCCTATTACAGTATCCATAAAAGGGAATTGATTATAGAAATTCACTCTATTTTTTGGTGTTATCTGGACTGTTTTAAATCCCTCTTTTTTAGCACCATGAAGTATTTGTAACGAAGAGTGACTGCCTATAGTTAATATAGTGTCTATCATACCTACCTAACGTTTGTTAAATAAAATTTTAAGTTTTAATATTTTTCATATACTCGTGAGTAATGAAGTTTGTGTTTTAGAATGGAGATATGGAAGCAAAGAAATGAGAGAAATATTTTCTAGGTTAAATATACTTAAAACAATGGCAAAAGTCGAGGTAGCTTTGCTTTACGCTCTTGCAGAAAATGGGTTATGTAAATTAGATGACGCAAAATACGTGGAAAAAATTATAGATAAAATTAACCCGAATAGAGTTGATGAGTTAGAGAAAAAATTAGGTCATGATGTTATGGCATTAACAGTACATTTAGCAGAACTTTCTGGAGAGCACGGTAAAATGATTCATTTTGGAGCAACGAGTTATGATATAGTTGACACAGCTAATGCATTAATAATTAGGGATGCATTACGTATTGTTAAGGAAAAGTTAAAGAAGATAATTCTAATTCTCTCAGACTTGAGTATAAAATATAAAGATACGATAATGGTTGGTAGGACTCATGCACAACATGCCTTACCTATAACTCTAGGTTTTAAATTTGCTAATTACGTCTATGAATTATCTCGTTCTTTAGAGAGATTGTGTGATACTGAGAAAAGAATTTTAAGAATAAAATTTTCTGGCGCAGTAGGTACTATGGCTGGCTGGGGGGATAAGGGTTTAAAAATAGAGAAAGCAATATCGGAAAAACTAAATCTTCCTCCTCATTTAATCACGACTCAAGTTGCACCTAGAGATGGTTTTGCTGAAGTAATTTCCGACCTAGCTATACTAGCTTCTCAACTAGATAGGTTTGCAGTAGAAATAAGGGAATTAATGAGGCCCGAAATCATGGAACTTGCTGAGGGCGAAGCGGTTAATAGGGTTGGAAGCAGTACTATGCCTCATAAAGAAAATCCAGTAACCGCAGAGAAAATTAGCGGGCTTGCAAAAGTAATGAGAGGGCTTGTCATAACTGAGTTAGAGAACATTCCTTTATGGCATGAAAGGGATTTAACTAATAGTTCTTCGGAGAGAATAGTGATATCGCATTCATTTCTTGTTATTGATGAAATTTTAGATAGTACTATAAAATTACTAGAAAGACTTAAAGTTTACCCAGAAAACATGATGAGAAACTTAGAGTTAAGCAAAGGTCTTATAATGGCTGAAAGTTTAATGATTAATTTAACATTAGCTGGCCTTCCAAGACATGAGGCACATGAGTTAGTTATGAAGCTATCTAGGGAGGCTGAAAGTAATAACACTTCGTTATTAGAAGTTGCATTAAAAAATGAGACTATAATTAAGCTTATCGGCATTGAAAAATTAAAGGAAATACTAGATCCTAAAAAGTATTTGGGTGTGTACGACAAACTAATAGATAGGAGTCTAAATTACGCTAAAGAAGCAACTGCTAATTGTATATAATTTTAAAAGTTTTTTCACATATACTTATTTTGCCGCCGTAGCTCAGTTCGGTAGAGCGCCGGCCTCGTAAGGTAGTATACTAAAGGACCCAGAAAGCCGGTGGTCCGGGGTTCAAGTCCCCGCGGCGGCTTTCGGTGATAAAATGATTTCAGAGCACGAATTTATATCTAATATTATCTCTAGATATACTAAGAACACAAATGACGATGTATACTATGACGGAAAATTACTTTATAAAATAGATGGTTTTCAATTATCTTATAGTTTTAATTTTATGACGTTCTATGATTTAGGTTGGAAAGCGGTAATAAGTTCTGTTAGTGATGTTATTTCGCGGGGCGGGATTCCTAAGACTTTCTTAGTTTCTATAGGGATTCCAAAAGATAAAATCTCTAAATTAGAGGAGTTAGTTCAAGGTGTTTCAGATGCAATTGACTATTACACTGGAATCTATGCGGGTGGTGATTTAAACTCCAGTGATGGTAGTGGATGGATAGATGTGAGCATTATTGGTGAAGCTATTTGTTATAAACCTCCTAAAATTAATGAGGACGGATTGTTATTGATTACTTCTCCTATCGGTTATACATCCCTTATATTTCTATCTTATTTAAAGTCCTGGAGTATAAAATTACCCGAGAAAGCAAAAGGTAAAATTAGACATCCAATAGTGAATAAGCAGTTACCAGAATTTATTAAGAACTATTGTGACGAAATTTATTATTCCACAGATGTAAGTGACGGATTACTTATCTCCTTGTACAACATTATGGAAAGGTCGGGAAAGGGAATAAGAATATATAATTTTCCTATTGCTGATGAGGTTATGGAAGTTAGTAAGGAGTACTCGATCTCTCTAATGGATTTAATAAAATATGGTGGCGAGGAATTTGAGACGATTTTTATTGTAAAAAAATCTCAAGCAGATAAAATTGTTGATGAATTAAAAAATTTAGGTTATAATCCAATAATTTTCGGAGAAATAATAAATGAGAAAAAGATAGTTTATAAAGATAGAAAAGTGGAAAAAAGTGGTTGGGACAACTTTTTAGGTTGGTTTTAACTATTTACTCGGTTAATTTGGTGAAATTGTTTATATATAGCATTACTTAATTCTTTATGAAGGTGTAATATGACGGAAAGCGTGCAGACAAACGAGCAGTCAAAATTTAGGCTTTTGCCTGCTCCTTCAAAATATGAGAACGGCATCATAAAATTTGGTGACAGGGAAATTAAGGTAGGTGGACCTTTACCTAAGCTTGCAGATAGTGAGAAATTAGTAAGAGTAACTAGTTCACTGTGTCCAGTTTGTTATAGGTTGATACCAGCAGTAATATTTGAGAAAGAGGACAAACTCTATATTAGAAAAATTTGCCCAGACCACGGAGAGTTTGAGGACCTGTATTATGGCGATGTAGGATTATATTACAAATTCGATTACTGGGAGTATGAGGGTAAAGGGCCCAAAGTACCTTATGTTGACCTTAAATCCCCTTGTCCTTTCAATTGTGGTTTATGCCCTATGCATCATCAGCACTCTGCTTTAGTTAATTTAGTAATTACTAATAGGTGCGACTTGTCTTGTTGGTACTGCTTCTTCTTTGCCGAAAAAGCTGGATATGTCTTTGAGCCTACGTTAGAGCAGATAAAGTTTATGGTAGATCAGTTAAAGAGACAAGACATTACTTTAGTTATTCAAATAACTGGTGGAGAACCTACATTAAGAGAAGATTTGATAGAAATAGTTAGGACTTTAAGAGAAAGTGGAGTAAAACATATACAACTCAACACATGGGGTGGTACTTTCGCTAAGATGTATTTAGAAGATCCAGAATACGCTATTAAGTATGCTAGGGAGCTAAGGGAGGCTGGTGTTAACACCATTTATATGAGTTTTGACGGCGTAAGTAGGAGGACTAATCCTAAAAATCATTGGGAGGTACCGTATACTCTAGAGGTTTTCAGAAAGGCTGGTATGACTAGTGTAGTATTAGTACCCACTGTGATTAAGACTGTTAATGACCATGATTTAGGTAATATAGTAAAGTTCGCAGCATATAATCTAGACGTAGTAAGAGCTGTTAATTTCCAGCCAGTAAGTTTAACTGGAATGATGAAAAGGAATATGAGGAACAAATTTAGGATAACTATACCAGAGGTTTTAAAAGCGATTGAAGAACAAACAAACGGAGAAATTACCAGAGATAGTTGGTATCCCATTGGGACTTCCGTTGTGTTCTCTAAACTGATAGAGGCGATAACTGGTAAAGAACAGTTCGAGATGGCAAATCATCCAAGTTGTGGAGCTGGGACTTATGTGTTTATTGAGTGGAGAAATGGTGAACCACATTTTATACCATTATCCAAGTTTATAGATTTAGAAGGACTTCTAGAATATTTAAAGGAGAAAACTGAAGAGTTGAAGGAGGGTGGTAATAAATACTGGATAGGAATAAAATTACTCTATAACTTAAGAAAGTTCATCGATAAAGAGAAAGGACCTAAAGACTTTGACGTTTATGCAATGTTACGGAATATAATTATTAATCATAGCTATGAGGCATTGGGAGAATGGCATTATAGAACACTCTTCTTAGGCACAATGCACTTTATGGACTTATACAATTATGATATTCAGAGAGTTATGAGATGTGATATACATTACGTAGTACCAGATGGTAGAGTAATTCCATTCTGCACATATAACGTGTTAAACGACTTATACAGAGATAAGATATTAAAAGAATATCAAATTCCCTTAGATAAATGGACGAAATTGTACGGAGAAGACAGTATAGGTGATAAGATGAAATACAAGAGAATTGCAAGTAAGTTAGAAGAAGGAGAAATATATAAAATAACTTATAAACCGTTTATGTAATTTTTTTATAAATTAAGTGAACTTCTTGTCCGCATTCACATAATTTCACATCCACCAGTTTTAGTATTGGTGATCTAGCTCCTTCAAATCCTTCACCGTTAGCAAATGAAGTCCCATTTCCAAAGATTCTAGGCGAAATTGTAACTCTAATTTCATCAAAACATCCATACTTTACAAAGTTCCATATTGTTTTTCCTCCACCTTCTATCATTACTTTTCTTACTCCTCTCCTATAAAGATCAGCCATTATGTTGCAAGGCGATAAATTCTCCAAAAGTACTATAGTTATACCGGGTTTTCTTTTAAGTTCTTCTAAATTTTTCTTCTTTAATTCATTGATCTGGTTACTAGTATATACAATAGTAGCTGGAGGTGTTGTGAATATATTTGAGTCTGGATTTAAGTTAAGTGATGAAGAGATTACTACCCTTATTGGGTTTTTCCCTTTAGCATATTTTAATGTCAACCTAGGGTTATCTATTCTTACAGTTTCAGCACCAATGAGAACAGCATCAACTTCGCTTCTTAGAATATGTTGCCTTCTTTTATCAGCGCTACAACTTAGCTCGCTGTAATGGTCTTTAGCCGCTAATTTACCATCTATTGTTATTGTACTAAAAATGATTATATAAGGTCTCATTTTACAATCTTTGTAACTTCTTTTTTAGGTATTAAATTATGCAGCCATACTCTTAAATTACATTTACTTCGTTGTTTACATAATAGGCAACAATCTATGCAAACATTAATTTTTCTTATACTACAGTACTTTAATTCTGTGAACCTTCCACAACTTTCACATCTCTCTTCATAAACCAAGGTTCTTCCACTTTTTCAAATTTAAACGCATTGCATATATATCTAACTTTTCCTATAATACCGCTAATATTTAAAGCACCAGAAAAGATAACGTCTTTATACTTTAGAATTATACCGCCTCCCCTAATACTTTTGGCAGGAATTACAAGTATATCAGTCTCATCAATTCTATTTCCTTTTAACTCAATACTAACGTTTACGGGTGGATAAGAATCATTTTCACAAATCCCTTTTCTTATAGAAGGGGCATCAAAACTAGAAGCTAATACAGGGATATTAAAGAGGTTTGATATAAAAGATGCACCCCCAGCTACTTCCTTTTTGCAACTGGTTAATACCAATAGTTTAGGCTTTGATTGAAGTTTCACTGATAGTTCTATTATTTCATTTATAATAAATGAAGAGTCACTAGAGTCACTGGAATCTATTATTATTAAACCATTAGAATTTATTAAATACATATAATAATTTCCCTTGATTGCGAAGATATTATCTTCTATTTTAGCTATCATAGTTGAAATATAGGTACAATTGTTATCGTGCTATTATTAATTTTTTGCCACTCCTTTCCTACAGCCGCTATAGTTAATGCTCCTACAATTTCTGCGTTAGCCTTTTTCAGTAATTTTGCTGTTGTTAAGATAGTTTTGCCGCTTCTTATCACGTCATCTATTATAAGTATTTTGTCTCCGGGATCTATGTAATCTTTTCTCAGATATATAGATGTCACTACACCCTCACTCTCCTTTAAACTTTCATCTAGGTAATCAATGTGGATAGAATCCTTATGTTTTTTAACTATTATTAGTGGTTTTGCTAATGCTTCTGCGGTCAACGTGGCAAAGGGTATACCATTAACCGCTATAGTTACAACCTTGTTAACTTCCTTATTGTTAAAATATTTCTGATAATAAATCTGTATCAATATTTTGAGTAAATTAGGATAAAAAAGTAATTGTGAAGTATCTATATACCCGTCGTCATAATAAATTATTTTACTTGATAAGAATTTGATTAAGAATTCTTTACTCTTAATTTTATCAAGTATTTCCTTAGAATGAATATCGCTAGGAATAGTAGTACCATTAACATATCTACATAGTAAACTCTCTTGAATGTTAAAAATTTTCGAGAGCTCCTTATAAGTATAAGCGTTTTTCAACTCCCTTAATAGGTCGACTACTAGTAATCTAGTACGTGTTTCGTTAAGCCTGGAATTGTGGTTTGAAATAAATATCACCACTAAATATATACTAATTGATGAACGAGGTTTTAAGTGCTGAGTGGTGACGACAAACCCACGCTGTGATCTAGATTCCTAACACTTTCCTTATAAGTTCGTTAGTAAGTTGTGGATCCGCTCTTTTTCCAGTCTTCTTCATAACCTTGCCTACAAGATAGTTTATGACTTTAGGATCTTTCTTAGCTTTTTCTGCGGCTTCTGGTTCCTCAGCTATAACTTCTTTTATAACTTGTAGTAAGTAGTCTGTATCACGTAAACTAATTAGACCTTTTTCTTTAATTATTTGAGACGGCATCTTACCTTCTAATACTATTTCTGGTAAGATTTCTTTGGCTATTTTTATAGTAATAGTGCCGTTATCAAGTAAGTTAAATAATTCTACGAGGTGTTTCGGAGTAGCTTTTGACTGGGAAGGACTAAGGTTTTTATCGTTTATCCATCTTAGATAATCGTTAATAAGAAGGTTAGCCAGTTTCTTATAATCGTGGTATGATTTTGCAGTTTCCTCAAATAAGTCAGCTAGGGCTTTGTCTATGACTAGTACTGTGGCATCATATTCTGAGATCCCATATTGTTTAATCATTCTCTGTATTCTCGCATCTGGTAATTCTGGTAAAGTAGATTTAATTTCGTTTATTAACTCCTCTGTTATAGGATAGGGTGGTAAATCTGGGTCTGGAAAATATCTATAGTCCTCTTCTTGCTCTTTAGTTCTTGTTGGAACAGTTACTTTTCTTTGCGAGTCCCAATGCCTTGTCTCCCTTTCAACTTTTAATCCTTGTGATAATGCAGCTTTTTGCCTTGCTATTTCATATTTTAAAGCTTCCTCAACTTCTTTTGGAGAACCAATGTTCTTGACTTCTACTCTTTCTCCACCCTCCACAGAAACATTAGCATCAGCTCTCATTGCCCCTTCTAATTCACAATTACATACTCCTAAATGCTCTAAGATAGAACGTAGCTTATCTAAGAATTCTCTAGCTTCTCTTGGTTCTTCCATGTCCGGTTCTGTTACTATTTCGAGTAATGGGAATCCAGACCTATTATAATCAAGAAGTGTATATTTGCTTGTTAGCATAGATCCAGTAGGATAGACAATTTTAGCTGGGTCTTCTTCTATGTTTATTCTCCTTATTCTAACCGTTTTTCCGTCCTTTAACTTTATATATCCTCCTTTACTGATGGGAACACTTCCGGGTCCATCATATTGTGAGATTTGATAATTTTTAGCCATATCTGGGTAAAAATAATGTTTCCTAACCATTACCAGTTTATCTGCTATTTTTCCATTTAATGCCAAGGCAACCATAATTGCGCTTTTTACAGCATTTTCATTTAAAACTGGAATAGCACCAGGTAATCCTAAACAGACTGGGCAAGTTACTGTGTTTGGATCTTTGTCAGTATAATCAGTTGGACAAGAGCAGAAAAGTTTAGTTTTTAGGGAAGTTAAGTGAACGTGAACTTCGAGACCTATTTTTGGCATAATTAATACGTTTTATAGGAGGTAAAAAATAATTTTTATTATAAATAGGGCTTCATCCAAATGCCCTATCTCCAGCATCCCCTAAACCTGGTATTATATACCCTCTATTATCTAATTCTGGGTCTACAGATATTGTAAAAATATTAATATCTGGAAATTCTGACAAAATTCTTCTTAATCCATATTCAGAAATTATAACAGAAACTACATAGATTCTTTTTGGGTTATAAGGTTTTATTAAATTAATAACTTTTCTCATCGTACTTGCAGTTGCTATCATTGGATCTGCTATTATTACGTTATCTTTACTTGATATTTGTGGTATTTTACTATAAAATATCTCTACTTCCATATCTTGCGGGAAGCCGTTTGATACTTCTGTTTCTTTTCTACTGGCAGCTACTACCCCTAATCTGGCCGTGGGCAAGGCTTTTAGTAACCCTTCAACTAAAGGCGTTGCTGCCCTTAAGATATTTATTATTACAATATTCTCAAGATCGTAAATGTAAACTCCCTTAGCTTTAGTACCTAAAGGAGTTTCTACTTCTACTGTTGTATAATCTAGTGTATTAAGTATTTCATATCCTATTATTCTTCCTAGCCTAACTAGTGTTTTCCTAAAATTTATTTGGTCTGTATTTTTAGATCTTAATTGAGTTAAAAAATGCAATGTTATAGGTTTTGAGAGCAAATATAAAGGCATATCTTTACCTCTTAGTACTTAGCTTCCTCGCCTCTCTTTCAGTCTCTCTAAGTATTAATATGTCACCTAACCTTACTGGCCCCTTTACGTTTCTAGTCAGTATTCTTCCTTTGTCTCTTCCTTCTAGAACTCTAACTCTAACTTGTGTTACCTCTCCAGTAACTCCAGTTCTATCCAGTATTTGAATAACTTCCGCTGGGAATCCGAATTCTTCTATTATTGATGATTGTGAGGTTTGAGCTTTTTCTTTCTCACTCATCTTTCTACCCTAATAATTGACATACCAATTCACTTAAATACTTCACTCTCTTTGTATTTACATAACCATGGTAGCAATAAGACAATGCAGTTTTTGTGGAAAAGAAATCTTGCCTGGAACCGGGCTAATGTATGTTAGAAACGATGGGACTATACTGTGGTTCTGCTCGAATAAGTGCAGAAAATCAATGTTAAAATTGCACAGAGATCCTAAGAGATTAAAATGGACTAAATTCTATATGGGTGCTAGGAAATGACAATCCAAAGAACCTTTGTTATGATAAAACCAGACGGTGTGAAAAGGCGTTTAGTGGGAGAGATAATATCTAGATTTGAAAAGAGGGGATTAAATATAATTGGCTTAAAAATGGTTCAGATGGATAGAAGTATTGCAGAGAAATTGTATGAAGAACACAAGGGTAAATCATTTTTCGAGGAGTTAATAAATTATGTAACATCTGGTCCAGTAGTATGTATGGTGGTTGAGGGAGACGAGGCCGTAAGTGTTGTTAGGAAAATGATTGGGAATACAGATCCTAAAGAGGCTCCCCCAGGTACTATAAGAGGGGATTACGCACTGTCTAAGGCCGAAAACGTTATTCATGCATCAGATAGTGAAGAAAAAGCTAAGAGGGAAATGAGCATATTTTTCAGCGAAGATGAACTGATTAAATCTGTAGTCCAAGTCCGTACGTAGGGTCTGTGGTTCTTTTTATATTAATTATTTCTTTTATTACCTCCCTCATATCATCTGTTATTATATCTTTATATTTCTGTACCAATATCTCTAAATCTTCCTTAGGAACATCAGTGTATAAGATGTCCCCTTCATCAATTTGCCTGCCAACCATTACATTTCCTTTTATTGAAATAGCGACTTCCATTCCCTTAGTGGCTTTATCTATACTTTTCTTGTTATCTTGAATTTGAAGTACTTCTCCCACTCTTTTACCATCTTTCTTTATTAATGGAGATTTAGACTTTAATATTCCTCCTACTACTTCTATTCCTACTATTGCTGGGTCACTTCTTCTAAAGACATAACCTGGTAAGATCTTTATTTTAGCAGGTAAAACTAAGCTTTCTAACGTTCTTCTCTTCTCACTTTCTCTCACTTCATTTATATACTTTTCTATGTTATCAATAAGCTGATAAATTATTTCGTCATAAATTAATTTAATCTTACTTGGTATTTCTATACCAGGTAAAGGCTTTACCCTAAATGCTGCTATTATCCCGTATTCCTTAGCTTCTTGAAGGGTTAATTCAGCTTCAGTTATATCACGTTTAGTTATTGGCCCTATATCTGCGAGTCTTATAGGTATTTTTTTCTGCTGTAATGCATTGACTATTGCTTCTAAACTTCCCAAGCTATCGGCTTTAACTACGATTCCAGCAATATTAGCGTTATAATATTTTACGCTAGAAATCTCTTCTTGAATTATCTTTTTATACTCTTCAATTTGGTTTTCATTCTCTGCAACAAATATTGGTGAGCCAGCTAGTGCGTCCTCTAGGTTCGGTGCGTATATTTTAACTCCAGCAGCTGCATAAACTTCGTCGATAGGCATTAAGTCGGTTTTAGCTAATTTTATATCTTGCAACGGTTTAGGTACAAGGATTGACCTAACTTTAGTTATTATAACCCCATTTAATCCGCCTAGGACTATCGTGTCGTTTTTCTTTAATACACCATCATATATGATTACATCTATTGTATGCCCTAAACCTGGTAGTTCCTTAACTTCTAACACTACGCCTTTTGCGGGTCCCTCGGCAAATCTTAGTTTGTTTTTCATATAATTCTGTGTTAAACCGGCTAATAATGCTAATAGTTCAGCTATCCCTTCACCAGTTTTAGCAGATACTGGTACTATTGCTACTGTTCGAGTGAAGTCTTTTATTCTATCAAATCTCTCTGAGTTAAAACCTTGTTCTGCCAATTGCCCGACTAGGTTATATACTAAACTATCTAAATATGCTAGAACCTCCGGTTTTTGATACTTTATACTTTCTAAGAATGAATAAGTTTGTTGGGCTTTCCAACCAGATATTTTATCAATTTTATTTGCCGCAACTAAGAACGGGACTTTTCTACTTTTGAGTATTTCTATAGATTCCACTGTTTGTTTTTGAAAGCCTTCAGTTATATCTACTACTAATATAGCAATATCCGCAACACTTCCTCCTCTTTTTCTTAAGTTACTAAAAAGTTCATGGCCGGGCGTATCTATGAACAATAAGCCTGGAATTTCTAGTTTTATAGGAAATAATTTCTTTAAAGGTTCTGAAAGTTTTTCAATAACGCTTGTTGGTACAAAGCTTGCACCAACTTCTTGTGTCATTTCCCCGGGCTCTTTTTTCACTACTGCGGTTCCTCTTATTTTATCAAGTAATGTAGTTTTTCCGTGATCTACATGTCCTAGCACTACTACTATAGGCTGTCTTAACTTCTTTTTCTCTAATTGCTGTGTCGTACTCATTCACCTAAATCACATTATCTTTATTATGCTTAATTAAGGTAGCGGTGGACGATCTTGAAAAAATTTAATCTTATCAAAAATTAAGATACTGGTGCTATTAGTTTGAGTGAGCTCGACAAAAAAGCTATAGAAGTTTCATCGAAATATAAAGGTAAAATTCAGATTTTACCTAAAGTTCCAATAAAATCATTAGAAGACTTTGCTATACTTTATACCCCTGGCGTTGCCGCAGTATCTAGGGAAATTGCTAAAAATAAAGAGTTATCATTTCATTATACTTATAGATGGAACGCTATAGCAATAGTCACTGACGGTACAAGAGTGCTAGGCCTCGGGGATATAGGTCCGGAGGCGGCAATGCCAGTAATGGAGGGAAAAGCGTTGCTTTTTAAGTTTTTAGGTGGAGTTGATGCAATACCAATAACTTTAGGGACAAAAGATCCAGATAAAATAATAGAAACAGTGAAACTTCTTGAGCCATCATTTGGAGGAATAAACTTGGAAGACATAGAATCTCCAAAATGTTTTTATATTTTGGATAAACTGAGGGAAATGTTAGAAATTCCTATTTGGCATGACGATCAGCAAGGTACTGCTGGTGCCACGTTAGCTGGGCTCATAATTTCTCTCGAGCTTACTGGTAAAGATCCCAGAAACGTTAAGGTTGTGCTTTTCGGTGCTGGTGCCGCAAATATAGCTACTGCAAGATTACTGGATAAGTACGGTATTCCATATAAAAATATGATAATTATTGATAGCAGAGGTCCTTTATATAAGGGGAGGAGCGACGAGGACGAGATTAAATTAGAAAACCCATGGAAATATGAACTACTAGTAAAAACTAATAAGGATAACGTAACAACCGTAGAGGAAGCATTCAAAGGTGCGGATATTCTAATAGCAGCTTCCAGACCCGGTCCAGGAGTAATAAAACCAGAATGGATAAAGTCTATGAATAAGGATCCAATAGTGTTCGCTTTAGCCAATCCCACCCCAGAAATTTGGCCTGATGAGGCTAAGAAAGCTGGGGCTAAGATAGTTGCAACGGGTAGAAGCGATTTACCTAATCAAGTCAATAACTCTCTTATCTTTCCAGCAGTATTCAGAGGATCTCTTGATGTAAGGGCTAAGACCATTACTGATGAGATGGTTATTGAAGCTGCAAGAGAGTTGGCAGCTTTTGTAAGAGAAAAGGGAGCTAACGAAAATTATATAATTCCTAAAATGACAGAGTGGGAAGTTTATCCTAGAGTAGCAGCTGCAGTAGGTATAAAGGCTATACAGCAAGGCATTGCAAGAGTTAAGTTAAGTTATGATGAGTTATATCAATCAGCAAAGACTATGATAGAGAACGCGAGAAGGCAGTTGGCGTCATTAACATAAAGTTTTATAAAGTGAGTAGTACTTTTTATTTACACAATACAAGGATGGTGAATTTTTATGCGTTCTTCCTCTAAAAAGAAAGTTGACATTACCCAGTATGGGCTGATTCCTAAGCACGAGATTGTGCCATTGGAGGAAGCATATAAATTGCTTAAAGAACTGGGGGTTAAACCAGAACAGTTACCTTGGATTAAAGCTTCTGATCCTATGGCTAAGGCTATTGGTGCTAAACCCGGTGATATCATAAGAATTACAAGGAATAGCCCATTTACTGGGCAAACAGTAAGCTATAGGTATGTTATAAGTGGGTGAGCCTTAGTGTCTTTAAGTGTTGAAGATAGATGGACAATCGCTGAGTCGTTCTTTAAGGTAAGGGGGTTAGTAAGACAGCACTTAGATTCATTTAATGACTTCTTAAGGAATAAATTACAACAAGTAATAGATGAGCAAGGAGAAATATCGACTGAAATCCCTGGGTTAAAAATTAAATTAGGGAAGATACGTTACGATAAACCTGGAGTTAGAGAGACAGATAGAGGGCCAATAAGGGAAATTGCTCCAATGGAAGCTAGATTAAGGAACTTAACATATGCTGCACCACTTTACCTAACCATGATCCCTGTTGAAAACAACATAGAAGGAGAACCAGTAGAAGTTTACATTGGTGACTTACCTATAATGCTAAAATCAATAGCAGATCCCACTGCATCGATGTCTGCAGAAGAACTTATAGCAATAGGAGAGGATCCAAAAGACCCAGGCGGATATTTTATTGTAAATGGTACTGAGAAGGTCTTAGTGGCACAAGAGGATTTAGCTACTAATAGAGTTCTAGTAGATTACGGTAAAAGTGGTTCAAATGTAACTCATGTTGCTAAAGTCACTTCTTCAGCCGCTGGTTATAGAGTTCAAGTGGTTATTGAAAGGTTAAAAGATAGTACTATTCAAGTATCTTTTGCCACAGTCCCAGGTAGGATCCCGTTCGTAATAATGATGAGAGCACTAGGTTTTACAAGAGATCAAGACATCGTTTATGCGGTATCATTAGATCCGCAGATTCAGAACGAGCTATTACCTTCACTTGAACAAGCCAGTTCAATAGCGACTGTAGAAGATGCTTTAGATTTTATAGGAAATAGGGTTGCCATAGGGCAAAAAAGGGAAAATAGAATTCAAAAGGCTGAACAAATAGTAGACAAATATTTCTTACCCCATTTAGGAACATCTCCAGAAGATAGGAAAAAGAAAGGCTATTATCTTGCCAGTGCAGTAAATAAACTACTAGAGCTTTATTTAGGAAGAAGAGAACCAGATGATAAAGACCATTATGCTAATAAGAGGGTTAGGTTAGCTGGAGACTTATTTACAAGCCTCTTTAGAGTGGCTTTTAAGGCTTTCACTAAAGACCTAGTGTATCAATTAGAGAAATCCAAAGTTAGGGGTAGGAGATTATCCTTATCAGCATTAGTTAGAGCTGATATAATTACCGAGAGGATTAGGCATGCTCTAGCCACAGGTAATTGGGTTGGGGGAAGAACTGGTGTAAGTCAACTTCTTGATAGAACTAATTGGTTATCAATGCTCAGTCACTTAAGGAGGGTAGTGTCCTCTTTAGCTAGAGGTCAGCCTAACTTTGAAGCTAGAGATTTACATGGAACTCAGTGGGGTAGGATGTGTCCCTTTGAGACGCCAGAAGGGCCTAATAGTGGACTAGTTAAAAACTTAGCTCTAATGGCCCAGGTGTCAGTAGGTGTTAACGAGAAGGCTGTAGAGAAGGTGATTTATGATCTAGGTGTAATTCCGATAGACGAAGCGATTAGGAAAATAACCGAAGAAGGAGAAGATACTAGTAAGTACCTTAATTGGAGTAAGGTTTATTTGAATGGCAGTTTCTTGGGCTATTACCCAGATGGTAAAGAGCTTGCAGAAAAAATAAGACAGCTAAGAAGGGAAGGAAAGATAAGTGATGAGGTAAATGTCGCTCATATCGTAACCGATTATATTAATGAAGTTCATATTAATTGTGATGCTGGTAGAGTTAGGAGACCCCTAATAATAGTTAAGGATGGTAAACCATTAGTCACTGAGGAGGATGTGGAAAAAATTAGAAGGGGCGAGATTACTTTTGATGACTTAGTAAAACAAGGTAAAATTGAGTTTCTAGACGCGGAAGAGGAGGAAAACACTTATGTAGCTTTAAACCCAGAGGATTTAACAGTAGAGCATACACATTTAGAGATTTGGCCTCCAGCAATAATGGGAATAACTGCATCAATAATTCCATATTCTGAGCACAATCAGTCACCGAGAAATACTTATCAGTCCGCAATGGCAAAACAGGCTTTAGGCTTATATGCAGCTAATTACCAGATAAGGACTGATACAAGAGCACACTTATTACATTACCCACAAAGGCCACTTGTACAGACTAGGATGTTAAATGTGATCGGGTATAATGACAGACCAGCTGGAAATAACGCCATATTAGCGATAATGTCTTTCACAGGCTATAATATGGAAGATGCTATAATAATGAACAAATCATCCGTAGAAAGAGGAATGTATAGGTCTACGTTCTTTAGGCTTTACTCTACTGAAGAAGTTAAGTATCCTGGAGGCCAAGAGGATAAAATAATGGTTCCAGAGGCTGGTACAAAGGGCTATAAGGGTAAGGAGTATTATAGATTATTAGAGGATAATGGCATAGTTCCTCCAGAAGTCGAAGTTAAAGGAGGAGATGTATTAATAGGAAAGGTAAGTCCACCTAGATTCTTACAAGAATTTAAAGAGTTAGCTCCAGAGCAGGCTAAGAGGGATACTTCAGTTGTAACTAGGCATGGAGAAATGGGAATTGTAGATTTAGTTCTAGTAACTGAAACAGCTGAAGGTAATAAGCTCGTAAAAGTAAGGGTAAGAGATTTAAGAATACCAGAAATAGGAGATAAATTTGCTACTAGGCACGGGCAGAAAGGAGTAGTAGGCATGTTAATTAGTCAAGCCGATATGCCGTATACAGTGAAAGGGGTTGTACCAGATATCATACTAAATCCTCATGCACTGCCTTCAAGAATGACCATCGGGCAAATAATGGAAGCTTTAGCAGGTAAATATGCGGCACTATCTGGTAAATCCGTAGATGCTACTCCCTTCATAAAGTCCACAAGTATTGAAGAAATAAAAGAAGGGTTACTTAAATTAGGTTATTTACCGGACGGTACAGAAGTAGTTTACGACGGTAGAACCGGGCAAAAATTAAAGAATAGAATAATGTTTGGAATAGTTTATTACCAGAAACTACACCATATGGTTGCGGACAAAATGCATGCTAGGGCCAGGGGACCAGTACAAATATTAACTAGACAACCAACAGAAGGTAGGGCAAGAGAAGGTGGATTAAGGTTCGGAGAAATGGAGAGAGACTGTTTAATCGGTTTTGGTACTGCAATGTTGATTAAAGATAGGTTATTAGATAATTCGGATAAGGCTACAATTTATGTTTGTGATCAGTGCGGTTATATAGGGTGGTATGATAGGAATAAGAATAGGTATGTCTGTCCCATTCATGGGGATAAGGCAACTTTATACCCTGTCACAGTATCTTACGCATTTAAACTCTTAATTCAAGAGTTAATGAGTATGGTAATTTCTCCAAGGATAATTCTAGGTGATAAAATATCTTTAGGAGGTGAGTCAAATGAGTGAAAAAATAATAAAAGGAATAAAGTTTGGTATCTTATCTCCAACTGAAATAAGGCAGATGTCAGTTACTGCAATAATTACATCAGAAGTCTATGATGAAGACGGCACTCCTATTGAAGGCGGTGTAATGGATCCAAGATTAGGTGTCATAGAACCGGGACAAAAGTGCCCAGTCTGTGGTAATACCTTAGCATCTTGTCCAGGGCATTTTGGTCATATTGAATTAGTAAGACCAGTAATTCACGTAGGTTATGTTAAGCATATTTATGATTTCTTAAGGGTCACTTGTAGGAGATGTGGTAGAATTAAAATAAAAGAGGAAGAATTAGAAAGATATAAAAGGATCTATTATGCAATAAGAAACAGATGGCCTTCTGCAACGAGAAGACTTATTGATTATATAAAGAAAGTTGCAATTAAAAACATGGTGTGCCCTCATTGTGGTGAGAAGCAATATAAGATAAAATTAGATAAGCCCTACAACTTTAACGAAGAAAGAAAAGATTCGATTGTAAGACTTACACCCTCAGAAATTAGAGAGAGACTAGAAAGAATACCAGATAGCGACGTAGAACTATTAGGATATGATCCTAAAACTTCTAGACCAGAATGGATGGTGCTAACAGTATTACCAGTCCCCCCGATAACAATTAGACCCTCAATAACAATCGAAAGTGGTATTAGGGCTGAAGACGACTTAACACACAAATTGGTAGATATTATAAGAATTAATGAGAGATTGAAAGAGAGTATTGAAGCCGGTGCACCAGAATTAATTGTAGAAGACTTATGGGACTTACTCCAATATCACGTTTCAACGTATTTTGATAATGAAATTCCTGGATTACCGCCCGCAAAACACAGATCTGGCAGGCCCTTAAGGACTTTAGCCCAAAGACTTAAGGGTAAGGAGGGTAGGTTCAGAGGCAACTTATCTGGTAAGAGGGTTGACTTCTCTTCTAGGACCGTAATCTCTCCAGATCCTAACATAAGTATTGATGAAGTTGGTGTTCCGCAAGCGATTGCGAAAATACTTACAGTTCCAGAGAAAGTAACTAAGATGAATATTGAGAGAATGAGACAATACGTAATTAATGGCCCAGATAAGTGGCCCGGTAGTAATTACGTTATTAGACCAGATGGTAAGAGAATCGACCTAAGATATGTTAAAGATAGGAAAGAATTAGCGGCAAGCTTAACCCCTGGCTATATTGTAGAAAGGCATCTTATAGATGGTGATATAGTGCTATTTAACAGACAACCATCGTTGCACAGAATCTCTATGATGGCACATAAGGTTAAAGTCCTCCCTGGAAGAACTTTTAGGCTCAACTTACTAGTCTGCCCGCCATATAATGCAGACTTTGACGGAGATGAAATGAATCTTCACGTTCCACAATCCGAGGAGGCTATTGCTGAGGCTGAGGAAATTATGCTAGTTCATAAAAACATAATAACGCCAAGATATGGAGGGCCAATTATGGGTGGTGCACAAGATTATATAAGTGGCGCTTATTTACTCACTGTAAAAACTACATTATTGACTAAAGAAGAGGTAACTACGATTTTGGGCGTTACTGACTTTGCTGGTGAGTTAGGGGAACCAGCAATTTTAGCTCCTAAGGAATATTATACTGGTAAACAAGTCGTAAGCCTATTCTTACCGAAGGACTTTAACTTCCATGGTCAAGCTAATATTTCAAAAGGACCTAGACAATGTAAGAATGAGGTTTGTCCTCATGATTCATTCATAGTTATTAAAAATGGTATTTTACTTGAAGGAGTATTAGATAAAAAGAGTATAGGAAACCAACAGCCAGAGAGCGTTTTACATTGGCTAATTAAAGAATATGGAACAGAATATGGTAAATGGATATTGGATAATATGTTCAAGATGTTTATTAGGTATGTAGAAATAAGAGGATTTACAATGACGCTTGATGATGTGACAATACCCGAGGTTGCTTTAAAGGAGATAGATCAAATCATAGCTAATGGGTACACTAAAGTAAATGAACTTATAGCGCAATTTAATGAAGGTAAACTAGAGCCTATTCCAGGGAGAACGCTAGAGGAAAGCCTAGAGGACTACATTTTAGATACTTTAGATAAACTTAGAAAAGATGCCGGAGATATTGCTACTAAGTACTTAGATCCGTTTAATAATGCATATATAATGGCAATTACTGGTGCTAGAGGAAGTGAGCTAAATATTACTCAGATGACAGCGATGTTAGGGCAACAGTCAGTAAGAGGAGAGAGAATAAAGAGGGGATATATGAATAGAACATTACCTCACTTTAAACCAGGGGATAAATCTCCAGATTCTAGGGGATTTGTACATAATTCGTTCACAAGAGGATTATCACCAATTGAATTGTTCTTCCACGCTGCTGGTGGTAGGGAAGGACTAGTTGATACTGCGGTTAAGACTTCACAAAGCGGTTATATGCAAAGGCGTTTAATTAATGCTCTTTCAGATTTAAGAATTGAATACGATGGTACAGTAAGGACATTATATGGTGAAATAGTTGAGCTCGCATACGGAGATGATTTAGTACATCCAATGTATAGTGCTCATGGGAAAAGTGTTGATATTAACAGAGAAATTGAAAGAGTAATAGGTTGGAAGAGGTGAGGTTATGTTATCTGATCAATTAAAAGAATATTTAAATAAAAGATTAGAAGAAGTAAAAGCTAAACTTCCCGATAAAATAATAGAGGATTTAAGAAATGCAATACTTTCCATTGACATAGATGTGACAGAGGAGGAAATAGATAGAATAATAGAGCTTACAATTAAAGATTACGAAGGATCACTGATTGAGCCTGGGGAAGCTGTAGGGATAGTAGCTGCTCAGTCTATAGGAGAACCTGGAACACAAATGACGTTAAGGACATTCCACTTTGCTGGAATTAGAGAGTTGAACGTTACATTAGGTTTGCCAAGGCTTATAGAGATCGTTGATGCTAGGAAAACTCCCTCTACACCAATGATGACTTTGTATCTCACAGACGAATACAAAAAAGACAAAGAAAAAGCATTAGAAATAGCAAGAAAAATTGAGTATACAAAAATAGAGAATGTTGTGGCTTCTGTTAGTATAGATATTTCGTCAATGTCAATAACTTTACAATTAGATGAGGATATGCTAAAAGATAAAGGAGTCACAGTAGATGACGTGAAAAAAGTTATTTCGAAGCTTAAAATAGGAAGCATTAGGATTGAAGATGTCGATGAATACACCTTTACGATTTACTTCGAGAACGTTGATAGTATTATGGGATTATTTAAAATGAGGGAAAAGATATTGAATACTAAAATTAAGGGAGTGAAAGGCATAAAAAGAGCTATAGTTCAAAAGAAAGGTGACGAATATGTTATAATTACCGATGGTTCCAACATAGAGGGAATTTTAGGCGTTAAGGGGATTGATATTTCTAAGATTCAGACAAATAATATTCACGAAGTCGCAGAGGTATTTGGTATCGAAGCTGCTAGAGAATTAATAATAAGGGAAATAAAGAGAGTATTAGATGAGCAAGGTTTGGACGTTGATATCAGACATATAGTTTTAGTAGCTGATATGATGACTAAAACTGGTATTATAAGACAGATAGGTAGACATGGTGTTACGGGTGAGAAGAGCAGTATTTTGGCTAGGGCTGCGTTTGAAGTGACAGTTAAACATTTATTAGATGCTGCAGCTAGAGGAGAGATAGAAGAATTTAAAGGAGTGGTGGAAAACATTATTATCGGACAACCCATTAGATTGGGAACAGGCATTGTTGAGCTCACCATGAAACCTAATGTGAGGTGATAAAAAGTGTCAGAAGGTTCAACGTTTGAAGGTGAATTAAAAGTTTTACTTAAGACTGGAAAGGTAGTTTTAGGCACTAGGAGAACATTAAAGATGCTTAAGGTAGGTAAGATAAAAGGAATTATAACGGCTTCAACGCTCAGAGAAGATTTAAAAGAGGATCTGAAGGCATATGCAAAATTTGATAACATCCCAATTTATGAATATAGCGGTAGCGGATATGATTTAGGAACTTTGTGTGGAAAACCTTTTATGGTTTCTACCATAGGCATATTGGATGAGGGGGAATCTAAAATACTTGAATTGGCTAAAGAGAAGAGGTGAGCAATTAGTTGCCGGAAATTAAACTTACTTCTGACGAATTAAGATTTATGTCACTTTTTCAGGATATTACTAGAGTAACAGCTAAGGACTGCGTTATAGATGAGAAAAATAATAGAATAATATTCCTTATCAGCCCAGAATTTATGGGTATTGCAATAGGTAAGAGTGGGAGTAACGTTAAAAAGCTAGAGAAATTATTAGGGAGGACCGTGGAACTTGTAGCTTATAGTGATAATCTTGAGGATCTAGTAAAGAATTTAATGGCTCCTGCTAGAGTAAAGAGTATAAAAGTTGTACAGTCTAACTCAAAGAAAACTGTATATATTTCTGTTGAACCGCAAGATAAAGGTTTAGCTATTGGTAAGAACGGAAGAAACGTAGATAGGGCAAAGTTAATATTAAAAAGGTATATGGATATTGATTCAGTTGTCATTGTGTGAGGTGAATAAGCGTGGCCGGTAGTAAATCTCCGAAGGGATTATTTGCTGCTAGGAAGTTAAAATTAAAAAGGCTTAAGTTTAGATGGCATCAAAGATCATTCAAGAGGAGAATGCTAAGACTAAAAGAGAAGTTTGATCCGTTAGAAGGTGCACCGATGGCTAGAGGTATAGTGCTTGAAAAAGTTGGTATAGAATCAAGACAACCGAATTCAGCTGTTAGGAAAGCAGTAAGGGTACAATTAGTTAAAAATGGTAGGATAGTAACAGCTTTCGTTCCTGGAGACGGTGGTGTTAACTTTATTGATGAGCACGATGAAGTAGTAATTGCCGGAATAGGAGGTACTTTAGGTAGGTCTATGGGTGATTTACCGGGTGTTAGGTACAAGGTAATTATGGTAAATGGTGTTTCGTTAGATGCTCTATACAAAGGTAAGAAGCAAAAGCCAGTAAGGTAAGTAAACAAAAAATTATCTTTATAAATCCTCTCCTCCTCTTCTTTCTTCCTTTTCTTGTTCTTCTACGAGTTCCTTCTTAACATAGATCGGTTTATCACATAAAAGAGCTAATAAAACAGCATGACTAGGAATTAATTTCTTTTCTATTATTATTCCATCAAATTTAAATTCAACTGTTGCAACATAAACTCCGTATTCTTTTATAATATCGTCTATGATGACTCTGTTAACTATATTCTTTAAATTCTCCTTTATATCACTAGAAAATGTCAGAATATCATATAATACATCATATACACTTTCTCTTCTATCATTACCCATGAATTGCTCATAGTCATTTTTCCCCTGGATTTTATTAACTAGGATAACTATTTCTGGAGGAATTTGAAACATTTTAAATTCTCTATCATCTTCTAAGTAGAGTACCATTGTAGGAATACCGTGAACTGGATAAAAGAAGGCTTCGACTTTTTTTACCCTAATTAAGTTCTCGTCAGTATTGCTTTGCATTATAAATATTTATTACACAAACTCTATTAAACCCTTCATAAACACATTTAAGGGAAAAGTCCTTATAAAAAGGAGAGTGAAAGAATGGAAGCTACAGAAATATCAAATTTAGATATAAAAGTGTTCGGAAAGTGGGATACTAATGTGGAAATTAGAGATCCCAGTCTAAAGAAATATATATCCTTAATGCCAGTATATTTACCTCATACTGGAGGAAGGCATGAACATAGAAGATTTGGCAAAGCCAAAGTACCAATAGTGGAAAGATTAATAAATAATATTATGCGTCCAGGGAGAAATAAAGGAAAGAAGATGCTTGCTTATAATATAGTAAAAACAGCGTTTGATATTGTAGCACTTAAGACCGGTCAGAATCCAATTCAAGTTCTAGTTAGAGCAATTGAAAATGCGGCACCAAGAGAAGAAGTTACTAGGATAATGTACGGTGGTATAGTATATTATGTTGCAGTAGACGTTTCTCCTCAGAGAAGAGTAGACTTAGCTTTAAGGCATATAGTTTTAGGGGCTAAGGATTCTTCATTTAATAATCCCAAACCGATAGAAGAGGCTCTAGCTGAAGAGATAATTGCCGCTGCAAATAACGACCCTAAGAGCTTTGCTATAAGAAAGAAAGAAGAGATAGAGAGAATTGCATTAAGCTCAAGATAAACTTATAGCTAAACTTTTAATGTTTACACTGGTATTAATGTGTAAGAGGTTGAACGCATGTCACAAAAGCCCCACCTTAATCTGATCGTAATAGGACATGTAGACCATGGCAAAAGCACGTTAATAGGAAGACTATTGATGGATAGAGGATTCATAGACGAAAAAACAGTTAAGGAGGCAGAAGAGGCTGCTAAGAAGTTAGGTAAGGAATCAGAAAAGTACGCATTCTTATTAGATAGACTAAAGGAGGAAAGGGAGAGAGGTGTAACAATCAATCTGACCTTCATGAGATTTGAAACAAAGAAGTACTTCTTTACAGTAATTGACGCACCAGGACATAGGGACTTCGTTAAAAACATGATAACTGGTGCTAGTCAAGCTGATGCAGCAATTTTAGTAGTCTCTGCAAAGAAAGGTGAATTTGAGGCTGGGATGAGTGCTGAAGGACAGACTAGAGAACACGTAATATTGGCAAAGACTATGGGGATTAACCAGATCATTGTAGCAGTAAACAAGATGGACTTAACAGAGCCTCCATATGACGAGAAAAGGTATAAAGAAATTGTTGACACCATGACAAAGTTCATGAAAAGTTTCGGATTTGATATGAGTAAAGTTAAGTTTGTACCAGTAGTAGCACCTTCTGGAGAAAACATAACTCATAAGTCTGAGCACATGGGATGGTATAACGGTCCTACTCTTGAGGAATTGCTTGATTCATTTGAATTACCACCAAAACCAGTTGATAAACCATTAAGAATACCAATACAAGAAGTTTACTCAATCTCTGGAGTTGGTGTAGTCCCAGTAGGAAGAGTTGAGAGTGGTGTATTAAAAGTAGGTGATAAAGTAGCATTTATGCCAGCTGGTAAGATAGGTGAAGTCAGATCTATTGAAACTCATCATACTAAGATTGAAAAAGCTGAACCGGGTGATAACATCGGATTTAACGTTAGAGGCGTTGAAAAGAAAGATATAAAGAGAGGTGATGTGGCCGGTAGCGTACAGAACCCGCCAACAGTTGCAGATGAGTTTACTGCGCAAATAATAGTGATATGGCACCCCACTTCAATTGGTGCTGGATATACTCCAGTAGTTCACATACATACAGCTAGTGTTGCGTGCAGAATTACTGAATTAGTTTCAAAATTAGATCCTAAGACTGGTAAGGAAACTGAGAAGAACCCTCAGTTCTTAAAAGCTGGTGATGCTGCGATAGTTAAGTTTAAACCGATTAAAGAACTAGTTGCAGAGAAATTTAGAGACTTCCCAGCATTAGGAAGATTTGCAATGAGAGATATGGGTAAAACAGTGGGGGTAGGAGTAGTAATTGATGTAAAACCTAAAAAGGTAGAGATTAAGTAAATTTTTACTTTATTTGAGTGATTTTTATGCCAACTAAAGTTAGGATTAAATTATGGAGTACAAATATCGATAATTTAAACTTTGTAATAAACCAAATAAAAAGTATGGCACAGAAAACTGGAATTCAGATAAACGGCCCAATACCTTTACCGACGTCCAGAATGGAAGTTCCGGTAATGAAATTGCCACACGGAGAGGGTAAGAAGAAGTGGGAACACTGGGAGATGAAAATTCATAAAAGGATAATTGATATAGCAGCAGATGAAAGAGTTATGAGACAATTAATGAGAGTTAGAGTCCCAGATGACGTATATATTGAGATTAGATTAATATGATTTATTTTAAATAGTCATTTTGTGTATTTTTATATTGCCGGGGTGCCCGAGCGGACTAAGGGGCTGGCCTGGAGAGCCAGTGGGGGTCTCCCCCGCGCGGGTTCAAATCCCGCCCCCGGCGTTAGGTGATTTTTATGGATTTCCTATGGTATTTTGACATACAAGATGATAATACCTTTCACTCTCATGCAATAAAAAATGTAATATACAGAACACCTGGCAAACAAGAAGTAGTTATTTTAGACTCATATACATATGGTAAAATTCTGGTAATAGACGGCTTAATACAATCGGCTCAATATGATGAGTTCATTTATCATGAATCTCTTATACATCCCGCAATGATTTCAGCTGAAAATCCCAAAAGAGTTTTAATTATCGGTGCTGGTGAGGGTGCTTCAATAAGAGAAGTTTTAAAATATGATGTAGATGAAGTTGTTGCAGTAGATATTGACAAAAACGTTATTGAACTGGTTAAGAAGTATCTATCTGAGTGGCATCAAGGTTCCTTTGATAACCCTAAGGTTAAGCTTGTTTTTGAAGACGGCTTTGAGTTCGTGAAAAAATATAAAGGGGAACAATTTGATGTGGTAATATTAGATCTCACTGATCCACATGAAACTTCAGCGTCAAGGAATCTATATACAATTGAGTTTTACAAGGAAGTTAAAAAGTTAGTAAAAGATATTTTAGTAACTCAAGGTACTTCTCCTTATCAATCTCCTCACTCATTTTCAATAATATATAAAACATTAAGGCAAGTGTTTAATTATGTTTCTGTAGGACTTTCTTTCGTTCCATCCTTCGATACTATCTGGGGATTCTTCTTCTGTTCTGATAAGATAAATGTAAAAAATGTAAACGTTTCTGAGAGGCTAAGTAGGGTTAAAGGAGTTTTAAAGTACTATGATGAAATAACGCATAAGTCTATGTTTAGTTTACCCAAAAACGTAAGAGAATTGTTGGCAAAAGAAGAAGGCATATCAACACTCGAAAATCCAGTTGTTTTCTCTTAGTCAATTTTAAATTCTGCTCAATATTCCTTTTACGTATGAAAAGTGTAAAGTACCTGATGACTGTTAAGGTAGAATTTACTAAAAAAGATGCGAAAATTAATGAAGAAAAACTCAAGGACTTACTATATTACAGATTTTATGATAAGCACTTTGATGAAAACATTAAAAAGCCAATGACAAAGCGTAAAGCAAGACCAGATACTAAGCCCGAATGGAAATTACAAGATCATACAATAGAAGTAAGTAATATTACCTTTAGAAAGAAAATAAACGCTAGGAAATTCATAGATGAAATTTCTGAAAAGCTAGGTGCTGAAAAATGCTCACAATTAAAGGAGGAGAGTGGTGTTTTATCTAAACAATGTGAAGGTGAAGATGTGAAAATTTATTTCGAGATAAAAGTACAGAAGATTAAACCACAGAAAGCTGAAAAGAAGGAAGAGGAAAAGAAAAAGGAGTGAGTTTTAGTTTATTATAACTATGTATCAAGTAATGGTAAATTCTTACCAGATATTGGCAGTTAGTTTAAATACTATGGTGTTTGCTCTAATTTAAATCTAGTATCTTTATGTTAACTTATTAGTTCCTCTTTTATCAATATTAAATTCCCTTTTTTAGGCTAGTTAAGAATGAGAGATACAGGAGGTCTAATATTATAGTTATTATTACTGCTATTATAATTGACCAAAAATATGATATTAACGAAATTACTATCGCACTGGCTATAGTAAATACAACGTTTACCGTAGCGGAAATAGAATAGATGATTGAAGATGTGGTTACAAATCTCTCTTCGGGTATCAATGAGCACGTTATATATGAGTAGTAATAATCATCATTCCATTCATGTATCATTCTATCAAAAGAGTAGAGCGTAAAATATGGGCCCGGCGGGACTTGAACCCGCGACCTCCGCCGTGTGAGGGCGGCGTCCTAACCAGGCTAGACGACGGGCCCAAGAATTATTTTTATCCAAATCTTAAATTCCTATCGCAATAGCATATCCTTCTTTAAAATCTGCTATATCTGGGTCTAAATTTATAGCTTGTAGCCTTTCCTCTATCTTGCTTAAATCTAGTATTCTAACTGTTAACTCTCTAAAAATTTTTTCCATATTATCTCGTATTCTTTTTGCTTCATCGTAATTGGTCGTATAAGCTATTAGCCCTCCTCCTTGCAAAATTGTTGAACCTAAAAAGGATTTCATCTCAATAATACTTTCTCTTATCGTTTAAAAGTATTGCATGACTTAGTTATGTTATCAGAATGCTTAAGATTATTATTGGACAAAATAGTGAGTTAAACATAAGTAACGATGTAATCGAATTCCTAAGGGAGCATAACATATTGTTTGAATTAGAATACGATTTGCTTTATGATAACCTCGCAGAGTTAGAGTATGAAGGTAGGAAGATTATCATATCCCCATTTGATGACATAAAGAGTGCAATAATTAAGATTATAAAAGGGGATGAAGGGGGTAAGAGGGTGGATATTGCTATTCCAAACGTTAAGTGGGATAGAATTTTATCCTCTGGAGTTTTAATTTGACATATGAACGTTGTTTTAGGTGGAGGTATTTCTGGGCTTCTCATTGCGTCTCGCATCCCTGGTTCTTTAGTTATTGAGTCTCAAAACAAAGTCGGGGGAGTATTTGCATTTGAAGAGATTTTAGGTTATAAGGTACCTCTCTATCCTCCCATTCTCTCTAATCAATGCCATAGTGACTTGTTTAGCTTTAAGGATTTGGACTTTAATGTAGTTTATGAAAAGGAAGAATATCTAAGGGAGAAATTGGGTGTCGATAAAATACCGGATTGGTTAATTTTTAAAAATAGTAACAAGTACTATTACGTTAATAATCTTTACGATATCTTTGATTCATTGCAAAAAAGGGTTAGGATTAAGTTTTCAAGCTCATTCTTTATTAAGAATGATAAAGTAGTTTTAGCAAGCGGAGAGATAATTAGGCCGGAAATAATTTACTCCACTATTTCGAGGAAGATGCTCGGTGATAATGTAAAAAGTATTAGTCTAGTTGAAGGGGTATTTGTAGTTAACAAAAAGAAGACGAACTGGGATGTGATTATTGTAGGTGATAAGGGTTTCTCGTTCTCTCACGTCCTTAAAATTGGCTTTATTTCGGATGAGTTTGATTTCATTTATGTTCTAGCGCCATTTACTAAAATACCTTCATGGGATAAGATATATAGTGATTTAAAGAGGAAGAGAGTTTTAGAGAAGAGCGAGATTATAGCTTTTCGGCATAGGATAATTTCTGACGGAATATTAATAGAGAATGAAAAGTTAGAAACCTCTAGGGGTAATATAGTCTTCTGTGGTAGGTTAGGGAAATGGAGGAACTTTAATTTATGTCAAACAGTAGACGATAGCCTTCAGTGCTAAACCATTCCACGAACTTACCAGCTAATATTGTGGATTCTCTGATCGGGTAAGCGTTTAGCCTATAAATGAAGTAACTTGCTAATAAGACATCTCCAGTTCCTATTTTATACTCTCCTATATTGGATGGCTTATATTTTACACTATTCCCACTGCTCGTGTAAACTTCAAATCCATCTTCGTCATACGATATAATTACTTCCTTGAAGCCTAACTCTATTAAATTTTCTACCGTTACGTTAGAATTGATATACTCTTCGTAATTCGCATGTAAGATCAGATAGTTAGTGTTTTTTACTAAGTATAAAGGCTTATAGCTAACTTCCTCTCCCTCGTTGCATTTTCGTATAAATCCTTGAACATCTAGTGCGATGGGTTTTTTGTAGCTTACGTACTCAATTTCTCCGCATACAGGGTTTAGTATAATCCCATCAGAATTCCCTTCATAAATTAGTTTCTTATCAGACTTTGCTTTTAATATGAGTTTTCTCTTACCATTTACATTTTCGATTTTAAATGTCGTTGTTTTTTCCGTAATCTTGATTCCTTTTTTAGGTAAAAAATTGGGTATTTTACCGAAATCTTTCTTAGAAATAGATGAGCTTAATTCTATTTCTCCTCCTAACATATATATTGCAAAACCAGAATATAAAGGGGGCCCTCCTATTTTTTCTGTTCCGTTCAAGTCTAATGTGAAATTCCCAACAATAGCGATTCTTTTACTACTCTTCATTTTCTTCTTCCTCTTCTTCAAGTACTTTGACCTTCTCCTCTTCTTCCTCTTCTTCAACTTTAATTTTTTTAGTCCAGTAAGCAGTGCCGTGAGCTATTAAATGTTCTTTTAGGTCATCCACTGAGAAAAAGTAAGTACCATAGTCTGGTATTCCTCCTTTTTTGCAAATAGGTGTGCATAATGGGCATGCGTAAAGTTTACTTACTTCATCAAAACATACTTCTACTTTCTTATCATCTATTTGTATCTCGATGGTCTTCCATCTGGGTACCCATCTACTTGACATTGGGATTATATTATAATTTTATTTTTAAACACTTTTGGCTTTGTAAGAGATAATATTTTTAAACCTAATACCTAATAATCTATCTGGAGAAATAGTTTGTCATCATCCCCCTCTCCCCTTCTTCAAGCCCCTATTAGTGTTAAAACTATGTACGATATAGCTGAGTTCATAATTAGGGCAACTCAAATGATTAAGGTTGATCAAGTTGAAAAGATGATAGAAGCTTTAGTAGATTTATATTATAATAATAAGAATGGCAAAATTTTAGTAATGGGTGCTGGAAGAAGTGGATTAGTTGGAAGAGCATTTGCGATGAGGCTTTTACATTTAGGTTATAACGCTTATGTTTTAGGAGATACTATAGTTCCAGCAATAGGTGAGAAGGATATTGCAATAGCTATTTCTGGTTCAGGTAGGACAAGGCTTATTCTGACCGCCGCTGAAGCTGCAAAAGAGGCTAAAGCAAAATTGGTTGCAATAACCAGTTACCCGGATAGCCCATTGGCTAAGATAGCGGATATCGTGGTAGAAGTCCCCGGTAGGACTAAATATTCTACTAATGAGGATTATTTCGCTAGGCAAATTCTTGGTATTACAGAACCATTAGCGCCCTTAGGTACTTTATTTGAAGACACAACGCAAATATTCTTAGATGGTATTGTAGCCGAGCTAATGAGAAGGCTAAATAAAAAAGAAGAAGATTTGAGAATGATACATGCAAATATTGAGCTTTAATAGTTTCTTTCCCCCCTCTCTTAATTAATTAATATGTCAGTTTTCATGAATAAGCAGTTTTTGATAGTTACAGTTATTTTACTCTTTCTTGGCATTATTTCTAGAAATTTAATATTTATTATTTTGTCCATAATATCTATAATCCTCGTGGATCCATCAATTATTATTAATTATATTAAGAATATAAAAAATTTTGATTATATTTTCACTTCAAAGAAAAGAAATGGTGAGGGTATTACAATTGAAGAGGGGGTATTTACAATGGACGGTAAAGTATATAAAGCGGTTCTAATTATTGATAATATACCATTTGATTACAGGGATTTAAGTCCAGAAAGTTTGAAAATAAAGACAGTATCTTTTCACAAGGTTTTAGACATTGCTAAAAACGTAGAGATTGTCTTTAGGAAGAAGACTATTGATAAGGGTAAATTATTAGAGAATTTATACAAAAAAGCACAAAATTTGAAAATAATCGTCGATTCTGACCCCTCAAATGAAAAAGCTAAGAATGAATTGCTAATGGTTCAGGAGATGATAAATAGAATAAATGAGGGAGAGGCCCCCTTTTATTTCTATGTTTATATAATACTTTCTGAGGATAATAAAGAGAAAGCTATTGCTATATCACATTTAATTAAAAAAGGCTTAGAGAGTTTAGGCATTAAAAGCAGGATGGCTTCTAAGAAAGAAATAGAGGAATTGTTAGAGGATAAGTTAAGGTTTAAAAGAGAATTTGTTTTCCCATCTCAATTACCTTATTTAACTATATTTTCTCTGACTAAATCACCAGATTTTGAACTGATAGATAAGGGGGTTTACCTGGGTCAAGAGCTTTATACTAAAAGAGCTATATTCTGGAACGTAAATAAAGCCATTAATCCTCATGTGCTGATAATTGGTCCCACGGGGGCAGGTAAGACTGAATTTTTGATTTCGTTGGGGTTTAAAATGGCGTATTCGTTAAACATTCCGATAATATTTTTCGACGTGAAGAATGATATAAAAATTAGGTTGAGGAAGTATAACTTGCATTATAACCTTTTAAACCCGTTAATTTATAGTCTTAATTTACTTAACTCTAGTATAAATAATCCTAAAATATATGTAAGTCAATTGGAAAGTGGAATAAGAAATTCATTTAGATTAGACAAATACGCCTCATCAATAATGTATAAGGCCATACTAGATACTCTCAGCCTTTATAAAAAGCCCAGTTGGGATCTGATAGAAGATAGGATTGAACAATATGACATTAGTATGGACATTAAATTTTATCTTAGAAGAATAATAGAAAATATTAAGATCTTTGATAACGGGTATGGTGATATTCTAAGCAAATTATCTGATGGTATTAATGTTATTGATTTATCTCTAATTAAATCTGAAGAATTAAGGAGATTTATAATGTACTCAGTCTTAATTAAGTTATTGAATAAATATAATGTTGCTGATGATAGACTGAAAGTGGGAATTGTAATAGATGAAGCATGGACTATATTAAGAGTAGAGAATAATATTGATTATTCAATAGTAACAGATATAGTGAAGAGAGGAAGAGGCTACGGGATTTCTCTATTAATGGCTACACAAAATATTCAAGACTTAGGAGAGTCTGCAGACATTTTTCTAGATAATATAGGTTTACTTCTGTTCATGAATAATGGAGATAAGAAGTTCTGGGCTGAAATAAGGAGATTTGTGAACATAAACGAGGAGGAAGTTATTAACGAGTTAACTTTTCTAAAAAAGGGTGAAGCCCTTGTAAGGTTTATAAACGATCCAAGGCCTCTGTTAATAAAATTAGATGTATTAGTAGGATAGCCTTTCTATTACTGGTTTTAGTCCAGCCTTTATTTTGTTATATAATTTTTCGTCTTGGACATTTTCAATTATTATCTCCTTCAACTCGTCTTTATCAAATGAGAGATTATACTCTATTTTGTCTGCATTCTTTTCATTTTCCAAAAGTTTGTTTATAACATTAAGATATACTCTATTGGGTTGTATTTTTGACCTAAAGACTATCTTTATTATAGGCGGAGTGAAGAAAATTTGTGCTATTATCTCGCCTTTACTATTTTTAATAATTTCTTCAGTTCCCTTATTTCCTTTAACGAACCCTTTATATCCCTCAGTCTCTAATAAACTTAATAAATATTCATAGTACTCTAATTCTTTCTTTAGTTCGTTTATTTTATCTTCTAGGAATTTTTTCAACTCGTCGATGTTATTGCTACTCATAGTTATGATTTTACAGTTTAAACATTTAATAATCCATTTTCCATCTAAGTATAAGAATGGTAAGAGTAGCCGTAATAGGCGGTTCTGGGTATACTGGAGGGGAGTTGCTTAGAATTTTAGCGACGCATCCTAAAGTAGAAGTTACCTATGTGACTTCCAGAGAATACGCTGGAAAACCAATATCTTTAGTGCATCCTAATTTAAAAGGGTTTTATAACTTTAGTTTCTCTCAATTCTCATGGGATAAGGTAGGTGATAAGGCTGATACAGTATTTTTAGCACTACCGCACAGAGTATCCTTAGATTATGTTCCTAAGTTGCTAGAAATGGGATTGCAAGTCGTAGATTTGAGTGCTGACTTTAGACTTAAAGATCCAAATCTATATAAGATTTGGTACGGATATGAGCATCCTTACCCCGATTTACTTAAAAAGGCAGTTTATGGAATTCCAGAAATTCATAGAGAGGAGTTGAAAGGAGCAAAATTAATAGCTTCACCGGGGTGTAATGCTACCGCAACTGTCCTGGCAGCCGCACCCCTTGTGGTTTCGGGAGTTCTAGATAGCTATAGGTTAATTAGTGATGTAAAAGTTGCCAGTAGTGAAGGTGGTGCAAAGCCGAGTGAAGGTAGTCATCACCCAGAAAGACAGAATGCAATAAGACCATATGAGGCAGATGGCCATAGACATGCTGCTGAGGCGGAACAAGAATTAAGTTTGTTAGCTAAAAAGGAGGTTAAAGTGAGTCTTATCCCTCATGCAGTCAGTAGCGTTAGGGGTGCTTTAGCTTCAGTTCACGGTTGGTTAAATTCTGAAGTGGAAGAAATGGAGTATTGGAAAAAGGTCATAGACTTTTATCGCAATAGTAAATTTATAAGAATCATAAGAGGTAGTGTACACCCATATCCAGATCCTAAATATGTAATTGGTAGTAACTTTGCTGACATAGGGTTTGCTATAGAGAAGAGAATTTTAAGAATTACAATGTTCTCAGCAATAGATAATCTAGTAAAAGGTGCTGCTGGACAAGCGGTTCAAGCATTTAATGTATCTCAAGGATTTGAAGAGGATTTAGGTCTTAGATTTCCGCCCTTGAGGCCTGCATAAAAATGATAGTAGTTAAGGCTGGTGGGAGAGTTATAAAAAATAATTTTGATAATGTTATAAAGAGTATTATAAATGTTAACGATAAAGTAATTTTTGTTCATGGAGGCGGGGATCAAGTCACTGAGACTTCTAAGAAATTGGGAGTTGAACCGAAATTTGTCATCTCACCCGAAGGGATTAAGAGTAGGTATACAACAAAAGAAGAACTTGAAGTATTCATAATGGTAATGAGTTTAATATCTAGACAAGCACTTGCAAAGATCTCTTCTCATAAGAAAGCGATAGCTATTACTGGTGCTGATGGAGAAGCAATAATCGCAGAAAGAAAAAAGAAGATCATCATAATTGATGAAAGGAATAGAAAAAGGATAATAGATGGCGGTTATACTGGTAAAATAAAGAGCGTTAACGTTGACTTATTTAAGAATTTATTATCACAATTTGACGTTATAATTGTAGCGCCTTTAGCTTATGATAAAGAGGAAGGTACACTTCTAAACGTTGATGGTGATCAGATGGCTTTTGCGATAGCTAGCTCGTTAAAATCAGATGTATTAATACTTTTAACTGACGTGGAAGGGGTTTTAGTTGACAATAAAGTAGTTCCGAAGTTATCTGTTGCAGAGGCAAAGGAGTTGTCAAAAAAAGTAGGTACGGGTATGAACAGAAAACTATTAATGTCAACAGAGGCAATAGAAAATGGAGTGAAAAAAGTTATAATTTCCTCTGGTCTGTCCCCCTCTCCGATAGAGGATGCCTTAAAAGATAGGGGTACGGTGGTGGAATGAAATGGTGGACATAGATGAAAACGACATGAAAATCCTTGAGATATTAAGAAAAAATGCTAGGACTCCATATACCTCGATAGCTAAAGAACTTAAAGTGAGTGAGGCAGCAATTAGAAAGAGGATTGAAAGGCTAATTAGGATAGGCGTTATAAAAAGGTTTACTATTGATTATGAGTTGGAAAACGAAATAAGAGCAATTGTAATGGTTAAAACTAATCCTCAAATTCCTACTCCAGAAATTTCTAAGAAAATAATAAAAATTTCTGGGGTTGAAGCAGTTTATGAGACTACTGGAGACTATGATATTCTTGCATTAATTAGAGGGACAAACATTTCCTCAATTAATAAAACTATTGATGATATAAGGAGTTTACAAGGCGTTATAAGTACTAACAGTACAATAGTACTAAGAGTATGGTTCTAAATTCGAACCATTCATTTTCATAAAAACTTATCAACCTTTTACTCGCTATTTTTAACTTGACCCCAAATGGTAACACTTAAATGCCCAGTATGTGGAAACGATGTGAATGTACCAGATGACGCATTACCAGGCGAAATAATAGAGCATGACTGTGGGGCACAATTAGAAGTATATAGTGATAATGGTAGACTTGCATTAAGGTTAGCAGAGCAAATAGGAGAGGATTGGGGAGAGTGATTTTAGGAGTAACATATGATCTAATTAGGTGGGAAGAAAGAAATTTAATTGAAGAAGCTAGGAAGTTAGGGCACACCATAATACCAATCTACACGAAAGATTTTTTTACATTGATTGGAAACGAAATAAATAAAATAGATGCCGATGTGATAATTCAGAGAAATACTAGTCATTCAAGAGCTTTATTGACATCTATAATATTTGAGAATATGAACTATAAGGTGATTAACGATTATCTAACACTAATAAAATGTGAGAACAAATTACTAACCTTATCGATTTTAAGTAAACATAACATAAAAACACCGAGGACTTTTATAGCTTTTTCTAGGGAAAAGGCTCTAGAGCTTGCAGACAAAGTAGGATACCCAGTTGTTATTAAACCAATTGAGGGAAGCTGGGGTAGAATGGTTGCTAAAGCAATAGATAGGGATTCATTGAACAACTTCCTTGAATACCAAGAATATACGACTTCACAATTCAGATATGCTTACTTTATTCAAGAGTTCGTTAAGAAGCCAAATAGAGATATACGAATATTTGTAATTGGCGATGAAGCACCGGTTGGTATTTATAGAGTTAATGAGAGAAATTGGAAAACGAATACTGCTTTAGGCGCTAGAGCAGAACCGTTAAAGATTAGCGAAGAGTTAAGGGATCTAGCTCTAAAAGTTAAAGATGTGTTAGGAGGATTTTTCTTAGGTATTGACATCTTTGAAGACCCTGAAAGAGGATATATCGTTAATGAAGTTAACGGCGTTCCAGAATACAAGAATACCGTTAGGGTAAATAATTTTAATGTATCCCAATACTTAATTAATAAGATTTCAGAGTGGATAAGGAAATGAAACTCATTCAACTTTACGGGGATAGAGGATTAAAAATAGTTAGAGGAGAAGGGCAGTACGTTTGGGATATTAACGGAAAAAAATATTTGGACTTACATACTGGAATAGGTGTTGCCTTCTTAGGTCATAAGAATCCTGTCATTGTTGAATATTTATCTAAACAGATGCAAGAAATCATGACTCTATCAACTTCGTTTTCAACTCCTATTAAAGACGAGATGTTAAATGAATTAGACAAAATTAAACCAGATGGTATGGACAACGTAATTTTACTGAATAGTGGGACAGAAGCTGTAGAGGCTGCTTTAAAAACTGCAAGAAAAATAACCGGAAGGAAGAAGATAATAGCGTTTAAAAATTCATTTCACGGTAGAACTGCTGGTTCTCTTTCAGTTACCTGGAATAAAAGATATAGAGAGCCCTTTGAACCTCTCATGTCTCCAGTGGAATTTCTTAACTTTAATGATATAGAGGATCTTAACAAAATAGCCGATGATACTGCAGCAGTAATAGTAGAACCAATCCAGGGCGAATCTGGAGTTATACCGGCTAAGGAGGAATTTATGAAGGCATTAAGAGATAGAACTGAAAAAGTTGGTGCATTACTAATAGTTGATGAAGTTCAAACTGGTTTTGGAAGAACAGGTAAAATATGGGCTTACCAACATTACGGTATAAAGCCAGATTTGTTAACTGCGGGTAAAGCAATAGGAGGTGGTTTTCCGGTTAGTGCATTATTTTTACCAGACGAGATCGCAAAAAAACTAGAAGAAGGAGATCACGGAAGTACTTTCGGTGGAAACCCATTGGCGATGGCCGCAGTTACTGCTGCATGTAAAGTTTTAAGGCAAGATAATGTTGCTGAACAAGCCTCTGTAAAAGGAGAGTTGTTCATGAAGATTTTAAAAGAGAAGCTGGCGGATCTAAAATCGGTAAGGGAAATTAGGGGTAAAGGCTTAATGATAGGAATTGACTCTAGATTTCCCCCCGTAACTGCACTAAAGGTTATGCAAGATATGGGAGTCTTAGCTTTAAAAGCTGGGTCTACTGTAATTAGATTCTTAGCACCATACCTAATTACTCAATCAGATATGGAGGAAGCTGCAAATGCTGCAAGAAAAGGATTATTTGAAACGGAAAGCAAAAGAACTTCTACTTGAAATTTTATCTATCTATACTCCTTCTGGAGAAGAACATAAAGCGTTGGACTTTTTTGAAAAAGTTTCTAAGGATTTAAATTTAAAGTTAACCGTAACTAGCTCAAATTCTTACTTGCTTGGTGAAGGAAAAATACTATTAACTTCCCACGTTGATACAGTTCCGGGGTTTATAGAACCTAAAGCTGAAGGCGAGGTTATTTATGGCAGAGGTGCAGTAGATGATAAGGGCCCTTTGATAGCTATGCTTTTAGCTACACACATTCTGAATGAGAAAGGGTGCAAGGTCATGTTCGGGGCATTGGCAGATGAGGAAAATAAGAGTGCTGGTGCAAGGGAATTAGTGAGAAGTGGTTACTCTTTTGACTATGTAATCAATGGAGAACCTACAAATACTACGGGTATAGTAATCGAATATAGGGGATTATTACACGTTGATATAAGGTGTAAAGGGGTCTCAGAGCATTCTTCATCTTCAAAAGACAATTTAATATTAAATTTAGCTAGAAAAATTCTAGATATAAGTAAGTTACCTAGTGATTATGATACACCTTCTATTGTACCTACTATTTTTCATGCCGGTAATTATGTTAATATTACACCCTCAGAGGGAATGATTCACTTTGATATTAGGTATTCAGCTAGAAATTCAAAACAAGATTTACTTTCTATTTTAAAAAAGGAGTTTAATGACTGTGAGATTGAAATAACAGAAGACATTGAGCCTATTAAAGTAGATGTTAATAATGTTCTCGTAAGAGCTATAATGAGGGGCTTGATTAAACAGTCATTAAAGCCTACAATTCTAAGAAAACAAGGCACTAGTGATATGAATATTTTAGCTAAAATTACTAATAATATCGTAACTTATGGTCCAGGGAATTCCAGATACGAACACACTAATGAGGAAAGGATTTCGTTGGAAGAAATATTTATATCGATAAATACTTATATCAACGCGATTGAGGAGTTATGCTTAAAGAGAAAATAAAGAGAGTTATTCTATTTCCTGCTTACAAGCTCTATGAATATATGCTATGGAATGAGATTAAAAATGGTCCTTTTCCACAACACGTAGGTATAATCCCAGATGGAAATAGGCGATGGGCTAGGCATAATAGTTTATCTGTTCACGATGCGTATCATTACGGCTATAAAAAATTAAGGGAAGTTCTGCTCTGGCTCCTCGATATGGGTGTAAAGAATATAACAGTTTTTGCGTTATCTACGGAAAACTGTAGCAAGAGGAACGAGGTTGAACTAACGGCAATTTATAAGTATATAAAATTAGGGTTAGAAGAACTCCTTACTGGGGATATTATTTATAAATATAAGGTCAAGGTTAGAGCTATAGGTCTATTGGACAAAATACCAGAGGATGTAAGACAAATCATTTATGAATTGTCTAAGAGAACAGAGGAATTTAATCAACGAAAATTAACTCTGGCAATTTGTTATGGTGGAAGACAAGAAATCGTAGATGCAGCAAGAAAAATGATTCTAGATTATCAAAAGGGTCTACTTAGAGTAGAGGATATAACAGTTGAGACTTTTAGAAAGTACTTATATGATAGTGAACTAGAAGATATAGATTTAGTAATACGATCTTCCGGTGAAATCAGAATAAGTAATTTCCTTTTATGGCATATTGCATATTCCGAACTCTTTTTTGTTGAGGCTTATTGGCCAGATTTTAGAAAAATAGACCTTTGGAGAGCTATAAGATCTTATCAAAAAAGGAAAAGAAATTTTGGTGCTTAAATTTATATTCCTTTTCTTTACACACTTTTCATATGAGTTATTATCAAGGTAATGATTTGCGCAAGATAACCGGTGGTTTAAAAGGTAAGCACAGAGACAAGAGGAAGTTCGAATTAGGTTCACCACCTACAGAGACAAAAATCTCAAATGAACACGTTATTAAAAAAGATAGAGTAATGGGGGGTAATACAAAGTTAAGAGTAGCTTATGCATTATATGCAAATGTTTATGACCCTCAAAGCAAAGTGGCAAAAAAAGTTAAGATATTAAATGTGTTAGAAACTCCAGCTAACAGAGAATATGCTAAGAGAGGAATTATAGTAAGAGGTTCTATTATCCAAACAGAAATAGGAAAAGCTAAAGTAACGTCGAGACCGGGCCAAGACGGTACCGTAAATGCGGTGTTACTTCAAGGATGAGCTTAAGAGATTATAAAGGTGAAAAAATAGCTATTTGGTTAGCTTATTTTACTGCAGATAGTAGAAGTAAGGGTAGGAAAATTAAGAAATTACCTAAAAGAATTGATCTAAATATGCTTTTTGATACAGCTAAAAGATTGGGTCTATCACCAGATCTTTACCCAGATAAGATTCATCCGCCCTCGGGTATAGCTGGTCTAATTATGGTTAGTAAACCAAACGGAATGGGAAAATATAAAGTTATAAAACTTATTTTAAATGAAATTAATAAACAACAAGGTAAATAATTAAATATTCAATTTAATAAGGCCTTCCGTAGAACGTTAAAATTGCCGAATTAATTTCCTCTGTAATATAAGGTCTATAATTTTAATAAAACTATTAATTATTTATTTTAAATAATTTTTAACACAAGTTTATCAATAATATTTAAAACTAAAAATAATTAAGAAATGAAATTTTTGGTAAATTTCGCCATTTAAATCAAGACAAGGGATCAGCTTAATATAAATCTTCTATGAATTAATAACGGAAGCTATAAAAATAAAGCTAATCGTGATTTAACAGTCAATTTTTTATACTTATTTTCATGTTTGTTTTTTGCTGGGCCCGTAGCTCAGCCAGGTAGAGCGGCGGGCTTTTAATCGCGAGGGTCGCGAGAAGCGACCCGTAGGTCCCGGGTTCAAATCCCGGCGGGCCCGCGTATTTTTAAATATGTGTGGAATAATTACCCCATGGTTTATATAATAACAGGTGGTGCAGGTTATATAGGAGGGCATTTAGTAGATGAACTAGTAAATGAAGGAGAAGAAGTAATTGTTATTGATGATTTTTCAAACGGGTCATATATTAATCGTCATGCAAAATATATAAGAAAAGACTTAAGGGATGACTTAAAAGACTTGTCGATTCCTAAAAACTCTATAATTTATCATTTAGCTGCTAACCCAGATGTTAAAACTTCAATGTTTAATGTAAGGGAGCATTTCGAGAGAGATGTTCTAGTAACTTTAAATGTAGTTGAATTAGCTAGGAAATTCGATGCGGAGAAAGTAATTTTTGCCTCTTCCTCTACAGTTTACGGGGAGACAGATAGAATCCCTACTCCAGAATATGAAACGTTAAAACCTATTTCTAATTACGGTCTGTTTAAACTTTTCGGAGAGTTAATGATGGAATTTTACTCTAGAAATTATGGAATTCCTACTGTCTCAGTTAGGCTTGCGAATGTGACCGGTGGGAGAGTAACACATGGGGTTATTAAAGATTTCATAGAAAAATTAAGGAAAAATCCCAAGAAACTAGAGATATTAGGGAATGGTAAGCAAAGGAAAAGTTATATTTATATTTCTGATACAATATCAGCATTCAGAATAATAGAGAGAAATATAAGGAGTGGGTATTCTGTGTTTAACGTGGGGAATGAGGACTGGTTAACTGTTGATGAGATTGCGAAAATAGTTGAGGAAGAAATGGGAGTAAGCCCAGTTCACGTTTACATAGACGCTGGAGAAGGAAGAGGTTGGATTGGTGATGTTAGGTTTATGTTGCTTGACATATCTAAACTGAAGCAATTGGGATGGAGACCGAATTATTCGTCTGCCGAGGTTGTAAGGTTAGCAGTGAGGGACATAATTTATGGTTACAAAGGGTAGAATAAGGCTTCTTGGTTTTTTATTGATTTTAGTCTCCCTTTTTATTATTTCTCTTTCGTTTGCTATTATGTTTCTTAATTTTAAGATAGATATAGCTAATGTGAAAATTTCGTCAATTTTTATAAAAATTATAAATTTCAGCATAATATTAATAGTTTTTGGCTATTTAGCATATATAGGATATATAATGTTAACATCAAAAAATGAGTGAAATTTCCTAAACATTTTAGGTTATAACTAATTATAGTTTGAATTATGTTTCTAATAGTCAATTTTTTATACTTATTTTCATGTTTGTTTTTTGCTGGGCCCGTAGCTCAGCCAGGTAGAGCGGCGGGCTCTTAACTAATGCAATAAGGTAGAGGGGGTAACCCGTAGGTCCCGGGTTCAAATCCCGGCGGGCCCGCGTATTTTTAAAATAAAATTGATTGGAAATTAGGATCTAGTTTAACATTAATTACGTTGATCTTATTCTCTTCTAAATTATCTAGAGCATATTTAAGATCACTAACTCCTATAACAGTCTTTGCATTTAACTTCCTTTCCAGAATGTCATCTACGTCTACTGAATAAGCTGTTGAGTGCACTATTGATGGTATATCTGATGTTGTAGTATCAATAGTAGATTGCCCATTATCATTCATTACGAGTAATATTCCCTTACCCTTACTTATGCGAGGTAGTAATACGTTCAGGTTATCAATAACTCCTTTAACATCAGTTATAGCGATGGTCTTAGGATTTTTTGATCTAATAATTCCTCCTACTGCTATACTCCTCTGTATGAGGGATTCGCTAGTTATCCATGTAAAGGGTTTTTCTACTGGTAGTCTCACGAAGTCTAAAGTTGCTGGTGTTAAATCTATGAATATTTTCTCAAACTGAATCTGTTGAATAACTCTTACTACATCGTATGGCCATAGGCCTTCATGTGAGTTTAAAATGTATATTTTTCTATAAGTTTTTATTTTTTCTTTGCTCCCTCTGTTTATGTTCTCTTTAAATTTCTGTTTAAGTAATGTGAGCAACTCCTTGAGGAACAAACCGGAATCTGCTACTACTGGTACATGCGCAATAAATACCTTGCTTATATCCTCACCATCTATGTTATTGTGTACTAAGTAACCCTTAATTTTCATTGACCAACCCGCGGTAGTAAGTTGAGTAAATCTTGTCCCTAAAGCAAGAACTACATCAGCTTCATCGAGAATCTTTGAAGCTTCAGTAGTTGCAAATAATCCTAATCCTTCTCCCGCATATAAGGGATGGGAAGCTGATATTACACCTTTACTTCTAAAAGTTGCTATCACTGGAATATCAAGTAATTCTGCTAATTCCTTGAGTTCATTATATGCATTAGCTGCTAAAACTCCATATCCTGCTATTATCACCGGATTTTTAGAGTTTGAAAGCAATTCAGCTACTTTTGCAACTGTTGTTTTATCTGGAGTCCTCTTTTCCGGTTTTTGTTCGGCCGGTGATAAAGGATAAGCTTTGAGTTTAAATAAATCTTCTGCTATTTCTATATAAACTGGTCTGTTTCTATTACTTAAAGCTTCTTTGTATCCTTTTTCTATTGTTACTGTGAGTTCTTCTATGCTAATTATTCTCTCCCTTAATTTAGTTATTGCTGATAAAGTTGACATTAAATCGTCTTGTGTTTTAAGTTCTTCTATTCTATTTCTGCCTACATCCCTGTAAGACCTAATAGAAGAAATAAGTAATAATGGTATTGAGTCCATAAAGGCTTGAGTTATAATGTCTACTGCTTCTAGTATATGAACGCCGGGGATTTGGATAACAACGCCAATATCGTTATTCTCTCTAGCATAAGAATCGGCTAGTAATATTGCTTCTCTCGCAGAATTAGTTATAGTAGTATTTACTTCATATTGTTTTAATCTCTCTATCAAGAATATAGGTACAGTATACGGTACGACTACTTCTTTTATTCCAAGTTCTTTTAATTCGTAAGCTAATGCCTCATCTCCTTTCATTTCTTTTCCTATCGTTTCCTCCTTCCTCTTAGGTTGGCTCACAGTATAAATTGTAATATTAAAGTATAAATTTTTTAAAAAGCCGGGGGCGGGATTCGAACCCGCGATTTAACGGGTTTCTGCATAAGATTCTGCGGCCCGCCGCCTTTGACCGCTCGGCCACCCCGGCATTATAATATTTGCGTCAATGCCTAAAAAATATTTAATGGTTAAATATCATTTAATTCCGTGAGAGCTTGATTCCTTTTTCTAAGGTTGGAGAGATACTAAAAGAGCTTAGGACCTTAACAGATTTTGTAATAATAGGTGATACGATAGTTGATATAAGCTTAGGCAGAAAAGGTACAGAAAGCGATATTGACTTATTCGTTATAGGGATAAGTGTGTTTATAGATGAAGATAAAATACGTGATTTCGCTTTTGAAAAAGGTTGGGATTTCGGAAGAACTCCCATAGATACCCCAAGGCTAGTAGCAAATGTTGATGACGATCAATTACAGATAGACTTATATGAGAATATACAAGATTTTTATGTACCAGAAGAGATACTAAATAATGCAGTTGAAATAAAATTAGGTGATGAATATTTTAGAAGTGTTAGGTTAGAGGATTATATATTATTAAAGGCTAATGCGTTTAGAGAAGAAGATGAGGACGAGTTAAAAACAATAGTTTATTTGATCGGTAATGGGAAATTAGAAATTGATAAGAATTATCTTAAGTCCCATATATCCTTATTTGATGAAAACGCAAAAAGTATTGAAGAAAGGTTAAAAATGGTTGGAATAAAAGTTTAGCCTTTCTTAGTTGGTAATTCCTTCTTTTTAGGTCTTAAATTTTTACTATGACATCTTCTGCATTTTGTAGCCCTAATAGGATTTAATGCCCCACATTCTCTGCATACTTTCTTAAGAAATACTCTTTGTTGCACTATCTGTAGCTTTACTGGATCAGTCAGTGGCATTTTTAACCCCAGTTGTCATATATCTGACAGTTCAAAAAAATTTTTGCTGTAAAGCGGAGTTGAAATAAGATGAAGATACCATTAGACTATATTTGTGTTAAAAGCGGTCTTTTGTGCAATCGTTGTCAATCCTTAATAGATAAGGGTGAAGTAGAGAATTTTGAAGTAGAAGTTATGAAGATTTTATTAGAGCTAGAAGAAACTCAATTTAAGGAGTTAAAAGATTCCGTTTATCATAAGGCGCTAAAAGTAGATAATTTACTCATATTAATCGTAACTAGTGGCCCTTCAATGACTTATCAAAAATGGATAAAAATAGCTAAGATTCTTCAAGAAAGGCTTGGGATGAAAGTAAGAATACTAGAGAAAAGTAACAGTATAAAGTCCACTGCAGTCCAATTACTTACCCCAGCCAGAGTATTAGGAGTTAACACTGTATGGTTACCAGATGGTACGGTTCAATATGTGGTTAGAGTGTCAAAATATGAAAAGAAGTTTTTACCCGCTGATGAGGCATCGTTAGAAACAGTATTATCAAAAATTCATTCAACACCTGTGAGGATAAGGGTGGAGTAAAATTGCTCAAAGAATACTACATTTCTGATATAAAACCTGAGTTTGATGGAAAGACCGTTATAGTCGCTGGTTGGGTTCACAATGTAAGAGATTTAGGTGGTAAGAAATTCATTATCTTAAGAGATAAAACTGGCTTAGGGCAAGTAGTAGTAGATAAGTCTAATGAAGAAGCATTTAAAACAGTTTCTGATTTAACTCAAGAAAGTGTTATACAGGTTAAAGGTGTAGTAAAGGCCGATAATAGAGCCCCCCGAGGTGTAGAAATCCACGCTAATGAGATCATCATATTGAGTAAGGCTAAGGCTCCATTGCCTTTAGATGTAAGTGGTAAAGTTAAAGCAGATATAGATACAAGACTGAGGGAGAGAGTGTTAGATTTAAGAAGGCCAGAGATGCAAGCTGTGTTGAAGATTCAATCAGTTGTCCTAAGAGCTTTTAGAGAAACGTTATATAAAGAAGGTTTTATAGAAATATATACACCAAAAATCATAGCTGCGGCAACTGAGGGTGGTGCACAATTATTCCCAGTTATATACTTTGGTAAGGAAGCTTTTCTTGCACAAAGCCCGCAGTTATATAAGGAGTTAATGGCTGGTGTTATAGAAAAAGTTTTTGAAATAGCTCCAGCTTGGAGAGCTGAAGAGTCAGACACTCCTTACCATTTATCAGAATTTATAAGTATGGATGTAGAAATGGCTTTTGCCGATTACAATGACGTCATGTCTTTAATAGAGAAATTGATTTACAATATTGTAAAGCAAGTGAATGAAGAATGTAAGGACGAACTAAAACTTTTAAATTATGCTTTACCAGAAGTTAAGCTTCCTCTTAAAAGAATTAAATACAGAGATGCAATAGAAATTCTTCAAAGTAAGGGATATAATATAAAGTTTGGTGACGATATTGGTACTCCGGAACTGAGGATTCTAAACCAAGAAATAAAAGAAGATTTGTACTTTGTAATAGATTGGCCTACCATGGCTAGACCTTTCTATACTAAAGTAAAAGAAAGTGATCCAGATGTTAGTGAAAGTTTTGATTTAATATATAAATGGCTTGAAATAGCCTCTGGTAGTACTAGAAATCACAAAAGAGAAGTATTAGAGGACGCACTTAGGAAAAGAGGGTTAAAACCAGAGAATTTCGAATTCTTCCTAAAATGGTTTGATTATGGTATCCCACCTCATGCTGGTTTTGGTATGGGTTTTGCAAGACTTATGGTAATGCTAACTGGTATTCATAACGTTAAGGAAATTGTACCATTCCCGAGGGACAAGAAAAGGTTAACACCCTAAGTGAACTCTCTAGGATCTCCTCTAGAAATTTCTCTCAAAAGTATTGTAGCATACATCCCCCTCTCTAAGCTAAAAAGTATTTTTTTGTCATCAACTTTTATATTCCTAACAATGGTGAATGCATTTCTTTTTAAATCATTTAATTTAATTTTTAAATCATTTATATTAAACGAATAACCATCTATTCCTTCTTCATAAATTATTTCTTTTAAGCTCTGGTCGATAGTTTTTAAATCTGAAGGAATCACTATAACTGGATTATCAGATTCTCTTCCTCTCAGCTTATCTGCAATTCTTGAAAGATACTTATTGTATAAATAGGACTGATAAGCTTCTAGGAAGAATTTTATTGGTGTTTTCATTTGTTTTAATGCTTCAAAGCAACTTTTACCTTTAATCAATTCCTTCAGAACGTTCTTTTCATCTCTAAATTTATTAGGAAATAGCGATAATGCTTCCTCATATTTTCCTCTTTCAAATAAGGATCTTGCTTCTCTAATTATTTCAGCTTCTGAGGGAAACGGGTGACCTATTAACCACTCTACTGCCTTGCACCAATCTCTTAAAAGTAGCTGTTTTCCGATTACATGTGTTACTGGTCTCCTAGTACCAAATCTCTGATATCCAATATACGCAAAAAGGTATTTTATATTGCTAATCTTATTCAATCTATGGCTTAATTCATCTGTATTTTTAGTTTCTAATTGAATTTCGAAAATATTACCAGTATGATTTAATTTATGAGACGTATATCCAAGGAATTTAATAGAAAAATTTTCAGTCTCATAACTACTTATTAGTGGATCTCCCTCTGTGTATATCAATTGCTTTGTGATTGCATTAGTATCTTTAATGCCTATATAATGTACTTTTCTTTTTAATATTTTTTCAATTTCCGAAATAGTAGTAAAATGATCTATTCCTTTTTTAATAAGTAAATAAACTGAGTATTTCCCATGACTCTCTCCAACCCACTGATCTGCGGGTTTAAACGAGATTTCTTCAATTACTTTAAATCCTTCTGGTCTAGGTATTGAGATCTTTATTGGTTCCCAAGACTCTTCTATATAGTACTTCTCTAAACCTATAATTAAATCTATATGGTGTGGAACATTAATTTTGTTCACCCTTCTTTATAATAACTTTAAATCCCCAGTAACTTTGTCTATTATCTCATTAGGTGCTGGTCCTATTCCTAAACATGTGATAGTACCTGGTTCTAGTTGAGTCTTTCCAGCATCTTGAATTACTACTGAAGGTAGACCTAATTTCTCAGCCATTTCTTTTCTCGTTAATAACTCTTCTAGATTTCTCACTTTTACTACTATCTTCGGTTGTCCCTCCTCAAGCCACAATTTTAGCCAATTTTTCCACTCCCCATTTGCGCCGTTGATAATTTCAAGAACTAATGAAACGGCGGCGTGAGCTACTTGTGCAGCAATTTTTCCTTTCCCCATATCGATATCAGTCCTTACAACTATGACCATTTTAATTGCCATCAGTAAAGAGTGAATTTATAAGCTTAATAAAAAGTATTGTATGCAATGGCATTAAGTTTTAGATTGAGCTTAAGGGAAGAAGTCTTACCACCTATATGCTCAAGTTGTAAGAGGCTTCTACATCCAAGAGAAAAAGGAGTAGAATTTATGTGCCCAAGTTGCGGTGAAGTTAAGATAATCAGATGTTACTATTGCAGAAAGCAAGGAGTAACTTACGTTTGTCCGAAATGCGGATTTGAAGGTCCATGAGGTGTTAGTATGGCAGATGTGTTGGTTATAGTCAAGGTATACCCAGAGAGCGATGAAGTTAACCTTGATAAGGTAAGTGAAGAAATCCAGAAGAGGTTACCTGAAGGATACAAGCTGGTAAGAAAGGATACTGAACCGATAGCTTTTGGGTTAAAAGCATTAGTTGCTTATGTGCAAATGCCAGAGAGTACTGAGGGTGGGACAGAGCAATTAGAAGAGTTAATAAACGGTATAGAAGGCGTTAGTCACGCTGAAGTAGTGGGAGTAACTCGCTTAGGTTTTTAACAAAAATTAATGCTTAAGCTCTTATACCTCAAATTATTTAATAATTGTTTGGAGATTACATTGAGTAGCGGTGCTGAATATTCTCCTTCTAAGAAGGAGCTAGTGCTTAGGGTAGTAGAAGCTAAGCAAAAAGATGTAGGTAGGGGTAAAGTTAGAGTAGACATTGATTTACTTTCACAAATTGGTGTTAATCCGGGAGAAGTGGTTGAAATTGAAGGGACTAGGAAAACGGCAGCTATAGCTTGGCCTTTGTCCCCTGAAGACACCTTAGGTGAAGAAGACAAATATATTATAAGAATGGATGGTATAACTCGTAAAAATGCTGGAGTTTCAATAGGTGATAAAGTAATTGTAAGGAAAGCCTATCCTAAAGTGGCTACAAGTGTCAAATTGGCCCCATCAAACTTCTCAATAACAGTTGATCCGGGGTTCATATCTTATGTAAAGAAGAAATTAAAAGATACCCCATTGGTTGAAGGGGACACGGTTTTAATCCCAGTCTTGGGTCAAGCAATTCCGTTTACAGTAGTCCAGGTAAGACCTCAGGGTATAGTCATTGTCTCAGATGAGACAAGTATAACGATTTCAGAAAAACCATTTGAACAAGCTAAATATCCTAGGGTAACTTATGAGGATATAGGTGGAATGAAACATATTATACAGAAAATTAGAGAATTAGTAGAATTACCGTTAAAACATCCAGAGTTATTTAAGAGATTAGGCATAGAACCACCTAAAGGGATCTTACTTTATGGACCGCCTGGTGTGGGTAAGACATTATTAGCTAAAGCTGTAGCTAATGAGACAGAAGCGTATTTCACCTCGATCAATGGCCCAGAAATAATGAGTAAGTTTTATGGTGAAAGTGAACAGAGGCTAAGAGAAATATTTGAAGATGCAAAGAAACACGCACCTGCTATAATTTTCATAGATGAGATTGATGCAATAGCACCTAAGAGGGATGAAGTTATAGGAGAGGTTGAGAGAAGGGTAGTCGCACAATTGCTAACATTAATGGACGGTTTAGAAAGTAGGGGAAATGTGATAGTTATTGCAGCAACGAATAGGCCTAATGCAGTAGATCCAGCATTACGCAGACCAGGAAGATTTGATAGAGAAATTGAAATACCTCTTCCAGATAAACAAGGAAGATTAGAGATTTTGCAGATTCATACTAGGAGTATGCCGTTAGCAAAAGATGCAGATTTACAAAAACTTGCAGATATGACACATGGATATACTGGTGCTGATTTAGCTGCGTTAGTTAGAGAGGCGGCTATGAATGCATTAAGGAGATATTTGCAAATGATAGATTTAAGCCAAGATAAGATTCCTCCGGAAATACTAGAAAAAATGGAAGTTAACATGGATGATTTCTTGAAGGCATTCAAGGACATAGTTCCTAGCGGGTTGAGAGAGATTTATGTTGAAGTACCAGAAGTTCATTGGGGAGATATTGGTGGATTAGAAGAAGTTAAAGAAGAATTAAGAGAGGTCGTAGAATACCCATTAAAATACAGAGAAGTATATGAAACAGTAGGAATTGAACCGCCTAAGGGTATTTTGTTGTTTGGTCCTCCTGGTACTGGTAAGACTATGCTTGCTAAGGCTGTTGCTACTGAGAGTGGGGCTAATTTTATTGCTGTTCGTGGCCCGGAGATTTTGTCCAAGTGGGTTGGTGAGAGTGAGAAGGCAATTAGGGAGATTTTCAGAAAGGCTAGGCAAGCAGCACCAACAGTAATATTCTTTGACGAAATAGACGCAATAGCACCAATGAGAGGATATGCACATGATAGCGGTGTAACCGAAAGGATTGTAAATCAATTACTTGCCGAAATGGACGGAATAGTACCGTTAAATAAAGTTGTTGTTATTGCTGCTACTAATAGGCCGGATATTTTGGATCCTGCTTTGCTTAGGCCCGGTAGGTTTGATAGGCTTATTTACGTTCCCCCACCGGATAAGGGTGCTAGGGTTGAGATTTTAAAGGTTCATACTAGGAGTGTTCCTTTAGCGGAAGACGTTTCCTTAGAGGAAATTGCTGAAAAAACTGAAGGGTATACTGGAGCAGACTTAGCCGCATTAGTACGAGAGGCTACTTTAAGGGCTATAAGAGAGCAGATGACCGATTGTATGAAGAAAGCGGACGAAAGTTGTAAGAAATTTGATACTGAGTGTAAAGATAAGGTGATTAAAGAGTGTATGAACGGAAAGGGAGTATTAGTAGAAAAGAAGCACTTTGAGTTTGCGTTAAAGAAAGCAAAACCATCAGTGACTGCTGATATGATTCAGTTTTATCAGAGTTGGGTAGAGAAGGCAAGGCAGCAACTACCTAGGGCCAATTTGAAGCCTAGCACCTTTACGTGAAAAAGATGTGGAGAGAGCTTCCATTACATTACATTATTTTAGAGAGATTAAGAAAGAGAAATGCTCCAATAACTGATCAGGACTTATATAATGAAGTGAAAAAAGTAGTAGATTATGAAATTCCTTTTTCTGATTTTTTGAAAGCGTTAATGAAGCTTGAGATGAGGGGTTATATTACAGTTACGTTAATAAAGGAGAACGTTAGAATGATTACTTATATAGGTGAGAAGGAATCGGAGTAGATTTAGCTGACTTAGTTGCTGAAGTTAAGCGGGAAGCTAGTTTCACTGAGCTGAAAGGTAAAAAAATTAGTATTGATGCCTATAATGCATTGTATCAATTTCTTGCAGCAATAAGGCAACCAGATGGAACTCCTTTAATGGATTCTCAAGGGAGAGTGACTAGCCATCTTAATGGCCTCTTCTATAGAACAATAGCTATTCTGGAGGAGGGCGTTATTCCAATTTTTGTCTTTGATGGGAAGCCGCCAGAGCAAAAAGCAGAAGAATTAGAGAGAAGAAGAAAGATTAAAGAGGAAGCTGAAAAGAAATTAGAGAAAATTAAAGAGGAAGGAGCTGAAGTAAAAGAGTTAAGAAAGTACTCTCAGATGGCCATTAGGTTAACTAATGAGATGGCTAAGGAGAGTAAGGAGTTACTTGATTTAATGGGAATTCCAACTATACAAGCTCCTGGAGAAGGTGAGGCAGAAGCAGCATATGTTAACTCCTTAGGTTTAAGCTGGGCTGCTGGAAGTCAAGATTATGACTCATTACTTTTTGGAGCTAAAAGACTCGTAAGAAACTTAACATTAACTGGGAAGAGGAAGTTACCGGGAAAGGACGTGTATGTCGAAATTAAACCGGAAATAATTGAACTTGATCAGTTGCTTAAAAAGTTAGGAATAACAAGAGAGCAACTGATTGATATTGCAATACTTATTGGCACAGACTATAATCCAGACGGTGTAAAAGGAGTAGGTATAAAAACCGCTTATAGGTTAATTAAACGTTATGGTAAAATAGAAAATGCAGTAGAAAAAGGTGAAATATCGAAACAGAAAATTACGTTTAATATAGATGAGATAAGGAATTTATTTTTAAAACCAAATGTAATAGAGCCAAAAGGACCATTAGAGCTTAAAGATTGTGATGAGAAAGGAATAATAGAGCTACTAGTTAAAACTCACGATTTTAATGAAGAAAGAGTAAGAAACGCTATAGAGAGGTTGAAGAAGTCAAAAAGAGAAGCTAAAGGAGCGGAAAGGCAAACGGGATTAGATCAATGGTTTTAAACAAGGTTAGTTGAGTTTAAATTTAATAGAATAATAATATTAGTAGTGACAAACTCATCCAATTACTTACCGATATTTATTAACGTAAAAGGATTAAAAGTGCTAGTAGTGGGTGGGGGGCTGGTAGGAAGTAGAAGAGCGATAAAATTAGCTAAAGCTGGAGCTGATGTTACTGTAATAAGTTTAGAGTTTTCCAAGGAGTTGGAAAGTCTGAAAGACTCTTTAAATATCAAGACTATGAAGTCTGATGCCAAAGAATTAAATAAAGAATTCCTATCACAATTCGATTTAATTTTTGCGTGTACTAATAACGTTAAAATTAACAATCAGATATGTGAGATGGCCAGGTCATTGGGGAAATTATGTAACAACACGTTAGATGCTAATTTATCTTCATTTATTTTACCCATATACTATGAGGATGAAGATTTCGGTATAGCAGTAACTACTTTTGGTAAATCAAGTTTAGTGGCTGAGCTTATTTTAAACATGATAAGAGAGAAAGTTATTACGACTGACGTAAAGAATTTAGTAAGAGTTATGGGAGATGTAAAAGCTATTCTAAAGAATAAAATAAATGATCCGAAAATAAGACATTCAATGTATTTAACAATATTTAATGACAAGATTTTTTCTCAATATATTTACTCTAATAACCTAGATTTAGCTTTAAAAAGGGCGGAGGAGATCATAAATGGCTATACCAAATGAGATTTTAAATATGAATAATTATCATGCAATTGTCTATACTTATAAAACTGTTGGTATAAGCAAGTTATATGAGCATTATATTGCTGATGAAGAGTTAAAACTATTAAAAGAAGATGGAGTTGAGCTATGTGTAATTCAAACATGTAATAGAGTAGAAGCATATCTATATTCAACACAAGAAGAGTTAGAACGATTTTTGAAAAGGCTTGATAATGCTCATAAGAAGCCTATTTCTAATGAAGCAATAATATTACACGGAAGAGATGCTATTAAACATTTGTTTGAAGTATCCTCTGGAATTGATTCTTTAGCAATCGGAGAATATGAAATTTTAGGTCAAATTAGAGAATCATTAGGAAAATGTAAGAAATTAAATTTATCGGGGCAAGCACTAGATTTCTTATTTAATGAAGCGTTAAAAGTAGGTAGAGAGGTTAGGCTAAAGACTCAAATTTCTAGGGGCAAAACTGGAGTTTACGCTTTGGCTATAGATTACGCTGTAAAGAGATTCGGTTCTTTGAAAGGTGTGAAAATTGCTATAGTTGGTGCAGGGGAAATAGGTAATAAATTAGCTTTAATGCTTAAAAACGAGGGTGCTGATGATGTTACTATATTTAATAGAACCTATGAGAAGGCGTTGAATATAGCTAATAAATACGGGTTTAAAGCTAAAGTACTCAATTTCGATGAAGTCAATGAGTATGATTTAGTCTTTGTGGCTATCTATTATGATAAGAAAGTAAAACTTGAAAAACCAAAATTAGTAATAGACTTATCAGTCCCTCAGATAGTAGAGGGTAATAATACAATCACACTTGAAGATTTGAAGGCATTATCAAATCTGGTACTAGAAAAGAAAAGAGAAGAAATAAATAAGGTTAATGATTTGATACTATCAAGTTTAGAGAAGTTTGAAAAAGATGTAGAAAGTTTCAACGTTAATCGTATAATTTCTAGGGTTATGAGCAGAGTTGAAAGGATATTAGAAGAAGAGATAGATGAAGCCTATAAAGAGTTAACAAAGCAAAGCGCAGATGAAGATTATATTAAGGAAGTTTTACATAAGATGGGTAATTCTTTGATTAAAAAGATATTCTCTCCTTTATTTAATGAGATAAGAAGAAACCGTAATAATTACGAGTACTTAGATTATATAGTAAAGGTGTTTGGTGATGGTGAACTTTCCGACCTTAAGGCCAAGGAGACTAAGGAGTAATAAGATAATAAGGGATTTAGTAGCACAGACATCATTATCTACCAATAACCTTGTTCTCCCAATATTTATTAAAATGGGTATTAATGAACCCGAAAAAATTGAAAGCATGCCAGGTGTTTACAGATATCCTCTTAATGATCATTTAATAAAATATGTTGAAGCGTCGTACGAAAAGGGTATAAGGTCTTTTATTCTTTTTGGAATTCCAGACTATAAAGACGATTTTGCCTCTTCAGCGTATGCAAAAGATGGGGTAATTCAAAGGGCTTTAAGATTGATAAGAGGAACATTTGGTGATAAAATACTGTTAATAACCGATGAGTGCACGGATGAATATACTTCTCATGGGCATTGTGGTATAGTTATTCAAAAAGACGGAAAATATTGTGTGGATAATGATGAGAGTTTAGTAGTTCACGCTAAAATAGCTGTTAGTCAAGCAGAGGCTGGTGCAGATATCATTGCTCCCTCATCTATGATGGACGGTGTAGTTGGGGCTATAAGGAGGGCACTAGATGAAGCTGGTTTTAAGGATGTAGGAATAATGTCTTACAGTGTTAAGTATGCTTCCACTTTTTATTCTCCATTTAGAGAAGCAGCGTACTCTAAACCTGCATTCGGTGATAGAAGGGGTTACCAAATGGACCCCAGAAATAGTTATGAGGCGATTAAAGAGGCAAGATTGGATATTGAAGAAGGTGCAGATATTTTAATGGTTAAACCGGCTCATACTTATTTGGATATTATAAGGCTTGTGAAAACATACTTTCCAGAGTATCCATTAGCTGCTTATCACGTGAGTGGGGAATATAGTATGATTAAAGCTGCAGCACTTAATGGATGGATTAACGAAAAGATTGCAGTTCTTGAGATTACTACAGCAATCAAGAGGGCTGGTGCGGATATAATAATAACTTATTATGCAAATCAGTTAGCAGATTGGTTAAAAGAAGGTGTGCCATTTTGAGTGAGCAGTACTGGAAAGAGGCTCTAACACTTTTTGCTGGAGGAGTAAACAGTCCAGTTAGAGCCGCAGTAAAGCCCTACCCCTTTTATGTCGTTAAAGCTAAAGGGGCTTATCTATATACTGCTGACGGTAAAGAGTTAATAGATTATGTGTTAGGGTATGGTCCGTTAATTTTAGGACACAGAAATGAATATGTGATGAATAGGGTAATTGAACAGCTAGAGAATGGTTGGCTTTATGGAACACCAAGTCCAGTGGAGATTAAATTAGCTGAAAAGATTAGATCTCATATACCTTCAGCTGAAAAGATTAGATTCGTAAATAGCGGGACAGAGGCTACTATGTTAGCATTAAGGTTAGCCAGAGGTTATACTAATAGGGACAAAATATTGAAGTTTAGTGGTAATTATCATGGTGCTCACGATTATGGCTTAATTGAAGCTGGGAGTGCTGCAAGTGAATACAATGTTTCTACTTCCGCGGGTGTTCCGTCTACAATTCTGAATACTGTCGTAGTGTGTGAATATAATGATCTCTATTGCGTTGAAAAGTTTTTACGTAAGGAAGATATTGCCGGTGTTATAGTCGAGCCTGTAATGGGCAATATGGGTGTCATCTTACCAGAAAAAGGCTTTTTAGAAGGTTTAAGGGAACTTACGAGAGATTACGGTTCATTACTAATTTTTGATGAAGTTATAACCGGATTTAGAGTGAGCTTAAGTGGGGCTCAAGGTTATTTTAAAGTAATTCCGGATCTTACTACGTTAGGTAAGATAATTGGTGGAGGTTTTCCAATTGGTGCAGTAGCTGGCAAAAAAGAGATTTTAGATAATCTGACACCCGCAGGTAAGGTTTTCAATGCCGGTACATTTAACGCAAATCCAGTATCAATGACCGCGGGCCTGGCTACAATTGAAGTATTAGAAAGGGAAAATGTAATAGATATTGCTAATAAAGCTAGCAGAGAAATTGTTCAAGAGTTAAGTAAATTGCTTGAAGGAAAAGATGTTCAATATACACTAAATAGTATAGCAAGTATGTTTCAGGTTTTTGTTGGTGTTAAGGAGGTTAAGAATGCTAGCCAAGCTAAATTGGCAAATAAAGAGTACTATATTAAACTTCACGAGCAACTACTTAAAGAAGGAGTTTTCATACCTCCTAGTCAGTATGAGACAATATTTACATCCTATTCTCATAATGATGAGATAGTTAATATTACATTGGAGAAACTGAGAAAAGTGGTAAGTGAATTATGAAAGTTAGAATTGCCGCAAGAGGAAGTAAGTTAAGCCGAATTCAAGTGACGAAAGTAGAGGAGAGGCTAAAGAAATTTGGATTAGAAACTGAATTTATTGAGGTAAAGACTAAGGCTGACTTATTTCAAAACAAACCATTAAGTGAATTGGGTAAGGGTGTATTTGAAAAAGAAGTTAACGAGTACGTAATTCAAAATAGGGCAGACCTCGCTGTTCATAGTATGAAAGATTTATTAAGTGAATTACCTAAAGGGTTAGAGATCCTTGCTGTCCTTCCGAGAGATCCCCCTTACGATGTATTTATCTCTAATAAAAATCTTTTTGATACAGAAACTAAAAGCATTATAGGTACAAGTAGCATTAGAAGAAAAAATCTCATATCTTTTTATAGGAAGGATTTAATTATAAAAGATCTAAGGGGTAACGTAGACACACGTATAAATAAGTATCTTAAAGGTGAGTATAATGCTATAGTGCTAGCCGAGGCTTCGATTATCAGATTAGGGCTTCATGTGAGTTATTTTAGGTTAGATCCCTTACTAATAACCCCAGAAGCAAATCAAGGCATTATAGCAGTAGTTGGTAAAAATGATAATTACGAGCTGAAAAAGGTTTTGAGTGAGATAAACGACGAGCATACTTTTGAAGAAGCTATTGCAGAAAGGTCAGCTATAAGTGTTGTTGGTGGGGGTTGTCATTCGCCAGTAGGTGTACTTGTGGAAAAGATCGATGAAAATGAATTTTATGGTATTATTACATACTCTGATGGTAAGAAGAAATTAACTGTTTCTGGTTACTATAAAGGTTTTCCTAATGAGGTAGGAACTAGATTAGGTAAGGATTTGTTAAAGGAGATGAAAAATGAAGGTATTGTTCCTTAGACCGGAAGGCTCAGAAGTTCCTAGAATCAATGGCGTTGAGGTCATAAATTTACCGCTTTTTAAGATTAGATGCATCGAGTACTATTTGCCTGAAAGTTTTGATGGCATAGGCTTTGCCAGCGTTAATGCAGTTAAATGTTTTAAAGACTTTGATAAGATCAAAGGTAAGAAAATATATGCGGTAGGTAGTTCTACTGCTAAATTATTATCCGATCTAGGGTTTAACCCAATAGTCCCAGAAGAATACACCGTGAATAATATGGTAGATAAAATGATAAAAGATGGAATAAAAAATATTTTAGTTGTGAGGAGCAAGGAGGGCATTTCAGATTTATTGGGAGTTACTCAAATAGCTGATTACGAATTGGAATTAATTAAACATAATTTAGATACTGTTATAAAAATTCTTGAATATTGTGAAATAGATTATGTTATTGTCACTAGTTCATCTATTGGATCGTTGATTAAAGATCATTTAAAGCCTTGTGTTAAAGTTATAAGTATAGGCCCCATTGCGAGTAAGGCTTTAAAGGGAGTTAATAATTTATATGAAGCTAAACAACATGATATGGAAGGAATTTTAAAATTATTAAGTAGCCTTATGAGGGATTATGATGGATGAGACTAATATAAGAGAAGTTGTTTTGAAAATCTTGAGAGAGAGAATAGGGAACATTAAGGAAAATTCTTTAGAGATAAAATTTATTCAAACATTTAAAGATAAATATGATATTTATGGTAAGTTTGAAAACAATGAAGGATTCTTTGAGTTTACGATAATATTAGAAGATAATAAGCTAAGACGCTTTCATGTAAATATGATCATGCCTAAAAACGTAAAGAGTGAAATTGAGAACAAGGTAAAGATCAAGGATTAGGGATAAGATTTGAGGACACTACTGATAGTAATAGATGGAATGGCATATAGCTTAATTGAAAAAATCAAAGATAAATTACCTACTATTAATTCTCTGATTAAAGAGGGATTTTATGGTAGGCTAGAGTCAGTATTTCCCGCACTAACTCCAGTCGCTCTTGCTTCTTTAATAACTGGAAATTCTCCTAAAACTAACGGTGTTGTAGCGCCTAAAATTTTTGTAAGAGGAAAATCTTTATCAAATAATATTTCTGCTTATACCAGTGATGCTTTGAAGAGTGAACCTTTATGGGCTTATTTGGCTAAGAGTGGATTTTCGGTTGTTGTAACTTCTTATCCTCAAGCATTACCAGACAAATGGAAGTTAAGTAATTTAATTCTCTTTGATCCTTATAAAAGTAAGATTAAGAAATGTAGTGAAGGGAAAGCGATAAAAGTTGGTGAAAATAAGCTTTTTGGAAAAACGTGGTTAGTGGAAAAAGAAAACTCTGATGAATATCGGATCTTTTATCCTTCATCAAATGGTGAAGAGGAAATAAAACTGACTGTAAATGAATGGAGTAATCCTATTTTGGTGTCTGCAAGATGCGGTAAAGAGGAAATTTTAGGAGTTACCTTTCTTCGTGCGAGAAAAGATGACATTTACGTTGCTCCAATAAGTTATAATAATAAGAAATGGGGAAACAATGAGAAATTAATAGAGCAAGTATGGAATGAAGTGTCTTTAAAATATGGTATGTTAACGGATGGAGATTATCTCTCTTTAAACAAGGGTATAATAGATTTTGAAGAGTATATAAAGACTGTCAATTTAACTTATAACTTCTTTTCAAATTATGTAAAGTTCATGCTAGAAAAGACAGCTTGGGATTTTGCTATTACATATTTATCAATAGTAGACAATTTACAGCATTTGCTTTATGGCATAAATGATGAGAAGTCTTTAAAATATATAATTGATGGTTATCTAATGGCTGATGAGTTTATAAGATCACAGTTACATTTCGCAGATGTTGTATTTATTGTTTCAGATCACGGAATAGAAAGGATAAAAAAACGTGTCTTTATTAACAAGTTCTTAGAAAAAATTAATCTTCTAAAACTTAATGATAACAATGAAATAGATTGGTCTAAGACTAAAGCGTTCTATGGTGGTGGTGGGTTAATAAGGATTAATTTGAAGGGGAGAGAAGAAAAGGGGATTGTAACCAATAAAGAGTTTCCAAAACTTATAAGATATATACTTAAACACCTAGAGGATTTCACTGATAACGGAGAAAAAATATTTACATCTATATTTGCAAGTGAAACCCCGGCTGGGGATAGAGAAGGTGACATAAAGATCATGGGTATAAAATATCTTTATGGTATAAGCGGTGCTGTAAAGAAGGATTTAGATACTATAGAGGAAGTAATACCATATAAAACTGTGACAGGTGAGCATGGATACTTCAGGCGTGATGACTTATATGGGATAATCATAGTATATTTCAAAAACTTAAAATTAAAGAGAAGTAAACCAATAAACGCTAGAATAATTGATGTAGCACCTACAATATTAAAATTATACAATATAAATAGTGTTAAAATGGAAGGGGCACCAATATATGATTTGATAAAGGCGTATGAGTATTCCGACAGTAATAGGCAAAAAAAGTAGGAGTTTATTAGGCTTAAGCTATGACGAATACGGAATGCCTTATGTTATTCAAATTAATGAAAAAGGGGAAAGGATTTATGCTTTTAATTCCTCCTTTGAATCTAATTTTCACATAAGACTGGCACAAAGACTTCTCCATGAGAATAAACTTTTAAGAAATCCCTTTATTTTACAATTACTTCCCCAATTCCAAAAATTACCTTCAAAATACAAGAAATCTACTGATAAAAATATAGAGAAAATAAATGTGAAAAGGCTCATTATAGGGGCTGGAACTTCAGCTATAGCTAGTATAGCTCAAGGCTCATTAGCCATAGGATTTGATATTTTAGGTGACATAATATACGATGATAGTCCTTCAGCTTATGTTAAGAAGGTTGAATTAGTAAGGGTATTAAAAGATGAAATTAAACAGAATAGTAACAGAATTATATACGGTTTATTTATCGGTAAATTCGATGAGGGCTTACTATTTGAATTAAGTAATAAATTCCTTTTAGTTAATGCAGAAGAAATCGTTATTTCTGCCGGTGGTAGGACGTTAAAGCCGTTTTTTAAAAATAATACACTTCCCGGAATAGTCTCGAGAGAATTCTTCTTAAAAAGACTTAAAAATAGTTATAAAAATTCAAAAGTAGTTGTTTTAGGTTTTAATGATCTAGCAGTTAAGACAGCATTAAATACTCAAAATGCTATTATTTTGCACCCTAAAGGAGTCCCTCTTTTAATATCTAAGTTTTATAAGGAAATATTAAATGAAAGAGGGATAGAAACTATTAATGCTTTAATTGAAGACGTAAAAAGGAATGGGGATAAAATAATAATTACCACAAATAACGGAGATGTTATTGAGGCTAAACTAATAGTATTCTCTGTAGCTAAACAACCCAGAATAGAAGTTACATACAATTTAGGTTTAGATTACATTTACTCAGAAGAATATCACATATATGTTCCTTACACTGATGAGATAGGAAGAAGTGGCAATACTTATGTTACGGGTGGAATGAGAGGTATAATTGATGAATACTTGAGTTATCTAAGTGGTAAAGCCAGTAAGGGTGAGAGAGTTGATGAGTTTTTAAAACTATTAAAGGGAGATCAAGTTTCTACTACTTTTTCGTTCTCTCCATACTATTATGGAAATGGCGGAATAGTTTGTGAATGTGAGGAGGTATATCTTGACGACATAAAATATGCGATGTCACTAATAAATGACGCAACTATTGAAGATATTAAAAGATTAACCGGTTTAGGTACTGGGGAGTGCCAAGGAAAAGCATGCACTGCAAGTCTAGGAGATCTCATTAAATCTCATAAACTGATATCATATAGATCTCCCCTCTATCCGGTGATAATATGATTATAATAGTTGGTGCTGGTGCTCACGGTTTAAGTTTAGCATATCATCTAAAAAAGAAAGGGATTAACGACGTTACGATTATCGAAATGAAAAGAATAGGATATGGCTCGAGCAGTAGAAATGCTGCCCGTTTTAGGTATCATTTTAAAAGCAAAGAGAACATTAATTTTGCGTTGAAGGCTATTCCTTATTTACTTGAGCAAGCTAAAGAACTGCCCTTAAATTCTTTCGTCTATAAATCCGGTTATTTATGGGTCTTAAAGGACGAGAAAAACTATAAGGTTTTATCCAGTTTAGATTCTTTATGGAAAGGTTTTGGAATAGGAGGAAAATTTGTTAATTGTAGGGATTTTTATTTTCTAAATATAGACTCTGATTGCTATTTAGCACCTCAAAATGGTGCATTTCATCATGATTATTTGCTTTATAGTTACTATATCGAGACTAAAGGCTATAAGTTTATATTTGACACAGTAGAAAAGGTAGTTGTAGAGAGCGGTAAAGTTAAGGGCGTAAAACTATCTACCGGGTCTATTATAAGTGGGGATACAGTAGTTATAACAGCTGGAGCGTGGAGTAATGAGATCTTAAAGAGATCTAACGTTTTAGAAGTCCCTATATACCCGGAAAAGAAAGAGATATTCATAACTGAGCCAATTAAGTTTATGATAAAGCCTTTAGTAATAGATGAGAGTGATGAAGTATATTTTTCTCAAACTCTTAAAGGCGAGATAATTGGTGGTATGAGTTATGAAAGAGAAAGGGGGTTTCTACCGTTTTCAAATTCATTTAATGAAATTGTGAGATTTTCTAAAGCTATTAAGTCTTTAGTTAAAGATATTGAGGGAATCGGTATTTTAAGAGGATGGAGTGGATATTACGAAATGACTCCAGATAGCTCTCATATTATGGGTTATTATAATGAATGGCCAGAAGGTCTTTACATAGATGCTGGGTATAGTGGGCATGGTATGATGTTTGCCCCTTATTCTGGCAAACTAATGGCTGATCTAATAGTTGATGGTATTATATCTGAAGAGGTCAAAGTTTTTTCCCCAGAAAGATTTAGAGAAAATAGATTAATTAACGAGAATTTAGTGATATGATCTAGGCATAACCATAACTTTCTTTTTGCTATCTATCTTTTTCATATATTCTGCGAATTCAAAAGCATATTTACTTCTACTTGCGTCTGGTACTATTATATCAGCCGTTGAATTTTCAACGTAATAGATTATATCCTCGAAGTCAGCATGGCTACTTATACCGAGAATATATGATTTTTCATCTATCCTTTTTATGAATTCTTTTATAGTCCAGCCATCTAAAAGGAAGTTAAAATGTAACTTGTCCCTATTTTTGAAGCTACTGGCATGTTTAAATTCTACATACCAAGAATCCTTTATAATTTCTTTTCCTTCCTTACTATTTTTGCTGAAAACATCGGTTATTTTCTCTCCGTATTTTATCGCAATCTTAGTTAATTCTTCAACCTTTCCATCTACTATAAAAGGTGCAATAACTCCATTTCCTCTAAGTATCTTCATAACCTCTTGTAATTTACCATAATACGCATAAATTACTACTGGGCCTTTAATTAGAGCATCTGCGATATAATCAGTAAATAACATTTCCGCTTCATTCTTATAAGGCCTTATGTGGTTTGGACTTCCGTAAGTTACATCTATTACTAAGACATCAGAATTTATTATTGGAGTAGTTTTACCCGGATTCTTGAAATCCCCAGTATATGCTAAAGTTAAGTCATCGCTTTTTACTATCACTTGTGAGGCCCCCATAATATGGTCAGCCTTTTCTAAAACTATTTTTTCACCAAGTAGTTCTACTTGTGTACCATATTCTAAATCCAGCCTCTTATGTTTGGGTACGGTATATCCTAATACGTTCATGGAATCTAAAGTAATTGGCGTTCCTATAATACTACTGCACTCCCTAAGGCTTTTTTCAATATCAATAACATGATCTGAATGAAAATGTGTTACAACCCTAAATAGCCTTCTCTCATGACCATCTACAGTGAAATTTTTACCTAAAAGTATTGCATGTCTTTCAGTTATTAAAAACACAAAATAAAAATTACGTTAATAGTATTTGAAGTTTAGTTAAATAGTACGCAATGCCTTTACGCAGTTTCACTCTCCTGGCTTTCTTCTTTCTTATGTAGCTTCATCTTATACATTTCCAAAATCTCATGTGGAGTTGTTGCGTCCTCAACGCTTTTATCGTCTCTCCATCTTATAAATCTCGGGAATCTTATAGATAAGCCAGCGTCCTTGCTAACTTCACCTTTACAACAAGTATGCTGTGGTGATAATGTTATTTCCGCACCAATTATTTCAGCAACATACTTAGGCTGTACCCAAATATCTGGTTCCATTTCGGATATAACTCTTGGGTCTTTTAGTGGTGTTCTTATTTCCATGAGTTTTTTCTGCAATTCATCAAGTTCCTCATCACTAAAACCAGACGCTACCTTACACACGGTATAGAAAGTATCAGTGTCTGGGTCGTAGGCTGCCATTAATAATGAGCTTAGCTTTCCTCCTCTCTTACCTCTGCCATAAAAAGCTCCTACAACCACTAGGTCAACACTGTCCGCCATTTCGCTCTGGTAATCTCTCTTTAGTTTTATCCATAGAAATCCTCTAGCACCTGCCTGGTAAATAGAATCTTTAGATACTGATTTAACCATAACTCCTTCAGCACCTTCAGAGATAGCTTGGTAGAAATAGTCCGTGAGTTCTTTAACGTTATTAGTATAAATGTGATGTGCGATATGTAATTTATCGTTAGCTTTTATTATTTCTTCTAGTTTTTTCCTCCTCTCAGGTAGGGGTTTTACAGTATAATCTTCACCTTCATAGTACATCAAATCAAATAAGTAGACATTTACGGGGTATTCCTTTATCGCTTCATTTATATCGTTCTTCCTTTTTCTGTGCATTAATTCTTGAAAAGGTCTAATTTCACCGCTTTCGGGATCTATGGCTACTATTTCTCCTTCGATTATGACCTCGTTAGCATTTATATAATCCTTTACATACTCAACTACGTCTGGGTATTGTTTACTTATATTCTCTAATCTTCTAGAGAATATAAATACCTTCTCACCCTTTTTATGAATCTGTGCTCTCTCACCATCATATTTATAATCAACTAAAGCAGTCCCACCAACCTTTGCTAAAATTTCTGTGGGGTCGTTTAAACGCTCGGCTAGCATTGGTCTAATTGGGATTCCCACTTCTGGCTTTATGTTCTTTATAGCTTCTATTCCTTGTTCGGCCAATATTTTAGCAATATTACCTAAGTCTGCACGTAAGTTATATGCCCTTTCTACTAAAGGCCTAGCAGTAGCACCTCCTCCGAAAGCTATTGCTAGAGCATCTAATATTGTTGCGTCACCAATTCCTACTCTTAGTCTACCGTCGATAAACCTAATGATATACTTAGCTTCTAACGGTGTGGCCTTTTTTAATAACCCAGCTAAAGATCTGATTTTAATATCTCTACTACCTTCTCCCTCGGCCATTGCAATTTTAGTTAGGGAATCATAAACTTCCTCAACAGTTAATCCTTCCTTATTAGACGTTCCTAGAAACGAAAATATTGAACCAGATTTAGACGAAGTTTGTTTAAGTTTTGTTACTACATCACCTAAGTCCCCAAGGACTTTTAGTTGGTTTTCGACTATGTCCTCCTTTACGTTAGTTGCAATTGAAATGGCCTTTATCATTAACTTTTCCCCTATTCCGATTTCTGGATTACCTAAGAAGTCTGGCCATAATTTACCTTGAATAATGTAAACAACCTTATCTATCACATTTTTATCGGATTTTTTGAATAAATCTGTTAGTAACGCAGTTAATTGAATTCTTGAACTAATTTTTTCTAGCTTATCAAAGTAGTCGGCAATTAGTTTAAACTCCATAAATAAATATTATTAAACAATAGTAAAAAAGGATGATGACAACCCGGCAAGCCGGAAAAGGTGAAGAATCAGAGTTACTCTGACTTAGTATTATGTGCTGTTTAATAAATAAGAGTAATGAGGAGAATATTTTCTCATGATATTAGGAGACCGTGATTTAAAGTATTACTTGGAAAAGGGTTGGATAATAATTGACCCATTAAAAGAAGACACTATAAGGGAGAACGGTGTAGATTTAAGGGTTGGCGAAGAAATAGCTAGGTTTATAAATACGGATAAAGTCTTTGACCCAGATAACCCCGATTACTCCTTCTTTAAGATAGAGAAAGGAGATGAGTTCATTATACACCCTTACGAACACGTACTCCTAGTCACTGAGGAATACATTAAACTCCCAAACGACATAATGGCATTCGTAAACCTACGCTCATCATTTGCAAGGCTGGGGTTATTTATCCCGCCAACTATTGTGGATGCTGGGTTCGAGGGGCAATTAACAATAGAAGTGGTGGGGTCATCATTTCCAGTAAAATTGAAGAGGGGGACAAGGTTCCTCCACTTAATATTTGCCAGAACATTAACACCAGTAGAACATCCCTATAAGGGCAAATATCAGAGACAAACTGGCGTTACTGTTCCAAAGTTTAAATAAGTGGTTTCCACCCTTTTAGTTCCGCATCAAAGATAATTATCCCGTCGCTAACTAATTTCTTAAATAACTTAGCTTGTTTTGGATCCAGCTTACTAGCTGCTTCTTCTTGGTCAGAAGTATGAATTTCTTGAACTTTTTTCTTAAATTCATCTAAAAATTGAGGATCTACGGCGATTCTTTCTCTCTCAGTATATATTATTCTTGCCCCTTCATGTTCTAGCTTATTAAAGAAAGCGTCTGGATCTTTTAATTTTAGCTCTGATTCGTACACAGCGCCTTGTTCTTTTAAGATATCTATAGCGGTCTTTTTGGTTTTAGTTTCTTGTTGTCGTTTAATCTTAGTCTCTTCTTGTGGTGGTTGTTGTTTTTGCCCTTTCTTAATTTCTTCAAGCTCCTCTATTTTTTCTGTTAATTCAGCGATTTTTTTCTTTAAATCCTCTATTTGAGAAGTAAAAGGATTAATATAATCCATTAGTTTTTTCTCCACCTTATTACTTATTTGTAATAATATATCTTCAGATAGTTTAGTAGTTGTAGGAGTAGTATTATTGCTTTCCTCTCCGAGCAATACAGCCCTTATGTATTCTGATAATAAAACGTAGCCTTCCTTCTTGGCCCTCTCTTCTAGTAATTTGTACTCGTCATCTGATAATTTAATAGAAATAATCTTTACCATTGTAAAAAAGTTCAACTGGTATAGTAAAAAATTTTGCTAAAATGAGTTATGAGATAGGCTTATCTGATTGCTTCTCAAGTATTGAGTTAATGAAGTTCTCCTCATAAGGTACTCCTATGAACTCTACAGAACCATTTATAGCTACTGTAGGTACTGACATTACCTGGTACTTCTCCGCTATATCTTGGTTTTCGTAAGCCTCAACTACATCAGAGATTACATTGCATTTGCCCGCTTTACATGCTTCGTAAGCTACCATGTGAGCCATTAAAGCAGCATATGGACAATAGGGACAAGAAGGTGTTACAACTGTTTCTATCTTTACGAAACCGCTTAACTTCTCTTTTATTGCTTTTATCGTCTCCTGGCTTAATCCACTTTCGCCTAACGATAATCTTACGGTAGTCTCTACTAAAGCTCTTATTTCTTCACCCAATGGTGCTCCAGTCCACCTTAAGTTTCCATTAATGAAAGCTACTGTGGGAACTCTTTCAACTCTAAAGTTCTTAAACTCATTTGAATGTTTTGGGTTAGATTTATCAAATACGTGGACTTTGATTAAACTACCATTAGAATCACTGGGTGCGGAATCTCTCATAAATTCTATGAATTTCTTAGTTACTTCACAATAATGACAGTGAGGGTCTTTTGAATCGATAAATACGTAAATGTCTACGGGGTTTTTCATATCCTTTAATGCATCTTGTAATGCTTGTTTAACTTCATCTGTGAAAAGTTCTGCAAATTCTTCTTCCATTCTTTCCCACGCTACTTATTATCATTTAAATGGTCAATTAAAAAAGTAACTACTGAAAATTCAAAAATTCCTCCTTTTTACATTTAATTTGGTTAGGTCTTAAAACAAGTATATTTTCTGAATTTGGAGAAATTTCTCTGAATATTATACCTTGAAACTTCTTTATTTTAACCTTATTACTGAGCCAACAATCTGGTGCTAAACCGGCTTTAATGCAAGTCTCTGCTAAAAAAGTTTCCTCATCCCAACAATACTCCATTGGCACTTGTGGTAATAATAATCCGCTATACATAATACCATATTCTACTATAAGTCCGTCCTCGCCCACCTTAATATACTTCGGTAAATCCCATCTGTTATTAACATTGATCTCTTGAGGCTTTGTGAGCACAGTAACTTCAATTATTATTTCATCTATTTCATGTTTACTTAAGGGCGGAAATCTCGGGTCAGAAAAAGCTGCTGCTACTGAAGCCTTAGAAACGATCTCTTTAAGTGGTGCTACCGCTTCAACGTAACCTATGCATCCCCTCAGGGTTGTGGTATTACCAGAAATTTTTTCCAGAGTAACGAATGCTAACCCTTTTTTGTTAAGAATTGGGTTATTATATTTATTCAAATCTAACTTTGCTAATCCAAATTTTTGATAAATAGACTCTCTGGCTATTTTTACCAGATCTTTACCTATGTTTTCGTCAAGTTCTTGTATTGTTACTAACTGTTCTAGGCTCATTAATCTTAATCTTGCTTTTAGCTCTAATAAGTATATTCTCCATTGTCCTCCAATGCGCTCCCTTCCAGTATTTCTTTCCGCACTTGCTACATTCCCATAAGTTATCATCAATTTTTCTTAATATACCATTACAAACTGAGCATCTAGAGAAATTAGGATCTAAAGTTAAATCTAGATTATACTTTAAAGCGAGCCTTGCTAGCATATCCTCTATCTCAGTCCCCGGAATTATGTAAAAACACTCCAAACCCCTCTTTTTTGCCCTCTGGCAAAGTCCTCTATCCCTTGTTATTATTACCCTCTTTTCATCTTCTGCAATTTTAATAATTTTCCAGTCCTCATATTTAGGGTCATAGGATGTATCATAACCTAAAATTCTAAGCCATCTCGCTAATTTCCCTAACATAGCATCTACTACGAATTTCCTTCTAATCATGCCTACATATTATAAAGTATTACAAATATTAAAAACCAAGCTAAAAACAAAGTGAGAAGTCCTCTTCCAAATATGTCCCACTTTGTATACTCAGCAGTTCTTGTAATTAATATAAACACAATTGAGACAGCATACATTATTAGTGGAACTACAAGTGCCAAGATAGCATTAGGAATTAGAAAATAAGATATGACCCCAGCTATTACCCCCATTATACCTCTGATAAACAATATTTTATCCTCCTTTTCCACGACTAGAATATGGGTAAAGGGGATTTAAAAGTTGAACAAAAAAACTAGTATGTCTTATATAGATTTACTTGCATGGCTTACCGAAAACAAGAAGATAATAGAAGGTTGTAGAATTGATAATGTATTTAAAGTAGAAGGTACTGAAAGGACATATTTGCTTAGGTTATATTGTCACGGGGATTACAGACTTCTAGTGCTAGAACCAGCTAAGAGAATTCATTTCACTAAATATGATAGGCAAAAATCCTCAATAGGAGAAGTGATATTGCTTAGGGAGTTACTTAAGGATAGGATAATTAAAGAAGTAGAAATTTTAGGAAAAGAAAGGATAGTAAAATTCACTCTCTCTGATTCAAAGAAAATTTACTTAGAATTATTGCCTAGAGGATTACTAGTAATTACTGACCAGAATGACAAGATATTGTACTCATCTGAATATAAGGAATTTAAAGACAGAGTAATAAAGGCTGGATTACAGTACACTCCACCGCCGTCCCCTTCACTTCAACTCTCTGAGATAGAGAAACTAATAAGTAAGGGAAATATAAGTAGGATTTTAGGATTACCACAAGAAATCATTGAGGCTTTAGGGATAAGTGTGAAAAATAAGGATGAATTAGAGATTGCAAAAAGGAAGGTTGAAGAGTTTATTAATAGAGTGAGTAGTGGTGATTTCGCTAAATGTTTACTTAAAGGTATTACAGTTTTGCCAGTAAAAGTTGATAATTGTATAGAGTATTCCTCATATAATGATGCTTTAGACGATTACTTTACAGAAGAGGAAAAGGTGGAGATAAAAAGCGAGATGGATAAGAAATTGGAAGAGGAAAAGAAGAAGATAGAAAAAACAATAAAGGAAGTAGAAGAGCAATTAGAGGAATATAGGAAAAATGAAGAACTAAATAGAAAAATTGCCGAATTAATAATATCTAATTACCAATTAATAGAGGATAAGATAAGAAGTACTGGGAACACAAAAAATCCTATCACAGTTACGATAAATGATATTAAGATAGAAATAGATCCCAAATTAAATGTTTATAAAAACGCATCTAAATATTATGATATAGCTAAGGAATATAGCGAAAAGGCAAAAAAAGCAGAAGAAACATTAAGAAGTTTAAAGGAGAAATTGTCTGAATTAAATGTTCAGATTGAGGAAAGAAAAGAAGAGATTAAGTTATCAACTAGAAAGAAAGAATGGTACGAGAAATATCATTGGAGTTTTACTCGTAATGGATTCCTAGTAATTGCTGGTAGAGACGTTGATCAGAACGAAAGCTTAGTAAGGAAATTACTTGAGGATAAAGATATCTTTCTGCATGCAGATATTCAGGGTGCAGCAGCTACTATTTTGAAGACAAATGGTTTAACACCTAGTGAGGATGACATTAGAGACGCTGCAGTAATATCAGCTTGTTATTCTAAAGCCTGGAAGGCGGGTATGGCCTCTATCGACATCTACTGGGTTTATGGGAGTCAAGTTAGTAAATCTCCGCCAAGCGGTGAATATCTCAAAAAGGGTTCATTTATGATTTACGGAAAGAAGAATTATATTAAGAACGTCAAGTTAGAATTAGCTATTGGGTTGGAAATCGGCCAAGATTTTAGGATCCTTGTAGGCTCGGAAGACAGTGTAAAAACGAGGACCGACAACTACGTCATTATTGTTCCAGGGGATGAGGATCCAAGTAAGCTTGCGGACAAAATAATTAAGCAATTATCTTCAAAAAACAATATTAAAGGCCTTAAGGTTTTTAAAGAAGATTTGATCAGATCATTACCTGGAAAATCTAGGATACTGATGAAAAAGAATAAATCTTCTTAGTATAATTTTTATAACAAATTATGCCTAGCTTAACACTAGCTGAAAAGTCTTCTCTTATAGGCCCATTAGATTACAAGATACTAAAGACATTATATAGAGAGGCTGAAACGCATGAGTGGGTTAGGTATAGCGAATTAAGTTCGATTACTGGCCTTGAGGATAAAGAACTACAAGTCTCTCTACTTAAACTATACAACTTAAGGCTTGTCTCAAAAAATAGAGTTTTGGGGGAATTAGCTTATAGGATATCATTTTCTGGCTTAGATGTTCTCGCAATCAAACAGCTTTATGTTAATAACGTGCTTAAAAAATTAGGGATAATTATAGGTGAAGGTAAAGAAAGTAGTGTCTATTTGGGATACAATTTTAATGGTGAACCCATTGTAATTAAATTCCATGGAGTGGGGAGAAGAAGTTATAGACATATAAAGAGAAAAAGATCAGTTTCAAAAAATGATTGGATAGGAATAACCATAGAAAACGCAAAGAAAGAGTATAACGCCTTAACATGCCTCAAGAACAACTTTGCAAACGTACCAAAACCGTTGGGGTATGCTTACAATGCAGTTGCCATGGAATATATTGATGGTGTAGAATTATATAAGACAAAAGTTGATAATCCGAATCAAATCCTTAATGAAATACTAGGGACTATCAGGATTGCATATACGAATTGTAACTTAATTCATGGAGATTTGAGTGAGTATAACATTTTAGTCAAAGACTCTCAACTATTTATAATTGATTGGCCGCAATGGTCCAATGACGAAATCTTTTTATTAAGAGATTTAAGCAATATATTAAGATATTTCAAGAAAAATTATGGTATCGAATCTGATATTGATAAGGTCTTGGAATACGTTAAGGGGAAATTATGAAAGTTATAGGAGCTGATATTGAAGCTGGTAAAAGCCCTTTATCTGTTCATTCTCCTACATATTCAGTTGTAATACTAAATGAGAAAGGAGAAATTATAGATAAGCAAGAGTCTGTATCCCTAAGTAAATTAATACGGTTAACATGGGAAATAAAACCAGACATTCTGGCGCTAGATAATGTATTCGAATTGGCTCCAGACGAGAGGAGATTAGTAAAGGTATTATCTTTAATGCCAGATAATATGGAAATAGTACAAGTAACTTATGTCAATGGCGAGTTTAAAGATATTAGAGAAGTAGCGAAGACTAACGGAATAGAGGTTCAAGGAAAACCCACGCCGTTAAAGACTGCATATTTAGCTGCATTATTAGCAATTAAAGGTGTAGGAACACCGATAAGACTTAAAGAAAAGAAGACAAAAATCATAATCTCACGCGGAAGGGCTTTAGGACCAGGTGGGATGAGTAGTAATAGATATAAAAGGAATATAAGAGGATTAATTCTAAGAACGGTAAAGAGAATAAAAGAGGAATTAGATTTACATGGTTTTGATTATGACTATATTGTAAAGAGGAGTAAGAATGGAATTGAGAGTGCTGTTTTTACTGTTTATGCACCAAGAGAAAGTTTGTATGGAATAATAAAGAAAATGAAAGGGCATGACCTAAGGGTAGAAATAAGGCCGGTATATAAAGCTAAAATCGAATTCGGAGATAGTAGAAAATCCCTTAAGCCTGTAATTGTTGGAATTGACCCTGGCATAGAAGTAGGAATATCGGTAATTGACTTATATGGTAATCCGGTGTACCTAATTACTAGGAGAAATATTGACCGAGAAGATATAATAGATATTATAAGAGAAAATGGTAAACCAGTGTTAATAGCTACTGATGTAAATCCGGTACCAGATACTGTGAAGAAAGTAGCTGCTCAGTTAAAGTGTAAACTCTTCATTCCAGAGAAATCATTATCGATGGACGAGAAAGTAGATTTAACTACAAAATTTTCAGAAGCTCACGGTATAAAGATTGATGATCCTCACATTAGGGACTCTCTTGCTGCAGCGTTAAGAGCATATTATGAAATCTCGCATAAGTTAAGGCAAGCTGAAGGAGCGTTAAGAAGAATGGATATTGAGATAGATGAGGATAATATTTTAGGGTGTATAATAAATGGTGGTACAGTAAGTGAATGCATAGAAAGAGAGATAGAGAAAGAGATAAACCAAATAAATGAACAAACTACTATAATACAGAAGCCTCAAACCTCTCAGCAGCAGATTGTTGACCAATCTACTTTAAACGATTTGAAATTCCAAATAGAATATCTAAAACGAAAAATCAGACAATTGATGATAGAAAAATTAGAATTAGAAAAAAGAATAGAGGAAATAAAGATACAAAATAATACTCAAATTTTAAAGGATAGAAAGATTTATGAAATGCAAAGAGAAATAGAAAATTATAGAAAAATCATAAATGAATTGAAAAGGGAATTGGAAAAAGAAAGATCGGAGAAAGAAAAAATTATTCAGATACTAAATTTACTTACAAAATCTGAATTAGTAGTGTTGAAGATAAAAGATCTTCCAAGTTTTATACAGTTGAGTAATGATGAGGTATCAGTATTAGGTGAGAAAATAAATCCTATAATTTTTGATTTCATAGGTGATGAATATATTATAACATCGCCGACTACGTTAAAAGACTTAGAGATTCTATATAAAGAGAAATTAATAGCTGAATCAGAAAAGTTAGATTTAAAGAGATTATTCGAGGAATATCGTAAACAAAGATTTAGAAAAGTATGACCTTATTCTCTAGTATTAACTCTGATAATTTAGTTACAGAGCTTAGTAGTTCATCAGTAATTCCTTCTATTTCTCTTTTCATATCATTTGTTACCTGGCCGTTTTCTGTACTTATTTGTACGTTAGCTATTAGTGGGTCATCTATTGGCCTTCCTATTTGTCCTAAAACCTCAACTTGCACAGACTTAACTCCTTTAACCTCTTTAGATACTTTTTGGGCTATCAAATTAGCCAACACGTTATATATTTTACCTACATGGTTAACGGGGTTCTTTCCAGCAGTTGCTTCTAATGACATAGGTCTCATAGGCGTAATTAAACCAGATGCCCTATTTCCTCTCCCGGTCATTCCATCATCTCCGTGTTCTGCTGAAGTTCCAGTAACTGTAAGGTACACTATTCCTTTATCTATCTTATCTCCAGTATTAATGTGAACTACTACCTCATAATCTGGTGCTAATTTACTGGCTAAATCAAGGATTTTCTGTTTTGCCTCTTCTTTTACACTAAGATAATGGTTTAAGTCCTCTATTAATTGGCTTATTATTGCCATTGCCACCGTTAATTCTATTCTTTTACCTTTTCTTAACCCCATTACTTTGACATCTTCTCCTATCTCTGGTATTTTAGACTTTACTTCCTTAGAATTTAATAACCTTTCGGTATTATATACTAGGTTTTCTAATGTGGAATAGGGAGAGAATCCTACTCCAAAACTTGTATCGTTAGATAATGGTACCTGTTTACCAGCTTCAAACAGTCCCACTAAATCAGCTGAGCCTTTGCCGATTTTATAATCTACTACCACGTGTTTTTCTGGGTCTAGGTACCTAAAATTTTCCCTTATCCATTCTTTTACGCTCTCAATAATAATTGTTCCTACTGGTACACTTTCTGTGCCATGTTCTGTCTTTACCTCTGTAGTAGCCCTACCAGCTACTATGATATATATTGGGTGGAGTACTTCTCCTCCTTTAAATCTAGGTGACGCTTGTCCGCCTACTACTAGTGTTTTATCTAGATTATGATGGAGAATTACGCCATATCTTTTAAGGTAATAAAGCGATAATTTCCTACTAGCTTCTTCAGATGCGGAATCAGCTATATAATCTGGGTGTCCAGTTCCTTTTCTTTCTGCTAGTTCGACTTCTAATAAATCTGGATTTGCCCAATGACTTAATTGGACATTTATGTTCCTCATTATACACTATCCTCTTTTGGTCTTTCTTATAAAATTACTTACTTCTCTTTTCCCATTATTGACTCATAATCAACGCTTATGAAAAGGATATTACTACCCCTTATTAGTACTCTACCATACTTAGCAACTGGGTCACTTGTACCTTCCTTTAATTCAACGCAATCCCTTAATACTAAATTCATAGTGCCGTCACTCTGTTCTAACCTACCTATGTATTCAGAACCATTCTTTAGTTTTACTAGAACTACTTTGTTTGTAGCAGTCTTAAGACTCTTTAGTGGGTTTTCAACTTTCGCTTGCACGATGGAATCCTCCTCAAATTGATTATCTGTAAATGACTAATATAAAAGGGTTCTTATCCCTTCCGCCTATCATTTTATAAACATTTTAGCCAAAACAATATGTATGTGGAGTTAACAGTTTCAGACCCAGAAGAGATAATGAAGATTGCTAGGGCATTAAGTGTAATAACTAGAATAAATATTCTTAGAATAGTATCTGAAGAACCTATGGGAATAACTGAATTAAGTGAAGTATTACATATGACAAAGGGAAATGTGAGCACTCAAGTGGCTGAATTAGAAAACGCGGGGCTCATAGAAATAACTTATGTAAATGGGGTTAAAGGTATAAAGAAAGTTATCAAGCCTAAATACGATAAAATTATAATCTTACTAAATTCCAGCACTAGCCTTAAGGAAGCTAACGAAAACGGGTGATGGCGATAGAGGTCTGCTTTTATATTCTGGATGGCCTTGAAGACCTAAGAAGAATTTATGATCTTTAAGCTCTATTATTTCCACTAATCCATTTTCACTTACACCAGATATGACTAACTTGTGTTTTTGTAATAAGTCTACATATTCTGGGTTTACCTCATATCTATGCCTATGCCTTTCTTGTACTATCGTAGAGCCATAAATTGTATAAGCTAATGTACCCTCTTTTATGATTATTTTTTGAGATCCCAATCTCATAGTACCTCCCATTTGAACTACTCTTTTCTGCTCATCGAGTAGAGTGATAACTGGGTGTGGAGTATTTGGATTAACCTCAGTGGTATGAGCGTCCTTTAATCCTAGTACATTCCTCGCGTATTCTACAACTGCAAGCTGCATTCCGTAACATATTCCCAAGAACGGTATATTATTTTCTCTAGCTAATTGAATCGCCTTTATTTTTCCTTCAACTCCTCTAGCACCAAAACCTGGTAAGACTATTATGCCATCTGCTTGTTTTAATTTCTCTAATGTTTCAGGTTGATTTTCTATGTCAGTAGATTCTATCCAAATCAGCACGGGTTTTAGTTTAAGTTTAGAAGCTGCATGGTATATCGCCTCTTTTATACTTATATAACTGTCCTTCAGTTTAGTATATTTACCTACTAGTGCTATTTTTACTTCTTTATTAGCATTCTTTAAATTATCTATAAATTGAATCCAGTCACGTAAATCTGCATCCTTATAAGGCAAGTTAAGTTTTGCTAAGATTTTCTTAGCTATTTCTTGTTTCTCTAATACTAAAGGTACTTCATATGCCATTGCAACATCGTAATTAGAGAAGATATAATCTGGTTTAACGTTAGTAAATAGTGCTATTTTCTTCTTAGTTTCCTCATCCAGAGATACTATGGAACGCGCAATTATTATATCTGGCTGTATCCCTATTCTTCTCAGTTCTTGCACACTATGCTGTAAAGGCTTAGTTTTTAGTTCCTCGGTGACTTTAAGATACTCGACTAGTGCCACATGAACAAATATTACATTATGTTCTTCCTCCTCTAATCGTAATTGCCTTACTGCTTCTAAAAACGGCAAACTTTCTATGTCCCCTACTGTACCTCCTATTTCCACTATAACTATGTCCGCATTATTCATTACAGCTGCTTTTCTTATCATGCTTTTTATTTCATCTGTGACATGAGGAATTATTTGAACTGTTTGCCCTAAGTATTTTCCCTCCCTTTCCTTCCTTATTACCTCAAAATAAACTTTACCCGCAGTAATATTATTATATTTGGTCATATTAATTCCTACAAACCTTTCATAATGACCCAAATCCAAATCCGTTTCTGCACCATCATCGGTTACGAAAACTTCCCCGTGCATATATGGGTTCATCGTTCCGGCATCAACATTAAGATAAGGATCTATCTTTACTAGGGTTACTTTATAACCTCTAGCTTTCAATAGCGAGCCTATAGATGCGGCAACTGTACCCTTCCCTACACTTGACAATACTCCTCCGGTAATTATAATGTACTTGGTCAAAGGGAAATCACAGCTTATAACATATCAACAGTAGTTTTAAAACTAAATTGTCACTTTTTATGATAAAACTCTATACGGGTGGATTCATGGAATTACTTAATTTACTTTCCTCATCTAGGTTTTTGCAAGTAGCATTAGATTTTATAAACATACAAGACGCATTAGAAGTTGCAAGAAAATCTATGCAAGCTGGGGCAGATATAATAGAAGATGGAACACCATTAATAAAGTCTGAAGGAGTAAAAGGATTAAGAGCTTTAAAAGAATTAAACCCTAAAATACTCTTAGCGGATACTAAGACAGCAGATGCTGGGGATGTTGAAGCAGAAATAGCTAGATTAGGCGGAGCTAATATTATGACAGTTTTAGGAATTATGGATGACGCAACTATTGAAAGTGCTGTAAAAAAAGCTCATGAATACAACATATTAGTCCAGGCTGACCTAATTAACGTCAAAAATGTTAAAGAAAGGGCGGCAGAGCTGAAAAGAATGGGTATTGATATAATAGGTTTACATGTGGGATTGGATGTTCAGAAAAAGAGAGGAATTTCTATAAGTGATTTGAAGAAAGAGATAAAAGAAGTCGCTGAATTAGGCGTAATAGTTTCCGTAGCTGGGGGATTAAATAAAGCTAGGATAGAAGAGATAATAGATTTACCTATAAATATATTCGTAGTTGGTGGGGCGATAACCAAGTCTGAGGATCCTTATAAGGCGACATTAGAGATAGTTAAGATAATTAAGCAGAAGTGAGTATAGTTTAATTGGAGGGTTATTCTTGTCTCAGCCTGGACAGACAAAATCTAAGGAATTAAAGATCGTAAGTAAGCAAGTAATTACGCAAGATGCAGTAAAAGGTGATAAAAGAAAAATACAATTACTTTACTTTTTAAAAAGCGTCGGGGGAGCTTCTGAGAAAGCTCTGGTTTCAGCCTTATATGAGTTAAAAGAGAAAGGAATAGATTTAGGTTATCAATTTAATATTATTGGCAGTAATATTTTTAGTCCTATGATTAAGGAAGATTTAACGACACTTTTGTATCTAGGTTTAATTGAGAATGATGTTCAATCCAAGAAATTAAAACTTACTAATAACGGCATTGAGTTCTTAGAATCTCAACAAATAGATGAGGACTTTAAAAACAAATTGGCATCTGTTCTTAATGATATAAAAATGAAGATTCAAGCAATAGATGAAGAAAACAGACTCAAAATGAGGAGAAAAAGATAGATTTTTTACATCGTAGTGAATGTTCCTCTTCTCCCGCTTTGCTGTCCTTCTTCATTTAATGGTTTATTCCATATAAGTGGGTCTAATTTACCCTCTTTACTGAGCTTTATTACTAAATCTCTAAATTCACTTGTATGTCTTATGTCTAATTCTAGTAGAGTCTCAAGTATAGACCATGTAGTCTTCATAACGTCTTCTAGCATTTCTTTAGGCATATGTTTTATTATTTGTGGGTCTTGCAACCATTGGTCAAAGGCTTTTATTGTCCTCATGATATGCTGAAACGCTACCCTAGTTGCCAAGATTAAGTCAAGTCTATCAACATCAGGTGATTGATACTTTTTCTCCATTTCCCTTAATGTGTTAAGTAAGTTTTTCTGCATCTTTATCCATTCATCAAGATTTGCAAGATAACCACTTTCCAATTAGTTACACCAAAAATAGTTATGTGAGTTCAAATTAATAAAGATATGTTAAGTACCTTCTGTTAAGTTAAATGGGAGTCCATTTTCCAGGATTTCCTTAGGTATTTTATCCTTATACTTCTTTAAAAATTCTAAATCCTCTTCTTTTCTCCTTAATTTATCTGGCAACATTCTGGGTATTTCATCAATTATCGGATACCACCTCTTACAGTTAGGACAATATAAAAGACCATCAACTATTTCATGCTTAAAACATTCATCACATGGTAATTCCTCTGGTCTTACATCTTTAACGTTAACATTTTTAAATGAGCAATAAAGTTCACATAAAGGTTTCTTCTCGTCTTTTATCTCTCTATTAATAACTTTTTCTGAAAAAACATAAAAATTCAGCGGGAAGTGTTTGCATATTGGACAAGCTAAGAGATCTAATAGCCTAAACTTCATCCGCTTTCAACAATACTCTTTAATTGGTTAGCTAAATTATTTGCTTTCTCTTGCTCTTTAGCTTCTACTAAAATCCTAATTATCGGCTCAGTTCCACTTTTTCTGACCAAGAACCAGTAGTCCTCACCAATAACTTTTACTCCGTCAATAGTTATTGTCTTACCCTTTCCACTATACATTTGAATAAGTTTGTTATATAATGCTGAAATATCGTAGCCGGGTTTTAAATCAACCTTAGTCTTAACTAAATAATACTTAGGTAATGTATCGAATAGTTCAGCAGACGATACATTTTCACTAGCCATTAATTCTAACATTAAAGCAAAAGTCATTGCCCCATCTCTAACGTACTGATGAGGTGGGTAAATAAACCCTCCATTTTCCTCAAAACCCGCTACAGCACCTTCATCTTGAATCTTGTGAGCAATATCCACACTACCCACTCTAGTCCATACTACCTCCATAGAATATTTTGACAAATACTCCTCTACTAAGCTGGAACTCGAAACTGCAGTAACTACTCTTTTGGGTAAATTAGGGTTTTTAACATGAGCCCAGTAAGAGAGTAAAGTACCACTCCTATCACCCCATTGTATTCTCCCCTCAGAGTCGATAAATATTGCCCTATCCGCATCTCCGTCATGAGCTACCGCTAAATTAACTTTCAGACTCCTCGCAACTACTGCTGTATCTTTTAGGGATTCAAAAGTTGGTTCTGGTTGTCTAGCGGGGAATAAAGAGTCCAAATTTCCATTTAAAGTATAAATCTTGCATCCCAAAGCTCTAGCTACTAAAGGAGTTGAAAGAGCTCCAACACTATTAGCTGGGTCTATTAAAACAGTGTAGTGTTTTTTAGATACTTTCTCTGTATCAATATGAGATAATATACCAGAAACATAAGTATCTATTACTCTATCCTCCTTTTTCACTTCGTTAGTTAAAGCAGACCACTCTTGTGTATTGAACCTTTCATTAAAATAAATATCCTCTATTTGATACTCCTTTTCTCTCCTTATCTCTATCCCATCTTTATCAACCACTTTTATACCATTATATTGTGCTGGATTATGACTCGCTGTAACTATTACTCCACCATCATAACCTAATGTCTTTACTGCAAATTGAAGTGCTGGGGTTGCTGCCAATCCCCCATCGAACACTTTTACACCAACACTCAATAGACCAGCTTCAACAGCCTTAACTAGCATGTCACCGCCAGCTCTAGCGTCTCTACCAACTAGTAATTTACTACCCCTACCAAAAAAGGTGCCTACAGCTTTACCTAATTTTAATGCTAATTCTGGCGTTAACTCTTTATTTATAACTCCTCTAACACCATCTGTACCAAAAAGTTTTCCCATAATATTGAGTAAAAGTTTAGGTTAAAAAAGGAAAATTAAGTTGGACAACTCCCTCCTCCATAGGCTTCAGATATAACGTTTTCGATCATTGTGGAAGCTTGTATTATTTGTGGGAAATTGCTCAAGTTTTGAAATACATACTGAGGAGTATAACCCTCTAAAATTGTTGGATTCACTATCGGTGTTGTTACTATGTAAGTCCCGTTAGGTCCAGAAATTAAAATTGCAAAATTAAGGTGAGGCGGTTTAACATATAATGCTGATGGTTTTGAATAATTTATAATTGATACATTTACTTCATACTCTATTACTAGATTTGCTACAGCAGTAGCGTTAGGGACTCCCATACTTTCTAATTCCTCCTTTAATATTTCTTCTCCTACTGGTATTAGCTGCGATTGAGGTATAGGAGTTCCGTTATAGGAGGCGTTTAGGTATTCATTATATACATAGGCTACATAAAATTCGACCACACCGTTAGATTTAAACCCAGTAAATATTAGGCCGGGGATACTTGGTGGACTATGATATGGATCTGAGGTATGGAACGTAAAATTCAAAGTTCCGTAATACTTTAACGCATTATAAATTGCCCATGAGGCCGCAGCACCAACTGGGCATCCATACCATGATTGTTCTACAACAATTACTTTTCCCGGAGGTGCGTAGTCAGCATTACTTATTTTAACGAATTTACCTGCTGGTATACCATTCGGTAACTGGCTAGTAGAAGATACAAGTGACTGCTGGGCTTCTGATTGTTTCACATTTTGTCCCGATAAATGTGAAAATTCCATTACAGCTATAATTATTGCTAATATTATTAATATAGCTCCTATTAAAATTAACTTATTCATCAAAATATACTTTTTTGGGAGATATTAAAGTTTTTCCACACTATGATAATACGTTAAACTGATTAATCTCGCGTTACTGTTTTCAGAAAATTATTATGCCAATAAACTATAGTCAAAAAAACATCTTCTATTTAAAACTCTCACTTTAATAATTCGAGGAACTGTTTAACAACTTCCTCACCTTTTCGGCTATCGACGTTTTCATCCTTTTTCCTCAAAAGTAGGCACGTATTTTATACTAATGTACCCATCTTTTTGTAGACTTTTGACTGTTGGTAAAGTTCTGCTTTATTCAGCCAGTGGCTTTTAATAACTCTTTAAACCACGCAGTCTTAGTGTAACAAAGCCCGATAAAATCCCTCACACTTATATCGATGGTCTTATTTGACTTTAACAACTTTATTAGCTTATCTAACTCCATCCTCAGTACCTATTACGAATTTATACAAGAGAGCCATTAGAGGTGGAATTAGAAGTATAAGTTCGTTGAGTGGGAAAGGCGATCGATAACTCGGAGAGTATATGAGAGAATATTAGAAAATACTCACGAATACTCTCATTCAAGAACTTTATAGTCTGTATTAATTGTATTCCTATAAAAGATGTACCAACCTTATTATTTTAGGTAATATAGATAAATTTAGTTGCTACTGCTTTAAATCTCGGGGATATGCGTGGTTGGTGATTTTAATGACTATATTTTCAACGAGACGTTGTATTTAAATGAAGCAGTATTTGGAGCGTTAGTAACGGGGGGAAGATAGCATAAAAGGTTATTGGTCTAGAGATAAGGTTTGTTGATTAAATCCTCTTCATTATCGTATAACTTTCAATTTACCGTTATGTTGAACTCATGTAACAATATGCGAAATTAGAACAAATATAGTTATAATGATTCTGATCAAATTTTTCTGAGAGTTTAAATCTAAAAATAACTACTTTCAACTATTTATAGTTTTATGTGAAATAATAATATATTCAATAATATGTGATCAAAATAATTATTTCTATTATTCAAAGTTTATAAAAACATTTGCGAATTTCCTAAGACTAATAATAATTTTCTGTGCGACTACATAAAGTTCTGAGAAGTTGGGTTTAAAGCCTTAAAATTTCTTCTTTTATTAGCTCTCAGTGTGGTCAACAATTTTGTTAATTTAATATAATTTTATTCAACAATCTTTTCCCGTTCTGTAAGAACTTGTTTTAGCGTAATACTATTTAAGGGTGAGCACGGGGTTTTATCTTGGTGAGTACATGGGAACCAAGTGGAAGGTTCCCGTGCTCACCCAAATTATATTATTGTTATTTGAGTATATTAATGTTAAGCCAAGGTTTTACACTAGAGAGCAGGTGGCGCAAGCGTTGGCAGAATACTTGTGTGGTTTGTCCTCTTGGAGGGTTAGTTTGCCACATTCTACACTCTTGTACTATTTTAGGAGGTTGAGTTATGTTAGGTATGTTGTTTCTTTGAGTGGGGTTTATGCTGTTGATGAGACTAAGGTTTTGAGTGTTAAGGGGGAGTATTATTACTTGTGGATTGTTAGGGATGTTAAGACTAGGGCTGTGTCTTTCTTCATGGTGAGGAGTGCTAGGAGTGGTGTTCACGTGCTAGTAATTCTCGCTGCAATGAGGGGCATGGAGGAGTTGGCTGGTAAGTATTTCAAGAGGGTGGACGAGGTAGTATACTTGCACGATGGTGCTTCAATATACAACGCTTTCACTTGGCTTAACGTGAATCACAAGAGGGTAACGTTCGGAAAAAGGGACTATGCGGAACAAGGTTTTAGGAGTGTTAAACATAGGCTTTCACCAATGGACAAACACTTCCCTTGGAACTCTAACGCAAAGACGATCGAGAGGTGGTTCGCAACCTATTTCCTTATCTATAACATCCTTTACTGCCCGGTATATTTGTTAGATAAGGGGGTGATAATAAATGTAAATATTTCAAATGAGTGAAAATGTTGTCCACACTCTTAGCTCTAATGATAATTGATATAAACGTTCATTTAGGTATAAAGTTATATCCTCCATCCACTTTACCAGAAGTTGACGCTTTTATCTTAAATCCCTCGTACAAGTATGGTTGTGATTGTTGTGTTG
>Ga0326758_100023_pt1 | contig 125654 bp, 165 predicted proteins | sample GCRJH_S_FD_207221 | JGI IMG/M metagenome (GOLD analysis project Ga0326758, IMG submission 207221) | Hot spring sediment microbial communities from Geyser Creek Basin, Yellowstone National Park, WY, United States - GCR.JH_S | ecosystem: Environmental > Aquatic > Thermal springs > Near-boiling... | reverse complement strand
ACTTCTTCTTTCTACCCAACAGGCACTGGAGAATTATTGATAAAAACGAAAAATACGTCATTATTAAAAACAATGAAGGTACAAGGCTAAGTATTCCCTCGAAATACTTAGTTGAGTGTTTAAGGAAGCCCGAGTATTATAATCAGGTTAATATTACAAATGCGGGGTTCTACGCCCTCGCAATAGACGACGACCCAGAGGGGGACCTAAAGAAGTATATTGAGTGGGGCGAGAAAATGGGCGTTCCAGCGTTGAAATTTGGCGATAACTGGTATAGGCACGTGTGGAGGCAGTTGCAGTCCAAGAGGCCCTATGGGCACATTTTCATTCGTGATAAGATAGACCCAGAAAGACACGGGATTCTGGCTTATTACAGTAAAAAGCCACTATGTGCTACTAAGGATTTCTATATTATTAAGGTTAATAATCCCCTAATTGTTGCATGGTACAATTCCTCGCTGTTCAGGCTCATCCTTAGAATATTTAGTAGAAAGATTTCTGATAAATGGACCAGGTTTCTGGAGGAGGACTACCTTGCAATACCGGTGCCCACGGTGGTAATGGGGGAGGTAGACTTTAGTAATATTGACAGGATTATGTGGGATTACTTGTGCAAAGATGTGAAGTGTGGGTTTTACCAATAGTCCTTTAGTAAGCCAAGTGGGTTGGGTGTGGGTTGCAACTGAAGGCCTCGCCCTTTAGGGCGGAGTTGCACCACTGCGTGGGGTTTCACGGAGGTAGGTCTATAAACCCAACTTTGTTGGAGTATCTAGTAACAATTAACGATAAGCCTCGCCATTCATGGCGGGGTTGCTTCACTGTGTGGGTGTTAGGGTTTATAAATTCCCCTTGTCCTTGTTGTTTTGTGCCTGGGGTGGTGCCTTTTTCTTCCTTGGGTGAGCCGGTGGGTCGATTACCCACTGTTTTCACCACCCTGGGCACGTCCTCTTCTCGTAAACAGAAGGATGGAAGCAAGAGGACTGTTAGGCTTAGGCTACTGCCGAACGGTGCCCAAGAGCGTAAATTACGGAGAATCGCTGATGCCACTGCTAGGTTATGGAACGAGTTGAATTATGCCAGGCTTGTTCAGTATAGGGAGTTGGGTAGGGTGGACTTCGAGGGTACGGAGCACGAGTTCTACCACAGGTATAAGTGTGTGTTGGGTGTGAATGCTGGTCAGGTGATTAGCCTGAATAATTGGATGTGGAACTCATTCTTCGAACTATCCAGGCTGTACAAGCAGGGCAAACTACCGAAATTCATGGGTAAGCCCTCGCCACCAGGCTTTTGGAAGGACAAGCTACTGGGAAAGAGAACCTTGAGGATACTCGTTAGGAACGATAGGTATTACATTGAGCCTATCAATGGTGGTGAAGGATACATAATCCTCAAGGACTGGGGCTTGAGGATAAAGTACGCTGGTAGGATTAAGTGGAGCGGTAAGCAAGGCATGCTCGTAATTAAGTACGAGGGTGGTAGGTGGTTTGCCTATGTACCAATCACCGTTGGTGAGAAGCCCGCTAAGTCCAACCCAAAGGGCTACGTACGCGGTATTTACGAGAAAATACAGATCGAGAAGCCTAAGGGTAGTAACAAGGCGTTTATTGATATTGGCTTGAATAACTTGTTCGCAGTAGTCTTTAACCACACCGATGTGGCTATCTTGATTAAGGGCTCGACAATAAAGGCGGAGTATTATTGGTGGAAGCGTGAAATCAAGACCTACCAATCAATTAGGGATTGGCTCAAAAACCATGGTTTTGAGTCATGGAGGAAGTACCACACGTTTTATTTACACGCAATTTATAAACAACGCGAGAGACTAAGGCATTACTACCGCACAGCCATTAGATTCCTGGCAAAGACACTCCATGGAATGGGCATTGATGAGGTATTCATTGGCTACCCATACATGGTCAGCCAAGACAATGGTAACGAATACAACACCAATGTTTGGTGGTACGCTAAGATAATCAATTGGCTCAATGATGTTCTTGAGGAGTATGGAATCAAAATCAACGTTGTTAATGAGTATGGGACGAGCAAACAATGCTCAATATGCAATGTGAATCATGAAAACGGGAGAGTCAAGAGAGGACTCTATGTGTGTAAACTAACTGGAATAAAAATCAATGCAGACTTAAACGCGGCAAGGAACATTGCAAGGAGGGTGGGTTACGAAGTACCAATACCAAGAAAAATACTGAGCTACATCGTAACAACCAACGGCATAAAACCAATAACCCCCAAAGAGGGGGTAACAATCGAGACCCCAGAGTGAAGCCCGCCCAACAAGGGCGGGGAGGGGGTCACCCAGCGTATGATGAGGAGGCGATAGCCCTCACGACAGTTAGCGAGCTCGCGGTGGGTAGTGAGTACGATGAGCTTCAGTTTAGGGTATTGTTGAGGCTTCTTGAGGGGTTGGGGGGTAATGCCTAAAAAGGGGGTTCTTTGTTGGTTTGTTGGGTGCCTGGGTGCTTGATGGCACTGGCCGTATTTAGGGCGTGGGTGTTGATTTCAGTGGAATATTGAAAGAAGCGTGCGTGGTATAATTCAACAACAACGATAGAAAACACTGGAAACCCCACGCCCCACCCAGGCACCCGCCTAATCCTAACAACAAACCCTTGGGGCATACTTAATGTACCACTGGCGTAACTCCTCGTGCCTAGGGCTCCAGTAGTGCTCAATCAAGACCCTGAACTCGCTTGGTGGTGCACGCCCCTGGAAGGTATTAACTATTGACTCAGGAACGCCCTGGCTAATCATGAACGTCGCAAAGAACTTGCGTAGCTCGTAAAGCTCGAACTCACGCCCAAGCACCTGCCTGGCAGTCTCCTTAATCTCACGCCTTAGCCTCGACTGATCAAAGGGTATTAACTTAAGCTTTGCCTTCTCAATCACGTCCCTACTGAATAGGTTGCTGGCCTCCCACATCTTCGCCATCCTCACGACCCACGCCTCCCTATGCGGGAGGTAGTTGGTTTTGACCCACTCCAGGAACTCTGGCCTCAAAAACGCCACGAAGGCACGCTTAGTCTCCGTGACCTTACCAATCCTGAGCACACCATGCCCAACATCCAAATCATCAATGGTTAGTAGGAATGGCTCACCGGGTCTTAGCCCTGTTTCGGCAAGCAGGGCGAAGTAGAACCTGGTCTCTATTGTTGGTAGGTTCTGCCAAATCTGCCTGAGCTGGTCAATGGTGGGTAGCCTGACCCTGTTGTTGCTCTTTGCCTTGTATGTTTTGAACGCGTGGTAGAGGAGGCCGAATAGGAATGGGTCCTTCGGCTCCAGTACTGTCTTCAGGAGTGACTTTAGGGCTGTGGTTAGGTGGTGCAGGACGTGCTCCTCACCCTCCTCCTTGAGTTCGGCTAGGTACTCGCGAATGCCGTCGGGCGTTAGGTTCCAGTTGAGTTCTGCGAGCATTTCCCTGAGGTAGTGAGTGTAGTCCCTAAGGGTCTTCTCTGTAACTCCCTCAAGCTTCTTGGCTTTTGTAAACTCCTCAATATCCCTCTCGCTCACTACCCAGGATGTCCTGTGCTCGCGGAACTCCTCGCCGAAGGCTTGGCGTAGCATGTCGAAGAGCATGTTCCTGTAGGACCTGTCCACCAGGGCCTTCTTGATGACGCGGATGGCATCATCGGGGGTTGCGTCCACGGTCGGTGGGGCACTACCCACCAGCCTAGCGTACTCCTCAACATCGAGGAACCTCAGGAGCGCCTTGAACAGGTCATCGCTTATCGGCACCAATCCACGCCTGGCCTTGTATAGGTAGGTCTTGTCGTAACCGAGCGAGCTCGGTTTGACGTCCTTAGTATTAATAATATAATTAAGGACTTTACGCCTAACATCCTGGGGTATGGTCTCTATTTTAATCATTGAGGGGTCCATGCACGCCACCCCATTCTTGATTAGTTGTCTTGCTTATCAAGTTTATTATGCACGGGTGATTATTTATGCATACTGTTATGTACAATCAACATGCAGTCTATTGTGGCCTTCGGAGCCGTAGGTCGTGGGTTCAAATCCCACCGGGGCCGCTAGTTTTGTGTTCAACCCCCCAAGACCATGCATACCACCATTGACAAACATGCATACCAAACATGCTAAACAAGGCCACTAAACAGTCTAATTAAGAAACCCAGGCCTGCTGGGTTTGATGGGCGAGGGCGAGTGGGTTAATCTAGTGAGGACAGTGCCAATGACCAAGAGGAGTATTCTAAAAATGGGTAGTAGGTATATTATACAATTGAGTACTGAGTATAACGAGCTTTGGGAGTACCTGAGGAGGAGTAATGCCAAGGTCGATGTGGTCATCATAATCAGGAGGGGGGATGCTCATGGGTAGTTTTAATTATTTAAGTAGTTTAAATATTTTTTAAGTGTTAGGTATATATAGTGATGCCCATGAGCCCAGAAGTAGAAAGAATCAACTGGGAGTGTGTTGATGAGGGGCTCGGTTACGTGGCAACGAGGATCGGTGACTCGTACATAGTGTGTACCCAGGACTCCACGTGCTTCATTGTGAACGGGGTTGGGGGTTGTGGGGAGGCCTTCAACGCTGTTGAGGCTTATGCCCGCTCTGAGGTTGAGGCTGGGCACTCGGTAGGAACTCATCAGCGAGTCGGAGTGCCATTGCGACCTTCGAACCAGCCTCCGTGAGGCTTGCGTAGAGCCTCACGGTGTTGTTCACAACCCTCTTCTCAAACCTAACCAACCCCATCTCCTCAAGACCCTTCAACTTGTAAATATTGCCATAACCCATTTCTGCCTTCTCGAACGCATCATCAACCCACACGTCCCTCCCACCCAGCTCGTGGAGTGCTATCAAGAACTTGACACCGCTAGTCCCCAGCCTATTCCAAACGCGGGACTTCACAATACATGTGGGGGGAGGGGCTAGCCTAAAAGTTTCACTCAACCTCAAACTCAGTTTGGAATTTCAATTTGGGCTTTGTAAGCGTAATACTTAAAAAGAGAAGGAACTCAGACTTTGAGTGAGAAGTGGGGTTTGGGGTATGAGTGGGGTTTCAGAGGGGGTTAAAACGACTGGGGATAATGCAAGGGAGGGGTTAATTAGGACAATCATCGAGAGGACAGTGGGCACTAGTGATTTTATCAAACTCACAAAGTCAATTATTGATAGGGTGTTGAGGAGGGACGTGAAGATTCGCTTCATGGTGAATAGGTTGTTTTGTATTAATAATACGCATTGTAGTGACGCGGTGGACTTGTTCAAAACCAGTGTGTTTAATTACCTACGTGCCAATTGTTCACTTAGTATTAATAATAATGATTATATTGTTATTGCCGTTGGCTCTAATGGGGAGGTGGACACGTACGCCTTCATTGCCAGGAAGGACTCCCCCAAGTTCGCCCACGTTTGTCACAATTACAAACTGGCGAGGGAGGCCTCGTTCCTCCTCGACACGAGTGAGGAGTTCAGGACAGCTGTTCAGGAGTTCACGAAGGTGCTTGCCCAGTCCTCTTATTTGAACCTCCCGAGGGGTTTCGCGGGGGAGGGTGTGGGGGAGGAGATTGTTGGTGAGGACGTGTTGTTTAGGATAGCTAAGGATCGTTTTGGCTTCGAGCCTGAATTATTATACTATGGTGCCGTGGAGGAGTTCATTCGTGAGTTTAGGAATGTTGATTTTTCAAGACTACCAGCTGGGGCTGTCGCGGCACTCCAGTTACTGCTTAATTCACTGGTTGGGGATACTGATGTTAGGAGGGTCGCTAGGGTGATGGATGTTCGTGAGGGCTTTATCGTGTTTACCCTAATCCCCTGGTACACGAGGCTCACGACTTGTTTCATAAAGCATTGCCTAGGGGGTGGTGGGGAGTGACCACAAACCCACTCGTTTGCTCAAGCGTGCTTAGTAGCGTGGATAATGAGAGTATTAATGATGTTATTGATTACTTGAAGAGCCTCAATGCGAAAATCGAGGACGGTAAACTACTAGAGCCCGTGAACTGCGGTGGGCTCCTACTCATCGCCCTGCCCCAACAGGTCTTCAGCGAGTTGGCTAGCGTCCTAACAAAGGACGCGACCTGTACCTGGCAAATAGGTGACAAGTGCCTGGCCCTCGTTGATGCTGGCGTTGTCGAGGCCTTCAACCTACACCACGAGCCCGTGGAATTGACCTGCCAAAACCCACCGTGCACTGTGAGGGTTTTGACGCCCGAGTGGTTCCTGTATGATAGCCTCAGGCTGGCAAAGGTTGGTGACTTCATTGTGTTTTGTTATAATAACAAGTGTGTTAGTACTGACGAGCCGGGATTGCACGGGGCTCTTGAGTTGATGAAGGTTCCACGCAATATAGCCATCAAGGTCGAGGATGATGTCCTAACCAACGCCCCCTGGGGCGTCCAGGTTGGTTCGTTTAGTGATGGGTTTAGTGAGTACCCCGTGTTTTGGAAAAAGGATAGGCTCTATATAAGATATGTTAGGACTGTTGAGAGGGATGGGGAGGAGGTTGAGGATGTTAGGGAGGGTGACTTGTACAGGGGGTTCTTGAACGCGCTTGTTGTTAAGGACGAGCTGACTAACATGCAGTATTACATACTGAGGACTCAGTATGGGGCGTATGTTGGGTTCAACCCTGGGGAGGCTATTGAGGCGTTGTTCGCGGAGCACGACCCAGGCATTGCGAATACTAGACGCCAGTGGGTCGAGAGGGGTTTGGAACTGCTCTTCAGGAGGGCTTTGGATGGTGGTGTTGTTAATACGAGTGTTTACAGTGGGCCATACCCAGACGGTTGGCGTGATGGTTTTATTGACTACCCAGCTGTGGCTTGGGACTGCGACCCAACTGTACTAGAGGACTTGGTAAAATTCATATTGGATAATTATGAGTTGAATAGGAACCAGGCACTGGCAAACGTGGGCCTGGCACTCGGTAGTGTCTATGCCCCAGCCCTGAAGTTCCACTGGGGTGTGTTTGAGAACAGGATTGTGGTGAACTCTGGTCCGCGTTGGGTTGGTAAGACCACGGTAATGCTCGCGATAATGAATGCCCTGGGCATTAGGGGTAGGTTCTTCAGTACTGATGAGAGTACTAGGACGCCCCAGAGGCTTAGGAACATCTTGGCGTATAATATGGCGCCCGTGGTGTTCAATGATGTGGATGAGGCGACCTTTGAGGCGTTGAGGAACTATGGGCTTGCCTCGACCACGGATGCCACGATCACCGGCGTCCAAGCCGCGAGTGCTGGTAGGGGCTTTAGGGAGGTGTTCATAGCCGTGGCTAACGTGAACCTCATCACGAACCTCACCATTGGCGAGATAGCCAACGCCCTCAGTGGCGGGAAGGGTAGGCGTGACGCGTGGTTGAGGCGTGTTCTCCTCATTACCTGGGAGCCACAACGCCTCAGGCCTGGTGTCCACGCCCCGAGGTTTGATGGCCACCCTGGCAGGCTGATTGGTTGCCTGAGGCAGTTGTGGGAAGACCCAGGCGTTAGGGATGACCTACTACACTCTAATGACTTGCTTGAGCTCTCGGCGAAGGCTACCAAGTACTTTTATATAAAATATGGTATTAATGTGGACCCAATCCTTGAGGCCTTAATGTATATTAAGAACGAGCACATGGAGCTTGTGGATGCTATCGAGGCTACTACAACACCCGAGAGGCGTGCCATACAGAATATGATTGAGATCGCGAAGAAGCTTGGCTACCCAGCTGATGCTCTTGGTGTCATAACGGCCCTCGTGAACAACCCAACCGCCTTCGATGCGAGGCCCAGCCCCGGTAGGCAGGTGGACCTTACCGAGTGGGAGTGGTTGGTGAGGTGGTTGGGTAGGGACACGGGTAGGTACCCATTAACGCCTGATGATAAAAAGAGTGCTGATAGGGTTGATTTGCTCCTGGACATGCTTCGTGACTTGTACCAGCGTGGTATTGCGAGGTTCATATTCTACGCGAACTCGCCCGAGGGCGTGGTGAGGGGGAAGCCGAGGACGCTCTTTGGTTCGGAGGTCGGCCCGTACCCTGATAACGATGGTAAGAAACGCCGTGGTTACTCCGTGAGCCTTGTCGAGTTGGTTAGGCAACTCCTCGCCATCCAACCCATGGTGGTGGAGGAGGACCAGGAACAGGGTGGGGGGCAAGGGCAGGGTGAAGGCTAGTCTTGAAAAGGGGGTTGGTTTTTAATAAACCCTTTTTATTATTACTACTACTACTACCCGCCTTCCCTGTATAGTACCACATCAAACGAGCAGTCCTCATCGCATGGGTGGCAGTCCTTCTTCGCCTCTAGTCCTATTATGGCCCCCTCCTCGGTTGGGCGGAGCATGCTCCCGTAGGCATCAAGGATTTGCCTCAATACAGTGGCGAATAGTTTACTCCTCACCTCGACCCCATTGATTACCACCCCATCCTCACGTATTTTAATAACAGCGCCATCGAGTGTTCCCTCCTCATCAACCCCGGTGGTGAGGGTGTATTCGCCATCGTGCGCCTCCCCTAGGTCGGGCCCGTTGTGGATGAGATTGAGTATTCTCAGGATGTCCGCGAGTGCCTTGCTCCTTATTGGGGTATCGTTTATAGTGACCTTGTCACCCCTTATTGTAATACTCACCCTATCCACCTCAGTGAGTGTTCCCTCCTTTGGTGTTTTCACCTCACCCATACATTTTTGGCCATTAATTGTATGGGTTAATATGCTTTACGCTGTCTTTGCCCAAAGGACTTGAGGGGTTGTTTGGGTGTTTTACCATGGGGTTCACTGAAACTTTCACCCCACTCGGTGGCCGTGCATTATTGTGGGGCTTCACGGTGTTTCACGACACCCACGGTGTTGCTGAATGTCAAAATAAAAAGCCCCAATAAGCCCACGGTCAATCGTGAAGCCACGAAGCCCACGGTGGGCCGTAGAGCCTCCACGGTGCATTGGGCGGTCTAAATAAGTTTGCCCCCGTGGGTTCACAGAGCCCACGATAACAACGAGGCACCCACGGTGGATCGTGAACCCACGGGTGGCTTCGTGGGGTCGTGGGGTGGCTTTGTAAAGCCCCCTCGTGTTTTTGGTACTACTACTAGTGTAGATCGTCTTCTCCCACTTCTCCCACTTCTCCCCCACTCCCCGGAGGCCCCCGGGGGGTCTGGTTTTGTCAGTATTTATAATGATAATAACGGGGTTTGTCTTTGTATTTGTTCATGTTATTATTAGTTGTTTTACAATTGTGGGTCCAATATCGTGCACCGTACAGCCAGGCCCCACCCCCCTCTGGGGGTCTGGGGGAGAGGTGGGAGAAGTGGGAGAGGATGGACTACAGTTGTAGTTTGTAAATGCCTTCGTGCCTTCTCACGGTTCTACCGTGCTAATTAAACCAGCGTGGGCTTTTTGGGACATGCCCCTTGTGGTTGAGGTCTTTGGTGATTATGTTATAGCCTGTAGGAACGGGCGTTGTCTGTGGCTCCAGTCCAATCAGGGTATTGAGTATTATATTGAGAGGCTCGGGCTCATTAACGCCACTTGTGAGGATGTGATGGAGTTGGCGAATTACTTAGGCACGCCACAGCTGGTTAGTGCCTATTGTACGCCAGGCCCAATCCCTATTCCAACACCGAGCCAACAGGCACAAATTGCGAGGCAGGACCTTGTCATAGGGCTATCCAGCCTGTCACGGGGTAATCAGGAATTGTTACCCAGCCTGTCGCAAGCCAATCAGGAATTAACTGGCTTGGTTCTTCGGCATTGTAAGGCCTCTATGGAGGGTGGCTCCCTGGTCGTGAGCGGGCCATTAACACAGGAGTGCAGGACCGCCCTTAGTGCCTTGCTAACTGTTTTGAATGGGGCGCTCTCCCTAGTCCTTGATGGGAGGGTTGTGTCCATAGGGCGTGGTAGGGTTTGTGTTAGTGGTGATTGTATTAAAGCCTCTAATTGTGATTATGGGCTTGTGAGGGTGCTTAGGAGGCTTGGCCTCGGCTTGCCCAGTGCTGTGCTTGTGTGTGGGTTGTTAATTCTAATTAATGCCCCCACAGCTGGTGTTGGTGACCAGGATGTCCCAAAAGACCAACCAAACAAAGACCGCAAAGAAGTACGTGAGGTATGAAGACCTAAGCAGGGATGAATTAATTAAAATGCTAATGAGATTAAATAAAAGATTAACGAGAATACAGGGCGAGCTGAGGGATGTAATAAACATCCTATACTATGGCGACTTACCAAGCGGTCCTGGTGGTAGTGCCGGCACTGGTGGTTACAAGGGTAGGGCAGGCGGTGGTTATAATAGGGGTAGGTCGTCTGGTTATAAGTATGGTGGGAAGTATAGGAGAAAAGCTCCCCAGCCCGAGGAGGGTGGGGAGGAACCAATGGAGGAGGTGGAGGGGGAGGAGGAAGCTGTGGAGGAAGGGCCCAAGCCGAAGGAGAAACCGGAGCCAAAGCCTGAGGCTAAGGCTGAGGCCAAGCCCGAGAAGGGTGGTTCATAACCCAACCCCCATCCCCAACCCCATTTGTTCTAATTAACCCCCACCCGTTTTCAACCCCCTGATGGTGGGTATAATACTACAAGCGGGGGGAATATCGGGCTACATTGCGAAGGTAGCCAACCCCATCATTGGCGGTGCTGTTGATGTGTTGGGTTGGATTTGGTGGTTCAACTTCATCACGTTCATGTACCACATTATCATGAGCAAGGTACACCCAACACCGAGCGGTCGTGGTACCCACACGCACGAGGCGTTCGAGCATGTTAAGAGGGTTGTTTCCGGCATTGGGTGGGCGTATGCCGCGATAGCCACAATAATCGCAATAATCGGCATCTTCGGCGGTGGCGCACCATCGGCACTGAGCCTCTTCCAGTTCTTCTTCGTAAAGCCCATTACGGACGCCATAACGGGCATCCTCGGTGCGTGACAGCGAGCCACTTGGTACAATGTACCAACTGAGACAGCGTCCTAATCAAGCCCCACGGTGGTGGTTAAACCGTGGAGTGCAGGCCTGGTTACAAGAGGGTTAGGTTGTGTGTTAGGGAGGACTTGTACAGGGCAATGGTGATTATTGAAGCCAGCGAGGGCTTGAAGAGGTATAGGATAATCGAGGAGGCACTATCATTGTGGTTGGAGAATAGGAAGCGGTTTGCTGGTGGTTTTAGGGTCCTCACTATTAATGAGGACTTGTACAATCAATTAGTGAGTATTGGTAATGGCTCAGCGGAGGCTGGCTTGAGATTGCTCCTTGAGGCTTACCACAACCACCAGCTGGTGGCGCCAGGCACCCAAGCCCAGCCCCAGGCTTGGATCAAGGCTGAGGCTCAGGTTCAAACCAACACCCAGCCCCAAGTACAATCAGGGGAGGACGAGATCGAGCTAGGCTTCCTTGAGGACAACCCATGGGTCAGTATTATCAAATCACGCGGTACACGCTCTAATTAAGAGTGGGTCCCAAGGGCAATCGTGCCCGCGAGGATTATTGCAACAAGCCTACCCTACAAGGCGAGGGTTTACATTAACAACCAAGTACTCCTGCCAGCGAGCCTAGTCAGGGCGCTGGGTATTGGGCATATTACATACGCCGACATTACAATCAGGTATGGTGATATAGTAACAGTGATAAAACACGCTAAACTATTGAGGACCAGGCACACGCTCGCTAGGCAGTTCACAATACCCAGGGAGGTTAGGGAGGCGGTTGGCATAAGGCCCCTCGATGAGGTGGTAATACTTGGCATCAAACCAGCAGGGCCTCGCTGACGTGTTGAGGAGCCTCACTGACACCCTCAACAAGAGGCTAGCCCCAGTGTGGGTTGTGGTTGAGTACGAGGGCTTGCCATTAATCGGGCCCAGGGAGGCCGCGGCGTACCTTGAGCAAGCCCTCAGGAGGTTGGAGGATGCTAGTGATAAGGCTTTTGGTGATTCTTTTAGTATTAATATTGTATTATACACTAGGGGGGTGCTTGTGATGGGTAGGGTTGGTGGGGTGGGTGTTGGCGTGTTCAGTAGGGATGTTGAGGGCTTGGGTTTGGTTCTTCATGAGTTCAGGTCGTTTGTTGTGAATTTAAGCCGAGTACTCCAGGGGGGCTTTAGTACCCAGGGCAGTGGTAACCCCACCCCGCCAGGGGGGTGATCACCTTGTGTTCACTGGGGGGAAACTTTTTTAACCCCGGGTGTTCACGCCTTATTGGTGAGTGGGGTGCAGGGCCAAACCTCCCAGGTAAACCAAATGGGGAGGGAGTACCTCACATGGGTTGGGGGTAATAAGGTTGTGGTTAGGAGTAGTGAAAAGGACCGCTCTATTAGGTACTATGTGGTAACAGGTCTTGAGGCGTTTGATGATGTTATACTCGGTAATAAAACCCGCGTGGTCAGTGCGACTGGCGTGTGGCAGGATGAAAAACTCGATTACATTACCAACGAGGGCGCCGTGGTGATTATCGAGACAGGGCATGGTTATGAGTACTGTGGCGTTGCCCGCAGTGGCGCGCGAACGGGGGTGATTATTAACCACATGCCCGTTGAGCTTGAGAATGTGGATGTAACGTGGTGCCCGGCAGGGGGTGAGGTGCAATTCATTATGGAGGACCTCATGGTGCGTGGTTTTTCAATTGCATCGCCTATCATGAACCCGTGGGTGGATATAGTACCGTATGTATTATACACATTGAGGAAGTTTGGGTACGGAACCAACCTAGGTGTGTTGTATGGCTAGGTTCACGAGGCATGTGCATGTTAAGATGACTGAGGATTTGTACAAAAAAGCCAAGCAATTAGCAGAACAATGCTGTGAGGGTAGGGTATCACAACTAGTGAGGAAGTTGGTTGAGGAAGAGTACGAGGAGGTCTTTGGTAAGGGGGGTGGTGGGGCGTGAGGTTCCTATTCCAAAAAATATTCCACATTATACCACTAAACAATGGTGAGTATGGTTATTTTATGCACAATGAGGAAGAATACAATAATGAGAAGGATGGGGAGTACCTGGTTCTTAGGTTTATGAAGTATGAGGACATGGATGCCTACGAGGTCAGGGAGTATTATGTTGTGAAAAGGGACTGGAGGGAGGAGTGGCATGAGGTCCAGTCGTGGTACGCACCAACGCTTGAGGCGTTGGTGTTTACTGACTGGAGGGAAATAGCGTTGAGGGAGGCCAACCGCGTTAAGGCCTATGGCCCTGTCTCGGTAATGTCATTTCTGGGCCAAATGATGAATTGTGTGGAGAAAAGTAGTAATAAGTAATAATTACCACCGCCCGCCCGTGCTTGTTAGAATCCTAATTTAAAAAGCCCCAAGCGAGCCCCTGTATGCCCGAGGGGAGTATAAGGGATGTGGTTCGTAGGGAGTTGGTAATGCTCCAGGACACTGAGACAAAGGCCCTTGAGCCGTTTGTCGAGGAGATTATTAAACAATTCAACCAGGGGGTGGGGAAGGTTAGGGACTTGCTCCTTGAGTCAGCCAAGAAGCCTGGCTCAAGGGGTTTCGAGGTGAGTGAGGACCCAATTGTGGTCCTCAATGTTCGTGATAACTTGTTGAGGCTCAGGACAATACTCCTGAACTCCGGTGCCTTCACGGTTGGGCTGTGGCACGGTCCTGTGGATGGTAGGCCGGGGCACTTTACAATAATAGCAAGGGCCGTGAAGAAGAAGGGAGGCCCGGTCATGGGGAGGAAGTATAGAATACCCGACGAGGTCATTGAGAAACTGTGGCTTGGTGGGGCTGGGACTGCCAAGTGCCCAATGCCTGGTTGTGGGGCGGATGCCCAGTTAGTCGTGAGGGCGGGCTCCCCGGTTGCCTTCACGCTTTATAATATTATCAACGCCTTTGTCGGGTACCTTGATAATGAGGTCATTCCAGACCTCGCGAGTGAGACACCGATTTCGGAGTGGGTTGATCTTGTGAAGCATATTAAGGGTGATGTGACTAAGATTAAATTGTGGCGTGCAATTAAAATGAGCCTTGATAGGCATGGCGAGATTAGGTTGAATAGTATCGAGGCGTTGGCTGGCTTGAGGCCCGTCATGTACTGCCCAGAGTGTGGGCTTGTTGATGAGACGCCTGGGAGTCATGGTAACAAGTGCCCTAGGTGCGCCAAGGAGGGTAGGGAAGTACCACTGGTTGGTGTTGCTGTTTCCAAGGTGAATATTGCGAAGCTGGCGGGTGTTATTGTCAAGAAGGAGGGTGGTGGGGAGTTTGTTGAGGTGGCGAGGTTTAATAGTATTGAAAGGGTGCCGTGGAGTGATTACGTGCGTCACGTGAGGGGTAGGACTGATATACAACGTGACATGCGTGTCATAACGGGCCAGCTCTACAGTTTGAAGAAACCTGGTGTTTATACTGTCCTGATTATCCAGGACATGCTTGAAATGCTTGAAATGCCGAGTGAGAGGGTCCTTAATGCCCTCAGGAGGACTAGGGGTAGTGGGAGGGGTGTCCTCTTTAACCTCGTTTGGCGCAGGACAGCCAAGTTGCTCCTGGGCCACGCGGCTATTGTGGCTGGGATTGTTTTGGACAAGTTCAGGGGCTTGCCACCAACGGTTCAGAAGGCAATCAGTGAGGGGCATGGGTTCACCCCGCCACTGGTTGATGTGAAGCCCGAGAAGGCCCTTAAGAGGAAGACCATGAGGAAGGTCGCCAAGTGGTTTGAGGAGAAGTATGGGATTGATATTGCAAAGTCTTGGGAGGAGTACCAGTGGTTGAGGGATAACCAATTTGGTGACTTACTCGCCGAGTTGAGGGCGAGGGTTTACAGGATTGTTGGTGAGGAGAGGGGGAGGAGACTGTTGAAGGAGTTGGAGGAGGGTGGGGAGGGCGAAGGCGAGGAGGAAGGTGAGGAGGACGAGTCATAAATCCCAACCCCCAACCCATCCTAATTAAAAACCCCAACCCTGTTCCCGTGTACCAGCTGGGGTGGTCACGCGTGGTAATACGCACACGCGTTGGTGGGATATTAACGCGTGGTCCTACATGCTCGCACTGGCGGATTACTAACGCGTGGCGAGGGGCTTACCCAGTGGTATTATAGCCTCGCGGGTCTTGACCGATTGGTTTAAAAAACAGGGTTCCAGAGGACAGGACTGGTTTATTTAAATCCCACTGGCGAGAAGGAGACGCGTGGTTGGACTCAGGCGCTTTGGCGAATTAAGCCCGCGAGGTGAATACCCCACCCAATGGTTGATAACACACGCGTGGTTTGGCTTATAAACCCCCTGACTATTGGGTACTGGCATGTTCTTAATCCAATGGTGGCAAAGACCCGCCCTTCTGGGCGGGGTAGGTTTTTAAATGGGTGTTTTCTCCTGCTTTTGTTGTTGCGTAGGTCTGTTGCTGTCGAGCTTGAGACTACTAAGGAACTCAACAAGCTACTTTATTCTGTAGAATCTGTATATCTCAGTATTGTTCGTGAAGTCGTTGAATACGCTGTTGTGAATAATGTTTTAAGCACAACACAGCTCCATGGGCTGTTCTACAGCAAGTATAGGCTGGAGTACCCAAGCCTTAACTCGCAATTAATCATCCAAGCCATTAGGCAGGCATCTGAAATCGCGAAGTCATTCGTTGAGAGGAGGAGGAAGGGCTTGGTGAACAAGCCCTACCCTGAGGTTAGGAATGTCTCGATTAGGTTTACGGAGAAGGCATGGGGTTATGGGAAGTTCGTTAGATCAATAGCCCCAGTTAAGATTACCCTATCACTGCTTGGCGAGAGAAGGGAGGTCTGGTTGAGACCTCACAAGCGCTTCTGGCTTTACTGGTGGAGGGTATTAACTGGGGAAGCCGAGCTGGCTAGTACGTTGATTGTTAAGAGGAAGGTAAACAAGTGGTATGCCATATTCATCTTCGAGATAAAGCCTAAGGAAGAGGAGCCGCAGTCGATTATTGCCTTCGATATTAACGAGAACACCGTTGCTATTGGTAGGATTGATATAATTGCAACAATCAATAAGACCGCAGATTGGAATAGGCGGTACGCAACGCCACAATTGTATGAAATAAGGACTGATTTTGGTAGGTTAGCTAAGAGGTATGAAAGGGTTAGGAATGCAATCATCGAGAAACTCAAGCCCAAATTTGCCTTACCGAGCGGTAATTACGTGAATGTGGCGAACACTAGGGAGTTTAGGAAGCGTGTGAGGAAGTTACGAGAAAGGGTTAGGAAGGTTGGTAGGGTTAGGCACGTGGCTAGCGAACTAACAAAGACGTCAGCACTTATCGTAACTGAAGAGTTAGGGAACAACCCACAGGAGGAGATGATTAATGGCGTGGGCAAGGGTGAGCTCAGGCATAGGATTAAACAAACACCGTTCAAGGCTTTAGAGAAGGCTGTGGAAGAAAAGGCTTTGGAGAGGGGTTCGAGGGTATTCCACGTATCATCCTATAGGAACAGTAGGGTTTGTCCAATTCATTTCACAAGGCTTGAGAAAACAGATGATTGGCATGTACTAAAGTGCCCACTCGGTCACCTCGTGAATAGGGACTATGCATCCGTGATGAATATGGCTTGGAAGCTAACACCAGAGGCATGGGTCAAAGGCGTATGGTGGGGCTTAAGAAAAAGGATGGACTGGAGAGAGCACGAAGGAAAATCAAACACGAACATACCATACCCCATCGTGCAGTACCTGCACGCAATACTCAGAACTTTCACGGCCAGCGAACAATGGCCCGCAATGCTGGCCCGGGGCAGCCCCATGAACCCAGCCGGAGAGGCCGATGAAGGCTGGGCGAGGAAGCCTCCCCAAAAAGGGAGGAGGCCAGGTATTCACGCGTGGTGGTAGTCCCACGCATTGGTGAGGTATTAACCCAGGCTTGGCGAGGTTCATGGCCCACCCACTAATTAAGGGCTTGCCCCCTAACCAAGCCCCGTGGCCCAGGAGGCACAGGTTGTTGAGAAGGCAATGGGCTATCGGGTGTTTAGGATTGGTGACTTGATTATTATTGGCGTATTGACTGGCTGGCTTTCTGCCGAGTTCAATGCAATGGTTGAGGCCAGGTATTGGAGTGGGAGGGGGTTTAGGGTTGTTGTGGTCCCAATGAATGAGTTGGCTCGGTTTACTAATTAACGGGGTTGAACATGCCATGCCCAAATGCCCCTCAAGACGCCTGTTCTGAAGCCCATAGTCCAAGTACTAGAGGAGGTTGGGTTGAGGCAGTACTTGGAACAAGTGACCCAGGAGGGGAAGCCGATTATTAAAATCGGGAGGTTCCTAATGCTTGATGGCCCCCACAACCCAGGCCCGTCACTATTGAACAAGCCGAGGTGTATTGCGTGGAATAGTATTGTCCACGGCTCGTGGGCTACAGAGGATGATTTAAAGGACACAACATATGGGGAGGCTGTGCACAGGGCTTTTTTTGACTGGTTTGTTAAGTATAATAATTATGAAGTAGTACAACTAGAGCCTCACATTGTTATTAGTCGTGTTAGTGCAAGGCCCGATATTGTCTATTGTAATGATAATAATGAGTGCGGGATTATTGAAGTCAAGTCCTTTGGCCTCGATGCAACAAAGGTTAGGCAGGCAAGGGAGCAATTGGCTGTTTACGCCTACATGCTAAGCCAATTCGCCACTGTAGAACAGGCATGGCTTGTCCTACGTGATGCTGTCCTGCCGATGAAAATAAGCGAGCTTATAGAATTGGGGAGGGAGTTGTTCGAGGTGTTGAGGCGTTTGCCGAGGGAGCCTCCTGAGAAGCCCTACAACTCATGCCACAGGTGCCCGTTTGCTCGTGTGTGCTTGGTTAGGAAGCCCGTGCTTGTTGAGCCCCAACCCCAAACCCCCAACCCCCTTGTCCTTGTTCTCATTGCCCCGCCCGTTGATGGGGTGGGGCGTTTGTCCCAAGTCCTCCTGGCCCCAGTCGTTACCGTGGAAGCCCCAGCTGGTGCTGTCCCATACACGCTCGTGGGGCTTGGTGGGCTCGGGGGAGCCCCAGAAGCCCTAATTAACTGGGCCCCGCAGTTGCAACCCGCCATGGCCTCCCAGGAGGTAAAACAGGAGAAACAAGCCCAGGAGAAAACCCAACCAACCATTAGGAGGATTAGCCTGGGCGTTGAGTGGCTTGATTACGCGTTACAGGGTGGCGTGCCAAGGGGCACATGGACCCTAGTAACAGGCGAGCCTGGTACTGGAAAGAGCATACTGGCAATACAGGCTGTTGGTGCCAATGTGGATACAATACCAGTCGTGTTAGTGAGCACGGAGACTAGGTTCTACGATGTGGTTAGGCAGGGGAGCCAGTTTGGTATTGACTTGAGCGACGCCGTCAGCCTGGCCGACGTCTTGGCTGGGAGGGTGAAGGACGTCAAGACAAACCTCGTCGTTATAGACCTATTCGGCTTGGCTAGGCAGTATAGGGAATTACTAAGGGCGAGTGAGGAGGAGGGTGAGAAGAAGGCGAGGGCTAGGTCACCGTTGAGTATGGAGGTTGTCCTGTCGGCCATTGAGAAGGCCTACGAGGTGCTGGGTGTGACGGAGGAGGGCGGGAGGAAGGACGTGTTGGTTGTTATCGACTCCCTAGCCCCATTGTGGGCACACGCTCCAGCAATGGCTAGGTTGATTACATACGGGCTTAGGCAGAGGCTCTACAGGCCGAGCGTGACTGTGTTGATGACCAACCAGTACGCACCGACCACTGGCATGACCTTTGGCTTTGGGGCTGAGCATATTGCGGACGCGATAATCCACATGTGGTTTGAGAGTGTTGAGACGACGAAGGAGATTAGGAGGTGGTTGATTATTAAGAAGGCGAGGCTCACGAATCATTATAGGAAGGCGATGAGGTTTGAGGTTGAGCCTGGTAGGGGCTTAACGCTCCTGGAGCCGGGGGTTGATGAGTTGAGGAAGTGGGCTTCCCAGTCCTAAACCAACCCCCAACCCCGTTTTTTGTCCTCATTCTAATTTACCCCAGTCCTGTGCCTTTGGCCGTATGCCCCAGGAATTGCAATTGAGTATGGGTGAGTTGAGGGAGAGGTTGTTGGGGTTTGGTAGGGATGGGTACTTGGGTAGGTACTACCTGCGTGTTAGGGGGTTGGGTAGGGTCTTTATTAATGGGAATGTCCTAAGGCGTTTCAAGAGGGTTGAGGGGGTTTTGAGGGTGCCTGGTAATTGGACTGTGGTGGTTAGGGAGTGGCAGGGCGAGTATTGGTTGGGTAGGGTCTCAAGCCCGTCCTACGTGGACGTCCCAGCGAATCGTGTGCTTGATGCCTTGAGGGATGTTGTTGGCGTATTGACCAGTTTTGGGCGTTGGGAGAGTAGGGTTTGGTCTGAGGAGGGTGCGGAGTATGGTAGTGTCACGGGTATTGTGGGGAAGGGCTCAATGCCCAGTATTGGTGACTTTGTTGGTTTGATACGCGTGACGTGGGGTAGTGATGGGTTCACGGCGTTTAAGGTATATACTGCCGTGGGCATTCTACAGTGTATGAATGGGCTTGTCCTCGGCTTCAGCGCGTTCAGGAGGATATTCCACACGCGTTTGAGCCCTGGCGCGTCGGTTGAGGAGAAGGTTAATGAGGTTTTAGCCAGGGTAAAGCGTGCGGTGGCTGGCGCCAGGGTGGACCCAGGCAAGGTTGAGGAGTTAGCGAGGGAGCAGGCTCCTGTTAATTTGATTGAGGAGTTGGGGAGGAGGTTTGGTGATTTCGAACGCTTGTACAATGAGTACAGGGCTCAGTACGGGGACACAATGCTGGCTGTCTATCAGGCGCTCGGTTACATCGCCACGCATGGTAGCACAAGGAGGGGAAACCAAGCCGTTAGCACAATGCTCAGGCTCCTAGGGAGCACGCCCCAGTCCTAAACCAACCCCATTCCCCACCCTAATTAATTCCCGCCTTCCCCACTAAACCGTATGCCCAACCCCCGTGGGGTTGATGCGGATGTTTTAGCGAGAGAGTTGGCAAAGAGGCTTCTGGACTATATTGCAAAGCATGAGAGGGGTACCATGGTCCTTCTAAAGCCAAGGAAGATTAAGAGGATTTTGAGGACGGATGTACCACCGAGGCTCCTCTCTAGGGTGTATAGGATTCTTGAGGGCTATGGTTTTAGGGTAGTGCCAATGCGCAGGTCGGGGAGGCGCCCCCTATACGCCGTGGTCATCGACATGAGGAGCCCAGTCATTCGCGAGTTGAGGGCGTCACCAAGCCCCTAGTTGGGGCTTGGGCCCCAACCCCCTACCCATTATTATTACCAAGGTACCTCCTAACAATGAGGATTGCCTCACCCAAGTCTGTAGCGAGCCTGAGCCTAATCATTAGGGGCGATCTAGTACTTATTATAAAAACAGTACTACCACTGGCCACAGTCCTCTCGAAACCGAGCCTCCCAAGGAGTGCCTGGGTCTTCATGAACTCCCCCCTGCCCAGTTCCTCGCCTAGGATGAGCCTCGCCTTCCTCCAGGTTAAATAATAAACACTGCCCCTACTCTTCTTTGCAATCCACCATAGTAACCTAGTGGCGAGTATAATAACATCCTGTGGTTCTTCCCCCACCACCATTGGTGCTTGTGGTGGGTGGTAATCCTAATTAGCCTGGGGCGTGGTTGCGTGCTCGTATGACCCACATGAGGTGTCCATACTGTGGCTCAAGCGATATTGCCTACGAGGATGGGGAATTAGTGTGTAGGTCTTGTGGTACTGTACTTGAGGATAGGGTTATTGACACTGGACCTGAGTGGAGGGCGTTTGAGCCTGAGAGGGTTAGGGCGGGTCCTCCCCAGGCTAACCCGAATGGTCTTGGTTCCACAATACAATTAAGCCTCAGTGAGAGGTTTAGGGAGAAACTCAGGAGGCTCGCTGTACTGCATGCTCGGTTGAGGACCGATATCGAAAACGAGTTGAGGCGTGAACTAATGAGGCAGACATCAATCCTAAACCTACCTCCTGACTACGTGGACGAGGCACTCGCCATCTACAGGGAGTACCGCGAATCACTCCAGCACAGGCTTGTCAGCGTCCAAGCGATTGTCCTACTAATGCTCGTGGCGAGGAGGCGCGGGGTAGTACTCAGGGCCAAGCCAGCCCTCAGGAGCCTTGGCTTGGTGACCAGGCTGAGGCTTGTTAATGAATTGTACAATGAACTAGCCCCTAGACTGGGCATCAAGGGCAGGGCGGGCGTCGAGGGCTTGATGGGGCAGGTGGCCACGAGGCTTGGGTTGCCCATGGGGGTTGTGGACAGGGCTGTTCAATTGTTTAGGAGAATACCACCAACATGGTTGGGTGGGAAGCCCAGCACCAGCGTGGCTGGTGCCCTGCTCTGGCTCGCGTGTCGGGAGTACTCTAGCGTTGATGGTGTTAGTGGGAAGTGCACCCAGGAGGGTATTGCCAATGCCCTGGGCATCTCGCCCTTGACCATCAGGCACAGGGCTAGGGAGTTGGCTAGGATACTCTCCCTCCCACTCCCAACCTAACCCAACCCAACCCCCTCCTAATCCTCACTTTTTTTCCTTTCAATTCCCCATATATCTTATCATATCATGTGGCGTGCCCCAAACCACCAGCTGGTGGCATTCTAATTAACCCCAACCCACCATTCAACCCCCGATGAGCACCACAAGGAGCAGGGGTTCCCCTCAAACAATCACAATACGCGTGAAAATGGCAGACAATCTTATAATCTGGAGTAAGGGGAGTACATATGAAGTTGATATAAAGAACAAGGTTGTGTATATAATACCGAGAATGCTTAAGGAGATGTTCGGGAAATGGAACCCGGACATAAAATCATATGTCGTATTGGTACATGGCAATGTCATTCACGTGAGCGATTCTACAGTACCATCATCATTGAGCCTGGTGATAAAGTACAAGGGAAAGGCGGTTGAGAAGTTTATTGAATTATTAATGTATGTGTTGAGGAAACACTACAAAGGTGGAGAGGTTATTAGAATACCAATGAGTGACAAGTATGCATATAAATTTGCAGTTTACCTTGCACGCATGTCTGAGTTGCAGGATATTTCTGATCTTTAATCCCCGGGATTAATCCCTGGCTTGGGCGCCCCCTTGACCCCGTTCTAATACCCGGGGCGGGGGAATGGGGCACCCGAGTCAGGGGCCACTCAAAACCCCCACCCCACCCCACCCGGCAGTCCTGGGTGGGGGTGTGGGGTAATTTATCATTACCCAATTTCACACGTCAGTTGGCAGTCCTGGATGGTGAACCTCAAACATTACCCGTAAGTCCTCTATACCCCTCGCCTCTAGCCTATCAACCACGGCCCACTCTAGACCATACTCCTCAATCAACTTCCACCTAATGGCGATGTAGTAATCAATGACCCAGGGGCTTGAGTCAATATTCCAAGACTCAGCCCCAACACTCACTGCCTCACGCCCAAACGGCCACTCCCAACTGAGTATTAAATCATGAAGCTCCTCGTCCAGCTTACGCCACTTCCTGGCTTTGTTGTCCCAGATGAGGCTTGGTCCATCGCCCGCGTCGTTAAGCCACACGTCCCTAATCTTGATAACCCCGAATAGTTGCTTCTGCCCACTGGGCTTGTTCCCTGTCCCATCCCCCGGCTTGGGCTTGGGTTTTGTCCTCGTAATCGTGTGATTATTCATACGAGTATATAATATGCCCCGGGGATTTATAAGAACAACCATCGAGTAGCATGTCATACGCACCAGCTGGGTAATCAAGTAATAATGCGTGGAGGGAGCCCCGTGTTTTTCCACGGGGCTCGGGGGTTGGGTTGGGTTGGGGAAGGTCAAGACTGGGTTGCGGCAACAAGCCTTTTCCTAACGCCCTCCAAAAACCTCAACAGCTTCTCCCTCTCATTTATACCACTAGACAGCTGGAACAGCCTCACCTCCCTGAGCGCCCTCGCCCTGAGGGGCCCAGGGAGGTCAATGACATCATTGCCCGTTACCAAACGCGGCGTGTTCCTGAACTCCATTGCCCAGTTCCTCAACTCCTCATAGCGGGCGTTAATATCACTTTCAGCAATGGTTATCGCGAGCATTATGACATCATAATCCTCACCAGCATCAAGCCACAATTTAGCAAAGGCGCTCTTACTCAATGCTTGGTGAACCCTCATGTGCAACGCCACGGCAGGGACGACAAGGCGTATTATAGCGTTCGGGTACCTCATGCTCCTCAACCACTCCCCAGCCAATTCAGCACTCTTCTCGGCATGACCAATGAACATCACCTTACCGCCCTCGGCCCTTACTGTCAGGGGCTTTCCCACATCATGCAACAGGACAGCGAGCACCGAAGACAATGATACATTACTGCCATGAAGTACCAAGTGGCGTTGTAGCGCCTCAATAGTGTGTTCTAAAACGCTCTCACCATGGTGGTGCCCCCGCGTGTCGTGAAACACTGTAGCCATGGGCCCAAGAAACGGCATTATAATCCTCCATAACCCTGACTCAAAAAGCAACCTAACAGATTCCGGCGCATTCACCATGAGCATCTTATTCAACTCATCCATAATCCTCTCCCTGCTTACACGCCTAAGCTCATCAACATTCTCCCTAATGGCTAACCAAGTATTCTCCTCAATCCTGAACCCTAATTTCACAGCAAAGCGAATAGCCCTAAGCATCCTGAGGGGGTCCTCCAGGAATCGGACGGTGGGGTTACCCACCGCCCGGATGACCCCCTCCCTCAAGTCCCTAAGCCCACCGTGGGGGTCAATGAGGACCCCCACGATGAGCCCACTCCCAACATCAACATGCTTAATGGCGATTGACATGGCGTTGATTGTGAAGTCCCTCCTAGCACTGTCCTCAATAATATCATTAGCCGGCGCAACAACGGGTTTTCTCGACTTCAAGTCATATGTCTCACTCCTGAAGCCCGCCACATCAACGTGGCGGGCCCCAGGTAGCATGACCTTCACAACCCTGAAACTCTTTGCCTCCTCAGACAACGTGTAACCAAGATTCTTAAGACGCTGGACAACCTTGTCCAAATCCCTAACTGCAATATCAATATCATCACTCTCAACATTAAGCATTAAGTCCCTAACAAAACCACCCACAATGTACGTTGGTTCTATCGCCATTATGTCATTGATGACGTGGGCAATATCTGGTTGTAGTTTGAGAATCACCTCCTGGGACATCGGGAGCAACAAGCCAATGAAGCCGCTAATTAGTAACACGCCCACAAGAGCCCTCAGTGATAAGGCCAAGGAGGCAAATCGAGCCAATATGGAGGGGGTTGATAGCCTACACAGCCTTCCTAGCCCTGATTGGGGTAATCGCCGTCCTCGGCACAAGCCCCAACCAACCCTGGGGCTGGGCACCAAGCCCAGTCGCCACGGCATTCACAATCACGAGGCTCGCCCTAATACTCGCGAGCATTGCCTCAATACCAATCATCATATTGAAAAAGGGTGGCGCGAGGTTTGTTGGTTTTGTCATTATAATAACCACGACCTGGCTCTTCCTAGTGTTCCTTGGGATAGACTGGCGTCTGGGTTACCCACTACAGCCATGGGGCTTGGTTGTTTGGTACTTTGTGAAACCGCTGGAGTGGCTTGTTAGTGCCATCCCACATCCACGCTTGTGATTGTTTCAACCCTTACTACCTAATTAATGCGGGAGCCATAGGACACGCTTGATGAGCGAGTTCGACCAAAAACCATGTGTTGAGTTGAACGAGAGGGAGCTAGCACCCACTGTTGTTGAGGTTAATTGCACGGCAAAACCAAGCATGCCCAACATCAAGCTCAAGCCAGCCCCGTCAATAGAGGCTGGAGCGAGGAGGCTCGCCAGGGAGTGCCTACCCCAGAACAGGGAGTGGTGCCTCAGGCTAGCCCTTGCTGTCCTGAGGACATTCAGCCCCAACTATGTACTAAGCATCGCCAACGAGGCGAGACCAAGCATAGAGGTTGGGGTTATGGAGCTTGTCCTAGCCTACCTAGCCCACTCCCTGGGTTATGTCGGTGTTAGGGAGCCGACTGGAACCATCTCCCTTAGGCGCCTTAATGAACCGAGTGGCTTGGTCATCAAGGATGGTGCCTTCACTATCGACATAACCCCCCTCATTAATGGGGAGTACAAGCACGAGCAGGCTGGGACGGAGTTCGGCCCGTACATGATTGAGCAGGCTGGCGAGGGCGGGCTCGCGAGGGTTGTAGGCAAGCTCCTGGGGTGGCTCCGCAAATGAGCCTGGGCCTCAACAGTGGCTTGGGGGTGGCTCTCGGTATTGCGGGTGCCGAGTTACTCTATGGTATTGTCAAGTACACCACGGCACCAACGCCGGAGGCGAGGCGTGAGGGCGTTCAGGAACTCCAGAACATGGTGTATGGGGCGGTTTTTACAGTGGTCATGTGGTACTACGTGGAGCAGGCATCAACCATTGCCAAGCAATTGGCGGGGCTCTTCACGATTGGGGGCACCAGCCTCGCGAATTATACACCACCCAGCGTGGGCGCTGGGTTGGGGGAGATATACAATGAGGAGTTGGGCCCGTTCGGGCTGGTCTGGGAGCTTGCACTATTCTTCCTAATACTCGGGGCGCTCGCGATTTTCCCCTACACCCACACGCTAGCCGCTGTGGCGAATAACTACCTCCAACTCTTCCTTGACGCGTTGAAGTACACGATATTGAATGGTGTAGCCCTCTACGCCATCGGCTTGCTCCTAAAGTGGTCGGTGGATAATGGGGTCCCGGCACTAATGACTGCACTCCTAATCCCAAACAGGACTAGGAACTTCGCCGCGAGTTTTGTGGCCACTTACCTAGTCCTCGCCATCGCCTGGCCCATAATGGTCGCGTCCTTCAACGCGGTTTACTTCAACTACGCCAACCTCCTCCTGGACTGGCTCAATAGTTTGTCATCAACCGCGTCCTACTGCCAGGTACTTTTTCAATACTTCCCATGGTTTAAACTGTATTTGAATAGTACTATTGGAAAGTACATTATCGCCTTCAACTGCGCCCTTCTATACAGCCTAGCAACGGGGTTCCAGGGGCTTGAGGTGTTCCTCAATATTTTCGCGTACGCCTTCTGGATGATTGTTTATGATATACTACTCGACGTGGGCATAGCCATTGTAATACTAGTGATAAAGTGGGTGGCTGGGCTTATTGAGGAGGGTGCCGGCGCCCTATTCACCATGAGCAAGATAGGGTGAGCCGTATGGATAGGACTGACATTTTCCTAGCAGTCGGCGTGTTATTACTAGTAATTGGTATAGAACCAGCCCTCAGGTTCTTGGCGGTCCTAGGGGCTCTGTTAATACTAGTAACACCGGGGGTTGGCAGGAGGATTCTAGAGAGGGTTTACGGCCCGAGGCTCGCCCCACTCGTCACAGGCATGACTAGTGCCGCTGGGGTGGCGGGCTCGTTCAACGCCAGGGGGCTCGCCTGGCGATTCTACAGGGCATACCCGAGGCTCAGTATTGACGTGCACAGGCAGGAAGCAATCAAATCGCTAAATGGCCTAATCCAGGTACTACCCCTCGACGCAGGGGTTGAAATCATATTCGCGAGGCTTGGGACTAGTAATTACGTGGGCGTTGGTGTACCGCCCGGCGTTGGTCTTGAGAGTATTATAACCATCCTAAACAGGTACTTCCTCCTCGAACCAGCACCGGCCAGTGAGGTCAGGAGGCTCATTGGTGGTGGTGTAAGGCCAATAACTAGTGACACCACTTTTGCCATCCTATTCCTAGCCAGCATTATTGGTGGCCTCCTCCTATTCGGCTCGCCCCTGAGGGTGAACTGGCCCTGGGGCGTGGGTGTGGCGTTATTGCTAGGCATAACCCTCGCGAGGGCTTCAGGGGGCGTTGGGGTTACACCGCCCCAGCACTCCTACGGGTTGGGAGTCACCCACAGTGACGCAATGTTTAGGGAGGTGAACCTGGACACCATACTAGCCACCGCGGAGCAGAACGCTGGTAGGGACTTCGTCCTAGTCATTGGTAGGGCGAGGCTTGGTAGGGAGTCAATAGCGAGCCAGTACGCCCAGGCAATCAACAGGTGGGTCATTAGGCAGATGGGTGAGTACGTGCCGAAAATACAAGCCCTCGACATAGCCCACAGGAGGGCCCAATCCGGCGAGGTCTTCATCACATTCTCAATCTATGGCTCCCTAACCCTCCCAGGCATGACTGTTGGGAGGCCCCTCAGGCACTGGCTCTTTGGGCCATACCTAGACGGCTTGTCAATGGATGTTTGTGGCGTGCCCGTGTTCTATGGGGAGAATGTCATAGCCCAGGGTGATGAGTTGGTGGTGCTCGTTGGGCGTGATGAGTATGGTACGCCAGTCGTGATTGGGTTCAACAGTGCCACAAGTCCCCACTTCCTGATCGCGGGTCCAACGGGCTCGGGTAAGTCCTGGGTCTCGGCCAGCCTAATGCTCCGTGCCCACAGGCTCGGCTTGCCGAACATACTCACCGTGGACCCACAGGGCGAGTACCCAGGGTACTTCGAAAAGGCTGGGGTTCAGTACAATGCCTACGACGTCCTGGACGCCTTCATAGACTGGCTTGAACCCGTGACAAGCCCCACGACCCACGCTGACAAGATAGCCTCGATTATTGAGTTCGCCTACGGGTCCAAGGAGCTGGCAAACCAAGCATTCGAGGACTTGATAAGGCTCTACGAGGCGTACCAGAAATACCCAGGGCTTTATGAAGCCCTTGAGTGGCTTGCTAGGAATGGGAGGGCGAGGAGGGTTTGGCTCGTGGCTAGGGAGCTAGCCCCAAAGAGGCTCGTGAGCATTTACGAACTAACCAGTGGGGTGAACGTCCTAGTACTCCGCAGGGTCATGAATTATACGGAGTATGCGAAATTGGTGATGCAGTTACTACTCTATAGGTTGTATTATGAATACCTCCAGAGGGGCTTTGTCGAGAGGCTTAACACCATAGTGGCCTTCGACGAGGCCTACCTCATTATCGAGAGCCCGATTTTGGAGCTCGTGGTTAGGGGCGTTAGGAAGCTGGGCTTTGGCGTGTGGGTCATGACCCAGACCCTTGGTGACGTGAAGAGAGAGGTGCTCCAGAACTTTGGCTTTGTCATCCTACTCCAGGGCTTGGCTCCCCACGCGGAGAGTGTTGGGAAAGCCTTTAGCCTGGAGAGGGCGAATATTGACTGGCTCGCCCAAGGCAACAGCCCGAGGGTCTTCGGTGGCGAGTACACGCCTGGCATTCTCATTTACCCACCAAGACCACGAAGGGTGTTCATAAAGCTAGAGCCTGTTAAGACCTAAAACGCGAAAAGCAAATGCCAGTGGGTCTTATTCTCACCACGCGTGGTCTCTCCGCCAGTGCGAGGTTGAAAAACCGCGTGTTCACTCTATTGGGGACGGGGTTAATAAGCATGTGTCACGCGTGAATGATCCGCCAGTGCGATTCGCCATAACCACGCGTTTGAGAATCACCAAGGCGAGACGCCCCGGCCACGCGTATTACGGCCACCAGTCCGTAAAAACCAATCGTACTTCCAGGCTGGGGTTAATTAGTGCGCGATTTCATTCAACCAGTGCGTTTTTTCCTAACCACGCGAGTGAAAAGTGCCAATGCGTATTATTTACGCCGAAGCCCCACTCCCAATTGGGCTTAATAAGTATGGGGGCGCGAGTCCTTAACGCCGGCGCGTTTCTTTCAAACCTCGCGTGTGGTTTACGCCAGGGCGATGTAACATTACCACGCGATGCCTTATTGCCAAAGCGTGGTCATGGCAACCACGCGGGTAGCACCCACCAGCTGGGGGTTTACTCGCACCACGAGATTGTTTATCACCAAAGCGAAACACCCTCACCAATTGATAATTGAGGACTGGGGGTTAATAAGCCAAGTGCCTAATTAAAAACACACACGTGCAAAGCCCATGCAAACCCACTACCTCAAGTGCATTGCCAGGGAGTTTGTAAAATGCATGAGGACAGCCCCATTCACCACCGCATTCATCATTGGGCTAATCACCGCGGTAGAGTTTACAATCACCTACGTAGTCCAACAACACTTAACATTCCTAACACCAATCATCTGGGGAGTCCTCGGGGGTAGTACACCCACCATAACCCTCGCACTCGCCGCCCACGACTGCAAGCGATACGGGGAGGCGTCATGCCCATCCCCAAGTCAGGGGTTAAAGCCCGGCGGGCCTGGGCAAATTGCCCAATTAACGGGCTTGGGCCAGGAGACAACACCACCACAGTGCACCCCAAGCGAAACCCACGCATGATTCACTGTCTCAAGCGTTATAGGCTCATTATTAAAGTACGGGGTAGTAACAGGGCGCCAGGAACCGCCCGCGTCCCAGTAGTACAGGCCCAACACGGCCTCAAACGGCCCATCAAGCACGGCCTGGGAACCACTGCCCGGGCCCCCAACACGCATTGAGACTGTGGTAATAACCACGCCATCAACGCGGTACGAGCCGAACCATATGACACGCCTACCATCAATACTGAAGCCGAAATAGGCAATCCCACTCCTAATACTAACCACAAGCCAGCCACAGGCCGGCGCCCCAGGCACGTTAAACCCAACGTGGGCCAGGGAACCATTTGGGAACCAAACATTTGAGGCATAGGCACTCGTTAGCAAGGACGGGACTGGGGTTGTTGATACTATAAAGACCTGGGCAATATATGCAACACCACTGGCATTGGCCAAGTAGGCATTGAGGAAGACGCCCCAGCCAGTGCTTGGGAGACCCCTTACACAGTAGTACCCAGCCACTGCCGTAGTGTTCACGAGGGCCTTGAACCCAGCCGGCTCGTTTGTTATGTAGAATGGCGTGGCAGGGAGCCTGGAGCCACCCGTTGGTAGTAGCATTGGCGCGAGTGGGGCTAGGGTGAGTGCTAGGAGTACCATTACAAGCATTATTAATGAGGCACGCACGACCCAACGTGCGAAAACCAACCCTAATTAGACCGCGTTCTACCCCTCCCACTCCTTCTCCTCCTCCCTCTTTTACTACCACCACCCCTGAGCCCATAAGCCAGTGGGTTCCTCACGCCACAACCCAGGTTCGTGGGGCAAAGCCCCAGGCTATTCATCTCCTCGCACGAGGGTGGCATGTACACCTTACGACCACCCCTAAGACCAGCAATGTGCTCGACCTGGTACCTGGTCACCTTCTCATCAAAATCAGCAACTGTCCTAAACAAGCCAACAACCTCCTCCACACAATCGTGGACATCCCTACCACTGTCCTGGCACCTCCTGAGCATGAACGCGGCGAGGGCGAACCTAGCCTGGTGGCTAGGGTTCCCACCACTCTTTATTTCACTAATAATCGCCTCCATACACGGTGGCACCCCACCAACACGATGTCTCTTGACGATTATCCCCACTGTCCCCGTGGTTGTGGTAACACTAGTAACAAGGCTCTTTTGAACGCCCAAACCACCCACGGCATTGGCCAGCGCCCTCACAACATCAACCCTCTTGATGTAGTCCTCAACTAGGCTCATGACCCTAGCCTCCACTGCCTCCTCCACGAGCCTAACCAACTCGCGCCTAGTCAGCAAGACCCAGCCCCTGGTTAGGAACCTATTCACGAGCTTCCAGTTGGGGTCGTTCTTCGGCATGAACCTCAGGTAGGACCAAACCCTAACACCCACGTCATAAGCCAAACCAAGCCCCCCACCAAAGCCCAGGGCGTTAATGGGGACAGCCTCAATCCCGAAGCCCCTTGCAATGTGCATGATACAATCAAGGTCCTCATTCTCCAAGTACTTGGAGAACCTCTTGGACATGGCATCAGCAACCCTCCTCCAGAGTGCCTTGTCCAAGCCAGCCGTGAGTACCACTGCGAGGTAGTGAACAAGCAGTTCACTATCACCATCACCACCATCCAATGCCCTCGCTGGCACCGAGCCCCTCGTGAGTACCTCCTTGAGCATGTCCCGGGCTTTTTCCAGTAATTGCTTGCCCTCTTGGGTGTTTGGTAGGTCTGTTAGTGGTGTCTTGCTTGTTAGTATGGCGTATTTTACCATTCCCTCCCTGGTGAATGGGTACTTTGTGATAAAGCCTGGGTCGTTGGTGCATGTGGGTAGTGCCACAGTGCACCAGCTGGTGTTGTACTAATTAGACAGCCCGTGTTTGGGCAATTGTATGCCCGCGAGGGCTTATAATAGCGTGGTCATCCTCTCTGGCCTCCTCCCCAAGACGGGGAGGTTTCCTCACCCAGCCTTCATTGGCTCCTCTGGCTGGGTTCATGGGGCTGCCCCGGGCCAGCATTGCGGGGCTTTGTTCGCTGGCCACAAAAGTCTTTAGCATTGCATGCAGGTACTGTACGATGGGGTATGGCATAATTGGGTTGGAATCGCCTTCATGTACCTTCCAATCCATCTTTTTCCTCAAGTTCCACCAGAATGCCTTTGTCCAGGGCTCTGGTGTTGTTTTCCACAACATATTGAGAATGGATGCGTAGTCCCTATCCACGTAGTGCCCGAGTGGGCAATAGAGAACGTGCCAGTCGTTAGTCTCCTTAAGCCTAACAAAGTGTATCGGACAAACCCTACTGTTCCTGTATGCCGATACGTGGAATAGTTTAGATCCACGCTCCAAAGCCTTATCCTCAACGGCTTTCTCCAAAGCCTTAAACGGTGTCTGTTTGATGCGGTGCCTCAACTCGTCCTTCATGATATCCTCAATCATCTCCTCCTGTGGGTTGTTCCCTAACTCTTCAGTTATGATTATTGCTGGCGTTTTTGTTAGTTCGCTAGCTACCTGCCTAACACGACCAAGCTTCCTACTCCTTTCTCGTAATTTCCTCACACGCTTCCTAAACTCCCTGGTGTTCGTTATGTTCATGTACTTACCGTTTGGTAAGGCGAATCCAGGCTTGAGTTTCTCGATGATTGCGTTCCTAATCTTTCCATACCTCCTAGCCAACCTACCAAAGTCTGTCCTTATCGAGTATAGCTGTGGTGTTAAGTATTGCTTGTTCCATTTCGCTACTTTGCCCACCGTGGATGGTAAATCAACCCTACTCACGGCAACAGTGTTCTCATTGATGTCGAAGGAGATCACAGATTGAGGAAACCCCTCCTTCGGCTTGACCTCGAACACAAACACTACATACCACCTGTTAGCCTTCCTCTTAATGATCAACGTACTGGCTAGCCTTGCTTCACCATTTAGTACCCTCCACCAATAAAGCCAAAAGCGCTTGTGTAACCTAAGCCAAACTTCGAATCTACCGCTTCTACCTCTCCTACCGGTGCTGATTGGCGATATGGCAATCCTAACCGGCGCTACTGATTTAACGAACTCCTCGTAATTCCAAGCCGTTTCATCGAACCTAATTGAGACGCTCCTAACCTCAGGGTATGGTTTTTGCGCTAAGCCCTTCCTCCTCCTCTCAACGAATGATTTGGCGATCTCAGATGCCTGCCTAATGGCTTGGATAACTAGGCGGGAATTCAACGGATACTCCTGCCTATACCTGTGATAAAATAGCCTTTGGAGCTGGGTTGCGCTTAAAACATTATTCGCAACGGCATATGTGGCGACCTCCCTAACAATACTGAGATATACAGATTCTACAGAATAAAGTAGCTTATTGAGTTCCCTAGTGACCTCAAGCTCAACAGCCACAGCCCTACGCAACAACAAAGACAGGAGAAAACACCCATTTTAAAAACCTGACCAGTTCAGTGGTTGGTAACCCTCGTTCGTATGGACTAGGACTGGTGTCATTAAGAACGCTCCAGAACCCGTGGGCGCTCTGGCTGGGGGTTATGGTATATACAATGTGGGTGGGGGTGAGGCGTTGGTCCTGGTTTTTGGTAGGACGCGTTTTGTGTATAGGAATGCGTTTGTTTATGATAATGGTGAGGGGCCCTTCGTGCTTGAGGTATTGAAAGAACCCATTGAGAGCGTTACAGACAGGTTGAGAAAGGCTTACGCAAGCCACGCGTGCTACAGGGACTGCACGGCAGACTGCAACGACGACTGTGGTGACCTAGCTGGTGATGAGTATGGCAAGTGCCTTAGTGAGTGCAGTGAGGCTTGTTGGAACGCGTGTCGTGATGCATAACCCCAACCCCCAACCCACTTGTGTACTAATCCTATTATTATAATAATAACAAACACGCGAGTTAGTTTCACCAACGCGTGACGTGCCCACCACGCGAACAATAACCACCAATGCGGAAGCCACACACCACGCGAAAACAGCCCACCAAGGCGTGTTTGTTCCGCCACTTAATTCTTACTCCTGGGTTTTATAAGCCCAACGCGAGGTTTCTCAACCAAAGCGATCATAGTACACCACGCGAATTGCATACGCCAGGGCGAGTGTCTTCAACCACCTATTGGCCCTGGACTGGGGGTTAATAAAACCATTCTAATTAACCAGACCAACCCAACCAACACCCGTATGCCCAAGGACTGGCTCAGGAAGGGGTTACTGGCAGTCCTACGCGTCCTCGTAATAGGCGAGTACCATACAATACTGAAGAGTGAGGTGAGGAGGGAGTTGGAGTGGATTGTAGGTTGGAGGGAGGCTGGGCGTGTTACAGGCTTGCTCGTGAGGGAGGTGAAAAAGGGCAAGCTACCATTCCTGTACTACCTTGGTGAGCTTGAGAATGGGGACGTGGTGATCGAGGCAAGTCCTATTAAACTAACAACCTACCAGGTGGAGGCTTTGAGGGGCATTTTCAAGCGTGCGTTGGAGGAGGCGTATGATGACGCGTTGGGGATAATCGACGGGGCTGTTCGCGAGTTAATTGAGGAGAGGCTCGGTGGTCGTGTTAGTGCTGAACCACCGGTGTTGTCGGCCTATGTTATTGCTAGGTATTATGGGTTGGTTGATGGTGTCACCCACGAGGGCTGTGGCTTCAGGGTTTTGATGCCGATGACTGGGCGCGAGGTGGCGATAGAGTGCTGTGGGAGGGAGTGCGAGTGGTTCTTCTCTGGTGGGGAGGAGGAGTAATGTAACCAACCCCCAACCTCCAGTCCTAATTAATCATTACCAATTGTGGTGGCACGTATGAGCTCACAGGCAGAGTGTAAGTACGCAAAGCCCAACGCCAGTTTACACCTATCACTCGCCATGGACATGGGCGCGCTCGCATGGTTGTTCTACATTATACCACCACATGCACCACCAAGCCTCTACGCCCCAATCCAAGCCGTGGCCTACATGCTTGTCATTATAACAGTACTACTCGCGGTTGTACTCACGATTTCCGGCGTGTCAATCATTGTTAGGACACGCCATTGCATGCCACCCGGCATGGGCTACGGGGCGTGGGGCATTACAAAGACAACACTAACAACCGCCACAGTCCTAGGCATAACCACATGGGCATGGCTCACCCACTACATTGGCTTTTTCGCCTATGAGGTGGCTCTGTGCATTGTAGTATCAATACACTCCGTGGTAATGGCCACAATATACACTGAAAACGTCATCAAACCCCTAATTAAAAACACCAAGCCATAAACCCCGCATGCCCAGGGGTTGGGTAGGGCATGTTGTAGTACTGGCGGAACACGCCCTCTTCATCACAATCCTAGCACTCACTGGCTTCACAAAACCACTGGGTATGGTGCTCATTGGCTTCCTAGCACTCTTGTTCACAATCTACCTAATCGCCACCCTCAGGAACTCGGTTGTGCTATACGCCACCCACTTCCTCACACTCATCACGGGAGCCACCCTCATTGCATTATTCACCTGCTTCCCACCCCCCGATGCTGTAGTACTTACAGTGTTTGTGTTCATACTCCTCCCCCTCGCTTTCGCCATAAGCGGGAGGGTGTTTTAAAAATAACCCCAGTCCTAATTAAACAGTATTAACCAACCCCAACCCGTATGGCCCTCAGGGTTAGGGTTTACTCCAGGGGTTACCACGACGGCTCGCTCTACAATTACAATATACCACTGCACAAGGTAATGCTCGACATAATGAGTGACATCGCTGACGCACTGGGCGAGGTTGATTTTGAAAAGCGTGTTGAGTGTGATGTGGATGATGATGAGTGTTTCGAAAGGGCCTACCAGGAGTTGGGGCTGGAGCAGGACAGGGCGGTTGATTTGGTACGTAGTGTGCTCGGCAGGTGGGGCGGGAAGGTGCAACTCCCATACGTGCTTTGGCACTACGATGCGTGTGATGAGTACGATGCGTGTTACTACCACGTTTACCTAGCAAGTATTGCCGACCTGTTCAGGTGGTGGGAGGCCCCGATCAACCGTGACGTAATCGTTGATGCCCTACTCACGGAGTACCAATTCTCGATTTGCGACTCCGATGGCCTGGTGTGCTTCGACCCAAGGGTGAGGACGTCCATCCACACTGTTTCCATACCTAGCACCGCCTTCGAGCCCCTGTGGTACAGGGGTGATTTGGACAGGGCCATTGAGGCAATGCAGGGGATACTTAAGAGCGAGGTGTTTGGCGTGCCTGACAACCCAGATAGGGAGGTCGTGTGGGAGTACGAGGTAGGGTCAGCCTAACCAACCCCAACCCCCACCCTAATTAACACGCCCACAGCTGGTAGGCACGCCATGCCCACGGGCAAGTCGGAATATGACAAGTGGCGTGACGAGGTCCACAAGACCAGGCTTGCTGTTAATGACCTAACCAGGGAGTGGAACCTCGTTGCATACAGGCTAAGGGCTTGCTCACAACCCTGGCCCAATCACCCAATCTGTCCCGTTTCGGAGGCTATTAAAATCATGAACAGGGCGAGGAGGCTCCTGAAGAGGGTTGGTGAGTTGAAGGAGTGGGGTGTTGGGTTGGATGTCGAGCAGGGGAGGGTTGGGCAGTACAGGGGGTTGCTTGAGGTGCTTGAGGAGCTTGACATAAGCCTCACGAGGGTTATTAACGAGGCGTATGCCCTAATCGCCCAAGCCGTCCGCAATCAACCCTAGCCCCAACCCCCAACCCCCATCCTAATAACCCAATTAGGATTGTAACCCGGGGGTTTTGGCGGCCCCGCCGGGATTTGAACCCGGGACCGACGGTTCACCGCCGGCCTCGCAGACCGCCACCCCATCCAGGCTGGGCTACGGGGCCTCTGGGCCACAAAGCCAGTCTTAGAGACAGGCTTATAAACCTAACAGGGCTTTCACTCACGCAGGGGCCAGGGTGGTGTAGCCTGGCTAGCACGCGGGCTCGTGGAGCCCGTAGCCCGGGTTCGAATCCCGGCCCTGGCCTCCACCCACAGTCTTAAAACCCCCCCCCCCGGGCCCGTGCCAACGGGCCCGCTCTACTAATTACCCAGTTAGTACTGGGGAGCCCCGTATGCCCAGCGGTTGTGTGAGGAGCGCCCAGGTCATTTATCACTCCAACGAAAAACCATGCGTGCTTAGCATTGAGAAGGTGGTTGGCAGGGGTAATTATAAGATCGGTGTGGGTTTTGATGAAAGGGGCTTGTTCAAGAACCGCGTTGTGATTGACTTCAGTGGGGATGACCCGCAGGTTGTTAGTACAGTACTCAGGAGGCTTGTGGGCGTTCTCAAGGCGAGGGATTTCGTCATAGTTGTGGCTTATTGGGATGGGCGGTTTAGGTTGTTTGAGGGTAGGGTGCCAAGCCCCAATGAATTGTGAACCCCAACCCCAATCCTAATTAGAATACCACCAGCTGGTGGTTTTTGCATGCCCACGAGGGAAGTACTCTACAGGGCAATCGCCCAGTGCGCATTCGCCCTCGTCTCAATACCACTCATGAACACAAACGACCCAACCACCGCAACACTCGCCACGATTGTGGTATTATTCACGATCGATATTGCACTAATGGTGAGGGGGAGGCAACCACTAAGCCCGAGGCTCCACCTTATAGCCCCACTAATCGTGACGGCTGTGGCGCTCGGGTTCGTTGCCCTGTACCCAATCGCGGTGACGCGTTGGCTCATTGCAACAATCTCGGGCGTCATAATCGCAGTATCAATGGTGGTAACAGCCCTGGTGATAAACAGGGCATTGTGACGAAAACCCCAACCCCAATCCTAATTATTAATAGAGCCAATTGGGTCTAGTATGCTCGCGGGCAAACTCAGGAACATGTTCAAATGGGGTGGGGAGGAGAAAACCGTCGAGGCCATAATCATTGAGATCCATGGGGTAACCACAGTCCCAACAATACCACCACAATTAGACAATAAACCACTCAATGGACCATGCGAGTACTTGATAATAACCAGCGAGGAGGTCATCAGGACAGTCAAGCACGAGCGGGGCACTAAGTACCCACTACCACCGCCAAGGAGCCTCCCAAACCCCGGTGATAAACTGTACAATGCACGCATTGTACTCAATTGTTTCTGGAGTGTACCGAGGAGTGAGGAACTCATTAAAAGCATTAAGGACTTGCTGGGGGAGTTGGACAAAGCCCTCAAGCCGAGGGAGGTCTTCGCCAAGATCGTTTACACGGATGGGAGTGTTGAGTACGTGAGCCTCTAGCCCCTAAACCCCTAATCCCAACCAACCCCGGTGTATTATTCCTATTAATAATAATAAGAGTGGGTTGGGGGGTTGGGTTAGAACTCAATGGCGACCTCACAGGGCCTAGCCATCAGGAGGCGCGTCACGACAGGGGTGTTAATGATGGCGAAGCACTCGCTGGCGTTCACGTCCTTGGCGAGTAGGACAAAGCCAGCGTTTGTGGCGAGCATGATTGTGGGTATTGGGTTGGGCGTGATGATAATATGCCCCCTAGCCTTCATTGCAACAACAGCGAAGGCGGAGAATAAGTGGTTCGAGACGAACTCGGCGAACTCGCCCACCCTAACCCTCTCGAAGCACGATTTCCAATCATTACTATCACCACAATTAACCACGCCGGCACTCCTCATCTTGTCCAGGATGTAGGTTAGGAGGTCATCGTCCGTGATGCCCACGCTCCTGGACACCATGGCCCTGAGGGACTCAAGGGCTTGTGCTAATTGCTCCAATTGCTCCTCCCCTTGTGGGTCGAGTACCTTACTCACGGTTGGTTGCCCCACAGCCAGTCTAATTAGGATTGGCCCTTCTTGGTTGTCCGCCATGTCCTGCCCGGGGTTTTACAACCTAGCGAGGCGACAACCCACCGAGCCGATTGATGTGGTTAAGGACGGTGGGGCTTATGTAATAACGACCAGGGTGCCTGTCGAGGGCGATGTCAGGGTCTTAATCACCTGCCGTGGTGGTGAGTCCCTAATCGAAGTCATGGCCCTCGGTTATTATAATTACACAACCATCAAGGATTGTGTAAGACCCGTCAGTATTGCCTATAGGAACTACGTCCTAACCATGAGGCTCATGAGTGTTGAATAGGGTAATGATTAATGGGCCCTCACCCCACCCCGTCTAATTCGGGGGTTGGGGGCTCATGGGACCCTGGGGGTTTGGAAGGAGAATATATTGGTAAAGGCGATAGAATGACATTGTAAGTAATACGGATGCTGTTATTAATATGATCAATGAAGACGAAAAAATCATTAAAACAACGGAGGAAACAAAAGTAAAAAGCGAATCACGCAAATTCCAACTATACCATGTCAATCCTCCCAAAACAGCTATCAGTGGTATGAGTTCCTCTAGAAGGCCTGTGGGTAACATACGATTGGCTTGCCTGTGGGTTTGGTTAATTAGTATTAACCAGCTGGGGGTGTTGTCAAAAAGGCTAATTACCCCCATGCCCATGCTACAGGTTGATGTCCCAGGAGGCACAGAGAAGGGTTGTTATTTGTGAACCATTCCCAGACAGGAAGAAAACTGACCGTTTTGGTAACCCGCTGGATTGGATCCTCATTGTCAAGTACCCTGTTAGCATGAGGGGTAAGATAGCCTTTCCAGTTGGGTTTAAGGTGGACCCGACGAAGGAGGAGTACAAGGTTGAGATTGTTGAGGAGAAGCCAAGGTACTTGAGAGTTAGATTACATTCGCAACACGTTCACGGCAGGCACCTTAGCGATGTTAATTGTTGTAAGTTCGAGTGTGCCTTATGTGGTGAGTGGTTTGAGGATTGCGAGCATCCATTGGCAAAGAAGTGTATTGAGGAGGAGAGGGCTAGGGCGGAGGAGAGGAGGAGGTATTGGGAGGGGGTTGAGTACCTCGCCGAGAGGTTAAAGACCAAGATGGCGAGGGAGATTGAGGAGTTTAGGAAAGCAATTGATGAGATGTATGAGGCATTGAGGGAGAAGCCAAAGGCAGTTGCTGGGTATAGAAAGGAGACAAGGGAAATTTGTCTTAAGAAGGAGTGTCATGATGCAGTTTGCCCAGGTTGCTGGGCAAGCGATGAAGAGAATTATTGTTATTGTGTTGAGTGGGGGAAGGAGGAAGTTGATGTCCCAATACCAAAGCCGGAGGAGCAATACAAGGCTGAATTAGAAGAATGGAGGGCCAAGAGGGCGAGGCCCATTGCTGAAAAGCTGGTTTCATTATTACAATTATTCCCCGTGAGGTGTACTTCCACCTTTTGCACAGACGGTTCAATCAATTATGCAGACCCTGAGGAGTTTGACCCAGGGTGGGTCATGAAGGCGTTAGGCATTGGTGATTGTACTTTAAGGAATATTCAGGAATTTATTGTCGAGGTGCTTGGGGAGGAATTCAAGAATAAGTACTTCGATGGGCCGTTTTGCACTTCCTACACTTCCTAAACCCCCAACCCCAACCCCGTATTTTGGTTCATTAATAAACACCAGCTGGTGGTTCCTGACACGCCACTTGGGGTTGAAAAACCCCTAATCAAACAATACCAACCAACCACCCGTGAAGATTGAGTATGACAAGCATAACCAAGCCCAGGGTCGTAATCACACTCCACTGGGGTAGTGAGGAGTTGGTAGCGGCAATGACTGACGTTGTCTATAGGGCCTATAGTATCGAGGATGCCCTGGATAGGGTCAGGAAGAACCCGGACATTGTTAGGCGTAGGATAACCAATTTCCTCAGGGATGGGCACCACAGCGTGTTGGAGTTCATGGGTGCGTCCTGGCTCATTGAGGGTAGTAGGGCGTTTACGCATGAGTTGGTTAGGCATAGGGTTGCCTCGTATTGGCAGGAGAGCCAGAGGTATGTGGATTATGCCAAGGGGCAGTTGCGATACGTCTTACCACTCAAGCTAGCCAGTGAATTGGGGAGTTACTTGGAGAGTGTGGGTCATGCTTACGTGGGTGCCAGGGGTTCCATGGAGCCTGAGGACGCTAGGTACATCCTACCAAACGCAATGGCGAGCAGGGTTTGGGTGCAGATGAACGCGAGGGAGTTCTTCCTGAACTTCATGCCCCTCAGGACGGGCTTAGGAGCGTTCCATGAAATCAGACTCATCGCGTGGCTAATGTTCAACACACTACTCGATAAATTCCCCATAACAGCCAGGTGGGTATGGGACAACCTACCAAAACTACACCCTGATTATTGCCGTAATGTAGACAAACTAAAGACTATCTATGGTACCGAGGACTGTAGGGTCCTGAGTATAAAGGATGCATTTACCAAATGGGGTCTTGAAGTGCCAGAGGGCTTGAGGGTGTTAATGGGGGGAGGGTGGGTCATAAAAAGGCGTGGTTTGTAGTCTAATCAAGCCCTGGGTGTTCATGGAGCCCTGGTGATTAGGGAGGAGGTTGTGGTCAGGAGGCTCACGTGGCTCGCCCTAAGGAGTGTGCTTGGCACGCCATACAGGGTTTATAATAATTGCGAGTTGGTACTAATACGGGAACCAAGGGTCCACATAAGGGCTTGCACAGAGGGGGAGTGGGTTAGACTCGTGATCACCTACGAGCCCCTTGAGGTCGTGGCGTGGGCAAGGAGGACTGGGTTGTTGTGGGGATTATTGAACCAGCCTGTTTAATACCTATTATAATATATTAGAATAGGGAGTTGGGGCTTAGGACTGGGGCAGTCCAAGCCTGGACCTCATGAGCATCCTCTCCGCCGTGCCGTAAACAAACGCGTGGATTGGTGCATCCAACCATGCATTGCACAGGTCTAAGTGCCTAATGGCCCACTCATCCTTTGGGATGCTCATTTTAAGGTCCATTAGGACCCACTCGATGACTTGCACAAGGTACTTGGTGGCGTTGGCACTATCAACGTGGGCCAGGGCAAGGTTCCTAATCCACTCACCCCCACTACGCCACCCACCACAGTCAAGCCCAAGGAGCCACTCCCTGGTTAGCGAGCCCTTGACACCGTGTTCTAGGATTTTAAAAATACACTCCTCATCCCTGCTTCTCAATTTGATAAAAGTCCTGTATAGAACCTTACTGGCAAGCTCAGCATCACGCTTGTGGAATAATAGGTAATACGCAATGAGGAGCCCGTGGATGCTTGAAAAATCACGAAATACTTTTAACTCGTCTAGAATGCTTGTGTCATTATTACAAACTAGATCCACGAGCCCCATGTAATAATTATCATCAGCCAATTGTGGCTCGGTGCAGATGTACTCACCGTACTCGCCGAGGTCCATGATGAAGTAGCTCAGGGTGTTTAGTATCGTTGTTGGCTTGGGCCTTATGAAGATTGGTGGGTACATGCGATAGCACCAACTGTGGGCATTCTAATTAGAATGGGGGCGCCCTACTGCCCCCACTACCATTGCTAATACTAATCGTGTACTCGCCACTGTCCATTATGACCACAATCCTACCCACAAGGACTGGGCAGTAAAGCGTGATTGTGACCTGGCGCGTTAGTATTATTGGCAGTCCCGGGCTCACTTGGCACTCGATGGGTGTACCACCCACGAGTGCCTTGACACTCTCAATAGTTGGCGTGATGAGTGGTATTGGTATTGACGGGGTGCTTGGTGTTATGATTATTGTATAATTATAACCACCGCTGGTTTGGGTGTAAGTCACGAGTAACTCGGCCGGTGGCTCCAGGGTCGTGACTATGGCGAGGGCTAGGTACCCAACGAGGACTATTGTAAGACTGGTTATTAGGGCAAGCCTCCAATCCATACTAGGGCTTTTTACTGGAGGATTAAAATTAGGGGGTTGGGAGTTTACAATATGATGCACTCCATTATTGCGTCCTTTGACAGGAAACTGTACTTCGGCATGATCTCATTCAAAGCCCTCTCGTGGCACTTGTCCAGTGTTGGGACGAGGTCGGGCCTAGCCACATGTACACTAAAGCATTTGAGGTAGGAATCCCAGTAATCACGCTTAATACTCATGCACAGGCCAACGCCCCACCTAAAACACTCCTCGTTGATGCACTTCCTAAGCTCCTCCAGCTCCCTCTTGGCTTGTTCCTGGGTTGTGCCTTGAACTTGCTCCTCCTGGGGCACGAGGGTGTTGGGTATCAATGCTCCTAATTAGTCCTCCCGCCAATTCCCATACCATATGGGCAAGGTTGATATTGTAAAAACCCTAGCCTGTAACTGGGTGAGCCTCGATTATTTCGCGAGGTACTGCCGACCAATCCCTGGGGAGACGGTTTGGAGGCCACTGGTTATCCTAGTCACGACGCACCAGCCACCGCTTGTCGAGGATGGTGTAATCAATCTTGATTATAACATGGTCCTCTTACTAGAAAAGCATTGGTTGTACTGTGCAGATGAGGATGCAGTGCACGTCCTACACAGGCTCGGTCTTGATTGTAAAATGAACCCAAACCCGTCCAGGGTGGACTTGTTGCTTGTGGTGGGGAGTGGTGGGGAGGCCCTAGTGTACCTAATGAATAAGGGGAAATAGGGTTGGATTGTACTCATCCTCAAATTAGAAATCCTTATTAGGTGGGTGGGGCCGAAAAACGGCTTGCCGGGGTGGCCGAGCCTGGCAAGGCGGTGGGGCGCAGACCCACTCCTCCTGGGTTCAAATCCCAGCCCCGGCTCCATAAGCTTGGGGGTTGGGGGCTTACTCATAAGTGACCGTCCTAAAACCAAGCGAGCGAGCCAACTCACGGGCACCCGAGGTAAACCACTGCCCAACCAGGACACCAATACTACCACCCACAGCATCCACATAACGCTTCAGCTGGCTCACGGCGTTCAAGTCCACCACGCCCCTCTTCACCTCTATGACGAATGTCCTACCACAGCCCCTTGCCAATACATCAACAACACCAGCTGGTGGTGCCCCGACCTCAGTACCCACGAGCTTGGCATCAGGGCAACCCGTGACGCTGGGTAGGTTCCTAACAACCCACGCCTTAACATCCTCATGGGTACCCGATAGTTTGAAAACGCCCTCACTAGCGAGGGCGTACTCAACCCAGGCGATTTCACTAACCCTAACCCTGAGCACCTCCCTGGGCCTCTGCCTGATGGCAATGACCTCATTATTACTAAAATAAACCCTGGAGCCTGGTGGTTGCCAGTTGAGTGGTTGGTAACCCTCGTTTGTGTGTATTAGGATTGACCCGTCTGGTTTTATTATAATGAGCCTCCATGCCTCGCTGGCTGTTGAGGATGCCCTGCCATCATACTCGATCGTGCACTTGGCGTTCATTACAACCACGAGCCCTCTTGCGAGGGCTTGTTTCAACTCGCTTGTTGGGAGCATGCGGGTTTAACCAGCTGGGGTTGGGTAAAATTAGGAAGTGGGTTGGGAATTGGGGGTTTATGGGTAGTCAAGTTCCTTGTACAAACCATTAAACACGCTTGGGTCTCTTGTCTCCGCGAACTTGAAAAGCCTCTTTTCAACAGCCCGCAAATCCTCTGCCGTGTAGAAATCCTGCGTTGATACCTCCCTATCATATGCTGTTATATACAATAGGACAACCGCGGCGAGGTATTTGCACGGTTCTTCATAGTACGTATTAACGTTTTCCTCGACATACCGAGCCAAATCCCATAGGTCATACTCTTTCTCTTTGAACTCCATAACCGCGTCCTCGAACTCGTCTGTGCAATCCATCCCCATTATCTTCTTTAACACGAACCACGCCCGTTCTTTCAATTCCGCCTGGGCCATCGAGGGAGGCACTGATTGGGGTTTAATTAGGATGGGGTTGGGCTAGGCATAGGTTATGAGACCCCTAAGCTCCCTATCCAACCCCTTGAACACGCCCGGGTCCCTACCCGCCTTGAACAACCCCACCCGCTCCATTACCTTACAAGAGGCAAGCAAGTCAGCCGCGTCCTTGGCATTCCTTGGGCGATACTTTGCCACGTCAATTGCCAATAAATGGAGCAACGCCACGACCATCAACCACCTACACCTTTTCTCCTGCTTGTTTGAGTTATAATCCCCCGCGTGTTTTGTAATATAGCGAATCAACCAGTTAAAAACATACTTACGAGGGTTCATGACGACCTTATCAACCCCCCACTTCCACACAATACCCCTTGGGCACTCTGCATCGAACTCGTCCTTCATGTACTTCAACAACCTCCTTGTGAAGAACTCATCGATGGAAATGAGCATGGACCTCGCCTCAAGCCCATACTCGTCCTTATAAACAATCTTACACTTTTCCTCCTCAAACTCGTCCTCGTCCTTGTGATAATCATCGATTGTACAATCAATGTACAACCTAGCACCTGGGGGTGGCCCGCCCACCACAAGCCTCTTGAGCGCATTGTCTAACCCACCACCCACCTCGTACTCTACATAGTACTCATTATTCACTATCCATATTCTATATATATTATCTGGATCTAGCTCGATTATTTCCCCGCAGGACTCGCCGTCCTTTATTGTGAAGGCTACTGTCTTGTTTGTTATTACTGGGTCGTATAACGGCCCTAGGACCACTGTCTGGGTCATGCAGGATAACCAGTTTGGGGTTGGGTAATTAGGATTGGGGGTTGGGGTTTACCAAAGCTCTTCCCACAATCCCCTAAAAACATTGGGGTCCTTGGTTTCTACGAACCTCCAAAACCGCTCAGCAATCATGTCGCGGTTTCCTCCTTCCCAGTCAGACCATGAAATAGCAAGGTCATGAGCGTGCAAGTACAGTAATGCTATCTCAGTCATAAATTCACATGATGGGTATTTGCCAATATCATCCTCAACGTACCCAGCAATTTCTTTCAAACTCGCGCATATTCTATCATCATCATCCTTGCAAAAGAAATAATCCAACGTTTCCCTCACCCTTTCAATTTGACACTCGATACCAAATGTTCTCTTTAAGAAAGTCATTATCCTTCTTGCAGTGAATTCTTTATAACTAATATAACAATCTCCACATTTCTCGCATTCACAAAACTTAGCATCCTTTGGTACTTCATTAACGATTTGGTTCTTGAGTCGTTCATCATCGTCCTTGTCCAACTCATACTCCACGTAGTATTCAATGTCTTTCTTCCAAATTCGCCATATTCTACCAGGTTTTAGATAAACCTCATACTCATAGTCTTCCAAAGGGTCTATTTCGCCTGGATTTTTTACATAATAGGCATAACCGTGGAAAGAGAGGTGTGGAGTGTATAGTTTTAATACCACCTTCTGGGGCATCAAGAAGCACCACTTGTTAGTGCCTAATTAGGATGCGCCTCATCATTACCCCCAGGTCCACCCCTAGTGTCATTCTCTGTAGTGCTCGTGGCCACGTTGTTACGCATTATCGAAACCGATATCGGAGTAATTATACCAATAATATATTATAGGAAAACTAGCCCTCACCAAACAACACCCCAAGCCCCCTCAACAATTCAAACAACCTACCCACTGCCTCCATAACCTGCCTCTCGTTCTTAGCCCCCGTGACAATAACCCTCCCACTGTAGAAAATGAGGAACGTGACGCCGAAATCACTATAAACAAGCCCTGGGAAGACCTCAGGGTCGTAGAAGGTATTACCCAACAGGAACACAGCCTTCTCGATATTAACCATAGCGTGCAGGTCGCATGTTGCCACAACATTCTCAACACGAGGCGTGGGCGTCCCAGTTGCGCCCACGCCACGGCTCCTAAGCATACTAACCAGCGTCTCAACTCCAGTCACGACCTGCCCCATGCTCTTCGAGCCCGTGTAAACAACCTTCCCATTCTTGAACAATAGAAAGGCAACCCTCGGGTTCCTGAGCCTCAGGACCAGCCCAGGGAACCTGTTGGCATCATAATCAACACCTGGCAGGGACCCAGCCAACCCCTCCAGGTCTAGGTTCACCCCCAGGTCTATCGTGGCTACAATGTTCTCAACACGACAGGTGGGCTTTCTCATACGGTAAAACCACAATTATGGGCATTAATTAGGACGGGGGTTGGGGTTTAGGCAAGCCCGAGGCGTTTCAAAACACCCGAGCACTCCCTGGGCAATTCACCACACCACTTGGGAAACCCACCCTCGCCAAGCATCAAACGAGCCACGTCAGCGAAGGCAGGACCAGCGTGTACCACAATACCCTCAAGCTCCTTCCTCATCCAACCCTTTCGACAGTACAGGAACGCCCTGAGGCATGGCTCGGGTGCGTAGCAGAGGGACTTGTCCCCACAATCAATCTTTAAAGCCCCACTCCTATCCATGAAACCAAGCCACCGTGGCAAACGAACCTCGTGGTACTTCCACAACAAGCCACCGTACTTCCTGGCGACTAGGTCCATGATGTAGTACAGTGCAATCCTACACGTGCCCTCGACACGCCCGATGTGATTCTCCAACGCCTTGTAGCAGTCCCACCATTCGATACTATCCATCACTCCTCCCACCAGTCCTCCTCCTCACTACCCCCACGGGTGGTGGTAATCCTCTTTAGGACGCCCTCGACGTCACCATTACTTGCAATTGCTGTAATCAACTCCTCCCAGTCCTCATCACCCATGAAGCCAATGGTAATACCATCGACCTCCATTACATCCTCCACGTCCAACCACGCCTTGTGGTTGGGCGTTTCAACCTTGGCGAATTCTATCGCCAATTCCGCCCTGTAGTTGGGGGCCTCTATGATTAACGTATTACCCACGAGCCTCGCCTTTATTACAACCTCGCGGGCCACGGTTCACCCTAGAGCCAATACCCTAATTAGAATAGTACCAGCTGGCTAAACCGCCATGTCCCAGGGGGAGAGGATAAACCCAGTACTATTGTTTCTCGGCACTGCCCAAACCATTATGGCCCTTGGCATACTAACGGCTTGGTTCTTCGCACCACTATACACTATTGCAACACCCACATGCTCGGTAAGCATCACGCCGTGGGGGATTACCATCAGGACTGGCGCGGTGGCAAGAACACTGGGCACGGACTTAACACTCACCATTCTAGTACTACTCATACTCACCACAATCCTATCACTAGCCGGCACACTCCTCAATGCGGGTGGGTTATTCATTGCCTCGCTCGGCACATCATTTTGCGCCTTCATGACCACATTGTTTGTAATATACACCACCACCCTATTGGTGGGTAACCTACCACTATTATATTTTGATAATACTCTTGCCTTCATGCTCCCCATACTAACAATGCTCGCAATGGCCAACACCACTACCCGCTAAACCCCAACCCCCACTCATGGGCTAATTTAAAAGGCAATACTACCTATTAGTAATGCCCTCGTGTACCTATAGGGAGAAGCTTGGGGTCATAGCCCTACTGCGGGCGTTGGTTAGGGAGCACAGTTTCGCCGTCTTCATCGACACAGTCATTGAAGAACTAAAGAAACTCACTAATGACGAGGCCGAGGTTAAGTCCATCACCGAGGACTTATCCTCAATACCCAGCTCGTGTGATTTCATCCTAAGCCTCCCGGGCAGGGACACTAGTATAATCATCGCCGCGCCCCTTGTCCTAACGCCAGAACAACGCGCCTCAATACTCAACATATACCATATTCTAGCCCTGGACGGTGTCCCCATAACATACTGTGGCGATGGTTTCTGCCGGCTAGATAGGCTGGCTGGGGTTGAGGAGACCCTGAGGGCAGTCATGAACGCGCTAGTCCGCAAGTTCCTTCTGGAAACCCTCGGGTTCTGGAGTGTTGATGTTGCCTACGCAATCTACGTACTCGCCAAGTACAACGGGCTTGATGTGAGGCTTGTGTGGCGTTCCCTCGGGGAGTCCTATAGGCAGTACGTGTTCTTCATCCCAGAGGTTGGGGTTTTCGTAAGGTACACCCTACCAGGTCGTTCGTGGAGCCTCGCACCACCACTCAAGGAGTACTACCTAACCAAGAGGGCGCGGGAGTATGCCTAGCCAAATGAACTTGGAGGATTTCAACGGGTTGAGGGTCAAAGTCGTACTAGAACTACTACGCAACGGCCCAATGACACAGACTGCCCTGGTTAGGGAGCTCGGCACGAATGCTGTAGTCCTAAAAAAGCACCTAAACTGGCTCGTTAGAAACGGCATAGTCAAAACATACGGGAGCGTGGTCACACTCTACGAGGTGAATGCCGAACACCCACTCATCAAGTGGGTTGTGGGGCTTATTAACCCACAGGGGAGTACAAAACCGTATGCCACCACCTGATGGTAGGAAACTGATTGCACGAGCCATGGTAATGTACCACATTATTGCATTAAACGCCTACCTCATTGCCTATGTTTTCCCAATCTACGTGATCGACGCTAGTATTATAATTACCCTATCCACATTTTTTAACATTACCGCCCTCGCTATGCTACCACTAGAGACAAGGTCAATAGGGGCCCGTATTGCCGACATTATCGCATTGGCAGTCTTCTTCATCATACTACCAATAAGCCTCAACCTCCTTATTAGTACCGTAATCTTCACTACACAACACCCATTAGTCGCAATCACCTACCTGGGGCTCGCCGCGGTGACTTGGTTTGCCTACGAGAGGCGTTTGCCCCCTTCCACCATCGTAAATGACTAGAGCCATGCAATCAACCCCATCACCAATTGGTGTTATGTAGTACACATTATACTCGCCATTAAACCTGCACCTCACGAGGTTGAGCCCCATCCTCCCCAACTCATACTCCAGGTAGTCCAGGAGCACGCTCCTACAGGCAATACACGGAGTCCCACAGTACTCAAGGAGTAGGGTCGTCAATGCCCTACCACTAAACCTGGTGATCCCATTGTCCACGAGGAACTCGGCAAGAAGCCTCGCGCACTCGTAGGGCGTCCTGGCAGGCATGGGCTACAGTCGTGAGGAAGCCCCAAATTAGCCTGTAAACACCGCGGGCTTTTTCAACCAACGCGCGGGAGGGAAACACCACGCGCGTACTTCACGCCCGGCGCGATAAAGCGTGACCAAGCCCCAAGGGAAAACCAACCCCCAGTCTTAATTAGGAGTGGCGCCTAACACGAACCCTAACCCAACCACCACCCTCGCTCACGACCACAAGGTCCCTACCATACATAATCATCAAGGTGAGAAGCGTGTTTTTGTCTCTCTTATCTTTAAGATTGAGCCTGTACTCCCTCGGTTCATCACTAGGAACATCAACATCAAATACTAGGACTACCCCGGGCGGTGGTGGGGGTAGGAGCTTTTCCGCAATCAACCTAGTCCTCCCAGGCACGATTAGTGGGTAGGGAAGTCCTTAATTAGTCACGCTGGCCCTGACAGGTGCATGCAAAGCCTCGCCTCCTCCTCGCCCAAACCATACCTCTCCAAGGCGTATTTCACAACCCCCTCCTCACACTTGTCCGTACAGCCCCCATGAACCAACTTCTCGTACAACCCCCTATCAACCTCCTTGATCTTCTCAGCATACTCCTCACACGCCCTCCAACACGCCCAGTACATACCCTCCAGCCTGCCACATATTCCAAACCACTCGTTAAAGGTATAACACCGGCCCATGCCCCCATTGCCTACTGTAATGGGGAATTATAAACCTGATGGGGCTAGGCTTATTAACAGGCTCGCGAGGGAGAGGAGCCTCGTGAAGAGCCCCAGGGCACCAGTACTACTTGGCGTGGTGAGTATGGTTTTGTTCATAGTGTACGCCGTATTTGTTTATTACATTGCCCCACCCACTGTGGCGAAGCCGTGGGGGTACTGTATCCTCCCGGGCGTGTGTGCTAGGCTGACTGTGGGGGATGTTGAGTACATGGCCACGTACCCAATATTCATCAGCGTGCCGTTGATAGGCACAAACATGGTCCTCTCGTGGTTGTACAAGGACAAGCCGGAAGTGAGTGCTAATGCCTATGGTGACAACCTCATGATTTACCTGATTGGTAATGCGATACTATTCACGGGGGCGTTCTTCGAGGGCCTCATGTGGTCCCAAACGCCCCCTATCGACTACCTACTCTATGCATTAGCACTAGCCACTGGCGTTCTACACTTCACCACAATGAGGCGGTACTTCCTAGACAAGGCCAGGCAGTCTCATCTCCGATAATCTTTTAAACCCGTCCAGTTGTTTACACCAATGCCCATGCTCGGAGGGGGATCCTGTGAAGGCGTGGGCGCCCAGCCCCGTGGGCGTCTGAGAAGTGATGCCCCGAGGGTGGGGGCGAAAGCCCGACAAGGAATGAATGGGTGATTGGGCATACTGGGATGAGGGGAACGGGGCGTTATTAACCAACCCCCATCCTAATTAACCAACCCCCATCCCTCTCTCGCGCATGCTCCTCAGGTACTACCAAATCAAGCCACCGTTGGTTAGGGAGTCCAGGCTGACAACACGTGAACGTGGCGGGGTTGGTAAGAACCTGAGCACTGGCTGGGTTGTGAACTTCGCCATTGGTTGCACCCACGCCTGCCCCTTCTGCTATGTTGATAGTATCCACAAGAGGCTTGTTGCTAGGATACACCCAGAGGCTGGGTTGGAGTGGGGTGAGTACCTCCTAATCCCCGAGCCCAGGTCGTTTGAGAAAGCCCTCAGGGAGACACCATGGCGCAAGTGGCGTGGGGAGTTGGTGCTAATGAGTTCTACCCACGACCCGTTCCTACCACAGCTGGTGCCCTACGCCAAGGCAATACTAGAGGCTGGGTTAAAACATGGCGTGCACTTCCTAATCCAAACCAGAAGCCTCAACGCACTCCAGGTACTACCACTATTGGCGAGGTACAGGGGCCAGGTTATCTTCCAAGTCTCCATCGCCACGATGAGTGAAGAATTGAGGAGGCTCATTGAGCCTCGCGTGCCACCAGCCACTGCCAGGCTCGGGATGCTTAGGCGAGCCAAGGGGTTTGGGCTTGGGACTGGTGTTATTATAGCCCCAATCCTGCCTCCCGTCAAACAACGCCCTGATGTTGAGGCTGACCTGGACGCCATAATGAGGGAGTTGGCAAGCATTGGCGTGGACCAGGTGTTCGGCGAGATGTTGCACATTCGTGGGCAGAACATAGCGAGGCTTGAGGCCCTCCTCGGTGAGAGGTTGGTCATAAACAGGGGGTTGGATGTGGAAATCGGCACAATCTTCGAGGGGCTTCTTAAAAAGTATGGTTTAAGGGGTGAGTACTGGCGTGAGTATTATTAAATTAGACCGTAGTGTTGGAACATAGACCTTGTAGATCATGATACTCAACGTTGCCCCATCGATAATGAATACATCACCTAAAACATTATCATGTTGTCGCATTAATAACCTACCCAGGGACCGCGTGTGTTCCTTACTGCCCCACGCCACGTACCAATCACCACTAATCATCTCCAGGAGGATTGGGAGTGCGTTAATTAACGCACTTGGGTTGTTAATGACGAACGGGTCTCTTTTCTCATTCAATCTCATGGGGACGCCTTTCCCCATCAAACTCCTGCTCGCGAGCATGCCATACCCATTCCCCAATTTAATTAATTAGGATTGGGGGTTGGGGTTTTGCCTTATACACTCTCCCTACCCGCCCTGTAGGCGGCGTAGGTTATTATGAAGCCAATCGCCAGGGCGATTGCCGTCACAACTACGAGGACTAGGATTGCACTGTCCTCATCCCTATCACTGGCTAGGCCCTTCAAAAAGTCCCCAATAGCACTACCAATATTGGCTAGGTAGTCCCATACATCATAAACCAGCGAGCCAATATTGTAGGCACTAACCAACCCAGCCCTCCAGTCCCTAGTCCTCACTGTCACAATGATTGAGGTGGCGGTTGCAATAACGCCCCAGGCAATTATCACGGCACCGAAGACGATAAAGTCAAAATTGAGTAGGAGGCTTGTGATTGCTTGGGTTATGATTTTGAAGTAGGCAAGTAGTAGTGCTAATACAATAGACATGACGTAGGTCATTGGAAAGAGCCCACCCAGCACGTAGAATAGTACGCCAAGTCCCTTATTCACACTTGAGACCTTACCAGCAGAGTAACTGTTCCAAACACTGGTCACCGCGTCTATTATGAGTATCACCACTGTCAGTACAAGCCCCAAGAGCCCGGTGGGCATACGGGTGGTTTCCCCCACCCCAAGTGTTAATTAGGCTTCGTACAACATGACATGCCACAGGCACCAATTAGGATAAGTGGGGTTGGGTCATGATGGGGGTGGTACGGTTATTGACACCACGCCACTGGTCGTATTAACACCCACGCTTGTTATCGCAACTGGGCATAGGAGTGTAATATAAAATGTAGAATTACCCACTGTTATTGCAAACGGTGGGTGTGGCCTAACAAGACAATTGACCGTAATACCACCCGTGAACGTGGTTATACCATATACCATATCAAGCCTATGGCTTGTCCAGTAATATGTATTTAACGGTGTTATAGAGACCACGTAGATGAGGGTAGTATTATCAACACCAACGAACTTCACATTTATACTCAATGGTGATCCTGAAAGCCAGATGGTGAGGGCTATGAGTGATATTGCGAGTACTAGGCTGACTATTGAGATTGTTACACCATTTGGAGGCATGCGTTTTTGGACTAGTCATGCTGGTAATAAGTTTTTCGCGGGGGTGGTATGCCACAGGCACCAGCTGTGGTTGTTCTAATTAAACAAGCACGAGACCGAAGCCACCGTATGAGCACTCCAAGCCAAAAGCCGAAACCACGCGGGTTCATTATAGACAAGATTGATGACAAGTACATTGCCAGTTTCGTAATCGGTAGGGAGATTGTCTTCATATGGGCTAGGTCGCTTGAGGAATTGAAAGAAACACTAAAACACGAGTTCGGGATCGAGGTTGGGGAAATCAGGGTTGGGACAAACACCTTCCAACCATCCCCATCATAACCCAACCCCGCCCTTTCGGCAAACCCCACCCTTTTGGCATCCGTGGTTTTCGGGACAGTATGTTTATTAACCCTTAGTGATAGTGAGCAAAACAACACAGCCCAGTTTGTTGGTGGGTATGTCGGTATTGTCTCACGACGAGATACTTAGGCTCATTAGGGAGGGCTTGCTTTCAATTGAGCCGTTTAGTGAGGATATTGTTAGGGAGAATGGGCTTGACCTAAGGGTTGGTACTGAGTATGCAATATATGCCTTCGATAATCAAGTCATAGACCCCTGCGAGCTTGAATCGGCTAGGCACCTCTTTAGTATTGTCGAGGCTAAGGACGGGAGGATAGTCATACCACCAAGGAGCTTCGCGTTACTGACGACAATGGAGTACGTGAGGTTCCCGAGGGATGTCGTTGGCTTCTGCAACCTAAGATCAACACTGGCCAGGTATGGTTTAAGCGTGCCCCCGACAATAATTGATGCGGGCTTTGAGGGTAACGTCACGATTGAGGTCATAAATAACAGCGGGAACTACATAGTCCTTAGGCCCGGCATGAGGTTCCTACACGTAGTCCTCGTCAGGACAATCGGCGAGGCCAAGTACGTAGGCCGCTACCTTGGGCAGAGGGGCGTAACACCACCGAAGGGGTTGAAATCCGAGTGCTGATTAAATGAATAATTAGGACTACGACCCCCAACCCCATGATAATAAGACAAGGGATTATTTTTAAAAAGAATGGGGAAACAAACAACCAGGCTACATGTAGTCAAAATAGTAATAATCATAATTAGACCTAGAACGCCTAACCAATAATACTGCAATAATCACGACAACAACCACAATAACAACCACCACAACAACCCAAGCAGGCAAGCCCCGTAACACCCTCCACACTGTAGTTATAATACTCGTCTTTGAAGTACTCGATGTCTTTGTAGTGCTTGTTGTTGTAGCCCTTGTGGTGTTGGTGACAATCGTGACCACCGGGTGCGGTAGTGGTTGAATGGCTAGGTAAATCACACCACGCCCGCTTGTCTCATTCACCAGGCTGAGCCACGCGAGGTACAGTGTATCACGCATGATTGTTGCGCCAGGGACTATCGTGAATGCCGTGGTGTAGTTCCTAATCGACTGTAGTGTTGTGCCGTTCCAGTTAAACACACTCAGCAGGCCCGGTCTCCAGGCTATTATGACCAACCCATGGCCCCACGCCATTGGGAATGCGTAAGCGTAAATCGGTAGGCTTATTGCCAACCTCTGCGTGCCGTTAATTATCGTTAGCGCCCCATTGTAGAAGTAATAAAGTAGGGAATCACTGAAGCCGGCAATACTCGCATTGAGTGGTTCAACCGCCCCAGTGTTCATGTTGATCAAGGCGTAGGTGCCGTTTACGAGTTGGACAACAACCAAACCATTCGAGGCACCAGTAATCCCAACAATGCCTGGGGTACTCAATGCCTTAACAAGAGCCCCCGTTGGCGTTAGCTCCTCAAGCACTGTATTATTATACGTGAGCGATAGTTTAGGCTCGTAGTCCAGGTATATGTACTCGCCATCGCTGGCGTAGCTCATTGCAACGCCGTTCTTTGTTAGATCAACCACGGGGCCCCACGTGTTGCCATGTAGGACGGAGGCCTGTAGGAGTATTGTTAGGTTGTTGAGGTTGTAATTACCCAACGGCACGCCAGCCCAAATCATCATTAAAGAGCCATTGTTTAGCGTGACCAATAGTGGGCTGGCTTCACCCAGGTCGTTGAAGGTTGGTAGTGGTGCTCTCATTACCGTGGTTCCGTTGATGATTGTGCCGTTGATTGTGGCGATGTCGAATTGTGAAATCTCCGTGTAGTAGATATAGACCAAACCGTTGTAGTTGGTTATTGAGTATCCGTAGCCAAACCTGGTCTTGATTGTTATGATAATGGGTTGGGACTGTGCCTTGGTTATTGTACTAGTGAGTGCTAGTATTGATAGTACTGTTAGTAGTAGTACCATTGGGATTACTATTTTTTGCCTATTTTCCACAGTCACGATTGTTATCCCCTAGGCATTATTAATTAGTTTCCTAACAAGCGCCTCCCGCTAGTCTTATTAAGCCCTGTTGTGCTTAACAACCGCCACCGCGGTGGTTTAATGGAGGGGAGCCCTGACCCCGAAACTCCCTATGAGGGAGTAGAAGTAGGATAGCGGTCGTGACCGTACCCCTCCACTTAATACCTTATTTAATTAATAATAACACCCAGGAACCGTGAGGGCCCTCCTAGCCATCGAGAACCTCGGCGAGGAACCCCTCAACACAACCCTCAGGGACGCCTGGTGCAATCCTGTAGAGTTGGTAATCATGCAACGGGTTGGTAAGAACAACCCAGTAACCCCCACGGATGATGACAGGGCAATGGCATTGACAACACTCATTGAGTACCTAAGTGGTGATTATAATGTTGGTATTGTAATTGCAAGGGACAGGCGTGTTGAGATACTCATTGAGCACTATATAAAACAACTACGCGAGGGGAGGGACTTCTGCCACGTCATACGGGACAGTGACTTCAGGGCTAGGTGCTATGAGGCACTCAACATGCCCAGCGGGAACCGCTCCAGGAAACTACTCAGGTTCAATGTGGTTAGGACCACAACATTCATGGCTGGCGAGAGGGAGTTGGCGTTCTACCTAAGGGGTGCCCTGTACTTCCTCACCGGCGTGAGGTTGAGCCCCAGGGAGGCGGGCTTATTAATTGATTACATACGCAATGGTTGGAGGGGAGGTGAGCCAGGTCTATTGGGGGAGCAAGGTCCCGAGCCAGGCGCTGGCTGTACCCCTCCGCAAGTCACGACTGACTTCAACCTCGTCGTCTCCGTGTGGAGGAATACGGAGTACCGCGCCGCGAGGGAGCTAAGGCGTGTTGGTAATGCCCTTGGCAATCCAGTACTGGATGTCATGCCCACGGGGTTTGACGGCTTGGTCACAGCCCGCGTTGGAAACCCAGTGGGCTTTGCACGGGGCCTGGGGAGGCTCGTGAATGCTGGCTATGCATTACAATACATTCTAAGGGTGGTGCCGGTCGAGGCGGTTGTGAGGCCTGGTATTAATGATATTACAAGAACAGTTGTTGAATTATCGCGTGAGCGCCTCGGTCCTGGTGAGGTGTTCGAGGTTGTGGTTAGGAAGAGGGGGGTTGAGGTTGGGAAATCAGTTATTACAAGGGCGATTGTTAATAGGCTTATTGAGGCTAGGCTCGGTAGTACGACACGGCTTGTTGTGGGCACGGACAGGGTGGTTTGGGTTGAGTTGTTCCCGGCGGTGGCTGGTGTGGCGGTTATTGGGGAGCGTGATGTGTTTAGTGCGCAAAAGCCTTAAAGGCGGGTGGGAGGTTGGGCGTGAAAGGGGGCTCGGGCGGTCATTCGCCCGGGCCTGTTTTTTGCCTAAGGGACTCCCTTGAGGGAGTAGAAGAGTGGTCTTATTAACCCCCAGCCCAAGGGGATTGTTGGGAGGGGAGTTCAAGGCTCCGCCAAAGCTCCCTTGAGGGAGTAGAAGAGGGCGCGTGGTTCGCACGCGTTGGTGGGCTGTACCCCTCCCATAGGAATGGGTCTCCCTAGAGGGAGTAGAAGAAAGGGCTTATTAATCCCCTCATTGGTTCTGAACACGGAGGGGAGTGGGGCTCGTGGCTAGGACACTGGGCCCGGGGTAGCCTTGCCGTAAGCGTGGGCTGTGGGTTGTACCCCTCCAGTAATAGTCTTATGCCCAAAACTCCCTAGGAGGGAGTAGAAGAGGAATAGTCTTATTAAACCCACGCCTCCTGGGGGTTGTTGGAGGGGAGTTGGGTTGCTTACTCGGGCGCTCCCTTAGAGGGAGTAGAAGAGAGTGGTTTTTTGGGCCGTACCCCTCCAATTATTCTAATATATTATAATAGGTAGTAATGAGTGGGGTGGGGTTGGGGTTTTTCAACCAAGCATCCCCAAGGCCTTCTCATAATCATCCTCGCCCAACTCATCAGCACTCACAAGCCACAGTCTCTCATCAACCGGGCCGTGCTTCGACAGGGGCTCAAGCCCGTAGGTCGCCACGTACAGTGTTACATAATCATTAATAAAGCCCTTGACGTCCTCGTCGTCAAGGGCGATCGCATCAGGCCTGTGTGTGGTGAGGACTAGGGACGCGCCATTCGCCACAATACCACTCATTATGTCCACTAGCCTCTTAGCATCAATTGTTGAGGCGTGTTCTAACGCATCGTCAATGTAGATTAGGGGCTTGACTGGCAAGGTGGTTTTGGAAAGGGCTCTGGCGAAGTCCCTGGCAATGAGGAGTAGTAATATCTCCAACCCACCCGTTGGCATCATGAGTGTTGCCTTACCATCTATCAAGTGGTGGTTGATCACCGTGTCAATCCCCAACTCACTCCTGAAATCGAGGTCGCCAACAACCAGCGGTGGCACCCTCGCCTTTAGTAACACATCGACCCAACTGCCTATTGTTGGGTCACTAACCTCGCTCTTGGCCTTTCTTATGGTATTATAAATGCCCCGTGCCTCCTCGTACTCCAGCGTGAAGAGCCACTCCCTCAATTGTTGTGGGATTGACATTATTGACGCCGTATTAAGCATGAGCAATGAGACAAGCCCCATGTCTGGGTCCTTAACCTCAACACGCTTCCCATTTATGACCAATTCGATCGTTGTTTTACTCCCCACGCTGGTGAGGCATGCGTAGTCAATACTGCCCGGGTCGTAACCAACCGAGTACAATACATCACCAGCAACACCCGACTCAATACACACTGAGAACCTAGACCTCGCGTGTAGTTCGTAATAGTTCCTGAAACCGAACAAGTCGGCAATGGTCTTGGCAATATTAATCGCGTCGGCCAGTGCTGGGTGCTTCGCCAATAGCCCCAGTCTCGCCGTTAAGCCCTCTATGGCTAGGACTGGCTCCATGTAGAGGGCATTGGCGAGGAGCGTCTTACCAGCCCCCGACCTACCCATTACCAACGCCACACCCCTTGGGTTGAACCCAGGCTTGTCATCGACAACGAGCTCGTGTATTACACCATAGTTACTCAGTTCTATGCGGGGCATACATTCCCAGCGTGGTTGTTCCTGGTTAATAAGACTTACAACACCAGCTGGGTGGGGGTTGGGGTTTAGGAACCCCACAACACACGCCAAATACCCCTAGGGTCAAAACCACGCTCGAACATTGCCCTGATGAAAACCTCAATGGGCGAGGGCTCCACCCCCCTTGTTGGTAGTAGAATATAATAGTTAATATCCTCGCCCGGGTACCTCGCCTCATCCTCCCTCTCAACCCTCTCTATTTCCTCATAAACCTCCCCAAGCCTCCTTTGCAACCTCTCGAACTCCTCCACGAACTCTGTCCAATACTTCCCGCGGTTCCCCACATCCAAGTGTGATTGTAGGAGTAGCCTGAATAATGCACTCCACCCACCGCAATCGCCAAAGTCCAGGTCAAGCCTGTGGGCTACCTCCCGCAATCTAGTGCCTAGCAAGCCCCCGTCCTCATACGCCTCCCTCGGTGTCCCCCTCATGACCTCGAAATCGTGAGTGACCTCTCTCAACATTTCAAATGCGCATTCCTCATCTCTGGTGAATGTGTAGGGGTGCCTTTCATAGTACTCCCCTAGTTTTCCTAGGATTTTCCTGGCGAGGTCTAGGTCGTGCCTGTGGAATAGGACGTAGTAGGCAATGAGTATGAAGGGGTAGTAGGGCTTTGCGCGAATGAGTTCTAGGGCGTCCTCTGACCCCCTGCACGCCGTGTTCACCAGCCTCATGTAGTACTCACTGCCCGTGTAGCGTGGTCTTGTGCAGGCTGTCCCGCTTGCCATGTCCTTTAGGAACTCATCAACTGCCTCCCATATTGTGAGGCTGGTGGGCATGGCGCCAGCACCAGCTGGTGGTTGTGTAATTAGTATTTAGACCACCCCAAGTAACTTGGGGTTGGGGGTTCAGCAATTATTAATCCCCACAGTGTTCGTGAATGTGTAACACATGTCCTGTGGCAACTGGACACTATATGTACCAGTACTAGTCCTCACGACAGCCTCCGAACCAACAGCTGGGCACTTTAGTGTTAAAACCACACCCGTGCTTGTGTTTATCGGCAGTTTTGGGGTTACTGTGCAGTTAATCGGTATGGAGCCAGCGAGTACTGTCACGTTATAGATAGTCCCCCTCACCGTTAGCATGAGCGAGTATGTGGTATTACCAACATAGTTCGCCCAAACCACTGTTTGGGGAATTGCATATATAGTAGCGTATAAGGGAGCGAAACCTACTAGGAGTAGTACAGTCGCGAGGACGTAGTCTTCGTTTTCTTCGATTAATTTACACAATCTATATAACCTGTGGAACATACGGGGGTTGGGATTGTGCTTGTTAATTAGGATTGGGGTTGGGGGGCGTTCATGTGGGGTATTAGGCTTATTAATTACTTGAGGCAGTGGTTTTGAGGGGATTGGGCATGCGGCGCACAAACCACTGGAGGGGCAAGTTGCGTACGTTGATCAGCATTACATATTTTGGCTCGCTCTCTATGCTTGCGCTCATGCCCTTGGAAGTATTCATCATCACCACCATCTCGATTATTGCTAGGTGGAGCACGTGGTTGTCTAACCTCACTTGGCTGATAGTAATAATTGTCCCAACCGCTGTGGGCATTGTCTCAGGCTTCCTAAGGGCTGATTACTGTCGGGTGGGTCGGGGTGTTTACTGTTCGGAGGGGGAGGGTCAGGATAGCGCGTGTGGTTAGGGCAAACCCCAATCCCCAATATATTCCTATTATAATTATTAAGAATAAGGTGGGTGCTGGCACCCATTGGGAAGTCTTATTTAAACAGAACAAACACCCAACGCGTATGGGCGCCCCACAGGGTAGGCGGGGTGATGAGGTTCTAAACTTCTACATTGCCGTGACTGCCCTAGTCATCCTTATCATGGTGTTGATCACTGCATGGTATTATTACAATCAATGGCACGCCCAGGTGCGGGTTCTAGAGACAAGATTGTATAGGCTAGAGGCAAAGTACCAATCACTCCTGGCTCAGTATGAGGTGCTTGAGTCGAACTCTACATTAGCAATGAAGTACCACCAACTCCAGCTGGAGTATGCCAACCTACTCATTGAAATCGCTAATGAGGAGACACACCAACTCTCAACATTTAACATCGCCCCGGGGGGCTATGTTATATACCCCATTATTGTACCAAGCAATTGTAGTACGACGGTAACCATCACCGTCGGCTCGATTGATAGTACTGTGGATGCCTATATAACAACACTATCGAGTATTAACAAGGCGTGGAGTAGTATTGAAACGCCCGCAATGCTTTACAGGTGGAGTGGCACCTATATTAACGGGCAGGCCACACTGGGCCCCGGTGTTTATGTTATTGTAATAACCAACCCAGTCACGAGTACAACAACCACCGTGTATTTATCAGTGGAGGTAACGAGCGTGAACTGCCACGTCTAGGGGTGGTCTTATGGCGAGGACTACCAACCCCAACCCCCTCATCATCGGTATCGGAATTACCCTACTCACCCTAGGCATTGCCTATGCAGTATGTGGTTGGGTGCACGGGTGGCACGGCTTGTTCCTCTACTCACCCGCCGTAATTAATGTTGGTTTCGCCATGGTGCTGACCGAGGCCTTGATTTGGAGGGGGAGGAAAAGGAGGAGGGGTTAATCATGATTGGGGTTGGGGTTTTTACTCACTCCCTCGCCCCTGTTGTCCTGACCCAAAGCAAATACGCCCCATCAAACTTGAACAACCTCTCCCCGTGGATAATGTGCCTAACAACGGCGCTTGACTTCTCCGTGACAACAAACGCGTTTTCATCATAAACGCGGATTGAGAATGGTAGAGCAACCCCCAGTGGCTTTGGGTCGATTGTGACGTCGAGCCTCGCGGCATTGTTGATAGTGACATCATGAAGCCCCACCTCCATTGTGAATGTGTTATTAATACCACCACCAATGAACTGCCTAACCCTCTCAACAACGTGCCCAGCAACCTCGTTGTACAATGGCGTGTTCTTTACCGAGCCCTCATCAACATTGACCCTCACGATGTAGCCATCCTTATAATCACCACGGGGCTTGGCCACCAGGGCAACCCTCACATCACTAACCACGACACCAACACCGGCCTCGCTGTTATCAACCCACACGCTTGTTAGTTTATAGTGCCCATTGAGTACCTGGGCAATGCGCTTCACAAGCCTTAACAACCCATCATCCCCACTGACCCACCACTCACTGTCGGTGGCCCGTTCTATCTTGACCCCGCCCTCCACAAGTGTTTTGTACAATAACTCCTTAACCACGTACTCAATGCCCTCGGTGATTGTGCCACCGACCCAGTCCCTCGCGATTTTCTCTGGGTCGAAGCGCCTTAGCACGAAAACGACCTCGCCCTGGACCCTATACGCCGTGCTGTCCACGCCCTCCCTCACGCTGAGGACGCCATTGTCTGGCGCCTCCTCGTCGTAGTCAAACACGTTCTTCATGAACTGCCTATCAGTAGTGGCGGTAATGGTGAATGGGGCGCCGAACTCGTTCTCCCTAACCAAAACCTGCCTGTCCAACCTAATCCACAATGGTTCTATAAACTCGTTTACAAACAACCTGTTCTTGAAGTCATTAATGCCGATTACAATAAACCTATACTCCCTCCATCTTTCATCACCGGGCCTGCGGAAGACAACACCCATATAGTGCCTGCTCAGCACCACCTCCTCGACATGCCAAAGGGCGTACCTCTCAAGCCTTTGTACATGGTGCTCATCAAGGAATAGGTCCTTGTTCAATATTGTAATGCGGTGTGGGTGTAATGCCACGAGGACTTGCCCGAGTTCTGTCCTGGCCTCACTATCGGCTCCGGATAGGCGTTGTTTGATGACTTCTGTCACGGGTTTTTGCTTGTGGCGGAGTAGTCCCTTGGTTTGGACTGTCTTGACGAGTGTGACTTCACTAACCAAATCTGGTATTGGGGTGTACAACCCCTGGGGCATACGGGGGTTGGGGTTGTACCCGTTAATTAGGATTGGAGTGCCCTCCTTATTGCCCTGGCGATCCTCCTCATCTCAAAACCACTTATGAAAACATAAATGAGGCCATCATTGCCCTCGTAAACGCGGACCTCGTTCACGTGGTCGAGTATTGCATCAAAAACGATTGCACAACCCTCGGCCTCCCTATAGACTGCCTCGGAGACCCTCTTTAATGCCTCCTCAACCTTCCCAGCCACCTCGTTTAGCGAGCCCCTTGTGTGTATTATGATGCCGGTGTCTGGGTTTGGTAGGTAGTCCCTGGCTGTGGTTATTATCGTGGCGAGGATGAAGCCGATACTGTACCCAATCCAGAAGTCCATTGATGTTAGGGCCCCCCATGGGCTCATACACCCCACCAGCTGGGGCTTGGGTAATTAGCCCAGCCACTATCGGTTTCGATATCGGTCTCAACCCCCACGGAAACCCTCTTATTAACACCCCAGCCCAAAACAACACCCGACCCATATGCCACGCATAGTGGTGATAGCAAACTTAAAGGGCGGTGCTGGGAAGTCCACAGTCACGGCACTACTGGGTTACGGACTAGCAGTGAGGGGCAGGAAGGTACTGCTCATTGACCTAGACCCACAGTCCCACCTCTCCTCATTCTTCATACCAGTAGAATTGTTAGACAGATTAGATGGAGGCTCACTAGACCTAGTGAGGTATGGCATCAGTGAGACGAGGATCCACGAGTTTAAGTTCACGAGCGGTGTTAGACTGTTCATAATACCCTCGAAACCATCCTACTCGATAGACCTAATGAGCGGTCAGGCACCACTAATGGACCCACTAATGCTCTACAGGAGGCTTGAGGAGGGCGTTGAGGATCTACAGGACTATGATTACATTATCATGGACACGGCGCCGGAGCCCTTCGCCCCAACAATGTGGGGCCTCTACGCGAGTGATTATGTAATAATACCAACAAGCCTTGAGGAGCTTTCACTATACGGTATTAAAATGCTCGTGGGGAATGTACTACCAAGCGTTTACAAGCTCAGGAAGAGCATGGTGAGGGGCCCGCCGTGGCTCCTGGGAATTGTGCTCAATAATATAACAAGGCATTATAAGGAGGAGACGATAGTAAAGGACGAGGACGCGTTACGCAGGTTCATTAGGGGCATCCATCTGGTTGCTGGGTATGCCTACCCAAGCCTGTTCTTTAGGACTAGGGTCTATAGTGATTACCAACTGTCCAGGCTACCGCACACGCCTAGGAGGCAGAGGATACCCATCGACGCGGTTATTGAGGGTAATGCGGAGCTGAAAAACGCGGTTGTAAACCTCGCTGGGGAGGTTGAGGATAGGATCAAGGAGGTTGGGGGTGGCTTGTCATGGGTGGGGAGGATTATGTGACAATTTGCGTCAAGCTTGATGGGGACTTGGCTAGGTGGTTGAGGAGGGTGTCGAAAAGCCTGCCGTATAGTGAGGAGGAGGTTATCATACACCTCCTGAAGTCCTTCAGGGATACATGGTTGCTCGTGGAGAGTGCCGTGAAGAACACGGGGTACGGGGAAAAGGTGGGGGTTGATGATAAGATGTTGAGGAAGTTGAGGTGGGTGGAGAGCCACAGAGGGCTTGTTCTAGAATTCATAAATTGGCTCGGGGCTGGTGGTAAACAACTGGCGAGCGCGAGCCTTGACGATGTCAAGTCATTCCTAAGCACTAGGAACATAGCCAGTAAAACAAACCATATATACCTGTACACATTAAAATGCGCAATAGACCTCGCCAAGTCCGGGGTTGATTTGGTGAGAATACTCAATACTAAGAATAGGCAATAGGGCTTAAAGGAAAACACCCAAGTCAAAAACACGCGTGTTCTCCAACACCCATTTTGGGCAACCCAATAGGAGAACCGGCACCCCAACCCCCAACTCACTATGAACCCTACCCACGAACTCCCTGACCTCTTTTGCACACACTAGTTGGCGTTTGCGGTTTTCACGACAATCAATGGGCAAACGCCCGAGAGATAGTGGATTGCATGGGATGAAAAACCCAGTGCTAGTAATCCTATTATAATTATAATACATTATCTTATACTGAAACCAGTAGGAGAACTTGACAAAGCCAAACCACTCCACGACCAAAGCCCCAACAGGCACTATGAGGGGCACCAGGTTCCTGGGCAACACACCACGCCACCTCCTGAGTATTGGGTAGAACCTCGACAGGAGTAGGACGTTTGCAACTGGGTCGGGCGTGTATGGGACCACCGCGTAAACCATTGCATTGGGGTTCCGCCTGGCAATGTATTGGACATAGACAGTGTAGTCAATGGGGTCAGCCCCAACCCGCGGTTTGACTAGGATGACTGGGGCTTTGTGGGTAACCCTCCTGGCTGGGTACATGACCAACGCCTGACTGCCCGCGTTAATGATCAAACGGCAACACCAGCTGTGGTGTCACTATCTTGTGGTTTGGGATTGAGACTTGGCTCTAGTTATGACGAGGTCACCGCCACCAATGATCACCAACCTGAAGCCCCTCCTCGCGAGCTCGCTCCTCAACTCCCTCCTGAACAAGTCCCTAGCCCACCTGCCAGTAATACCCCTCCTCACCAAAAACGCCTCGAAATCCCCCCTCTCAACAACCCCAACCCTACCCACTTGGCCAACAAACTCCTCAACAGCCCTCCTAACCACCTCCTCACTAACACCACCCCGCCTAGCCAAGCCATTCCTAAGGCCCCTGAGTAACTCCTCAATGGCCTCCTGAACGAGTTCTGAAACAGTCACGTGCTTTTCCCTAGCCAGCCTCTTTAACTCATCACGCATTTCCCTGGGAATCATGACCTTTGTCATATGGGTTGCATAACCAACCCACAGGAGGTAATTAGCTGGGCGTGGGCTCGGGCTCGGCAGTCCTCGGTCTCGTGATAATGAGGGCACCACTGCTCAGGACAATGAGCCTGAACCCCCTCCTGGCGAGTTCGTGGCTCAACACCTGCCTGAAAATGACCCTGGCACTCTTGCTTGTTAAACCGTGCCTTGTGAGGAAGGCGTTCACGTCATCCCTCGGTATGACGCCAGGCTTGTCCACCCTACTGACGAGCTCGGTGACTGCCTCTGCAACACGCCTGTGGAGTGGCTCGCCCGCGTCATCCACCACCACGAGCGTGCCCTCCCTAGCCCTCGTGAGTAATTCACTGATGGCTTGCCTAACCAACTCCCCGAGGCTGACGCCCCTGTCCCTAGCCAACCTCTCCAGGTCATCGCGGTATTCCCTTGGGATGTGCACCGTCACCCTGGCGCCGCCCACGGGTGGTGTTTTTGGAATGCCTTGATTAGTTGGGGTTGGGGGTTGGGTTTCCTCAAGCCTGTTTCAAAAGCCCCAGGTAGCCAATGCCCAGGGCCGTTATCACGCGTCTCAACTTTATTAGCGCCACGTCCCTGTGCCCATCAACAACCACCCTCGCCCTGATGACTGGCCAGTAGGGGCCAATGAATTCATCAATGAATGGGTAGTCACCACCAGTCACGTAGGCGAGGCTCCAATAGAGTACTTTCCTTCCTAGGTATGTTTCTAATTCCCTGGTTACCAGGTCTTCGTGCTTGTTGAGCCATTTTTCTAGGTCTAGGATGGGTATTTGTATTTGGGTCTTGTGGGGCATACGAGTGCACCAGCTGGTAACCCCCAAATTAGGTGACTACACTCGTGTTGTTCTTATAAACCCAGGGGCGTATTATTATAATGAGAATGGCACTCAAGTGCGGAAGGGGCGTGGGTGATGTTATACTTGGGGAGTTGAACGGGGCATCACAAGCCATTATAATCACGCCCTGGCTAAGCCCAGAAACAGCAAGGCTCCTAACAAGCCTGGCAAAGAACGGGGCAAGAATCACCCTAGTCACCACCGATGATACAGAGAACCAAAGCCACGTAAAGGCTTTGCCAATGCTCTACGAGACAGTGGTGGTGAGGAGGCCCGGCAACAGGGCGGTTGTAATAACCGGCGCCCTCCTCCTAGTCATTAGTATCGTCACAATAATGATCACCACGGTCATAGGGGCACTGGGCATCCTGGCTGGGATTGCCCTGCTAGTGCTTGGGTTGCCAAGGGCGAAACAAGTCAGGAAGTCGCCAATCGACCTTGTAATCCTGCCGAAGACCACTAACCTACACGCGAAGTTGGTCATAATCCCAGAAAAGAACCTCGTGGGTGTTGGCTCGGCGAACATGACGAGCTCGGGCCTCCATAATAATATTGAGTGCTGGGTTTGGTTGGGTGGTGAGTCCTACGTGAGGGAGGCCCTGGCTTTTGTAGAGTCCCTAACTGGTCGTGGGCTTCATGAGGTACCGAGGACCCACGGGCAATCGTGAGAGGCACGGTGGTGCTTCGGTGGTTTTTACAAACTACTAGTGTAGATCATCCTCTCCCACTTCTCCCACTTCTCCCCCTGGGGGCTAGAGGCCCCCAGGCCCCTACCCACGGTGTACGGTAATGGTTCTACACTTATAATAAGACTAATAAGACTACGAACACGTGTAAAAACAACCACCGTATTCATCATTATAAATAATGAGGAAATAGGCCCCCAGAGGGGGTCTGGGGGTCTGGGGGAGAGGTGGGAGAAGTGGGAGAAGACGGTTTATACTAGTAGTAGTTAAAGAGCCACGATGGTAAGGTGCGAAGGCCTCTTCGGAATGCATGGTTCTATCGTGGTGTGCACGGTGTATTGTGGGGCTTATGGTGTTCACGAAATCCCGAGGGGCTTTACGGTGTATTGGGTGTTTTTAATAAGCTTTACTCTCGTGCCTCCCGTGGGCTTACGATAGCCTCGTGAGGTGCATGGTGTGTCGTGGCTCTCGTGGGGTTGCGATTTGCCGTGGGGTTGCCGGGTTTTTTACTTTTACATTGTTTAAGACCGTGGCTTACCGTGGGGATTGTAGGCTAATTAAGCCCATCGTGGGTTTTCAAACCCGCCATGGCTCGCGAGGACTTCCTACAAGCCGTTAGGAGCCTCGGAGGACGTGTTGTTTACAGTGATGATGATGCGTGCGGTTCAATAATCATCGCCGTGGTTAGGAACGGTGTTGGCGAGTTCATTGTCCAATACGCCTCATCCATCAAGTGCCCAATGCTTGTTGATGGTGTTGGCTTCCTAACTGGTGAGTGGGTTAAGTGGGTTGGGAGGTGGTTACCGCTTGATGAGTGGCTCGCCCTTGTCCAGGGGCGGGCCCAACTGGCACTCGCTTGAACCCCCAACCCCCATTCCTAATTTGTGGCTACCCAGCTGGTGCCTACCGCATGTCCCAAAAAGGCGTAATGGACCAAGGACTCATTGAACTAACTAGGAAGTGGGTGGCCAATTTTGCACCACTCGCCAGGCGAACCAACCCATGGGGTGCCTTTGGGCGGTGGGTCGTGTACAATGCACTGGCCAAGGCGGGTTTTGAAACCATTGGACAGAAGTGGGGTGATGTCTTCATGAAGCGTGGTGGCGAGGTGGTTAGTGTGTTCATTGGGAACCCAAGCCTCTTCGGCGTGGGGGAGGAGTGGTTAGTAAGAATGAGGGAGTTGGGCACAAGGGAACTCGCTGGGCTTGTACTACCCATTGAGGTTTGGCTTGGCGGTCACGTGTGCATTACCTACCACGGGAGGGAGGGGGTTAGCCTCGGGGCCGTGGGGGAGTACAGTTTGCACCTGCACAATCTAGTACTCTGGGTTGGCGGGGGTGCCGGCTACCTCCAGCTGGGTGCTAATGTCAAGAGGGGCGATGTAGTACGGAAGTTCTATGTCCTATACACCCTAGAGGATGGTACGATAGACCGGGACTTCCTAGAAACAATTGGCGAGCCACAGCACCTACCACAGAAGGTGTGGGAGGCTGTTTTGAAGAACGCTAGTGAGGAGGCGCCAGTACTCGATGGGTTGTTGGGTAGGGCGTACCAATTAATAACCAGGGCACTCGGTTGAAACCCCCAACCCCCTAATTTAAAGCCCCCAACCCCAATACTCGCATGCCCACTAGCGAGGAAGGTGGGGTGAAGACTTTCTCAAGGCCTGTCTTCCCAAGTGAGGTTGAGTTTTGTAACAGTGCGGGTGAGGAGGGTGTTGTCTATGTATTCCAAACAATCACACTCCACCACAATGCCCAAGTCAATACAGACAAGCCCCTGGTGGTCCCAAACCTCCTTGTTTTCGAGAGGCTGGTTCTAAGAACAAACGAGTGCGCCAAGGCTAGGGTTGGCTCTATAGTCCTCAGGGTGGGGGATGATGGGGGTGGGCTTCGTATTATCGAGTGCGGTATCGTGTGGCCGGGCTTTCGTAACTTCAAGCGTTTGAAGTGCCCTAGTGATGGGGAGGTTTTGGGTATTATTAGGAAAATGGGTGATGATTGGGGCGTGGTCTCGCCCTACCTAACCGCCGTGGCGAGCGCCCTGTTGTACAGGCTTGATGCGGGCCTGGACGTTAAGTTTGGTAGTGGGGTTTCAGACAGGTTTAGGGGCTTAATCCTCCCCAGGGACTAATTAAAAACAAACCCAACCCCCGCTTTGTATGTACGCCTGGGAGTTAAGTGGTAGGAAAACCCTCTGGACGGCGGGTGGTAGTGACACCGCCAAGGTCTGTAGCCCACCCAATGTTTTAAAGACCTATGTAGTCCACGCCCTGGTCGTTTACGAGGAGGAGAGGATTGAACCACCAATAGTGCCCGAGACCACGGTGTTCAGGAACGTCCTATTTGCCGAGGACCACGTGTTAGTGCCTGGCCAGTGCGTTGATGCTGTGGAGGGCTCCCTATTCCTCGCTGTTGATAATAACGGCGAGCCTGTGGAGTGCGGTGTTGTGGATTCAAAATCACCCAGTGGTTACAGGCGTGTTGAGTGCCCGGGCAGTGACGCGGTTCGGGAGGTTGAAAAGCGCATTAGGGACATGGGGTACATGCCGTCCCTACCCTATACTATAGGGGCTATTGTTGAACTGCTGGGGAGGGCTCACGGTTTTAACCTCAAGCCCGCCTAGTGGTTGGTGGCTTGTTCTAGTGTTTTTCAAAACCACTATCCTAGGCAGGTGCCTTGAATCCTACATGCTACTCACAGAGTGGCCACCCAAGCTACCACCCCTAGTCAGGGTTTGTAACAAGCACGTTGATAGTGCATTCAAGGCCCTCAAGGAGTTTGGTAGGTACATGGTGGTTAGTGATGGTGGGAGGCAGTACGAGGCAGTGTTCTTTGCAACGTGGGATTACAAGCCAGTCTCAATGTGGCTGGTCTCGACATACGCCTTACCACCGAGCCCTGAACTACTCAGGGAGTTCCTGACCCACCTCCCGACCACCCTCAGTGCCCTCTTTGATGACTTGGTCAAAATGGGTGGGAGTATTGGGGGTGGTGTTATAATACCGCCTAGGCTCTACCCAAGGGTTGGGTTGGTTATCAAACACATTGCCGGGCTTTTCTTCACGTTTTAATCCCCCAACCCCCAATATATTTCTATATATATTATTAGTACTAGTACTGGGTAGCCCCCATTCTAATTAGGCGCCCCACAGCTGGTGCGCCCGTATGACCCCCCAGCAGGCACAGGAAACACAGGATTTAAGGCTTAAGCGTATTGCCGAGGAGTTGATCTACCGTGCAAACATGGAGAGGAAGGGTGGGAGAGTCTTCCTCTGTCTAAACACTGATACTAACGAGTACTATGTAACATACAATGAGGATGGAACGTGCGTAAAACTCATCTACAGGGTAGAACCCGACTTCAGCGAGGGTAGATTGGTTGAGGAGAGGGGTGTTATTGCAGAAACCGTTTGGGGAGCCCTCACGAAGGCTGGGGTTAATTCAGCCTTTATGAATGTAAAGAGGATAAACTTCTCCCTTGGTGGGGACGAGGATTTGGTTGGGTCTGGTTGGGCATTCTTCTTCGACGCTAGGGTGGACCCAAGGAGGGCTGTTGAGGTTCTTGAGAGGGTTAGGATGAACCTACCAAGCGAGCTTCAGGAGAGGGTTTTCACATTTGAGGCTGGCGATGCCCACATGTTGAGGGTTAAGGTCCCCGTGCCCTCTCAGGAGCTTGTTGAGTTAGTTGGGATGATTGTTTCGAAAATCCTAGTGCCTGGTGTTGGTGGTGATGGTAATGGTGGTGAGGCGCAGGAGGTTGTTAATATTGAATTGCCGCCACCGAGTGGTGGCATGACGCTCACTATCACCTTGCCACCAGCCTCTCCGCCACCGCCAGGTGGTGCTGGTGGGGAGGGAGTTGGTGTTAGTGAGGGTGGTGGGGCTAGTGTTGGTAGGAGGGAGTTAGTCCCCATTTACCTCTTGGCAATGCAGTTGCCGAGTGAGTACCTTGTCCAGACAATCTCCAGGGCCACGGAGAGTGATGGTAGTGGGAAGAGGGTTGTGGAGGTTAGGAGTTGGGTTGGTGACAAGGCTGAATTGGCCGAGAAGATTAACCAGGTTAGGAAGTATGTTTACAAGCACTTGAAGAGGCATTTTGCCTACCTTGAGGATTTCGGCTGGATCGCCGTGAGTGAGGAGGGGGTTAGTGAGGCTAGGCGTGTTGGTGATTATGTTGTTAGAAAACTCATGGAGTTCGGTATCACAGACCCGATGGTGTTGAGGAGGTACTTTGTAAGGCCGATTAGGGTGTACCTGGAGCCCGAGGACGCGAGGCGTGTACTGGAGGAGGCGATTGGTAGGATTCGCGAGGACTTGGAGAAGCTTGAGGAGAGGATTGGGGAGGCCGAGAGGGAGGGTAGGAGGCGTAGGGCTGAGGCTCTCATGAGGGATAGGGAGTACCTTGAGAAACTGCTTGGGGTGTTTAGGGAGTACTATGCAAGGGTTGGTGGTTCCTGAACCCCAACCCCCGTTCCCCACCCAATCCTAATCCTAATTAAGACCACACCCAGCTGGGTTGCCTGTATGCCCGCGGGCAACCCACAAACCCAAGACAGTACGAGGCAAGTACTAGACGCAAAGGCTAGGTTGTTGAGGGTTAGGGATGTTTTGAAATCGAGGATTATTGGGCAGGACAGAATGATTGATGCTTTAATATACGCCGTGGTTGGTAAGCTTCACATGGGAATCATTGGTCCACCGGGCACCTCAAAGACAATGCTCGTCATGATGTTCTCACAACTCGTGGATGCCCCATTCTTCTACTACCAATTCCACAGACACACAACGCCCGATGAAATCCTCGGGCCGGTTAATATCAAGGCACTGGTGGAGGGGCGTTTGGAAAGGGTTCAGTCGAGGCTTTTCACAGCCAGGTTCGCCCTCTTTGATGAGGCATTCAACGCATCAAGCGCCGTGCTTAATATGCTACTCTCAATACTAAACGAGGGGGTCGTCTTCGACCCATTCAACGGGCCAAGGCCCGTGCCACTATGGACCGCGGTGGCAACAAGCAACAGGGTTCCAGAGGGTGACGAGTTAATGGCCCTCTATGACAGGTTCCCAGTCAGGGTTTTCGTGAAGTACCTAGACAATGAGGACTTGGTTAGGAAGGCACTCTTTGCAACATGGAACCAACACGGGGAGCTGAAGCCAATGGCATCGATGGGTGATATTGAACTGCTCCATAACTACTCCATCCAACTGGCGGGTGCTGACGTACCAAGCCTGGGCGGTAAACTGCTCAATATATTTGCTGATAGGGGGATACCGCTTAGGGAGAGGCTTAGGGAGGAGGGTATTGTAATTAGTGATAGAATGTTCCTACAACACTATGTAAGACTCTTCCTGGCGTACCTCGTCATTGAGGGGCTCGGGCCCAACGGGCTGGACTTTGGGGCTGTGGCTTATGGCGCGCACAAGGTGTTGGAGTACCTGGCGCCTGATGCCGAGGGCGCCCTCAAGATTAGTGATATTATAAACGAGGCACTTGGTGATATTGGCAAACTGAGGCAGGCTGTCGAGCAGGCTAGGAACCTCATTGCCAGTAGGACTTACGAGAACCTCGCCCAGGCCAAGAAGATACTGGAGGATGTCCTGAGGAATACTGATGTTAAGAAACTGGCGAAGGATGACTTCATGAGGATGGAGATTGAGGCGGTCCTAAGGGAGGCTAGGGAGTTGTATCAATACCTCCTTAGGGCGGAGTCGGCAATACCACTGTGACCAACCCCCAAACCCCCAACCCCCATTCTAATTTGGGTTTGTTTCTCCACACCAACCCGTATGTCCCAGAAGGCCAAGCCAATCCCAAATGCTGAATTATACAACAAACTTGGTCTTTACAAGCAAGCCTTCACGCATGACATATACGCACCATATGATTGGGAGTACTATAGAATGCGTATTCGCTCTTTCCGCAAGCTTGTTGAGAGGTTATTAAAAGCGAGCCCGCACCTTTACCAAGCCGCTGACGTCTTCATGATGTATAGGAAAGAGTACCCACAAGTCGTGGGGAGCCTCAAGAAGAATAACCCAAGCGCCCCAGTGTGGCATTATATTATTGAGAAGACCGTGAGGAGTGAGGAATTCTTCAACCTGGTTAGGAAGATTAATGGTAGTAGTGAATTGGCAGAGATCGCGGCGATTAAGTTCCTAGAGACCATATTGAATGAGTGGAAGAGGGGCAATCTGGAGAAGACCCAGGAGGACTTGAGGGGGCAGTCTAAGGATGCAGTTGGCTCAAGCCTGGGTGGCAGGCTTGATGGGTTGGTTGCTGACGCCCTCAATAACGCATTGGGTAGTGTCCAGGAGTACGAGGCACTGAAGGCGGAGGTTGATAGGGCATTGGCTGAGGTTGGTAGTGGGAGCGGTGGGGGCGGGTTCTCACTACTGGGGCTTTCGATGCTAATGTACCTGGACAAGCCCGATGTGGTTAGGGCTAGGGTTAAATTGTTAAGGAGCCTTGTGGAGTTCATGAGGCGTTTTGAAACAAGGCTTAGCAACCTCACGAGGGAGGTTGTTGTTAGTAGGTGGGGTGGTATTGCTGGGGTTGGTCTTGGTAGCGACCTCAGTAGTGTACTACCAAGCGAGCTTGGGCTGTTGGGTGTTGATGACGAGGGCGTCAAGCGTGTGGGTAAGGCACTCTTCACGTGGAAGTTGGTTAATAATTCACTACCGGTTTACGAGAAGGCTGGTGTGCTTGAGTTTGATGTGTATATTGACAAGAGCGGGTCGATGGATGGGTTCATTGGGCGTGGTGAGAACCGAGTACAAAAGATAGCCCTCGCGGCTGGGTTGGGGCTTGCTGTCCTGAGGGAGGGCGTGGGGAGGGTGTACCTCTTTGACACGGAGTTGGTGGAGGTTGGTAAGGCGGAGATTGTTAAAACACTCATGACGGTTAGAGCCGATGGAGGCACTAATATAGAACCAGTACTGGAGGAAGTACTAAAACACAGTGATAGTGATAAAAGGCACTTAATCATTAGTGACGGTATAACAGAGGTGGCGAATGAGGAGTTACTAGGCAGGTTTAGGAGTATTGCGGATAGGGTGTTCCTAATACTCATTAACGAGGAGCCACCGAATTATAATTGGGTGAATGTCCTAAAGGAGCGTGGTAATGTATATAGTGTCTGGGACGTGGCGAGTTTTGAGGAGGCTGTTTCGAGGGTGATTACTAAGTAAAACCACCCAACCCCCAACCCACTTGTCCTGGTTGGATTATACATGTTATTATGACCACCACAGCTGGTGGTGTCCTAATTAACCCCCGCTTTGGCGTGAAACCCGCCACTATGACCCAGGAGAAATTAAAAATAGAGTTTAGGGGCGATGATGAGGTAGTAATAAATGACAACACTATCATAAAGAGCAAGCCCTTTGCCACGTTTCTAAAACACACCATCACTTTCCTAATAGGACCACAAGATGGCGAGTTTTCAATCAAAAGGGATTACCATGACGAACGCGTTTCATCTTATTTAATAAACCAGGACGGTGAGGAGTCATACGTCTTCATTGGTGAGGACGGTGTCGAGGTGGATGGTAAGGAGGTAAAGAGTGGATTACTAGCACGCACCCTCAAGCGTGTCCTGAATGCCTACTTCCTTGGGGAGGGGGAGAGCGAGATAAGGGAGAGGGAGAATACATATTACATTAGGGCGGAAACGCCTGGTGGGTGATTTTCCCAACCCCAATGATTAGGACTCGGGTCTCTGACCCGTGACGAAGCCCGTTGCTAATGAAACCCCCAACCCCGCATTCTTATTATATTATATTATTGTATAATTACACCGATATCGGTTCCGATACTACATGCAAGCCTTATTAAACACGCCCCAGAAAAACACACGTGACCCAGGAGGCACAGGCAAAACAGGCAAAACTCGTCCTAATAGGACCCTTCACATTACGATGGTCGGGTGAAAGGAGGATACTCGTGGAGTACAGGGGCGGGAACATAGTTGGCAAAAAGGAAATCTGGCTCGACCCAAGTAGGATTCATAATGCGTATGTTGTGGATAAACATTACTACCTCATCTACGAGACCGAGAACGTGGACTACTACCTACAATACGCAACCAAACTACCCGAAAACGCCAACCAAGCCAATGTGCTGAAGGCACCGTATGGTTGTAAGTATAACGAGGATGAGGATGAGGAAATCATGACTAATGAGGAGGGCTGTTGGGAAATGCACCTCGCCGACGGTGTGGAGTGGGTTTACAAGGAGTACAGGATACCCAACGATGCTGACCCAAGCACGGCATTGAGCAATTACAAGCCAGACCTAAACAATGTGGATGTCCTAATCAAGTACTTAGAAATGCATGGGGTAAAAACGAGGGTGATTCACTGCAGGTTTATCGAGATGAGAAGGCTCGGCGAGGGGGTTGAGGACATTGGTGGTGTTGATATCCCCTACAAGGATGTCGTGGGGTTCGAGTACTGCTTCTTTTACGATGACCCATGGCCAACTGCAACGAGGATAAAGAAACTCAGGGTTTACTACACAAGCAGTGATAAAAAGGTCGTCGTCGCAAGGGACCTCGGTGATGTACACCCGAGCGAGGTCACTGATGAAGAGCTCAAACAACTCGACACAAGCGAGGTTTTAGCAATCGCCGCGGAGTACGATGATGGGGATGCCCTGGAGATCCTACGGAGGGCCGGGGTAAGGCCCAGCGAGTTCTGGCTCCTCAATAGTAAGCCGGGCCTAATCCCATACTTCGCCGATGAGATAGTGGCTAGGGCAATTGAGGGGCTTAAGAACGATGCGGATGCCTATAAGAACCCACATTACTACGAGGTTAATGAGAAGATCCTCGCCACGGCGAGGAGGGAGCTTGTTGAGGAGTATAATAAGTTAATGAGTGAGGTCATGGTGAAGTATGAGGAGTATGTAAAGGCCGAGGAGGAGAGGAGGCGGAGGGAGGAGGAAGAGAGGAGGAGGCGGGCTGGGGAGTTGGCGAGGAGGGTTGTGAGGGAGCTCGCGAGGCGTGGGATAAGCGTGGAGGTGGAGGTTGATGGTGCGTGGGTTAGGGTGAGGAGTAAGGAGTACCTTGGCAAGGGTAGGTTTAACGAGTTCGTTAGGACGGTAAAATCACTGGGTTTGAAGTACGACCCGAGGGGGAAGTATTGGTACTACTATGCATGACCCAACCCCCAATCCCCCTTCTTATAATAATAGGAATTACCCACACCTGCCTCGTTTAATAAAAACGTGTTAATTACTCACGCCGAACCCACACGGCACCCCTTGTAATACCCCAATTATCCGCCAGGTGGTCAAACCTGTAATCCAACAGCCAAATCGTTGCCTCATCATCCTCACTCCTGAAGGCCCTACCAATCGCCTGTACAGTATTCATCCACCCATGAACATTAAACCACTCCCACTCGTCTAACCCACTCGCCAAGACCCTATCCTGTACAAAATCATCACCCACATTCGGGAAGGGCACGCCGGCCAGGATAACGTGCTTAACCAATGACTCAACCTTACCATCCCCCAAACGCCTCACGAACTCAACACCCTCGGTAAACCTACCACCACTCACGGCATGCACAACCAACTTCCCACCACTCGTGTAAAGCCTCAATGCTTCCTCGACCAAGTCGGGCAGGTGCCTCACCTCGCCCTCACGCCTCTGTGGTACTGGGAGGTCCGCTAGGTACCAAGTCACGCCCTTCATCATCTTATAACTCGGGTAAACCACGAGGTAAACACCAGGCTCACTGTGGTTCAGGACAATCCACCTAATCTTGTCGGCATACTTCCTAAACATTTCCTCACTCCTCTCGCTGAACGAGCTCGTGAGGCCCTCCCTCACGCTAATGACCACCTTCCTCCTGCCAATGTGGACCATATCGCTCGCGTCCACGTACCACGAGACGTTTAAACCCCAAACCTTCTCGATGTACTGCCTGCCTGGTAGGGTGCCTGACATGAGGATCCACGGTCCATTGAACCTGGCCCAGGCGTATTGTATGATTGGCTTGACGGCGAAGGGCTTCGCCACAAGCCTCGCACTCCTTTCGCCCCTCGTTATGTAGAAACCCCAAACACTTGGGTCGTAGTCCCAATAGGAATCAACACCAACCCTACACCTGGCCTTGAACTCGTACAGTCTAACCATGAAATCCACAGTGTCTATAAAACTCAACACAGTCCTCCCCCGCACGGGCCCACTACCCCCAGTCTCGAACTCCGTAAACTTCACCGCCTCATCCCTAACCAGACTGAGCAGGGAGACCAACTCCCAAAGGTGCCCCGGCTTTGGGTGCTTGAACGTCCTCTCCGCATCGTAGGACCCAACAATCCTCACAAGCCTCTCCTCCACAGTATTAACAAGCCTCCTTAACCTATCAAGCCCGGAGCACGGCTCGCGGCCCGGCTCCTTACTACAATACTTCTCACACGTGCTCACAAGCCTCTCAAGCCTAGCATTACTAATACTCCTCTCCAGAAAGTCTAGAGTATCCAGATTATGAGCCTCGTCAATAATGACAACAATCCTCGCGCCACCACCCAGAATGTTCCTGAAGAGGATTGATGGGGGGCCGAAGACGTATGGGTAAGTGCCAATGAGTAGGATGGGGGTTCCACTCCTGACTGCCTCCTTGGCAATAGTCCTGAGGTGGTCGTACGTGCAAAACCCACCAGTCCTGTACTCAGGATCTATGAGGGAGAGCCTATCCCTAACCAGCCTCCTGTACTCGGGGTACCTCAGGTTCGGGTTCACGCTTGAATAAACACTCAAGAGACCATCCAGGGGGTACTTCAACACAAAGCCCCCGTGCTCTTCATAAAGGTTATTACGAAGCGAACACTCATCACACCTCACATCAACCTCATCCTCCTCAAGCCCACCCCCCTCATCCCCACCCACACTGGCACTCGCCTTCCTCCTCCTCCTAAGCTCCAGGCAGTGTTCTGTCTTTGCGAAGAAGGCGAGGGGTTTGTACTTGTACCCAAACCTACGGGCGTCCTCCCAAAACCTAGCCATCTCGGTCCAGGTCCTAACAACCGCAATGACAACATTGGGTTTGAACTTCTCGGCAATCCTCAGGGCGAGAAGGGTCTTCCCACTACCCGTGGGGGCTTTAACCCCAATCACGGGGGCGCCCATGCCCAACAAGTCACGGGGCATGCTACCAAGAACATCCCTCTGCCACTCCCTCAGTTCAAATGTGGGCATCAAGCCACGGGCTGTGGTTTATAAATTAGGACAGGACAATCTTATTAACACGGGGCACAAACACCACACGACCCCCGTATGTCAAGGCTGGCCAAGCTAGCCTTTGTAATAAAGGCCACCGGCACCACGGCAGAGAGGATACTCAGTGACGGTGATGATGGACTTGAGGCAAGGGTTAGGGTACAGAAGATTGCCTACTTCCTAAAACAACTGGGCTTCGGTTTTGACTACGAGTTCGACCAGTACTACCACGGGCCCTACTCCCAAGACCTCGCCAATGATTACTACACCCTAGCTGGCTTGGGTGATGGGGAAATCAACGAACTAGCCCTCCTGTGCAAGAAGGCTAACGAGTGCAGTGAGGCAATGGGCAACGCGATCGACAACCTCAACAAGTGGGGCACAGAGGCTCTAGAGGTTGCCTCGCTAATCCACGACCTATACACTGACGAGAAAAGCGACTACAGGGGCGACCTGGACGGCGCCATTGACACTGTCAAGTTCCTAAAACCGTGGGTCAATGATGACATTATCAACGAGGCACTGAGACTCCTCAAGAGCCTCGGCTTGTTAAAATGACCCCCGCTCTAAAGGGTAAGGCTCGCCCACTCAATATCAAGTGTCTCCTAATTAGGGCTTGGGGGCTGGTTGGGTTGTATGGGTGAGGATAAGGTCTCAATAGGACAGTTACCAAACTACCCACTCGATGAGGCGCTGTGGGTTGGGCTGTTGAGTGGGGTGCTCGGTAAGGCCGAGGGTGAGGTTAGGATGGCGCTGGAGTTGGTTAGGGGTGGTGAGGTGGGCAAGGCTGTTGAGCATTTGAACAGGGCGTTGGAATTGTTGGGGATTGTGCTCACTGTCCTGAACAGGGCTGGTGGTTATTTCGAGGCTATCCTGTCCGTGGCGAGGCTCGCTGACGCCTTGGCCAATGCCCTTGGGCAGTTGGCAACTTCTAGGGATTAAGCCTAATTACCCAACCCCAGCTGGGGGTTGTGGCATGTCCCACGGGGTGGTTGTCTTCGACATAGACGGCGTGCTCGTGGACTCAAGCCAGCGTTACAACCACTGTCAGTCAATAACAAAATCGAGGAGGGAATTCTGGCAGTGTTTCTTCGATTGTTCACTATTGTACTTGGACAGGCCCAACGAGAGGCTCATACAACTGGCCAGGGCTTTTAAGAACCTGGGTTGGCGTGTTGTAGTCCTCACGGGTAGGGTGGAGACCATGAGGGACTGCACGGAGGAGGAGTTGCGCAGGCTTGGTGTCCCATTTGACGAGCTCATGATGAGGCTCCCAAGGGACTTTAGGAGGGCTAGTTCGATTAAGAAGGGTGTCGTGTGTGGGTGGGTTGGGGTTTTCGGGAGGGTTATTGCCTATGACGACGACCCCAGTGTCATTGAGGCACTCAGGGGTTGTAGTGTCACAGCAGTGCCTGCCTCCCTCTTCACACCTGGGCAGAAGAACCTGGCGAGCAACCAACCAGCATGGCTCAATGAAACACGCGAGCCGTCTAATGCCACGACATCAAGGGCCTTGTAAACGGGCAACCAACCATACTCACTAGCAAGCCCCCTCAAGAGCTCGTCGAATTCCTCACTTGGTACCGAACCACCATTGTATAGGAGGTACTTGATAATCCTACACTCTATTTCCAGAACGTGGGGCATACGTGGCCTTTCGTGCCGGGCTTCCTAATTAGCCTCCCTCTCCCTGGCTAAGCTCTTATTAACCCCAACCCCCAAGCCCAATCCTGATGGCCTCCAATATGGACCCCAATGTTAAATACATGGTGCTTGAAATGTGGTTGGTAAAAATGCACCAAGAGTGTTTAATCACCATTAGGGATTTTGACAGCGAGCACCACGTGGCGGTGGTTGAGTACAAGGGTGAGAGGTCCCGCATTGACTTGGCAGAATTCTCTGGTGCATCAACGTACGGGGAGTTTAGGGAGAAATTGTTAAGGCAATTGTCAAAACGGTTGTGGGAAGAGGCATACTGGAGGGCTTATTGGAGGAGTATGGTTCCCCGTGATTGGGGCGAGCTAATAGAGGGCATTCACGACGCCCCGCGTTGGTTAAGACCACCAAACCCCTGTGGTGGGGGTTACTAAACCCCAACCCCCATTCTAATTAACCCGGCCCTTGCGTGGTCTTAATCGTATGCCCGAGGGGGAGGTTGAGAAAACCGCCGAGTACTTAATGAGAATGCATTTTGAGGGTTTAATCACCATCAAGAACCTGGATGTTTATGACCACGAGGCCGATTTCAAGTACAAGGGCGAGGTGTTTCACATTGATCTTGTTGAGTGGTCAAAATACAATACGTATGAGGAGTTCAGGGCGAAACTGGTCGAGTGGTTGGAGGGGGAGTATGCGAGAATAGTGGAGAATAGGAGGAAGAGGGAGGAGAATGAGAGGGTTAGTGAGAAGCTGAGTATATGGCTTGTGAGGGAGTTGGAGGAGAGGGGGTTTAAGGTTGAGGCGTATAATTCATACCCTGATGAGGATGGGATAACCATTGAGCTCCGTGTCGTGCCCTCCTAAACCCCCAACCCCCTTTCAATCATTACCCCATTCCCCAAGCATGCCACACCCACCAGCTGGGGGCAATCCTAATTAACCCCCACCCCGCATGGTAACCCGATGTCCCAGGAGGAGTTGAAGGATAGGATAAAAGAAATTTTAGTATGCAGATGGTTCGACGTAGGTAATTGGCGTTTTAGTTGTGACCCCAACGATAGTGATTACTACCCTAATCAGTGGTGGGACTTTAGTAGCCTTGACATATATGTGATGCCAGAAGTAAGAGATCTTGGTCGTGGGATTGTTGTTAATATAGATTCTGACATTATCAATACATTGAAAATGCACAATCTCAAATGCCACCCCAATGCCACGAAAAATATAGAGTCATTGGGGCTTAGGTGTCAAGTTGTTAATGAGTTCGACAATATTGACGAGCATATTATTACTGATGGTAAATTAATGTATGTTCCTTACTCTTACCTCAACCACCCGTAACTCCAACCCCCAAATTCCCAACCCCCAGTGACCCTCATTATTAACCCATTCCTGTGCAACACCCGTGTGGTTCACCACCCAATCCTAATTAACCAGTAATACTGGGGCAAAACCCGATGCCCACGAGGAAGGATTTTGAGAAAACATATAAAGTGATTGATTGGTTGAGAAAAATGCAGGACGAGGGGCTTATTAAAATAGTGAATAGTGAATTAATGGACTTCAAGATAATGCTGAATGGGAAAGTATATTTAGTGCATGGTGTTTACCAACAAACTGAATACGGGAACACTTGGGGTATCCCTGTTGATGTTTACACGCTTAAGGTAAATTGCGGTGACATCTATCTCTCAACTGCAGTGTTGGGTAGTTATGAGTTGTTTAAAAAAGTGTTTTTGGGTACAATACAGAGAGGAATGTTGAGGTCATGTGGCTTTTTCCTAGATATGTACTTGATTGACTAACCCAACCCCCAATCCCAACCCCCTCACTAATCATTATCCTGGTTGTCCCTCATTCCCATAGTATGGTTTTGAAAGGTGGGTAATGGGTTGAGGGTGGTTTTAGGCACCGTCTCTCCAGAGACGGCGGTTTGCCATTCGCCTTCAGGTTTGTTCCCGCCGTCTCCTTCCCGACGGTCTCCCTGGGCCCCCCTCACCGCGGTGGCTTCCACCCTGTCACCAGGGGTTCATTGCCCCACGGGTCTCGGAAACCCAGGGCAACCAATAAGAGTGTTGGAATTGGGCTTTTAAATTCATTGCTCCATCATCAATGATTCACACCCCAATTCCCTGAGTATATTGTTTAGGCACCCCCCACCCCACCAGTCCAGCGGGTCAGCCCGCACAGCGGATCGGGGAGGGGGTGCCCCCCGTGGTTTTTAAATTATATTTTATAGATTGGCTTTTATTAATTTAAGAGGGTTTGTTTTAGATTTTGTTGATTTTTAGGCGTTTGGTTTTTAGGCGTATTTGCATTGGCAGGCTTTTGCTTCCTCATTGTCCTTATTGCCCACCATACACCCAACCCTATGATTAGAAGCACTAATAACATTGGGAACAACAGAAACATTATTGTTATTACCACCGCTATCACTATATATTTGAGTTTTTTGCCCTTGGCGTCTTGTCCCGGCATCGTTTTTACCATGCCTGTTTGGGGTTAATTAGAATGGCGTAGTACTTATTAATCAGTGTCTTGTATTACCAAACGCCTCGGCTGGGTTTCCCGTGGTTGCCCTGGCCGAGGCTCCCGCGGGGCGTGGGGCCCAAAGCCCCACGCCGTTGTCCTAGTACCTACTGGTGAGGTTGTCTCGCAGGGGGTGAAGAACCAACGCGTGGCACTCCACAACCACCAGCTGGGGTGCGTGGCTAACCACACGATAATGTGCTTATAAACCCCCAGGCGCATATTATATACAATATGACATATGGAATAATCAGGATAAAGAGTAGGATACCAGCGGATGGGAAGGGGTTTGCCAAGGACATCATCTGGAACCCAAAAACCAACGACTGGGACCCGCTGGACTACAGGACAATGGGTAGGATTGAGAAGTACACGTGGAGGAGTGGGCGTGTTGTCATGTTTAAGTCCTGGTTCGAGGATGGGGATAAGTGGTATGTGGTTGATAGGTGGTTTGCCCTCCCAATGAGGGTTATTGAGGAACTGGGCTTGTCTAACTACGTGCTTGAGGAGGTGGTGAAAAAACCAAGGTGGCAGGTTGTTATGGATAAATAGGATTATGGTTAGTTACCCACCCGCCACGCGGGGTCAGACCGCGGGGGGTGGGTGATTTTAAGGGGTTTTGAGTAGGTTGGGATGGTTATGTTGATAGCAGTTGTATAACGGGTAGCAGTGAAGATATTAGATTGTCTAAGATGGAGCGATTGTGACATAGTAAGGCATTATATAATTGCCTTGCAACTTCGCCAACCGCAACTACGCCCGTAGTAGTAGTAACAGCGTTCGGCTCTACAATCAACGTTTTGTCATCCAGTTGTATTTTAAATGTCCTCTTTATCGGGTTGAACCAGATTCTTCTTGTGGTTGCCATCGTTTTGTCCTTTCCCGCCTGGGGTTAATTAGACTCGCCCCCTGTACTGGGTGGTTGTAAAGGGTGGGGTTCATGGTAAATAATGGTTAGGATAGGGGCCCACCCGCCCGCCCCGCGGGCACCCCCACCCCCAAGCCCCGCGGGGTCCCCGCCTTCACCGAGGCGGGAGGCGGGTGGTGGGGGTTTTCGGGGTGTCTATGCTTTTTTCCGGACGTGAAGGGGGGTGGGGGGTGGGTCGGCGAGCCTCTAGTTGTTTTTGCCGACCCAGTTTGGGAACTAGGCAGGGGGTTAATTAGTACTGAACACACGTGGCCCGTGCAGATCCAGTACCACTCGCGTGGTATTAGGACTATTCAGAATGGGTTAATGATTAATTACCCCACCGCCACGCCCCCGGAGTGGGGAAGCGGGGGTGGGGTGTTGATTTTGAGGGGTTTTGAGGAGATTGGGGTCTAGAGGAGGTGTAGGCGGCAAAGTTCAATTAACCTTTGAGCATCAACATCGCTAGGGTCGGCAATGTCGTACCAGTCACCCTTTGTCAGAATTACATTATTACCGTCGAGATCCACAATTACCTCGTCGATAAATAAATTAAATAGTCTTCTTCCAAACATTATAGCGTTTATAGTAAGGTCCTTTCTCTTTCTCTTCTCCTCACTTACACACCTAACTCTTATCCATTCTCCTCCTTGTGGTGACATCGGGTTTATCGTGTGGGTTGGGGTTAATTAGTACTAGCGCCCTGGAGCGAGGAGGGTGGGGGCGCCTCGCCCCCCAGTCCCGGTTTGGTAAGGATTATGAGGGTTGGGTGGGGGTTGGGGGTTATGTGGGAAGGGCGATTGTGAAAACATCATCCGGGATCTTATCAACAATCTTGTCACACGTTATGTTGCTATACCGCGTTGGGACGTCAGGTGTGCAATAGACAATGTGTCTTTTCAGAAGGCCTAGTAGTCTATCAAGGTCATTATTATTAATTACAATCGCGTCTTTATTTGCCCCGATGACCAAATAAATGACCATTGGCACCCACTTAAACCCCCTATCTGGCCAACACGTCCATGTGTCGGACAGAGGATTATACCAGCCACATCTTAGCATTCTGTATATATTATCTGTGGGGTCCATCGTTTCGCCCCCTGGGTTTTGGCTTAATTAGGCTTGGTGGGATGTAAACACGGGGGCCGTCAATCCATAATACAATATCGGGCCTCACGCCAGTGCCAGCCTCCTCCATCACTGCCCTGTACAATGGTGGTAGGAGCTCGCATGCCCTCGGTGTGCAGTAGTAATCATGGGCTGGCGGTAGTACCAACCACTCGAAGAAGTCCTCCGTATCGACTGCGGTGGTTTCTGGTGGTTTGTTCCTTGGTGGTGTTGTGAATAGGATGGTTAGTTTGCAATCGAGGGGTGGGCATTTTATGAGGCACTCGTGATTGCAGACCAGGCGTTTTTGTAGTTCTAGGACGGCTTTTGGTGGGCCCATGACAGTGCCCAAGGCACTAGGGTGGTAAATTAGTATGGGAATGGGGTAATGATTGGGTTCCCCCTCCCCCACCCCCACACAGGAATACGTGGGGGTGGGTCACTGGGGATTGAGGGTTTTAAGGGGTTGGGTTGGGACTATGGGTCATCAGCAAGAATATAACCATCAAGGGCAAAACAACTCCACGACCCCGTTATGGGATTATACCACCTCGGGGTGCAATCGTCACTCTTTTTGGCGTCCTTCTTATCCTTTGTGGTGCTCATCGGTTCCCCAACCAGTGCCTAGTTTAATTAGGATTGCTGGGCTTGATTGTGCTAGGCGGGTAATATGGGATAGTGGGGAATAGGATAATAATGTGGATTCCCCCTCCCCCGCCCCCATCGAGATTTTGAGAGGGCGGGGTCATTCGGGGGATTGAGGGTTTTGAGAACGGGAGGTTGGGTTTTAGGTTAGAGGTGATAAAACTATAACGTATGAAAGCAAATCATCAATATTCACCACATTAACATCAGCACCAGAAGTGCTTGGGCGCGTTTTAAGCACAAATGCTATTAACATGTCACCATTGCTGTATGTATAATTACCACGTGTACATGTAATATTAATTCCATGTTTCATGAGAAGCATCGTTGTCGCCGGATGACCGATGTAACAACTAAGTGGAACTTTAAGGTCTTTCAAGGCATTAAGTACACTGTTCGTGTCTGTTGGGTATATCTTTGCGTCCACTGCAATTGAAATCGCATTTAACGGCAGTGCATTTAACAATACAACTCTTTTTGCACTTGATAGTATGTTGGGGAGATCTAGTCCTCCTGTGGTGCTCATCGGGTCACCAGCTGGTGCCTGGGTTAATTAGGCTTTACTAATCAAGGGGTTCGCTGGTGGTTAGGAACGTGAGGCCCACAATACGTTATATACTACTAATAATGACAATACTACTCCTACCAATGGGCGGGCTCGCCCAAAGGGCGCTCGGCTCCACCATAGTGTTCCTCAGGCTTCAGGAACCCTTTATAGTGAGCCTCGGTAATGTCGGGTTGAACCTGCTTGTTGTGATTGCGAGTATTGTAATACTACTCATAATGCGGTTTGTAATGAGGGCTGGGCGTGTTGAGCACCGTGGTCTTGTCTTCACCATAATACCGTTCCTGTCGGCAGTGCCTGTGTTGGTTTTCTTGATTGTTAAGTACCCATTGTATGCAATGGGTATTGATAGTACTATAGCCGTTGCCACATCGTTTGTTGTCACTGTTATTGCCTCTGTTGTTTTGCGTGTTAATTATACAACACTCTATTTGGGCATCTTCATCGGCTCCCTTGTGATTGATGTTACAGCCTCAATAATGGCTGGTGATATATACAACCTCGGCTTTTATGTCATTGGCTACTACGGCCCATTTGATGGTTTAGTAATCACACCAGTCTTCAGCGTCCTACTCGCAAGCCTCCTAACCCCCGAAACCCCCAACCCCAGTATTACCTCAATTCAACAATGCCTCAATGAGCCTGAGGCAGTTTTGGAAGTACGCACGACACTCCTCGCAATCATCGGTCATGCCTGGTTTTAAACAGTCCCTGACGGCGAGTTCAAAGGCTTGTTTGAAATTATCCCCCACGACTGGGCTAATCACTTATTATTAATTAGGGAGGTCGAGGGCTGGTCATGGGTAACCCATATGATGTACTCAAGGCATTCAAGCCGGGGCAGGACTGGCTTGTTAAACTAAAGGCAATGCCCAGGGAGGAGAGGGGGAGGGTTATTTACGAGGCTTTATTGAGCGAGTTGCCCAGGATTGTTGATTGCCTCAGCAGTGCTGTTGATGATGCCGCGCCCCTGGTTAGTTCCATGGGTTGTCTTGATACTATCTGGCTGGTCGTTAGGGAGTACTTGGAAACACACCAGCTGGTGCAATCCTAATTAACCCCGTCCACGTGCCAGTGACCCGTGCGGAACCCAAAGGATGATGAGAATGCTCCAGTTGCCGTCAAACCGCTTGTGTCGCCTTTACCATACGAATTCCAATTTGCCCAATCAACCCAACCAACCCAGCCGGTTCAATACCCAATGCCCCAAACGCCACAACCACAACAATCGCGAACTCAGCCACAACAAGCGAAGAAAATTACCACAGGACAATTAATGCTTATAATAATTGGTACTCTTGTGTTTCTAGGAACACCACCACCAATTGACATAATCGGCCTTGGGCTGATTGTTTATTCGTTAAAGAAGTATTGGTCCGGGAAGTCGTGATTGCCCAATTCCCAACCCCCACCCCATGAGTCCCCACCCTAGAGGCAGGGTGGGGCGAGGGGGTATTTATTAATAATAGGATTATAATAACCTCGGCGTGGGTATTCTAAAAAACGCGTCCCTAATCAACTCCCTGTACCTACTCATGACAACCACACCAAAACACTCACCCACCGTCCTATACACATACTCCTCCCCCACACCCTCCACGCCCGCCTCCAGGCGAATCCTGACTGTACACCCCGTGTGGGTGATGGTCTGGAGCTGGTTCACAACGAACCTTGGCTTGGGCCACGGGTGCCCGAGGAATGAGTCCCTAATCGCTGGCGCCTCGTGGAGTATGAAGACCAGTTTACCACCCTCCTCCACGGCCCAAATGTCGATTAGGTAATCCACAGCGTCCCTGACGGTCATTATCGCCTCCCTAACATCGTAGAGCGTCACCTCACCCCTCTCCAACCACGCCTGGTATAACATACGCCTGTACACGGCACCCAGGGAGTCGATAACGAGCGTGGTGTTCTCAAGGCTCTTGACACTCCTAACAGCGTTCTCGAAGTCCTTGGCCGACAGCGCCAGTTTTGCGCCCGGCACCTTATCCACAATCGGCCTGAGGTTCGCCTCTGTTATGATGTAGATTACCTCCCTACCTCTTTTCGCGTCCTCCAGGGCGGTTGCCAATGCCAGGCTTGACTTGCCGGATACTGGTGGCCCGTAGATGCCGTACACGTCCGGCCTGTAGAACACGTCCCACCAATCAACCAACCAACTCATTGATTACTACCTATTCATTATTTAAATTAGCACGACCAACACCAACCCCCTCCCCTACCACTCCCTCTAGGGAGTTTCTGGCGGATGTGTATGGGGTTTATGGCCCACCTGCGAGTCTTCTACTCCCTCTAGGGAGTTTCTACCTCCCGCATAGGGAGTCCTTCGTGAAGGCCTACAACCTTCTACTCCCTCCTGGGGAGTTACTGGTTTTCCCAACCGTAGGCTTAAGACATCTTTTACTCCCTCATAGGGAGTTACATTCCGTTCAAGGCGTTCGAGGAGATGGTTAGCAGACTTCTACTCCCTCATAGGGAGTTACCGGGTTTTACCCCCACGATACTAAGTGGGTAAACCGAGGTAAAACCTTCTACTCCCTCTAGGGAGTTACACCAACGCCCCCTGGGGAATTGAGATAGGCAAATTCAGTGACCCTTCTACTCCCTCTAGGGAGTTACTAAACCATTGGTTTAACTACCCCTTAATAAGCCTTTCCCCAACCCGTACATGGGCTCCCGTCAGAGGGCTTACCCACTTGGTCGAAATACGATTCGTAAAGTCTCTGACGGTTTAATGATAACAATGCACGGGAAACTCTTGCGAACAATTCAATTTCCCAATGCCGTGGGGCCTCTTATGGTCTCGACCGCCGAGTCCTCGTTCCTAACAACACGGTGGGTGACCCTAACAAACCCAAGCCCGAGGGCCCTATTCTTACCAACACCGAAGAACTCGGCAACATTGAGCAAGGCATTGAACAGGCTGATGTTTTCTGTTACTGTCACGTACTCCGCGGTTCCATAGAACGCGGGCATAACCCTACCACCACCCAAACCAACCCTCAACCTCCTAACCCTAAAGCCGACAATCTCGGTGTTGAGCACGAGGTCCTTGACAAAGCCTCTGGTGTCAATATTATTAATAATGGCATTGTACAATTCACCACCCCCGTCCAGTGTCACCTCAGTGTTCCTGAGTAGCTGGGCTAGGGTCTTGGTGGCTGACGTGAGAAACCTGGCTGGGCTTGGGTGGGTTATATAGTGGCGTGCGAAGGGGAACACGGTGGGGTAGTACTCAACACCCCACTCTATAATACTCCTATTATTATTACTACTAGAACCACCATTAAGACTGGGCCTGAACTCGCGGGCCCTCACCCTGAGGACCCTAACCACCTCCCCACTACCGAGCCTGTAACTATCACGGACAAAGGCACCCACAACCCCGTCACAATCAATCATGTTGCACATGAATGAGGCCCTAAACCAATAGGTTGTACCGGGCACGAGCCTATTCACAATGCGACCGCCAGGGTCTAGGATGGGGCTTATTGTGTAGGGCTTAGCCCCATTGTGGGGGATTCTAACGCCAGCGTTTTCCAACACCTCACCAACGAGCCTGTTTAGGAACCTACCACCCCAAGTCCTCAGCCTAACCTCCCAATCCACTGTAAAGGTTATGGTCAAGCCAAGACCAAGCATGCCTCACCACTTCCTATTCCTATTCCTACCCGCCACTGTGCCATCGGCCTCGTTCAACAGTCCAGCAATGACCATGGTAACCAGCCTCCTCGGGTTGAACAAGTTACTCGTGAGGAGGTTCCCCACCCACCCAGGCATTGGCTGGGTCGTTAGGGCGTTATCACCCAAGTCCGAGAGTAAGGCATCCAGAATACCCCTGCCAATGGTGCTCCTTACCCTGGTTAGGCCATAACCAACCATGTTTTCCAAAGCCACAACACAATCATTATGCACCTGGACCCTACCCACGTTGGCACCCCAAACCCTGCTTAATAAGTCGGTTTGGGCGTAGTGGTGTAGTAGGATTGGTAGTACAAAAAGGCTCGCAAGCGTGATTGGCTCGTCCTCGCCCACATCAAACTTGGGGTTGGTGATGATGTTAAACACAACACTTGCAGAGAGGAGCCAATGCCCACTAAAGCCCCTCCAGGGCTTTTCCTGATAGCACGCGCATGCCTTACCCAGGTCGTGTAGTAAACCGGTCAGGAACACCGCATCACCAACCAAGTCCTCACTGACGCCCAGCATCCTCGACGCCTTCCTAATGACTGGAGTCGTGATGTGGCCCAAGTCATTAAACATGTACTCGACAACACCAATGGAGTGCCTGAGGAACTCCTCAGGCGCCCTACCCACCTCGTCGGGGCCTGGGTAGTAAGCCCAGCAGGTCATGGTTCACCACCAAGGCAATTGGGCTTGAGTATTACAAACGGGCCCACAGCGTGTTTCTCAGTATTATATTGTCTAGTATCATGTTTTTTAGCCTTAATAATATACTTCCTAACAAACCTCACGAAGACATCATAATCCCCCTCGGCAAACCCCCTCACTAACTCATTATCATTAATGACCACGCCCCCGTCCTCATTGAAAACCCCAAGGCCCTCGATACACCCGGCAAGCCTGGCCAGCCCGCTGTATTCAATACTGAATGAGTCGAGGATAACGTCCCCATACCCAGCACTCCTGAACTCCCCAGTACCCTTTGTATAGGCCTCCACGAGGGGCTCCCTAACCAGTGAGTACCTCATCATTCCAAGGATTGCACCAAGCATGTCCTGGGGAATGTACACGAGGTTGAACAGGTTCTCCAACTCCCCCTCATACCTCGCATCGGGCCTTGGCGGTTCGTCAAAAACCTCAAGGAGTTTTTTATAGCCCACGCAATCGTCACCATCAAACGGCAACCTCCAGCAGACCCGCTTTTTAACAACATAATCAACCAACCCCTCCCTATTCCCCCCATAATCACTAACCAATACTACATCCCCCACGCACGGTTTCTCAACATCCCTACAAACCCTACCCACGCGCTGGACCAGGCTTAACGCACTCGTGGGCGTCGTAACCAACACGTCGAAGGACACATCCACGCCAGCCTCTATGGCACTCGTGCCAACGAGGGCATCGTAATCCTTCAGTTTACTAATAACACCCAACCTCTCCCTCCTCGTGAGGAGGGAGTGGACCAGGCCCGCCCTGAACCCGCGGTTCCTGAGTTCATTATACACGCGAACCGCCTCCCCGCGGTTGTCTATTATGACCAACACACGACGCCCGCTCCCCAGGTACTCAACAGTCCTACCCACAACATCCCCCATCCTCACGGTACTCACATTGTACTTAATATTAACACTCGCACTACCCGTGAAGTCCTCGTCCCAAACCACGACCTCGTCCTTAGTGCTTTTCTCCTCACCCCTCGCGCCGAGCCTGAGTATGACGCCGTCACCCAACCTCCTCCTTAACTCCCCATTCATAGTACTAGTGAGGGTTGCGCTCATTATAATGAGTGGGTTGTTCATCCTGGCCAGTAGTTTGGCGCTGGTTAGGAATGCCGTGCCCATCTTCACATCCCCACCATTGAATGGGCGGGCTTTGCCAAAGCCATTAATGAATAGGTGGGCCTCATCAAAGACCACGCCTGATGTGAAGACCCTAGTGAGTGGTATGTAATAATGCCTCTCGACCGTGTAGAGCTCGGTCACTGGGTACTTAAACATGTTGTGTACAAAGGAGTCAAGCGTTGTGACTGTATAGTCAGCATCGAAGAGTGGCTCCTTATTAACGCCTTGTATTATGGTTCCCGCCTGGTAGGCAACCCTACCCGCGCCGAGTTTTTCGGCAAGCCTTTTCGCTGTGTCCTCAACAACCGCCCTGAGGGGTAGGACGTGGATGACCCTGTCCTCCGGGTACACTACACCCCTGCTTAATAGTCTATAAACCACAGCACCAGCTGTGGTTTTACCATAACCAGTAGGTAACTCGACAATGACCCTCCCACACCCATCCTCAAGAAGCCCCAGGAGCCTCTCAATCGCCTCCCTCATCCCCACCGCCAAACAACAACCCCCTTACTTCCACGTAGTCCTCGCTGGCGGTGACGGTCCTAACCATATTATAAATATAACCCAGGTCCCCAGTGATTGAGTACCTAAACACGGCATCGCCCACTGTATTCATTGAATCAATAACATCACCATCACCACGCCTGGGGCCTGCAAACCCCCTCGCCAAGCCGGCCAGCGCCCTAGACAGGCCAAGCCCGAACACCCACTCAAGCCTTAGAATGCGGTCCACAAGGCTTGTGAGGTTTAGTGGTGTAATACCATCCTTACCCACTAGGTACAGGACAAGCGAGTCGCCACTGTCCTCAATTATCCTCCTAATCCTGTGCGAGTCCACCCCATACCTGCGTAGTTTGTTTATGACCAAACCGGCGAGGGCTGTCATGAATGCTACCTCGTTAATGTTCCTCTCCTTATTGGCTCTCCTCCTCTCGTACTCCCTCACGAAGTCGCGAATGGTACTGTAGAACCCGCGGTACTCCGTGGGTGCTAGATACCTCAGGTACTCATGAGGCTCCATGAGGAGGTATTCCTTACCATAAACCTTTGTTACCTCCCTACCCAACATGGACAGGCCAATCACATACTTAATCGCGTAAAAACAGTCCTTAACAAGCCCGCCCCTACCACCAAAAACCCTCCTGTACTCCTTGGCCTCCCACCTCATGAAGTGCTCATTGGCACTGAGGTTATCGGGCTCGCTACTCCGTAGGTCCCCCAACAAGTCACCCCCAAGCCCCAGTGCCTCTGCCTCGTTAATCGCCTTGTTGAGCACTTCCTCAATGGGGTCAGTAAGCCTCTCGAACGGGTCCTGCCCCGCCACCCAGGCAACCGCCATACGGGCAAACCAGGCGAATGATAAGTGCCTGTACTTGACTAGGTTGTTGAGGTCAATAACCTCCACCGGGCCTGCACACTCACCCTTCCTCCTACTCCTACCCCTCTTACCCTTACCCTCACTACTCCCCCTCCTGGCACCCACTGCCAACCACCTCCCTCGGTATTGGCACGTACTCCTCTCCACCATCTATCACTAATTTAATGAGCACGGCCTCGCCGGGCCTGGGCTTGTGGATTATCGGTGTAGGACTTGGTATGCCCATTACTGGCACCTCAAAAACCTCCTCACGGATGTCGCCATTAACCACCTCACGCAAGACCCACCTCCGTGAGTTCGCCACGGTGGTAACCAACCTCGTTGGTATGTAGAACCGTGTCCTGTAATTAACACTGTCACTAATACTAACAATCAAACCACACAAGTTGTATGTACTAACGTTCCTGACGAAGGCGACGTCCTCCTTCCTGCCAACCCTGGTGATCAACCACGCCCACTTGGCTAAGTCCCTATTGGTTGTAATGAATAGGGCATGGGCTGTCGAGGCGTAGGTCACCAAGCCCCTGGGGGTTACGCTCCACATTTTCGAGATAACATAGTCATAGAGCTTCCCACACTCCTTACTAACGCCCTTCGTGGTTCCCGTGTCCTCGATTGTTAGTAAATCACCCAGGCACTTTATAACATACTCCTCAGTCAATAACTTAGCCCTGTCGGGCTTTTGGTAGGCCATTGTGAAGGCGCGTTCTAGAGTGAGTGTGGTGGCGTATGGGGGAACCCAGAACAATGCGTATAGGACCCCCTCCCCAAAAGCCTCCTTAACAACCTCCTCAATTGGGGCTGACTCGTCCAAAACCCCATCGCGGATCCTCCTCACTGCACCCATTAGCGCCCCAATGAGCGTTGCAGGACTTGGGGCTGGTTGGGACTGGGTGGATAGGACGTATGGGGGCAGGACACTGAGGGTTGGTAGGTCAATATCCACGAGTAGTGCATAATAATTTTTAAGGAACATGCCCAGGACCCCTGCCCGCCTACATCGCCTTCAGAGCCTCCTTAACACTGGTGATTAATGTGTTAATGTCCCCAACCCTCACGACCTTGATCGTGCCAGCACCCACAGGGCTCCAGTTGAACTCATCATCAAGGTAGTACATGACTAGTGAGGCGTCTGTGAACACGCTCTTGAATGTAACAGCCCTTTTCAAAGTGTCCTCTAGGTACCAGGGCTGGAGTGAACCATTGACGGCCCTGGCCTTGGGCGGCGAGACCACGAATGGGTATGGGCTGGAGACAACGGCAACAGCGCCCAAAACCTCCATTTGTGGGTAGTACCTACTCTTCCTGGCGCCAATGTAACCGCCATTGAGCATGAGCATTAGGGCGTCGAGGGACGCCCCAACCCTAGCCAACCTATCGCCTGTTGTGATTGACACGCCCCTCCCAATACCATCAACGTCAATATTCACAACAAGCGTGTAGATGGCGCTTGCGCTCTCTATAGTATAAATCATTTGCTCCTTCTCCTCTTCCCCATACCTCACGTGGAACTGGGGCACTGGTGGGACGTGGCTCGCACTATCCGCGTCGGGTATTAGGTGGCTGAATTGAATGCGTGACGTCCTCCTCAACGCACGCCCACTGTCCGTCTTCTCACCCGGGTCCTCGCTTGATTTCCCACCTGACTTCTTGCCTGACTTGTCGCTCGGTTGCGTCGCCATGAAGCCTGTCACGTCCTCCACAACACACTCCGCAACCCTCTTATCAACACTATCACCATCACCCTGCACGGTTGGTCGCTTCGGGAAACCGTTTGTTTCATTATGCCTCCTACATTCCCCACAGATTGGTAACCCCCTCCTCACGGCAATATCAAAAAGAGCCCTCGTGTAGGCGTTGGCGATTGACTGCCCACTAACGATTGGGAGGTACTGAACCTCGTATGTGACACCACCATCCTCAATTACCTGCCTGATGATTGGGGCTGTCCTGTGGCGTGTGTAATTGCCCATGCTCTCCACCATGTTCATTGCCTCCGCATTAACCCTGAACCTGAAGCCGAAGGACACAAAGACCATGCCCATCACCCCTGTCTAACCGCCTTGATTAACGCCTTTATCGCCACCTCCCTCATTATTGACGGGTCCCTCCTCGCCAACGCAATGAAGGTGTTCAACTCCTCCTCGCTTGGTACTGGGTATCCCTGTGTTATTGCGTACCTGACGGCATTGTAAATGGCTGGGAGTGCTGTTTGTATGCTTGATGCTGTCGCCAAGGCGTCAAGTGGCCCGTAGGACCTCTCGCCAGCCAGCCTCGCCAGCATGTTAATGAGGTTGGGGAGGAACTCCCTCCCCTGTTTCTCGTTTTTCTCCCCAGGCATACGGGGCGTGGTTTGGGGGTTTTTAAATTAGCCCCGTTAAAACCAACAACCCCACCTACCCCCTCCTAGGGAGGCGCCTTAATTAAGGACCTGTTGTTAGAGGCCTCACGGTATTGAGGAATTGAATTACCCGTAAGAGGCTCACGAGCATCGTATTCGTGAGATCGTTAGAGACATAACGAGTCGTGGGTATGAGGAGTAGATAAACCCTCTGACAGAGGCCCGTGAATGAGTTGGGAAAAGGCTTATTAAGGGGTAGTTAAACCAATGACCCAGAAACTCCCTAGAGGGAGTAGAAGGAGAGCAGAATTGCTGTGGTAAGAGGAGGATTGCCGTGCCCGCGAAACTCCCTAGAGGGAGTAGAAGGAAAGCTTGCGAATTTCTGGGCGGATTTGCCGAAGAAGGCTGTTGAGGGAAACTCCCTAGAGGGAGTAGAAGGTTACTATACGTTGTGACCACGGCCTGCGGTTGCAAACCACCGAAACTCCCTAGAGGGAGTAGAAGGCACTTGAACCTGCATTCTTTATCCCTGACCTTCACGAGGCGTATGAAACTCCCTAGGAGGGAGTAGAAGTGCGTTGATTATCTGCTTATTTTTACGAAGCAGTAGGTTCACAAGGTAACTCCCTATGAGGGAGTAGAAGGTCCTTCCTCATGACTTCCACGGCATCCTCATCATTAAGCAGGTTGCTACTCCCTACGAGGGAGTAGAAGGGAGTGTGAAATGTGTAGGAGGTATAATGAATTAAACGGTTTCACGAAACTCCCTATGAGGGAGTAAAAGGAGAACCCGCCTAACACCATCCGGGCCTAGTTTCTTGATTAAATGAAACTCCCTTTGAGAGAGTAGAAGGACATACCCAGTCGGCATCGTGTAACTCCCTAGAGGGAGTAGAAGTCGCATGCACAGGTTCACGCGCTTAAACCCACGCTCGAAACTCCCTAGAGGGAGTAGAAGGAGAGCCTCGTTCACGACCTGGTACCTCTTCAACCCACGGCTTGTCTCGAAGTAACTCCCTAAGAGGGAGTAGAAGGACATGTTCTATCCCTACTTGTATTTAAACCTGACCAGTGATGAGGTCAGGTAACTCCCTAAGAGGGAGTAGAAGAAACTCCTCCTGGGTGGCTACTGTGTCAATACCAGGCGCAGTAACTCCCTAGGAGGGAGTAAGAATAATTTGGGGTTGTCGTTACTGGGTTGGTGTATGAACCCGCGGGCCCTCACGAAGAGTGAGGTGGAGGCGCTCTTTAGGGGTTATCCATACAGGCCAAGCAGTCTTTACGTGATTGGGAACACCAGCTGGGGCGGGTCGGTGGCAGTCGTTGGTACTAGGAAGCCAAGCCCCGAGGCAGTGGGCCTCACTAGGCGTTTGGTTAGGGAGTTGGTTGGAAATGGCTTCAAGCCCATAATCACGGGAGGGGCTCCCGGCATTGACACTGTGGTTGCCAATGAGTTAATCAACCTACGCGAGAGGCCGGTCATTGTTAGGCCGTGTTTTGACAATAATGCTAGGCAGTGGGCCTCGCGTGGTGGCGTCATCATCATGGAGAGTGTTGAGTGCCCTGTTGATTACGCCAGGGCGCTTGTGTTTAGGGATAGGATTATTGCTGGGTTGGCTAGGGTTATTATTGTCCCAGAGGCTAGGGCTTGGCGCCTTGGTGGTGGTAGTGACAAGCCCTGTTGTGGGACGTGGTACACTGCCGTTAAATTCAGGGAGGGTAGGCGTGTTTTCATACTCAAACCGTTGGTGGGTGATGAGGAGGTTCACGAGGCGTTTAGGGTTTTTGTGGGGAGTGGTGCCGTGCCCGTTGGTTCTATTGATGAGTTGTTAGCTCGCCTCCGTGGTTTGTTCCCATGGGTCTAATTAACCAACCACCAGCTGGTGCTTATCGTATGATGCCCCAAAAGATAGTAGGACACCCCGTGATTTGTGAGGAGGATGAGGATGATATAAGGTGTTATGAAAATAGGAAGGTAGAAATAACTGGTGAGAGTATTAGTGAGGTAATTAGAAAGGTCCTTAAGGCATACGACGACGCAGACCTTATTATCATCAGGGTGGGTAGTGAGTGTGTTGGTTACTACATTCCATTGAAGAATACTCTCAATGTTAGGGTTGATTTCACCAACCACATTGGTGATTGGGAATTCGATGAGGTAAACTCTTGGTGGGAGCCGATGGATTGTTAAGCCCCAACCCCCAACCCACTTTCTAATTACCCCCAACCCTAGTTAGCCTATCGTATGCCCATGGGTTCTGTGGTTAGGGGGTATATGGTATCATGCCACGAGTGCAAGAGCGGTGAAGCATGCCCATGCATTATCGTTGGCGAGGTCGTGGGGAGCACGATTGATGAGGTGATTAGGGAGGTGTTGGGTAGTGGGGAGGTGATTGACCGTGTTGTCCTTGAGGTGGGTGGGGAGTTCATTGGTTACTACGACCCAGCCGCCAATGCTTTTCATTTGAGGGTTGATGTTGTTGCCAACACCTAGTGATAGTGTCCTTCAACCCCAACCCCACTTGTGCCGTTAGGTTCCTCACATTATTGGGGAATTGAATTGCCCGATAGAAAAAGCTTATTAATTATTAAACCAATGGTTTCACAACTCCCTAGAGGGAGTAGAAGGACAAGGCAAGTCGTGCTCGTTGTCTCCAATGCATCGTGTGGAGGTAACTCCCTATGAGGGAGTAGAAGACCCCCAGCTGGTGCTTCCGAAACTCCCTGTGAGGGAGTAGAAGGTGAATGTTAATACAACACTCTACAGTATCAAACCAACACCCAAGAAACTCCCTAGAGGGAGTGGAAGAATCCTAATTAACACGAGCCCCAACCCCCACTCGTATGCCCATAACGGGCCTCCTAGTATATTGTATAGGCAGTGACTGTTATACTATAGGGAGGACAAAGGGTAGGACTATTAATGAGGTCATAAGGTCATTCGGCATTGATAAGAACGCCACGGGTTATACTGTGGAATTTTTAGACGAGCATCACGACTACCTGGGCTACTACGACCCAGCCCAAAACTACCTCTACATACGAAGAGACGCCATTGAAAAAGGACTTGTCGAGGACCTGGAAGACTACAAGGTTGGGGTTTGGTCGTGACCTAATTAGGGGCAAAACCCCAACCCCACCCGTGAACCCCAAGCCCATTATCAACCCAAAGAGGGACTTAACACTCTTCGCCCTAGTCCTCGTTGTCATCCTCACAATCATGGGTTTGGGCGTCCTACTCAACGCACCCAGTTTGCTAATGCCCGCAAGCCACTGGTGGTTCGTGGGCGTCTGCCTACTCAACAAGACACCAACCAACACCACCTATATTATAACCGTGAACACGAACACGACACTCTACAACATCAAAACAACACCCAGTAATTGTACTATCACGCCGGTCCTCCCCGTGACGGGCCCGGCGGTTGCACAACTCACGTGTGGTGAACCACTAGAACGTGTTGTCTTTGTAACAAGCGGTGGTGTTGTTACATACAATGAGACAGTGATTGGTAACTGCCCCTCCTAATTAATACCCGTGGGCTTGTGGCTCGATGGATTCGGTCGTTGTCCTAGACCCAATGTTGAGGGCTAGGTTGGAGGCTTTGGCTAGGGAGTTGGGGCTTAACTCAACCTACGAGGTTATTAACTACCTTATTAATTATTATTATAATAATAGGACTAGTAGCATTTGTGGGAGGGTCAGCCCGTGGCTCGTTAGGTGGCTCAGGGAGGCTGGGGACAAGCCCTGGCTCGCCCACGCCCTGGGCCCGGGGTTGGTTAGGGACTTGGCGAGGCTTGGTAGGCTCATTGAGGGGGAGTGCCACAGAGGGAGAGCCCTTAAAAACCATTGAACACCCACCCGATGATAAACAACCAATTAACCAACCCAGATGCATTGCTCGACCCAGCCAACTCATCAACACCTGACTACCTAATAGACACGCGGGTAGTCGATGAGGAGGTAAACGGCGTTAGGGTTAGGGTGTTCGAGGTGCCTAGGGCGAGGTTCTTCTCAAGGCACGAAATCATCTACCTAGCCGCTGCCTTGGGGACGGAGTTGGGCGTAATCAGGAGGAGGATTGAGGAGTTGAAGCTCGGTAGGAGGGTCATACGGAAGCTCTACGCGGTGAGGCTCGACACAGAGCCCTGGGGCGGCAAACCACTCACGCTACCAATACTGTGCGATAAGGACCAGGACAGGGACTGCACCAATGAGGTGGAGGCCGAACCAAGCGAGTTGAGGGGGTACATGGTTTACTCGGCCTACGTGTCAATAAACGGGGGTGTGGAGGTTCCTAAAGATAACCACGCTAAGGTACCCAAGCCACTACGAGGTTGATATCATGAGGCTGGCTGGGTATAGGGGCTTGGTTAGGTACGTAATCAACGCGGGACTAACCCCTTAAAAACCAAGCCCTAGTGAACCGATGACTACAGGAACAAGGGGGACTAGGGGACAGTCCTCGGTGTTCACGGCGGTCATAATTGCCCTTGCGATAGCGGCCATAATTACTGCGGTGGCGATTTCATGGCCAATGATTAAGACCAACCTCGATAAAAACTCTTGGGTGGGTTCAATGAGCACGTACAACCTCAACTTCGGCGCCAAGGGCGGTGAGATATACGCATACGCCCAGAACGGCGTTAGCGCCGAGGTAAACAGCACACCGGGGACCGTCGGCTACTGCCTCACTTACAACGGTGGTAATTACATCTACTACTCATGCCCATCAAACACGCCGAGCTACCAGGGGTAATCAGCGGTTGAGCCTTTAAAAAGCCCATTAGTTAATTACTGATGTCCTCAGTATTCGAGGAAATACTGACATCAACAATGGGATTCATAATAGCAGTGGTTATACTAAGTGCAGTAATAGGCGGTGGCCTTTATGGTTATTGGCTCTACGTGAACCACGTCACGCTAGAGAACGAGTTGATGCCGATAGCCGAGGTGGTGCCGTACAACGGCAGCTACTACCTAGGTATCGTCAACACGGGCTACGAGCCAATAATCATCAAGGACGTGTACCTAAACAACAGCGGGGTACTGAGCATAAACTCGAACCCACTCACCCACAACCAGTGGTTCTTCGAACAAACAAGCCAGCTACCCACCGCCGTCATGGTGTGCTCGGCAATGGACCCGAGCGTCTGCGAGGTAGTGCCAGTCCACGGCTGGACCGCGGTCGACCCCTCCTCAATACTCGGCAATAACAGCGGTAATAGCAGTCAAGCCAGTGGGTCAAACCTATGGGATAATTACCTCTGGCACTGGGTGACGGCTGTGGTAACAACGAGCCAGGGCCAAAACACCTACTCAGGCCTTGTGGAGCCCTACGGCAGTGCCTGCTACCTAGTGCACATAAACTCCAACTACCTAGTCGGGCAGTTAACAAGCACCAATGCATACGTGACGAAGGATTATGGAGTCGGGGTTTACGGATGCGACGCTGTGGGTGGCTGCCCACCAACACCACCAGGAGGGCCAGTATCAACGAGCAACTATGCCGGCTACTGGCCAGTGGTGAGTGTGGCGAGTATCAACAGTACAACTGTTGGTTTAACAATAACTCTCCTACAAGGGACGAGCTTCATAAGGACGCCGGAGTACTTCGTGCTGTATGTACTGAGCGAGGTTAATCCTGAGTGGCCGAACGTGATGTGCCAGGGACAGCATTGGGAGTCCACGATACCGAACCCAAACCCACCCTACACACCACTACCGGCACCAAACAATTGCACCTTCGACATGACGTGGATACACTACCCATACCAACAGGGGACAGCCTGCTACAACGGTGGCTACATTTGGTGCACACTACCAAACAATGTAACCTACAACATAACAATGAACATGAACACGCAAGTACCAAGCAAGTACTACCTAATAATGATAATCTATTACCCACCAGGCTACGGCACCGTGGACTTCGTCTGGAACATAACGGGCACAAACATAAACTACCCAATGTGGCTATACCCACCTCAGCCACCAGCCAACGTAACAACACCTAGTTAAGGCATCAAGAACAACCACCAACCCCTTAAAAACCACTGTGGTTTTTCTCTCATGGGTGGGTGAATCAAGTATTACTAATTTTAACCGCACAGTCCCAACCGCACTTGTAGGGTAAATGAGGAGTAGAACCGTGCAGTGGCTTGGGGAGGCCTGCCCACACTGTGGGGCTAGGGCTGTTTTCTACGAGGACGGGCACTGGGTATGCCGGGCGTGTGGGACGGTCATAGAGGACCACCCACTAACCCACGCGGGCGTGGGCGATGGCGAGGAAGAACCACTGAGGGCCACCCACGGGCTGGCACACCTAAGGAGGCGCTTCCAGGAAACCCACAGGGAGGCGCTTGAGTGGTTGGGCAAGCAGGAGGAGGTTCGCCTCCCCAAAGGGAGTGGAGGCACCCCAGTCGGGCCTGGTTACGTGAGGGCGCTGGCCAGGGCGCTCATAAGCAACGGCATAATCCAGGACGCGGGTAGGGCCGAACTGTTCGCAGAGAAGTTGGCAAGCCAGTTCGAGTACAAGTATAGGACCCAGGGCGTCGAGGTGCCGAGCATTGAGAGGGTCATCAAGACAATAAGGTGCATGCTCTATGGCGTACCAAACACGAGGGATTGCGAGCAACCCTCGCCAATCGTTGATGCTGTCAGGAGGGTGATTAACGCTACTCATTATTATGGAGACTTTATTAGGTACATAGCGAGGGAGAAGTTCGGGAGGGGGCCGAGCGATGGGCTCGTGCAAAAAGCAGAGTACTACCTACGCAGGCTCGATGAGTGGGTCAGGAGCCAGGGGATTAGTAAGGGCGGTATTACTGACTACCCGGCAATGTCCATGGTGGCGGCAACAGCACTGGCGATAGCGGATGTTGAGGTGGGCGACCCGAGGAGTGCCATAAAGGCGCTGGGTGAGGGGGACACGAGGGCGATAATCACGAGACTAAGGCTTAACGAATTCATTAATCAATTAACCAACCGTGAAACAAAATCATAAGGAAAAAGATTGAACAATGTTCGCATGGTGTTCGTATGCATGAACGTGAATTGTTGAGCGCACGTTCGTGCTCGACAATTTAAAATAACTGGTTCACGGGGATCGTAGGCACTGTTACCAGCTAATTTTAAACGCGATGGGGCATTGATGGGTATGGAGACAGAGGAGGTAGTAAAGAGTAGGTTCTTCAAATTGCCGGTGATGGCGGTTACGGAAATCGCCGCGCGAATGGTTGATTTGGGGGACGTAGCGTGTAAGTGCGACAATCCAGAGCTTAAGAAGAGTATTATTGACTTCCTGAACGAGGTGGCTGTGGCGGCGAGGGAGGTGGGTGGGGTTGGTGATTACACGTACCCTGTGGTGCTGGCGGAGGTGAGGGTTAGGGATGGCGTCGGGGTTAGGGATGGTGTTGTTTGTGTAGCACCGGCGTGCCTGTGCGAGGCGATTAGGCAGTTGGGTGATGAGGACCCGAGGTTTATGAGTTATGTGAGGGTGCCCGTGGCCCTCCTGGAGGGGGTTTACGACCTAGCGAGGCCAGGTGATGGGCTCAGGCTGAGGGCGATAGTCACCGGCGTGTGTAGGGGTGGGGGTGATAGGGAAGTCATTGGGGCGTTTGTGAGGTACTATATTATAAAGAGGGCGAGTGAGGACCCGAGGTTTAGGGAGGGCATTATTAATTGGTTGAGCGGGCCGGAGGAGAGGTTGCCCTACGGCTTGGTGAAGGAGCTCCTGAACTACCTGCGCGGTCTCGGGATAGGCGTTAGTGAGTGGTCTATTAAGAATGTATTATACGGCATACGCCTGCACCAAAGCAACGCCCTATTGAGCGACCTCGGTGTTGAGGTCAAGGCCGGCCCCACGCCCGCAACCACGACCTGTGTTAGGTTTGATTATGCCCAGTCACTAATCAGGAAGCTGGGCGTCACGGGCATGGACACTGCCCAGAGGTACGCCGAGGTACTGTGCATGCTGACTGAGGGGGAGCTCAGGGAGTTGCTCAAACTCGCCGAGGGCGAGTGCGGGGGTAGGTTGAGGTTCATGCTGGAGAGGGGCGCCAGCGCCGAGGACCTCAGGAGCCTAATCACCGAGTGCACGGAGCCAGGGGCCAGGGAGGGCGAGCCCGTGGGGGTCGAGGACAAGCCTGTGGTTAGGCCCGAGGCTAAGACCAAGCCGGAGGCCGGGGAGGTGGGGTTCGAGCTTAGGCCCAGGACACTCATTGATATTAAGGTTAATTGTGTCGGGCCGAACGCTGATGAGACTGATGAGTGCAGGGCGACGAAGGCGTTTGTGGACTTCGCACTGGGCAGGAGCCCGCCCAACAGGTTCCTACAGCTCTTCAACGCCATAGCGCCTGCGAGGTTTCCCGAGCCGGTTGGTGAGGACTTCGTGGCCGTCAAGGACACCATAAGCAAGCTCCTGAGGGCCTACGGGGTTAAGAACGCGGAGGGGGTTGCCGAGTTGTACACGCTGAAGGGTGTGGCCGGCCTCCTCGACAAGGCCCTAGGCGGTGATTTCCAAAGCCTCATTGAGTACTTCAGGGTGGTTGTTGAGAGGGCCGTGGGCAACGCTGACGGCGAGGCCAAGGAGGCGCTCAAGCACCTACACGCGTTCCTAACCAACATTGCCAAGCACGGCCCGGGCGTGTTGGTGCAATGCGTAGCAACCCCTTAAAAACCACATGCTCTACTTATCGTATGACTGCAAAACCTATGGTAAAAACAAGCAGGGTAATGCCTAAGGCGACTAGGAAACTAGCGAGGAGGGGCGAGTTCAACATACTGTGGGTCATAGTGGCTGTCGTGGCCATAGTCCTAGCGCTGTTCATAATCTTCTTCGTCTTCCACGGTGCAGTGCCATCACTGAGGGCTAGCAACACGCTGACGGTGACTGCGGAGGAGATGGGTGGTACATTGGTCATAAACATAAAGGCCACGGGCACCAGTGGAGTACCAATAACCGGTATATACCTACTGCCCAGTGGGGCGAGTGCGTCCAGCTGTACTGCCTATTACAATGGTAACACGTACAGCGGGATAACCTCACTGCCGGTCAGTGGTTCGGCATCATCGCCGGTGATAACGCTCTACCCAGGCGATACATTATCACTGGTCTGCTCTGGCTTGAGTGGTTCGCCGACTGAGGTCGAGGTAACCACGACAGGCAGTACATATATTGCACCAATAGCGTGAGGTAGCATGATTGGTTAAAACCCAAAAATCAAAATTCTCCCTCTTTTTCCCCACCCTTTCCCCCACCCTTTCCCCATTTAAAAGCCACTCACTATTAATCGATGACCTCGATTAGGGAGTACATTGCGGACCTGGTCTTCGTGGTGAAGGCCCCTGACGAGGGCATAGACCTCGCGGTGGGCGAGGCATCGAGGCTCTCCAGGGACTGGTTCAAACTATCCATGATACTGAACGTGGTCACCACACCCTGGCTGTTGAGGAGGGGTGGTTACAGGCGTGAGTTGCTTGCCTACGCGCATAGTTTTGTTGCGTCGGGTACCGACCCCGACGTGGCCTTCATGGCCATTTTGAACAAGCTAAACAATGTGTTGAGCAGTAGGCTCCAGTGGGTTAATGCATCGCTGACCGCCGTGATAACCATCTCGATAATGGCTGGCGTTTTGGCTTTCCTAACCATCCTAGGCGCACCGCCGATTGCTGGTTTAATCAACCTAGCCCTCATACCACTAATCCACTACTACCAAATAGAACTCACCAGGTATGATTATGCCAAACCGACCATAGGGGGCATTGCTGGGTTGGGCATTGGCTTGGTGGTTTCCTCGCTACTGCTCAGGCTGTCTGGCTTGGTGGTTGCCGCGGTCTCGATAATGGCGTTTGGCATGGGCTTCGCGGTTTTTTACATGCCCCAGTTCATTAGGTTCGCTAGGGACTACCTGGGGATGCCGAATAGGGTGAACAAGGCATTCGGCGAGTTGTTGCTCGTTAGTGACCCCAAGCCACCAACGCCTAGGACCCTCGTCGAGAGGGAGCTGGCCCAGCTATGGGACTACGCCTACAGTAGGGGCTCTAGGGACGTTGTTGAGAGGGTGAACATGGTTGTTGACTCATTCACGAACTTCATTAGGCAGGTTGTCAGGAGTGGTTTCCTCTATGGCCCATTCATCGCGGTGAGTTATGCAGTGATGTTGGTATTGGCGGTAATGCTCCTGGCACTCCACGCGCCGGCAATCGCATCGAGTGTGGTGTCGAGTGCCTCGGGCATAACGAGTGCGGTATTAATACTCAGTGGTTTGGCGAATACGTATGCCTTATTTATAATGCTCATTATACTGGGTGCGTCAACATCGATTGTTGTTGGTAAGGCAATGCACAGCATTGGCCTGGGCGTGAGCATGATACCGCTCTTCCTAGCCCCAATCATTGCGTTGATGTGGTGGGCGTAACCGATGACGGCTTGCATTAAACCTCAGCGGGTGCTCGGGCACTCTGGCGGTGCCCAGCCCCAGTGCTCCCTCAATTTATTGACCAGCCTGTTATACTGCCACTTGCCCAGTGGTATTGTGTAATCAATTGAGCCGTGGGTTACACGTAGCTTCAAGACCCAACGCGTCCTCGTAATGCAGACCACGTTATTATTAACGACCACATCCCTCGGTAAGGAAAAACCACCCCTCCTACCACTAACGAGCAACTCATCCACTGTGAATGTGGCAACAACCGTGCGTGGCAGTACTATGATAATTGTTGCGGCAATCGCGATTGAGGCAAGGACCGCTGTAATCGCAATGAGGATGCTTGCCTCCTGAATCGTGAAGATCGCGATTGTGAAGATTCCCATGAGGATTGCGGAGATAACGTGAGCGAGCCAAGTACCTGAGGCCACCCTAGCGATTACCCTACCCATGGGCACACACCCCAATCACTGGCCTGTGCCTTTTTAAAATTGGCTAGTGCATAATCGATGCATGTTTCCAGGCCGAGAGTCGTCAGCCAGGGACTAGTCAAGTTCTACACGGTTGGGGGTAGGGAGAACTTCGGGTTGAAGACGAGTATCGAGGTTCACCAGGTCGTTGACCCAACCTACCAAACGCCCGAGTACACGGCATACGTCATCGATGACGTTCCTGACTGGTTAATAGCACTGCCCCTGGACTACATAGCCGATAGGATAGGCTCTGGGGCTAAGCCCGAGGTAGCCATCAAGAGGGCGTTGAAATTAATCAATGTTAAGGCGAATAGTGAGAACATTGACTTGGCCAGGAGGGTCTTTGAGAGGTGGTTGAACGCTTACGGGGCCTTCACACCGCTCTTCCTAATGCCGGATATCACGGACATATACATTAGGAGGCTTGATGATGGTTTGTCCGTCCACGTGGACCACGAGGAGCTCGGCCTAATGCGTGTGGTCATTGGTTGGGAGCCCTACGAGTTAATCGTTAGGAGGGGCCTCAGGAGGGTGGTTAGGAAGGTGACGCCCAGCGACTTCGATGCCGTGGGCTACCTCTTTAGGAGGTTCTCGATTAGGATGAGGACGCCGATAACCACCCACAGTCCAATGCCTGACCTTGTTGACCCGGAGTTTAGGGTTAGGATTGCGGTCACGGCGGACCCCGTTGGGCGTCCATCGCCCTGGGCCTCGATTAGGGTCCTGCCCAGGAGGCCTAGGTTGATTACCGAGTTGGTCAGGGGCAACATGATTAGTGTGGACCAGGCTGCAATGCTTTGGTTGTTGGCTGGCTACAAGGTGCCCATCCTATTCATTGGGCCAATAGGCGCGGGGAAGACAACGCTTCAGAACGCGATTGCGTTCTTGCTCGTTGATAAGGTGATTGCCCTGGTCATGGACGTTGTCGAGCTTTACCTACCCTACCACAGGGTTGTCCTACCAATGCTTGAGAGGAGGGCTTTCGCGAGGGGCATCGAGAGTATCGACAAGGTCAAGTTGATTACCCACGCGTTGAGGTCTGGCGCGGATATAATCCTGGTTAATGAGGCCAGGAGTGATGAGGAGTTCAGGGCATTGCTTGAGGCAATGACCCTCGGCCACGGCACAGCCACCACATTCCACGCGAATGACTACGACGACGCGGTGACAAGGCTCAAGGTCAAGGGGTTCACAGAAGCCGAGAGGTTCCTAAGCGAGGCTGTTATTGTTGAGGTTGGTTTGGTTAAGGAGAGTGTTAGGGATGAGAGGGGTGTTGTTAGGGTTGTTCATAGGAGGTTCGTTAGGAACATTAGGAATGCGGATAGGCACATGGAGGCGTTGGCTAGGGACTATGGGAAGGACGTTATTGATAGGCAGTTGCGCTACCGAGTGGGCTTCCTAACCAAGGCGTTGGAGCTAAACCCAACGCCTGAGCAGTTGGCCAGTCTACTATACGCATTCTACAAGGACCCGGAGGGCGTCTTGGCCGCGAAACCAAGCCTAGGGGCTATTGAGTCCCTAGACCTGTCGAGGGTTAAACTACCAAGCGAGGTTTTGGTTCTCGAAAGCGGGGTGTGGGGGCTTTTTAAACAAAAACAGTGATTAGCGATGCTGGTCCCCAGGGTTGTCGCGATTTCCTACTTCAGCGGTAGGAGGGGTGGGACTGGGAAGTCAACGCTGGCGGCTAACCAGGCAATTGCCCTGTCAATGGCGTTGAGGACAAACGTAGTCCTCATGGACTTCGGCATGGACTCAACACAAACATCAAGCCGACTACTCGGTATCAACCCGGACAGGCCTGGCGTCCTTGACTACGTGTTTGGTTTGGTCAAGGACGTGGGCCAGGTGGTTGTTAGGAGTAATGTGGCGCCTAGCGTGTTCGTGATACCGCCGGGCACGCTGAGGTCCTGGGAACTGTGGGACAGGCCGATCAACGCGAGGCAGGTCTATGACGCGTTGAGGAACCTATTAATCACGGTCTCTAGGTTGGTTAATGCCCAGGTCGTGCTTATTGACCTGCCCGCGTCGATAGAGGTCACACCCGTGCTCGCCCTGCTTAACTCGAACATTATAAACCTGGTCATGGACTACGTGAGTTATGTGGATGTGGTGCTAACCGAGATTGATAACCTAATCAGGTCGTTAATCCAGTCCAGGCAGTACCCGATAGTTAATGTTGTCCTAAACAAGTGGTTGCCGGGGCTTGATGTTGTTGAGCCCAAGGCCAGGGCGTTCGCCCACAACGGCGAGGTTTTCGTACTACCGACAAGCCAGGTTGTCCAGTACCTAACAGCCTCGCAAAAGCCCTTTGTATTGTATAAGCCAAGGGGCTCGCTGGAGGGGTTCGTTAGGGAGTTCAACAAGTTGAACGATGAATTGGCAAGGCAGGTCAAGGCACTGCTCGGTTTGTGATGACCACTGCCTCGCCAGTCAGCCCCCTTAAAAACACATTAGTGCCTAAATCGATGCTCGATAGGCTGGATAAAATCGACAAGGACCTACCCAAGACCATTGCAAAACTCAGGCAGCGAAGGCTTGATTTCAAGACCGCGCCCCTAGTCGATCAAGAACTAGTCAGGCAGTGGGGTAAAGAGTGTATTAAACCGCTTAGGCAGTTCTGTGAGAAGGTTTTGGTCGAGCTTTACACCCACTACACGCCCTTCTCAGTGAACAACCTACTGGGCGAGGTTACCAAGAGGGGCCTTAGGCTCGAAATCGCCCTGGCCCTGGCTAGTCAATACGACCCCATACTCAATAATGATGCACTGCTTAGGAGGTACATCAATGAGGGCTTTGTTGATTGGGACTACCTAGCCTCGGTAATGAACGGTTTTGGTTATAGGTTTGGTGTGGATGAATTGAAGAGCCTACTAACCCAACCAACGGGGGTTAGAAGGAGGTTTAGGCTTGGTTTCGGGGGGTTTAAAAAGTGATTAGTGCTTGTTCGCGGGGTCTTGGTGTTAAAATCAGGTGGTTCCTCCTAATCGAGGCACCACGAGCACGCCCTTGACTAGAATTCCTTGAACCACCAGCTGGTGGGTGCCTAACGCCTTACGTAATTCACCACGCCCAAGTCCTCAATGTACTCAACAAGCCCAGCCAGCCTGAGGTACTTGATAATCACGAGCAAAACCCGCCTAAGCAGTGCAAACCCCTCATCAGTCACCTTCGAAGCCCCACCCTCAAAACCCAAGACAAAGAGGCTGAACCTAACCTCCTCACCCCTGACCTTTGACAAGTCCATGACGAGCCTGTCCAAACCAACAGACCAACAACACGGCCTGTTCAGGTAGTTAATGACCCAATCAACGAGTGGTTTCACAATGGTTGTGGCGGTCCCCAACTCCCTCGCCACGCCCTCAATAATGACCCCAGGAACCTCAATAGAACCCGCCTCCCCAGGCTTTTCCGCCCTCGCCTCCGCCTTCACTTCAGCCTTTGCCTCCGCCTCCGTTACTGGTTTTGCCCCGGTCTTTTCTGCCCTCGCCTGCCCACTCGTGAATGCCGTGATACTAGTGACCCTGGCCTGTTTGGTGCTGGTTTTCTTCTTTTCCCTAGTGGGCATTGGGCTTGGGTTGGTGTGGTTGTTAATAAGAACGAGCCGTTGTACTAATTATACTGGGTTCTTGTCCCTTTTCCTGGTGATGAGAACCCCAATTGGATTGGGTGACATAAGTGGGGTTGGCCTGACCTCCTTCCTATTGGGTAAGTCTTACTGCCCAGTACATGAATTTATAATTACCACATGGGTATTGTGAATGGGGGTTGGGTTGTTTATGAAGCCCTTCTAAACGCCTCACGGCACTCCTCAACGCATGCGTCAAGGCCCAGGCAAGCCTCCTCGCACTCCCTAACACTCCTGTACCTAAGGACGTATTTACAACCCAACCTAACACTCCCGTAAATGAGTAGTAGGGGCATTATGACGAGGAAGAACCACAGGCTTGCTACACCAACCCCAATCCCTATTGGGCTTGTTCCGTAGTCGGCAATGAGGAATGAGAAGAGTGTGGCTATGATGTAGTTAATGCCAATCGCCAGTGCCCTCTTATCATTCAACTCCTCAATGAGCCCATTCACAATGCACTTCTTGAACAGGTACTTCCTACTGACCCTCCCGAGGGGCACGTGTGGCTTGTGCGGGGTACTCCTAATTAGACTGGCACCAGCTGGTACAATGCCATGACCCAGGAGGTTCTTGATAAGACCGAAGATGAGTTACACAGTGAGTTTGTTGGCTTGTTCTATGAAAACCTTGGGGGCGCTCTAGAGGAGGCGTTTGATGGTGAGTGGGTTGTGAGTAAGTACCCTGGCTCAATCACAATAACAGGCACGCTGAAGACTGTTTACGTCTCCGCCTCGTGGAATTACGAGAAGGGTGAGGTGGTCATAGCCACGAGGCGTTCGTTCAAGTCCTTGGTCGTTACAACGACCCACAGGGCAGTGGCGAAGTCCCTGGGTGATGCGGTGCTGGCGATTATTAAGTCCCTCGTTTTCCCCGATGAGAATGTTGTTTACACAAGTATTGAGGCGTTTGTGGAGTAGTACTGTATTGGGGGCGAAAGCCCCAACCCCCGCTAGGCCCAACCCCCATTCTTATATTATAATATGGGTACTAATTAATAGCCTTTGGTTCCCCAACCCCAATGGCGCTCAGTGACCCAGTGACGCTGATGACACTGGTCATAATACTCACGGCATTCTTCCTACTCGCATTCCTACTCATAACAGGGATGGTTTATATTAGATGGGCCACGTCAATAGGCTCGTGGCACCCGCCCATGGCGAATAATACTATTTACTGCCCAAACCACACGATAATAACGCCCATTAACCAATCGGGCCTGTACCAGTGCGGGCCGTGCCTGGTTTACGTGTACAGGGGCGGGAGCATTGGCATGTCCTGCCCAACATGACTTTTCCCAACTCCCTCGTAGGGAGTATTTACATCTCTTCTACTCCCTCATAGGGAGTTTCAGTACTAACTCGGCGATGGAAAACCCAACATCCATGAGTGTTGTACTTCTACTCCCTCTAGGGAGTTTCTAACCCGTTGGTTTGACAACTCCTTTATAAGTTTTCCCACCCAGTTCCATGACATGCCACAACCCACAGCTGGTGGTTATGCTTATAAAGAGACCCGTGGTAGTACTAATGGTTGATGGCTCACCCAATGGCGACAGGTAATCGCGTGGTGTTAAGACAACGCATTGGCGAACATTAGGCGCGTGGTCCTTATTAATAGGGGAAACCCCACCACGCATTGGTTTGGGACTCACGCATTGGCGGAAAGTAATCGCGGGGTTGTGGGTGAACCCAATGGCGGTGGTAGCGCCTCGCGACACGCGTTGGTGTATGCCTTACGCATTGGCGAAACTAATTCGCGTTCCTAATTAAACACTGGCGTGGGCAAGCCACCCGTGCCCCGGGAATCACCCAGGAGGCTGTCCAGGGACGAGGCGAGAAGCCTTGTCAGGCTAGTCATCGCAAGGTACATCATGAGGTATGGCAAGCCCATCAACAGCACAATCCTCTCCCAACTATTGTTCCTGGCACTATACACAACCAGGAGGAACAATACGCTAGTACTACTCAGGAGGCCGAGGGCGAGGCTACCAATACCCTTCATACTACTTGGGGCGCCCTACCTGCCGTTGGACAGGCTTGTTGGGAACGCCAGTGGCGTGGCGAGAACTGGCGGTGGTTACTCAATACAAGACCCAGGCAATGCCTTCAAGGGCGCCTACAGTGAATTGGCGGGGGGCGGTCTTAAGGACTTAGCAGATTACACTGTTAGGGTTGTTGATGAGTTCGGTGGGTACGGCGAGGATTCCCTAGTTGAACTGAGTACGGGGGTTCTTGGGTTGAGTCCATTGATTAGGGCGATGGCGTTCAACATGAGCCTTGACGCGTTCTTGAGGGCCAGGGCTGGGCTCAGGAGGGTTTTGGTGAGTGGTGGGTATGTGGATGAGGAGGAATTATACCCAGAATTGTTCAGGGGTAGTGGTTCGTGAAACCCCAACCCCTGGTTCTCCCCTCCCTTTCCTGATTGCCTTATGGCATTCCACACCCACCAGCTGGTGGGTGTGACATGTCATGCCATGGGCAGTGCGGTTAATACACGCGTGGTCTTCGCCCCCAACACAATGGCGGGGCCAACACGCTCTTCTAATTAACCCCAGCCCAAAAACCACGATCGTATGAAGAACAAACTCGGGATAGGGCTCGCGGTACTAGGGCTAGTAATACTAGCACTGGCGGTACTGGCGGTAATACCAGCACTGGCACAGTCAATAATACCAATACTACCACCGCCTGGGCATTGCTGGGCACCAACACCACCACCCTGGTGGCACCCAGGAATGCCACCAATATGGTTACCACAAATAATCATCTGCAACTACCCAATACACGGGCAACCAATAATACTACCACCCCCACCACACCCAATACCACTCAAGTCAATAGGACTAATAGTAACAGCACCACCACAACCACCAGGCGGTTGCAACTCACTCTACTGCTGGACAAACCAATAAACCATATTCAAAACCCACTCCCCGTTCAAAACAACCCTTTTCCCTTCCTTTCCTATTTTCCCTTCCTTTTCCCATCCCACCCCCACTCCCCCACCCTATAATCTAATTAAGAGTGCCACAGCTGGTGTAATCGACCAATATGAAAAATAGAACACTAAGGATAACAATGGGAATAGCACTAGCCGTGGTAATGGCCCTAGCCGTGGTAATGACACCAATAGCCCACGCCATCATGTGGATAGGCCCGGGCGGTCACGTTGGCGAGCCAACACCACCACCGAGGCACGGTGGACCGCCAATCAACACACCAACAATGATCTACATACCCAGTGGTGGAGGAGGCGGTAGTGGTGGTAGTGGCACAACGAGCACGTTCTCAACACCGAGCACCAGCAATACCAATGGACAACCGCAGGCCGTGGTCACGGAGTACTCCAACGGTGTTGTTTACCAATCAACACCCTACGGCACAGTCGGTCACGGTGGAGTCCACGTGCCCGTCACCTCAACAACAAGCCAATCAACAACATCAACAAGCACGCCGACGGTCATCACGAAGACGATAACAATAACCAAGACCTATACACAATACATATACGACACATACGAGGTAAACCACTACATATATGAATATATGTACCCAATCATCAAGTGGGTATTCACATTGGTGAATATCGGCTACGAGCAAGCCCCAGGCTACCACATGGTGGGCAATGAGAAACTATTCACACCAGGCTTTGGTGGGGGTGGCATCTTCGTACCCGTTTACGCCCAGGAGGCAATATACACCCTCAACATTGCACCATCGACAAAGCCCGTGATAACGGGCTGGTACACTGGCAAAACGAGCCAATCAACCAGTGGCCCATTCCTAATCAGCCAGTCATCAACACCGCCACAACTAACGGGCGTCCAGCAAGCCGTGGACAATGCTGGGCAGGCGGTGAGTAATATCCAGCAATTGGTAACATCTTCAGGGAATGGGCTGTCGAGCAAGACCTACGTGTACTACGGTAATAATGGTAACTCGACAACACACCATCACCACCACCGCAAACCAGGCCCAAGCCCAACACCAAGCCCAAGCCCATCACAGTCAAATACGTGGACGTGCCCGTGGGCTATTATCGACAAGGTTGGGCCGTACGGGTGCTATGCAGACAGCATCCTCGGCGAGGCGGATAATATCTCGACAATCGCGATCGTGACTTGGAACCAGACGAGTTACCAATGGACTGAGAATATGGTCGATAAAGCCTTCCAGAACCTCATTAAAAACCTACCGCCAGGACTGCTACCGCCAGGCGTGGTCTCACCACCGGGCTTCCACAACAAGTTCATCCACAGTGGCGTGCCAATAATCGGCGGGCCAGTCACATTACCAATCAGCGGGCTTGGTGACGTGCTCGGTAGTGTTGGTGGTACAATACTCAATGGCATAGAGAATGGGTTGGGGAGTATTTTTGGGATGATCCCCTTCTAATGCCGTAATAAGCACTCAACCCCCAAAATTTAAAATCAATTCCTTTCTTTTCCTTTTGAATCCTCACGGTTTGAAGCCCGGCACTGGGCACATTGTATTATTCACGGGGCTTGGCCACGAGACAACACCACCACAAGAGCCACTCGTGAACACGTAGGCGTTGTTCACGGTCTCGGCGGTGAAGGTGTACCGCCCCGTGTATGAGTATATTGAGAAGACGCCCACAGGGGCAGGCTTCCAACCAGTCCCGTTCCAATAATATAACGCTAGGTACACGAGCGTGGTCCCATTGCCCAGCACTGCCTGTGCGCCATGGCCGTAGCCGGCGAGGACTAGTTCCGTGCTGGGGCCGGGTTTGATTACAGCATTACCCACTGGGTACTCGTTATACCAAACAATATTCCTGCCATCGAGGCTGTACCCGAAGTAGGCGTAGCCGTCATTAATGGTCATGACTAGCCATGCACAGGTGGCGTTGATGAAGCCCGTGCCAGGCGGTGCGTATAGGAATGACTTGTTCCCTATTACAGCTGGTGCGTAGTAGGGCTCGCTGTAGCCTGGCGGTAGTACGTACACGTCCTGTATCCACAACCCATTGCTCAAGAGGGCGTTTAGTTGTATTGAATAACCATTGCTGGAATCAATGCCCTCGATACAGTAGTAGCCAGCTAGGGCTGTTGTCTCGGGCCCCTTGTAGTACAACCCGGCTGGTTGGTTCGTGACCAATTGTGGCTGTGGTGGTGGGGGTGGTGTCGTGAAGTTCTCGTAGATTGCGATGGCTAGGGCTAGGATGAGTATGATGTAGAAGGCGATTTTTAGGGCTTCAGTAGTGTCTGCCACGGCTCACCACCCCTGGGTGGTTGCCCTGGGCCATGCTTGTAACCATTCCCACGCGGTTTTTAGGGCGTTTATTGTGCAGGTCGTGTAGGTCTTGAGATTGCCCGTGTAGAATGCCTCCTTTGAGCATGTGATGTACTTGTAGTACTGGGTGGTGTAGTGTATTGTGGTGGGTGTGGTCTTGATTGTTAGTACTAGTAGGACTAGTCCTATTATTATTAATAGTAGGGTTCCTCTCATACAATATATTCTAGGCCACTGCTGGTTTATAAGCACATCATCGTGTGGCATTCCACAAACCCCAGCTGGTGCTAGTGAAGGGCTTATTAAGAGTGCGTTCAAGCCATTGTTTGGGAACTCCCTGGGAGGGAGTAGAAGAGCTGTTTATAAAACAAACCACCGTGTGGCGTGTGAGTCTCCCTAGAGGGAGTAGAAGTAGGAGGGAGTAGAGGAACGAGGTAGTGATGATAGGTTGGCGCGGGGGTTGGAATTTAGGCTAGGTCGAGTGGTGTTAGTTTCTTGTTGTGCTTCCCGTAGGTTTCCCCACGCTTTGCTGCGGCGTAGAGGAGTAGGTACCAAGCCTCCCTCTTGTCCATGTGCTCCTCCCAAAACCTCCAGGCGAGCCTCTCGAACTCATCAGCCTCCTCCGGGGTCAAGTCATCCTTATTAATCAACTCAAGGAGCCTCTTCTTCTCCTCGCCCGTGAGTGGGTTGCCTATGATCGAGACTATGCCGTTGAACACCGCCTTCCACGCGTCCACGTCCTCGATGACGCCCTTCTTTTTAAGGTGCTCGATGAGGCGTGTCATAGCCTCACCCTGCCACTTGAAGGCCTTGATGAGGAGACCCAACCTATCCTCAATCCTGGTTAGCCTAGCCCCGAGCCAGTAGGTTGCGGTTCCCACGGCCACTGCCACGGTGGCTATTGTACTGAGTATGGTTACAATATCCATATGGGGCTCCCCCGGTCTCTAGGCTGGTTGGGTGTTTAAAAGACTGTTGTTTCCTAATTAAGACTTGGTTTGTTTCCCAACCACACCCCACGCGTGGTCATATACCACCGCCCTGGCTTTACAAGAACGCGTGGTGGGTGGTGAACGCACTGGTGGGTCGTCATCGCGTTCCCTCAATACAAACACATGCCAAGCCCACCAGCTGGTGGGCGTGGAAAGCCACAGGACTACCTCCTAATTAAACCATGCGGTAATCCCCACCCCAACCCCCACGCGGTGGCGTTAAGGCTTCGCGTGGTGTTTCTAAATCCCAAGGGCTAGAGAAAAACGCGTGGTTGAAATCACTCGCTTTGGCAATCGCTTAACGCGTGGTTCTTATTAACCCCCAGTCCTAATGAACAAGCGGTGTGTCTTATACGCTTTGGTGGCAATATTTCGCGTGGTGTTAAATCAACGCGTTGGTGGGTAGCTATCGCGAGGTGGCCTTGGCTCGCTTCGGCGGAGATGTTACGCGTGGTTTGAAGAATACGCACTGGCGCCAACTCCCCGCGTTGGGCTTATAAAACCCCCTGTATTATAATGAATGGTGACAAAACAACGCCTTGGTGTTAAATCCACGCGTGGTGAGGTACGCACGCCCTGGCGAGGTAAACACGCGTGGCATGCTTATTAACCCGGGCGGGGGCCCAATCAAGGCGTAAATAATCCGCACTGGGTGATTGAGGCACGCGTGGTGAGATATACTCGCCTCGGTGGCTTGGATACGCGTTCTTTCAATTTCCCAAGCCACATGCCAATCCTAATAAGCAAAAACCCCTAATTAAGAACCAACAACCAACACACACGGTGCCTTGCCCATGCACTGGCGAAAAGAGTACGCGTGGTATGAGTAATGCGCACTGGCGGGACGAAAACGCGCCTCCGCCCTAATTAAAAACCCCCAACCCAAAACAACCCGTATGCCAGACCTATATGGGAAGAAGGCATGGCTCGTGATAGGGCTGGCAGTGGCGGGCTGGGCCTTGGCAGTAATCTTCATGCTTGCCTACATTGGAATGTACTATACAGCATACCACTACTACTTAGCCACCTACGAACTCGCGAGCCTATACGCAAGCCTTTATAGGAACTACACGGCCCTAGCCACCAACGCCCTCAGGCTCACTAACTACACGATAGCTGTCCTCAATTATACAACCAGCGTCCTCAATTATACTGACTACGTCCTAACCATAAACACGGGCGAGCTGGCCGGCTATAACGCCACAGTGAGCCAGTACGCAGTGCTCCTGAACGAGACAATAATCACCCTCAGGGAGACTGACCAGCTTTTAAACGCTACCGTGAGTGCCCTCAACACGTATGACCAAGTAATGGGTAGGCTCGTGAATGCAACCACGGGTGGTTAGGGCATGGAGCTTGCGGACGTGCTCATTGGCGTGATACTCGCCGTCTTGGTGATAATCCTAATGATGGTGGGCGCGGACATGCTCAATGGTTACTACGTGGGTACCTCGAACACTATTACGAAGGTGACGACCCTCACCGCCGTGGTGAGGGGTGAGAACCACTGGTACATGGAGGTGGTGTGGGCTGGGCCGGTCTTCCAGGTGAGGTATATTATACTCGCTGGCGGGGTTAGGTACCCAGCGAGCCAGGCTGTTATTGTAAAGTGTGGAATGGGGTTTGTACCGGCTCCCTACCACTATTGTATTTACCAACTACCGGGCAACCTACCAATGCCGATTGGGGTCCTTGGTCGTTAGTTTTCTAATTAAAATAATAGGATAAACCCAAAAACGTATGAGCCTTGGGGAACTCACCAGGATCGACAGGAGCCAGGGCTTGCTAACCCAGCCACAACAGCCAATGCCCCAGCAGTACCAAGGGCAATCCCAGCAGTGTGATTTGCTCAGGGCTTTGTACACCTTACTAAACACTAACTACCCGGACCTGAGGCAGGCTGTTATAGCCTTCCTGAACAGTGACGAGGGGTTGATGCTCATTGCCCAGGCCCTTGGTGTTGAGAGGAACTTAATAGAGGTGCTTGGGGACAGGGACGTGCCTCCCGATGTTAGGAGGCTCATTCTTAAGAAGTACATCCAAAGGGCTGGGCAGAGGCAGGACTGGCTTGGCGAGCTTGTTAGGAAGGGTGTCCAGTGATGGTTTTCAAGACCAGGTTTGCACTGCCGGACTTATACATTGGCTCGTGGGTTGATTATATAATATTCACAATAAAGGCACCAATGATTGGCTGGAGGGAGGCCGCGAGGGGTATTAAACGCTTTAGGCGTTTTGTGAATATTGTCGAGACGGCCCCATCGGCTAGGGAGTACGGACGCGCCCTGAGGAATGCATGGCTCCTGGTAATGGCGAGTAGGGTTGAGGGCGGGGCGAGCATTGAGGCATACTTCCAGCAGTTATACACGGAGGTGAGGCGTATGATGCAGAGGGGTGGGGACATTCTCGCGCAGGTCTTCATGCTCGTGGTCCTCGTTGGTGTTGTCCTGGGCATATTCAGTGCCGTGCTCCCCTCGATGGCTGGTTTAAACCTACTCATGCTCTGCATGATGGGCTTCCTCGTAATGCTCATGGCCCCGAAGGCCCACTATATTACAATAACAATACTAGACATTATTGGTGTAATCCTCGCGGTAGCCTCCTACGCCCTCGTTTGGCTTGTCCTGGGGCACCCGAACCTCGCTGTCTCGGTGGCATTCCTGGCCTATGGTTTGATGGTTCTCCCAAACAGTATTAGTGATTATAAACTACGCCTCTCGCTGAGGCAGAGGGTTATGAATAGTTTCAACGAGATAACCACGAGGCCGGTCCCAACGCCTCTCATGGACCTGAGCCCTATCGAGAGGGCCCTAAGGCCGTTGTGGGAGGAGGCTAGGGGGAGTGGGGCGCCGCACCTAATCGCCTGGAGTAATGCCCTCGTTCTGGACTTCCTCGGGGTGGTTAATAATGTACTCGTGAATGGGCTCATTTACGGCTTGGTTGTTGTTGGGATGGGTGCTGGGATTAGTATTGGATTGTTCGCCTGGGTCCTGGGCATTATTTGGAAGTCCGCGGCCTACGCCACGCAGGTTGGTATTTCAATACCCTTTATCATGGGTTTGGGGATTAATAATTATTATAATGCGATTGGGACTGGCTTCCTTGGTGGGGCTATGGTGTTTGACTACAGGCTTGGCGCCCTCGTTGGTGGGTTGCTTGGTGTGGTTGGTTGGTTCCTCCTGAGCCCGTACTTCGTCCTGCCTTGATTTCTAATTAAATTGAATGTGCCACATGCACTGTGGTTTACTCGGCGTGGGATTTCAAGGTGAATGTTTACCACGCCACGGCTGGGAGTAATGTGGAGACTGTGGAGGCCTTTGGAATAACAACACTAGTTTATGCTATCCAGCACGCGTGGGGTTGGCGTTTTATAATGAATGATGTCCTCCAGTACCCAGACGTCATAGCCTGCGTGCCCTTTAGGATGCTAGAGCAAGCCCTAGCGAGTGGGTTAAGCCTGAGGAGCCTCCTTGAGCCGAACCGTGTCCTGAAGTTCGTGCCGAAGAACCTACTGAGGAGTGTTGAGTCCCAGAAGGCCCTCGCCGAGGAGATTGGTAAGGTGTTCCAGAGGTGGTACCTCGGCATGGGCGTCCTGGAGCCACTCCTCAGGAGCGAGATGGTTAATGACGTTGCAGTGGACCCAATGGGTCCTGACGGTTTGCCGAACGTGCACATCAGGGCAAAGGGCTTCGGGGACGCCTACCACCAGGTAGTCATAGAGCCAAACCAATGCATGGCGCCTAGTGGTGGGGGTGGGGGCGGTTTCCTGGCGAGGTTGTCCAGGCTCTTTGGTGGTGGGGTGGGGGAGGAGCCCCCGTTCCCATTCAACCAGTACGTCCTCAATAAGTACAGTGAGCTCACGAGGAGCCCCGTTACAATGTACCAACCCTATGCAATGAGTACCTACACCAAACTGAGGGTCAGGGGCCTCATTGTCAGCGAGCCAGTGAGCACTTGGGTTGGGGCTTATAGGAAGCACCCACTGGGGGCTTGGACAATACCAGCCCTGATCAACAGTGGCTCCCTAACACCAGCCCTGGGCGCCAAGCTCCTAGTGGCAACAGCTGGTGTTCACCCGTTTGTTAATAGGAAAATCCCAATCCTCGCGATTGGGGAGATGGGGAGTGGCAAGACAACGCTCACTGCCGCGACCGCCAACACACTACCACCGTGGGAGCGTGTTGCCTTCGTCCAGGACGTTGATGAGTACCAACCACTGCCGGGTAGGACCTTCATACTACTCAACACCCGCGAGTCCAGCGGGCTCGGGGTCAGGGCAATCACGAAGAGCGAGTTGATTGCACTAAGCATGAGGAGTGGCGCCCAGTACGTCACAGTGAATGAGGTATTGACGGCTGAGGACGTGAGTGCCTGGTTGCTCGCCGTGTTCAGTGGGCACGGTGGCTTCACCACAATACACTCCAGCGATTGGGTTGATTTGGCGAATAGGCTCGCGGCGTTCGGTGTCTCAAACCCAGTTGATGTGTTGAGGCGTATTATTGTAGTACTCATGAGGGATAAGAGGGCTGTTCGTGTTTGGTGGCCCCTTGATACCAAGTGGTGCTTGGATGCTAGGGAGGGTAGGGCGGGCGGTGTTATCAGGTTTGATGAGGGGCTTGGGGTTTGTGTTGAGGACCCGCCCTTCGATGGTGGTGACTACCCGAGGGACTTCGCGGAGGCGCTTAGGTCCCTCCCGCCCATGGCCAGTAATGATGAGATTGCCAAGGCGTGGCTCGACTTCCTCGCCACACTTCCTGGTTATAACTACGCGAAGATCCTTGGGTACGGGGCTTCTAATTATACAATAGTGCCTGGTGGTGGTAATGCCGTGGTTGTTGAGGAAAAAGTGGGTGGTGAGGAGGGCGGGCCCGAACGAGTCCCTACTGGCTCCTAGGGATTCTATTATTATTATTAATACAATGAGTAATAATGTGAGTATAGTGTACCAAGCACCAGCTGGTGGTGGCACCAAGGAGGGAGGGGTTGAGGTCGTTGATGAACCACCAACCGTTGATGGGGAGCCCGAGCCCGGCATGTGCGTCCTGGGCCACTACATACCCTGTGGGGAACCTGGTATTAAACAACTCCAGGACTGGTTCTCCAGGTTCCCAATCATTATTATCCACAACATTGGCTTCCCAATCTACGACCCAGGCAGTGATGGGTTACCGCCCGAGTACTACTGCCACCATGGTTATACCGCCTTGGTGATACCAATCAAGCGTGGTGGGGATAAGAAGACCCGCGTGGACAGGCTCCCGTGGAAGAAGGCCTGTCAAGTGAGTGTCCTAACACTCCACGAGGTCCTTAACAACAGTGGCTTCGGCGTGAGGCTTGAGTGAGTTTTCAACCCCCTAATTAAGGGTTTGGTCATTAAAAAACGTGTCCACAATAACCCAACCCCTACCTCTGATTACGAGGAACTACATGTACGTGGCACTTGTGACTGATACGGAGGAGAATATTGACTGGGTAAGGAAGATGACGAGCGCAAGGGTCCTCCTCAGGACCGGGGTGAGTTACTCAACCACGACGAGGAGGGGCTTTGTAACGCACACCGCCTGGTTCTACATAGAATCCCCCATACCGCACGAGGTCCTCATTAACCAATTCAAGAACTTCCACAATACGGGGGCTGGGTTCAAGGTTAAGATCCTAAAGCCCGTCATATTGAGGAGCCCCGTTAGGGAGTGGGGCGAGGCACTACAACTGGCCTACGAGGCCCTTGTAAAGTACAAACCACCCGTGAAACGCATTCAAGTGAGGACTAGGGGGCACGGGTGCGGTTGCTCCAGGGAATTGTACAAAAACCTCAGGAGGCTCGTGAACAGCCTGGGTTACAAGACCACGGGCCACAGTGGTAGGAGGTACATCCTAGAGGTCATGGCGTGGCCCAGGTGGAGGGTTAGTGGCGCCCCAGTAGTCACCGTGGGCCTCTACCCACACGACCTCGTTGTGAACCTATTCTAGTGGTAATAAACCACTACTAATCTAATTAAAAAACCCACCTACTAACCCCGACCAATATGGGCCTACCACTACTACCTAAAAAGCGTGCCAGTAGGAGGGTGAAAAAGGAAGGGGAGAGGGAAGAGGCGAAGAGGGAGAAAAAGCCTAGCCTAGCTAGGAGGGGTGATGTCGGCCCGTTAATATACGTGTTGATAGCAGTGGTAGTGCTCGTGCTCGCTGTTGTGATAGCAGTGTACGTCTTCCACGTCTCCTTCGGCGCCCTTGGTGGTATGGGTACGCTATCGCCAGCCGGTGCTACAATAAACCCTGACGGTTCAATAACGGCTACGGTGACGGCCGTTGGTGGTGATGTGGACCTACAGGGTCTTGCTGTGTACTCGTCAAGCGGTGTTATTGCAGAATTTGGGTCTGCACCAGTAACGGCTTCTGTGCAGGACTGTAGTCTAGAGGCGATATACATTAATGGGCAGACCACGAAGAGCCTGCCTGTCGTGATACCTAATGGACAGTCAGCCACTATAATACTGGGCACTGGTTGCCAGGGTGGGCAGTCGATCACGTATTGGTATAATAATGGTAAGGAGGTTAGCACGCCGATAAGCTAGGGTGCTTGTTGGGGTTAAGAACCAATCTTAAAAACCACATTCTTCCCCCATTCTTTTATTATGACCCCTCCCCGCCCTTAAGGGCGGGGGTTTGTTGTTTATTATCAACTCCTAATTAAGGGTTTTGCCCCCATTATAATTGCCCGCCAGCGGTTTGGGGGTTTCCCGTTGGCGGGCTGGGCAGGGGTGGGGGCTGAGTAGTGAGGCCCCCACCGTTTCCTCCCCTTCATTTCCTAATTAATAATACACCAATGCCCTTGTTTAATGCCTAGGAATGGGCCGGCGGTAATACTAGTCCTGGGTAGTGGGAAGGGTGGTGCTGGGGCTAGTACTATCACAGCGAACCTAGCTGTCCTGCTTATGACGAGGACTAACCAACCCATTGCCGTCATTGACGCTGGGATTGGCCCCAACGCCACGTTGAGCAAGCTCCTTGGTGCTGGGTACGCCACTGCTAGGCAGTGCGAGGCTGGTGGGTTGTACGAGTACCTGCTCGACCAGTCTGGACTGCCCCAGGTGAAGGTGTTAATGTTGAATAAATTATACCTAGTACCGCCAGGTTGCCTGGGCACCTTCGCCCTCCACTGGCACCTCCCACAACTTGTTGGTAGGTTCGCGAGCGACCCCGACGCGTTTGGGCGGTACGTCCTGGACAAGCTGGCTAAATTATACGCGAGCCTTGGGGCCAGGATTATCCTGGTGGACCTACCGAGCGCCACGATAAGGCCTTTTGTCTGGGCTTTTGTGGTGAGTGCTGATGTTATTAATGTCGTCACACTCTTTGGGGACACCCACATTGCGGAGGCCCAGGAGACCCTCGACATTGTTAGTCAAATACTGCGTGCCAACAACCCACGTGCTAGGGTGAACCTTGTCATAAACAGGGTGTTGAATGTCAAGGGCGGTGGCTCGCTTGTCCACTTCCCCACGGCTGGTCTTAGCGTGTTCAAGCTCACTGATTCAGTGGAGGTTAGGGCTTGGACTGACATTTGTGGCAAGCCCGCGGCGCTTTATGCGAGGTATGCGAAGGGTCAGGACTTTAGGCTGTGGTGGAGTGAGGTGGAGCGTTTGGCGGAGACCAATTGGAACCAGGTTGGTGAGGTGTTGAAGTCCTGAGGTGGTTGGTGTGGTCTTCCTCTTTGACTTGGCGGTGGGTAACCAGGGGCACGTTGTGATTCTCGGTGCCCCTGGCACGGGTAAGACAACGGCCATTAAGCAGGAGTTGCAGAGTAATAGTAAGGCGTTGGGTAGTATTAGGAGGCGCGTCCTAATTATTGACAGGATTGGGAATTACAAGGGCTTCACGGAGTACCACGGCCCATTCCCCCTCAACCCGCTTGAGTTCATTAGGCCCGAGGACTTCATTGATGTTGTCAGCCAAGCAGTTATTTCGACCTACGGTAATATCCAAACACCGTGGTCGCCTGCCCAGGAGAAGATTGTTGAGGACTGCCTAGAGGGCACGGCCCCCAGGGGTAGGGGGAGGAAAAAGGGTGGTGGGGAGGGCGAGGAGGGGGAGGAGGAGGGTAGTGGCGAGCCCGCTCGCTCGATCCCGGAGATCATTCAATGCGTCCGCACGAGCCACTATAGTGATAGGGATGATGAGTTGGCTAGGAAGGCTGTGGAGAGGAGGATTAAACTGTTTAACAACCTAATGTGGGCTAGGAGGACTCATGGCCTCTTGAAAGCCTGGCTTGAGGGGAGGCTTGATGGGTCCCTGGCGATTGACGTGTCCCGCGTCCCACTCTCAGAGGCGAATGCCTATGTTTACGCGCTCCTCGCAATACTCGCGAGGAGCCATGCCGTCAAGGGCCCAATGATTGTTGTGATTGATGAGGCTCAGTACTACACGAAGGCTAGCCTCTATGGTGGGCTTAGCCTGTTTGAGGAGGCCATTAGGGTCTCCAGGAACTTTGACATCTACTTCATCGCAATGACCCAAAGCCCCGAGGGCATCCCGAGGAGTTTGTTTAATATTTTCAAGATTTATGTAGTATTCAACATAATGAATAGAAAGAGCGTTAGTGACATATTGGGTTTCCAAATACCTGACTCAACATTCAAAACACCATTCACAGCGTACCTGAAGGTGCTACTCACGAGTGAGGATGCCTATAGTGAGTTTGGTGGTAAGCAGTTGGTTGAGTCCGGTCTTTTTAGTGGTAATATTAGTGTGAACCCGAGGGCGTTGGAGAAACTGCCCAATGCCAAAATAATCTGCCCGGACTTAAACCCAGGCCTCCCCGTTGTGGAGGGGAGGCAGGTTAGGGACTACATCGCGAGGAATATCAAGTGCCTCCTGGACGCCGAGGCTGGGCTTGAGGCGTGAACCACAACCGTGGTTGCCATGACCACCAGCCTATTAAACCTCGTGATAAACGCCATAGAGGGGGGTCTAGCCGGCGTCCTAATCGCCCGGGCCTTCTATCTTTATTATATTAGGAAGAACATGAAACGCGTTTACGAGACCGTCGGCGTCCTGGTCTTCTACATTATAGTCATTGTGATTGTTAATACAATCGCGGTGAAACTACCAACCCCGCCGAACCCACCGATTAGGGAGTACGAGGGCCTACAGTACACGTTGAGTATTTACTACTGGGTCATTGGTGGTATTGACATTCTCATTCACGATATAATCCCACTCCTCCCAAACGAGATAGACCCCCTCCAGGCGATTGATAGGAGCCTCTTGGGCATTATAGCCCTGAGCGCCCGCCTGACGGCTGTTTACACTGTTGTTTACCTGCTCTACCAAACCGCCCCCCTCTTCATACTCGCTGGGCTTTACGGTGCTGTCGTGAGGCCCAGGTCCTCAACAAACGGGCTCATGATCGGCATCGGCCTGAGCCTAATACTCTCCACACCCGTCCTGGGCTACTTCGTGGTTGGCGTTGTCACCGCCCTCCACGCCGTGCTCGCCTACCCACCACCACCCTGCCACACTACAAGATTGGTCCTAGTCTTCACCACGGGGCCTGAGCCGTTGATCCTCAACTCGACACAGGGTTGGTCAATGACGAACAAGACCGAAGTCCTCATTTGGAGTGGCTGGGTCGCGCCATTCATTACCTGGGGGTGCGAGCCGTTTAGGATTACTAACGCCATATGGGACTGGCTGGGCCTTAACTACACCACAACCAGCCCCCTCTACATACCACTCCTGAACATTGGCACCATGTCCCTCACGGCGCAATCCCCAGGGCGTGAGATAGCATGTGGCAATGCTTCCTGCGGTGCCTATAGGATTCTAAGCCAGCACCAGCTGGGGCTTAACGCAAGCCTAACCACCCTACCAAATGACACGTTCATTATTAGGAATGAGAGTGTCACATTATGGGCTTGGGTTGGTGGTTACAAGTCGAATTGTACAATAAGCGTAGAGCCAAGCCACATGTACCCAGTGGAGAATCTGACGCAATTGTACGAGTACCTCTCGGTCATCCCCTGGCCCCTTAGTACTTACGAGGAACCACCAGCTGTGGCTCCCACGAATTATACACAAGTCATCATAAACGCCACAGCGTTTAATAAAACCTGCGTCCTAGCCCTGAAACCAGGCTCGCCACCGTGGAGCGGGCGCTTGGGGGTGCCCATCACTGGCCCGATAATGTGGGCCCTGGGCTGGGTTGGTGAGTTACAACAAGCAGTTAATGACCTATACACAGCGTTTGAGAGTGGTGTCACAGCCTTCGCCGTGAGTATTGTTGTTGGTGTTTTACTGGGCATTGGGTTGGGTGGTGAGGTGTCCGCGGCGGTTGGGCTCACGGGCTTCACGATAGTCAGGATTGCCGAGTCAATATGGGACATTATCAGAACCGTCATCCTAGCTGGTTGATCCACCCCTTAAGAACTGATTAAAAACCCACCAAACAAGACAAGGGTGGTATGTTCCTGAGCGATGAACAGTACGCCGTGCAGGGCCTGGTGGATAGGAAGGCAACCTCCTCCTACTACACTAATAAGGATGGTATAGCCGTAATTAGGGAATTCGTGAAAAGCATAGAGCATAAGGATGGTGTAGTCCTAATGGACCCATTCATGGGTTCCGGGGTCACGTTGTCCTCGGTCAATGACTTGGTGAGGTCTAGTAAGGTCATTGGTATTGAGTTGAATAGGGAACCATGTGAGCTTGGACGGAGAATACTTTCGAGACTATATGGTAATGTTGAGGTCGTCTGCGGGGATGCGTTTAAAGTGGCTTGGGGATATAGAG
>Ga0326758_100022_pt1 | contig 133756 bp, 151 predicted proteins | sample GCRJH_S_FD_207221 | JGI IMG/M metagenome (GOLD analysis project Ga0326758, IMG submission 207221) | Hot spring sediment microbial communities from Geyser Creek Basin, Yellowstone National Park, WY, United States - GCR.JH_S | ecosystem: Environmental > Aquatic > Thermal springs > Near-boiling... | reverse complement strand
GCGCCGACTATCGACTACGTCAGGCTCGTCTTCCTTCCATTGCTAGAGAGGTTAGGCCTGAAGGCCAAGGTAGAATTGATAAGGAGAGGTCATTATCCGGAAGGGGGCGGCGAGATCAGGATCTCCGACGTGAGAGGGGAGCTAAGTAGGTTCGAGTTGATAAACCGAGGAAAAGTCCTGAGGATCGAGGGGATCTCGCACGTCAGCTCGCTTCCTGATCACATCGCGACGAGACAGAAGACTTCGGCCGAGAGCCTTCTGAAGGAGCTGGGCGTTCTCATTAACATATCCATAGACGTCAGGAGCGGCGAAAGGAGCAAGGGTTCCGGGATAGCCCTGGCCGCCATCACGGAGAACAGCGTCCTGGGGGCGGATTCGTTAGGGGAAAGGGGAGTGAGGGCGGAGACTGTGGGCGAGAGCGCGGCTAGGGCACTTCTCGAGGACTTGAAGAGCGGAGCCGCCGTTGATAGGCACATGAGTGACATGCTGATGCTCTACGCTGCCTTAGCTAGAGGGAGTTTCACGGGAGCGGAGCTCACCAGCCACGCGAAGACTAACGCTGAAGTGATAAGGAAGTTCCTAAACATCGATTACGAGATAAGCGGATCGAAGCCTTTCACGTTTAAGGTGAGATGAGAGGGGTTGAAGGCAGCCGTATTCAGGGAGGTAGGCCACCCGCTTTCCATTGAGGAAGTACCTTTCCCCAGGCGGGAGAGCGAGAGGGAGGCCATTCTTAAGGTACTCGCGACGGGCTTATGCCACGGCGACGTTCACTTAGTGACTGGAGAATGGGAGGGCGACATAATCGTTGAAACACCCAGAATACTGGGCCACGAAATCGTTGGAGAACTGACCCACGACGTGGGGGGACTGAGGAAAGGGCAGAAGGTCCTAGTCTACTCTTCCATAGGCTGCGGCCGGTGCAAGTACTGTAAAGCTGGGAAGTACCAGTTCTGCGAGAGGGTCAGGGTGATAGGTTACCATTACGATGGGGGGTTCGCGGAGTACGTGAAGGTACCCGACTTCAGGTATCTCCTTCCCGTCGAGGGTAACCCGATCGAGCTAGCCCCGTTAGCCGACGCGGGAGTCACCGCCTATAACGCTACCGAAGGAATAGGACCTAGCGATGAGGTTTTAATCATAGGCACAGGAACCGTCGCGCTTTACGCTTTACAGATACTGAAGAGGAGAGGGGCTTTCGTCAGCGTGGTGGGGTCCAGTATACCCAAGCTCGAAGTAGCGTCGAAGCTCGGGAGCGATGAGGTGATACAGGCCAAGAGGAGGAACTACGTGGAGAAAGCGTCGGAGAAGTCGTCGAGGAGGAGGTTCGATTACGTGCTAGACTTCGTGGGAGCTGATTACAGCCTAAAGGACGCTTTATGGTTGTTACGGAACGAGGGAGAGCTAAGGGTGGTCGGGGAGTTCGGCGGCTACGTCCATTACCCCGAGCAGCTCCTCGTCCTGCGCGGGCTCAAAATAAGGGGGGTACTCTACGGTAGCTTCCAGGACCTCGCGGAGGTCTACAGAATTTACAGAGAGGGCTGGCTCAAGACCCTGCCGGTGCCCTTCAAGCTGGAGGAGATCAACGACGCAATCAACGAATCCCACGAGGGAAGGATAATTGGGAGACCAATCATCGTCCCGTAAGGTCAGGGTTAAGGCCAAGCTCAGGTACTTCATGCAGGCCGAGGAGGCCGTTTTCGGCGTAGCTACTTTAGAAGACGGATACTTCAAGCTCATGATAACGTTCTACGAGGAGATACCGGGAGGTCGGACTCTGAGACCCGTTATCGTAGTCGACAGGTTTGACGACGTGAAGATGGGCGAGGAAATGGGGGTTAAGGGTAAGAAAGCCTACGTCGAGGTCCTGGAGGGCATGGACGTCTTTAAGGCTCTAGCGAGAAGGCTTAGGACGCCCTTAATCCCGCAGAGCGTTCTGCCCCTACTCTTCGATATCAAAGTCGTAAGTCCTGCGGAAATAGCCGAAAACAACAGGTCCTTTAGGGGCTTCGCCAACGCTAAGGCCTTCTGGCTTAACCTAATTCAGATCATTGAGGAGGAGTTAAGGGACGTTCAATTGGAAGTAAACGTGGTGTGACGTGTAACTGATGTGTTCTGCTATCACTCGCAGCTCAATTCGACGTTTTGTGCCTTCATTACGCTCAAGGTTTCCTCTAGGGTCGGCGAGCTTATTCCGCCGAGTCTTGTGACCTTAAGCCCTGACGCCACTACCGCGAAGGCTAGAGCGTCCTTCAGATCCCAACCCTCCATTATAGCTACATTGAATGCGGCGTCGAAGACGTCGCCCGCCCCTGTAGTGTCGACGGCTTTCACCTTGAGGGCTTTGGCCGTGCACCTCTCGTTTTCCCCAATAACCATGGCTCCTTTAGACCCCATCTTAACCGCAACGTACTTGGCCTTCAAGTCGCTTACGTTGAGCCTAGAGAATTCGGCCTCGTTGAGGAAAATCACGTCGAGCTGTGGGAGTTCCTTAAGCTCTCCAGCGAAGGGTCCAGGGTCATAGGAGACCCACCTCGCGTTAGGATCCCTAACGACTACGTTTGGACTAACTGAGGCGAAATGTATCACGTCGAAAAGCCCGAAGAGCTGCTTAACGTCTTCAGCCGTTATAGTCATCGAAACCCCCTGCTTCCTTATCATGGAGACCTTACCGTCGTCCCTGATGAATATCAGAGTGGAGTTAGTCGGTCCTTCCATTTCGTGTACGTACTCTAGACCGACTCCGCCGTCTGCTAGTAAGCTCATTATCGTCTTGACTATGGGGTTCCTGGAGACCCTCGCCAGGATCTTGGACGAGTGGCCCAGTCTACTCGCCGCCATCGCGTAGTTCGTAGCCGCCCCTCCTGGCAGTATTTCGAGGATATCGGTATACGTCGGGTGATCTGGGTCAGGAATCCTGTCAGCCTTTACCAAGATATCGATGTTGAGTTTCCCCACGGAGAGGTGTACGGGTTTCAACCCGCTAACACCTCAGACAGCCGCCACGTCATCACTCGTCAGTCCCAAAGGTCGTCATCACGGTTTATGACTATATCGTTACGCTTACTTTTAAGGGAAGACAACTCTAAATCCGTCTCCTCTGTTTAACTAGCAATAGATCTGAAAATGTCGTCAATAAAGGAGTTACCGAGCGTTAGGTCGGTAGAGAAGGCCTCGATTCATTCGCACATAACCGGCTTAGGTTTGGACGAAAATGGAAAACCGAAGTTCAAGGCCGGAGGTTTAGTCGGACAGCTCGAAGCTAGGGAGGCGGCAGGTATCGTAGTTCAACTAGTCAGGCAAGGTAAAATGGCAGGAAAAGGAGTATTACTTGTCGGCCCTCCAGGCACCGGGAAGACCGCCTTGGCTTACGCCATAGCTATGGAGTTGGGCAAGGACACCCCGTTTACCGTAATCAACGGTAGCGAAATTTACTCCACGGAATTGAAAAAGACTGAGGTGTTAATGCAGGCGGTGAGGAAGTCAATAGGCGCGAGGATCAAGCAAGTCAGACCTGTTTATCAGGGCGTCGTCAAGGACCTAAAGGTGAAGGTGGGCAGGAGCAGAATCAACCCTTACGCCGTCATGCCCAGGGAAGTGCAGATCACCCTGGCGACGAAGGACGACGAGAGGACCCTCAGCGTGGGGGAAGAGGTAGCGGCGCAGTTCTACCAGCAGGGCATAAGGAAGGGAGACGTGATTTGGATCGACGCCGAGACGGGCAGGATAGTTAAGGAGGGGAGGGCGAAGAATTTCGAAGGGGCGAAGAGTTATGACATAGAGGTGGAGAGGCTCGTTGATATCCCTGCGGGGCCCGTGAGGACCCAGAAGGAGATCTCGTTCACGGTGACGCTTCACGATCTCGATATGAACTTCGCGGCCCAGAAGCTCTCGTTCGGACTTCTGTTCGGATTGTTCACCGAGAGGGAGATCAGCGACGACGTTAGGAGGAGCGTGGACGAGTGGGTAAAGGAAAAGATAAACCAGGGTATCGCCGAACTCATCCCGGGAGTGTTGTTCATTGACGACGTACACATGCTTGACATAGAAGCGTTCTCCTTCCTAACTAAGGCCTTGGAGAGCGACTTGTCCCCAATACTGATCCTAGCGACGAACAGGGGCTTAACCAAAATAAGGGGAACAGACGTCGAGTCGCCTCATGGCATTCCGCTCGACTTGCTTGACAGGCTGTTAATAATACAGACGAAGCCCTATTCCGAGAACGAGATCAGGGAGATAATCAAGATAAGGGCGGAGGAGCTGGACGTAGCGATCGACGAGGCCGGAATCGAGGAGCTCACCAAGATCGGCGCTCAGACCAGCCTCAGATATGCCATTCAGCTAATTGAACCCGCGTCGATAGTAGCTAAAAGGAAGGGGAGGCAAATTATAACTGCTGAGGACGTGAGATACGCGGCTGGCCTGTTCATGGACGTAAAGAAGAGCATAAACTATGTAAAGGAGTACGAATCGTTAATGCTTAAGTGATGAGTGGCGACGAAACGGATCTATGACGAGTCGTTGCCTTTCTGACACTCGAGTACCCTTGGATCCCGCTTCAACGCCTTCAATATCCTGAGGGTCATGCCCCATATCACTTCGCTGTCGTACTCAACGTAGTTTTCGGAATCGTTGATTAAGGACAAACTGAACCAAAACGCCCTGCTTATTTCACCAGGCGATAAAACGGGTTCGAACCGCTCGGAGCAACACATGAAAGCCGCGACCTTGACCGGCTTGTTGTGGGGACTGAACATCCCTAGGAACTTCAATTCTTTGGGCGATACTCCCACCTCCTCATACGCCTCTCTCCTCGCTGCCTGTTCACAAGTCTCCCCGGGCTCCCTATGGCCTCCTGGAAGGGCTATTAGCCCGCTCCAAGGGTCGCCCTCGACTTCAGCCCTCTTTATTAAAAGCACCTCCCCCGTACTAGCGACAAAGGCTACGACGGCAGCGTCGCACTCTATCATTATCAACTCTTATATCATGGCAGTATTAACGTAAACGCGGTTTGAGGATTGCCGTCGTGTATTTCGGTGGGCAATACAACCACCTTATAGTGAAAAACCTCAAGTACTTAGGTCAGGAAGCCGTAGGCGTTACTCCTGATCATGACGTTGACAAGCTGAAGAGTTTCGATTGCGTAATCTTCGGCGGAGGCCCTTATTCAGTAGTAACTCAAATCGAGAAGATGGGAAACGCCCCCCTTTACGTTAAGGAGCTGAGCGTGCCCAAGCTGGGCATTTGTCTCGGACACCAGTTAATAGCTAAGGTGTTAGGCGGAACTGTGGAGAAAGCGAAGACCCCCGAATACGGATTGGTTCATGTCAGGATCATTGACGAGGACACCATATTGAGGGGATTGTCGCCCTCAATAAAGGCCTGGGAGTCCCATACGGACGAAGTGACCTCCCCGCCACCCGGGTTCAGGATTCTAGCGGAAAGCGACGCAGCGAAGGTTCAGGCCATGGTGAACTCCGACAACACCGTTTTTGGCGTTCAGTTCCACCCAGAAGTGAAGCATACAGAAAAAGGATTAAATGTTTTCCAGAACTTCATTTCAGCGTGTAAGGTTTGAAAGGAACTCCCCAGCCCTCCTGACGATTTGCTCCCCTAGCTTCTCTCCGAGTAGGGACTTTACCTTCTCGGGGTTCATCACTATGTCCTCTGGCTTCCTGATGCCCGCGTTATATAGTAGCCTCGCTCTCTTCCTACCTATTCCCTTAATCTTCACCAACCCCAGAAGCTCTTCCTTCACTCCTTCGGCAACCCTCTCGTGTAGCTTCATTAGGAGATCGAGTTTGTCGTCCATTTCGAGGACTTTGGCCAAATGATACGTGCTGTAACTTAGCCAGTCCATCGCGTCGATTATCGTCCTTAAGTCGCCCGAGCCGATAGAGTACTTCTTTAGGATGTAATCCTCCTCCTTCTCCTCAATCCAATCACGGGTTATGAACGCCACTTTTAGGGCACTCAAATAGTTCTCCATTTCGACCTCGTCGTAGGGCTCACCTATCAGTAAATCGCAGTCTAGCTCCTCCAGCATCTCATCCTCCTCAGCCTTACTCACCGACACCACTGGACCGTCGGGGGTGTAGGCCATCGCGTGAAGGTAAGCCAACTCGCAGTCCTCATCGGCGTTCTCTAGGGCCTCCTTCAGAATATTGGCTGAGAAAGGGTTCAAGTATAGGTCGGACACCCTCGAGCCCAGCTTAGTTAAGGACACCTCGTTGTCGACGACCCTTATGAAACCGTGGTCCTCTAACCACTCCAGGCCTTCGTTCAAATACTTCTTTACTAAAACGTGTGGTAAGAGCGATTCACTGGCGATCTTCAGTAGGTCCTCCTTCCGTAGCTTCCCTTCGCTACTCAGTATGCTTAAGATGAAAGAGTAAAACGAGGCTTCCGAGCCCAACCTGGATTGGATGGGTTCAACCTCGGACTTCCAGAACTTGGACTTTACGTACTCCAGCTCGTCAGAATCCCTGACGAAAACTACGGCTTCTCCCTCCTTATCAAACCCTGGCCTTCCCGCCCTGCCAGCCATCTGTCTGTACTCTGTCACTGAGATCTCCTCACGGTAGCCCAAAACCCTCCTGTTGAACCTAGAGATGTCCGCGATAATGACTGCTCTAGCGGGAAGGTTGACTCCGGCAGCGAGAGTCGGAGTAGCGACTATGGCCTTCAGCAGTCTCCTTCTGAAAGAGTCCTCGATGATCTCCCTCATCCCTCTGGAAAGGCCAGCGTGGTGGTAGGCCACACCTTTCATTACGAGGGACGCCATCGTTTCCTTCTCTTCGGTTCCCGAATCCTCGAGCTCCAATATCCTCTCCTTCACCTTCTCAAGTTCATTCTTCTCGAGCTTGACGAAGGTGGTCCTTTCGGCCAACTTGAAGGCGAGTGTTTCGGCGTACCTCCTACTCGACCTGAAAATGAGGACCTGACCGCCTTTGTATATCACGTCAAGCGCGTAGGTAATTACGGGGTCGTCTCCGTAAACCCTTCTCACTTCCCCGTCCTTGTACTCCAAGACGATTTGTTTGCCGCTCTTATACATCACCGCTTCCCTTAAGGGAACGGGCCTCCACGCGACGCTCACTAGGACTGCGCGCAACCATTTCGCTATCTCCTCCGCGTTCCCTACCGTTGCTGATAACGTCAACACACTGCCGCTCCTCTTAGCCCTAATCGCTACGCTCTCTATCACTCCTCCCCTACCGGTGTCCCCCATGTAATGCAGTTCGTCTAGCACGAAGTAGTTCACGTCCTTTAGCCAGGCGGCCCTGTGTCTGTAAAGGGAGTCTAGCTTTTCGTAAGTGGTGACTATGATGTCGTAATCTTTCAAATATGCGTCATCCGTATCGTATTCGCCGCTGGTCAGCCCTACCTTCAACCCTATTTCCTCCCAATCCCTGAACTCCCGCGCCTTTTCCGACGCCAAAGCCCTGAGTGGAGTGACGTAAATTGCCTTACCTCCTCTCTCCTTAATGTGAGTCACCATTCCGATCTCAGCTATTAGGGTCTTTCCGGACGCCGTAGGCGAGGTTATGAGCATGTTCTTCCATTGAAGAAGTCCGCTCTCTAGGGCAGTTACTTGGGCTGGATTTAGGGACGTTATTCCCCTTCTGCTCAGGACTTTGATTATATAGCCAGGGAGGCCCGACTCGTTGAGGCTCAGCCACTTCAACTCGCGTCTTCCTCATCTGGTCGTCCTTTACCGATGCTCTGGGGATAGATACAACAAGTCTCTCCTTCCGCCTATTTTTAAGTTTCGGTGACCCTGAGGAGCGGTAGGCTTTATAATATTTCAATTTACTTAAGTATTACCGTGGTGAACGTGACCTATGGCATCGAAATTTGAAGTAAGAAAAATAAGTGATACTCTAATTGAAATTGAAATTCCTTCAAGAAGTAAAACCGTCACGTTGAAAGTTACTCCCGAAGAGCTCGAGTTCATAGACGCAACCGCGAGGAAGTTCGGGTTCACTAACAGGAGTGAGTTCCTAAGAAGGGCAGTAATTAATTATATAAATAGGATATACAACTTAACGGCCTGACTTGATGAACAGTTTATTCTTCCTCGACGTTGGCATTTTCGTCGTTGGAGCTGTAGCCTCCTTCCTTGTTGGGGCAAACAACACAGCGACGTCATTAGGAATTCTTGTCTCCACGAGGGCCCTTACGCCTAAGAAGAGTTTTCTGTATACCGCTTTGGTTAGTTTCTTAGGAACTGTAATCAACTCGAAATCTCTCGAAGGCTCTGTCAAGAATTTGATACAATCAGACTACAAAATTTACGTGAGCTTGGCCGTTTTAACGATTGTAAGTGCTTCCAGCGTCGCCTTTTACCTACTCAATAAGAGCGGAATCCCCTCGTCACTCAGCCAAATGGTTTACATAAGCGCAGCATCGCTCTTCCTAGTCTCACAAAACGAGTTCACGATAGATTGGGTTAAGTTCTACGTTACGGCGATAAGTTGGATCGTTTCCCCTTTATCGGCGATTGCTCTATCGTTAATAATCTTTAGAAGCTTGAAGTATATTTCGACTACTAATTCTCTTGTTATCCAGATGAGATTCTACCGAACCTTCATCTTAATCGCGAGCCTAATTAACGCCTACGTCGTAGGTGCCAACGCGATAGGCGTTCTTGTTTCAGTCGGTCTAGTTGGGATTAACGACTACTACTTAGTCGCCACAGTGTATGGTATCTCAAGCGCGATCGGGATATATGTTTCCTCTTTGAAGCCGAGCATAGTCGTGGGCTTTAGGATAGCGAAACTAGGTTATCTGGGTGCTTCTTCAGCACTAATAAGCGGAGGAACACTATCGGAAGTTTTCACTCTTCTGGGCATTCCGATATCGATAACCCAAACCATCCTAGGTGGAATCATAGGGCTGAGTCTACGAAACTTAAGCCGCGACGTTATAAAACAGTTGATTCAGGTCACGAAAGGCTGGCTAACCTCGCCCGTGATTTCGGCTGTGGCCAGCCTAGCGATCTACGGAGTTCTCAAGAGCCTCCTAGGACTTTGAAAAGTTAGGACTTCATAGTGATGTAAAACGTCTCCACATGCAGTGAGGCTTCCTCCATTCCGTCAAGTATGTTATCTAGAAACAATATGAAGTCTCTTAGCTGCATCACTGAAATAGAGTCCATCGCTTCTTGACCGTATACGGCCATTAAGATCGCGTCCTTTATCTCGTCTCCCTGCCTCTCGAGGCCTTGAATTTCTTTCGAAATCCTAATCGCCTCCTCTACGTTGGTACTCAGGTACGATATCATCAACACTAGCCGGGCCGAGGCCTCCGTTATGACGGCCAAATACGATAAGGTCTGTTCCCTTATTTTCATTAACATTGCTGGATTAGCTCGCCTTATCATAAGGGATCTTGCGGAATCCTTTAGGGCCTTTATCACGTCGTTAAGCGCTCTTGTGAGGTTCAGCATAGTTTCCTTGAAGTCGGGCAGGAAGGGCTCGCCGTACAGAAGCGAAACGATTTCCTCCCGAATTGCTGCGGCCCTATCACTTATTGACTTTATACGGGTGAATATCAGGTGAGTTTGGTCGTCGTTTCCGTTCAAGTACTCCTTAAAGAAGGTTCGCAGCAGCTCAATTGAGTCTCTGATGTCGGCCGATATGGAGGTGAGCTTGTCGAAAACCACCTGCTCCTTGCTCTGCTTGAGCTTGATCAAGTTCATTCACCTTTCGTCAATCGGTTTGTAAGGCTTTCCTACTTCGCCCTTGTAGAGGGCCTTGGGCCTAATAATCCTGTTCTCCTTCAGGTACTCGTTCACCTGAGCTATCCATCCGACCACCCTTGCGCTGGCGAAAAGGGTAGGGAAGAATTCAGGCCTAAAGCCCAGAGCGTAAAATACTATTCCCGAATAGAAGTCTACGTTAGGGAATATACCCTTCCCGCTCAACAGTTTAATCGCGGCCTGCTCTATTCGTTCAGCTATCTCATAAAGCGTCTCGTATTGAGTGTTCTTCGTTATTTCTCGTGCTATATTCTTGAGAATCCTAGCTCTGGGATCATACGTTCTGTATACCCTATGCCCGAACCCCATGATCCTTTTACCGGATTTCAGCCTCTCTATAACGTATTCCTCAGCTTTGTTCGGGTCCCCTACCTCCATGAACATCTTCAGGGCCTCGTAGTTAGCGCCTCCGTGAAGTGGTCCTTTCAGGGCAGCTATCCCAGCCACCAAAGCCGAGTATAGGTCTGAAAGGGTGGAGGCCACAACTATAGCCGCGAAGGTCGAGGCGTTCATCTCGTGATCCATATGTAATATTAGAGCCTTGTCTAACGCGTTGGCCTCCTCTTTAGTGGGCCTCTTGCCCTTCAACATGTACAGGAAATTCTCAGCGTGACCTAACTCCTCCGATGGTTCCACGGGTTCTAAGCCGTCAGTAATCCTGTGGTAATACGCTATGATTGTGGGTATCGACGCTATAACTCTGATCTGCGCGTCAAGATCGTTCCCTCTCTCCAGCATTCCAAGGTAACTCATGGAAGTCCTGAGGACGTCCATAGGGTTTAGGTTAGTCGGTAAGCTCTTCAGGAAGGTCTTCAGGTTGTCTGGGATGGTCCTATATTTTCTTAGTTTATTTGAGTAATCCTCCAGCTCGTTCTTGGTCGGCAAGGTTCCATATAGAAGTAAATAGGACGTCTCCTCGAAGCTAGAGAACTCCGCCAGATCGAATATAGAATAACCCCTGTAATAGAGCCTACCCAACTGACCGTCAATGTATGTGATTTCCGTCTCTTTGACGTAAACGTCCTCAAGACCCTTCTTTATTTCCACCAATATACAGTTCCCTTAGTCTCTGAAGGGCCTTTGCCTTATTATTGCTTTCCAACTTCGCACGCTCGACTATATCTTCTAGAGTTAGAATAACCTCCTCGGCCACGCGTCTGTTAAAAGGAAACGGTACGCCGTCCTTCCCTCCAACAGCAAAAGCGTACTTCAAAGGGTCGTAAGGCACGGTCACCGGATCGTAGTATGACGGGGGATCCCTGTATATTAAATCGGCTATCAGGTATAGGGCTCTAGCCGTCGAAGGTCCTAGACCGTTAAGCAGTACTTCCTCAAGGTTCTTTGGGGAAGACTCGTAGAGCTTTGCTAAGGTCTGCATTAGCCTCTTCTCGTCGACTGGCTTTAAGTAGATAGCTCTAAGGTCCTTGAGCCTGTCGACGTAGTAAGAGACGTTAGTGGCGTCTAATGGGACGAAACCTTTCAGGATCGCGTAAGCCTTTTTGAACTCGCTTATCACCTTGTTAGGACTCTCATTGACTAGGTCGAGCAATAGACCCCTCAGCCTCTCCTTTTCGGGAGGAGTAACATCTATCGCGTACTTCTCCTTGTAGCCTGAGATTACCTCCGATCTACTGTCGTGACTCCCGTGCCAGTGGTACCTCCTGGCTAACTTCGTTCCTACGTTCATACCCTGCTGTATTATCGCCCAATTTCCGCTTGAGCTAACTATCAGGGAGTGATGGTACAGAGTGTAACCGTCCTGTATAAGCACGGTATCATGTTTCGCTACTAGTCTGCTTAGCTTTGCGTATGCTTCTGCATTTAAGTCGAATTCGTCCTTTAACACCTTAACCTCGTTCGGTACCTCCCTTGCTTTGTCACCCTTTCCTCCCAGGATCACGAACCCGAACTCGCGGGGTACTACAACCTCTTTCAGGACACCTAACGTTACAGTTGTTGATCCAGAACTGTCCCAGTCCATGCCTATGACGTTGTTAAATGCCTGAAACCAGAGCGGATTCGAGAGCCTCTCCACTATCTTATCCGGCCCCCATTCCAGGACCATCACGCTGATTATGGCCCTGGCCAGCCGCTTCATGTAGTTGGCTAACCAGGGTGGAACTCTGCCCTCATGGAGAGGCAGATCAGCTATGCCCTCAAGCTCCATCTGAGATTACCTTTTCGTAGAATATACATTGTTCGACTCGATATTTATCCTCATTAATTCGCATTTGAGTATTAGGAGATGATCGCCGCAGCCAGCGATATCCATTCCCCCAGATACCTCAACGACTTCCTGGCAAGCCTTCATAAGTTGAGTAATTTAAGTATAGACCTGTTCCTGTTAGCCGGAGACCTCACGGATAAAGGAGAGGTGAAGTTCTTCGATCCGATCTATTCGTTCCTCAAGAAGTTCAAGGTGGTCTCGGTATTCGGCAACGAGGACGTAGCCTCGAAAGAGAGGTACAAAAGGTTCTTCCCTGACGTAGTGTGGCTTGACGACGAAGTCGTAGAGGTCAAGGTTAAGGGCAAACGTGTAGCTATCGTAGGAAGTGAAGGAGTTCTCGAGAGGCCTACCCTCTGGCAGGCATCCCACGGTGTGAATGAGGAGTTTTATAGAAAGAGGGAGAAAAAGATTGAGGAACTTCTCTGCGGGCTTGATGCGGATTATAAAATATTGCTCACCCATTACTTACCTACGTATGAGACTGCCTATGGTGAAAGGAAAGACATCTATCCAGAATTAGGTTCCCAGCTACTGGAAAGAATCAGTTGTCTCCCAAACGTAGCAGTCCACGGGCACGCACATAAATCGAAAGTAGTTTTTAAGATAGTTAGAGGGGTAAGGGTTTACAACGTGGCCTTCCCGGCCAATAAGAGAGTCGTCGCATTCAATCTAGACCCTTTGCTTGGATTTTAAAATCGAAGAAAGTTTTGCAGAACACTTTTCGCAGAAAAACATGGATTTTTTATCTACGTCTTCCAGCGAGTTCGAGAAATTCATCACGCATCGGGGGACATCACAATGGTCTAGACCCAACGCGTGACCTAACTCATGGGTCACCTCCTTAATTATCCTTGACTGGTATACCAAAACGTCGTCAGACTTTAGCCTTTTTACGTAAACCGTGCCGTAGCGCTGCGTCGAGTACCCGAAGACGAAATTTAGTCCTTCGGCGTAAGCGTCAATGTACCCTACAGCGATTACTGCAGTGTAGGGAACGTCGGAGAACTCCCTTTTAACTAAATCCAGGATCGTCTCAGCCTTAAACTGGCGTCTTTTCCAGTTATACAGCGTTAAGGGAACGTGGAGCGGAACGTTAAAAACGGCCACCTTAAAGCCTAACTCCTCAAGGTGTTTTATCGCTGGGTTCAACAAGACGTCATCTAGCGGCGTCATTTTCACGATGAGTACGCTTGCGCGGCGTTCAGTCATGTTTGCCTAACTCCTAACCTTGTTTTCTAAATAAATGTGGGGACCCCTGGAGACCCCCTTTCATCGAAACCCGTATAAGGGTTCTAGAGGGAGTGTCGCCAGGCCCCCAATATCCTAGTTAGTAAAAGCTAAAAAGGTAAAAGGGAGAAGATCTCTCGCCGCCGTAGCTCAGCCCGGGAGAGCACCCGGCTGAAGAGCCTCCTCCGAAACCGGGGTGTCCGGGGTTCAAGTCCCCGCGGCGGCACTCTTCATATATCAACGACGAATTTTACCTCGTACCTCCCTTCTATCTCTTTGATCTCCATCATATGGTACGTCATGGCTTTAACTACGGTTCTCTTTTCGTGTTTATTGGGGTCAAACCTCTCTCCGCAAGCTTTTCCGGTTAGCGTTAAGGAGTCTTGATCGATCTTTATGTCGAAGCTACTAAACAACATCAGTTCTGAGTCATAATAATACAAAAGCTCCTCTATCCATTTATAAAGAAGGTTCTCCAGATCGTAGCCGAAAATTGTAACTTCCCTACACTCTTTCGCCTCCACCTTGGAGGTATCTGTCATGACTTCAAAAACGGCCTTAGCCGCATTCGAGAAGGCCTCCTCGAGGGTGTTTCCTCGGGCTATTATTCCAACGTCGGCTGTATGCTCGAAGAACTCGTAATCTCGCATCATTAATTATTAAGGACTCCGAGGGTGTTTAAGATTGGTGATATTTGATGGGAGGCAGACAAAAAACGACGCTCTTCATCATCAAGGAGGTAAAGAAGGAAAAGAAAGGTGGTCAGCAAACTTCTCAAAAATGATTTTTATTAAAACTAAAATTACTGTTAACAAAACTATTGAAAATATTAGAGCTAAGACGTTTTTGTCTAGGTAGTAGATTAGTAGCGAATCTACAAGGAACAAGAGGGCCACTAGAATGTATGCCCTCATTTCAAGGCACCTCGATTGGGAACGGCAGACGGCCGCCCATCCCAGATATAAGGGACGCGACGCCTATAGACAGGCTCGCTAGCAACGTCAAATATATAAGAGGGCCGAAAATGGTAACTGCCATCATTTGAGGGAGCAGGTAGCTATACATGTAATTGAAAAGCCCGAACACCGTTGTGTTGGACACTTGAGACACGGGTAAGAACAGTTGTCCTGTGGAGAGCCCCAGGTTCTCTAAGAAATTAGGAAGATAAGGAAGGCCTATGAAGAACACTATGGCACTACTTATGAAAGAAGCTCCAATCACCCTCCCTATCCTGAAAGGTAGCGCTATGAGTAGAATCCCCAAAGCTATAAGAACCTCGAAATCGTTGTAAATGAACAGGGAAAGCAATTGAAGAAACGATAAGTACGAGAGAGCCAGCGACAACGCTGAGAAGAACACCCAGGTCGGAAAGATCGAGTTAATTATTTTGCCGAAGTAGGGGATCGAGGTCAGGCCGGCATAAGCCAACGAGAGGTATTGATATAGCATGCTCAGCTGGGTTATTGTTGACTGAAGCCAATACTCGTAATAACCCCAAGACCCTGATATCTCGTTCTCGAGCTCCACTGTGGCACTAACGATTATAGTGTAAGCCGTAATCAAGACCAACGAATATATACCGTCCGCTATCAGCCTAGGCGCCCATTTTTTAACGCCATGAAGTGGTATAGGAAGCGCGTAAATCGCCGTGCCTATGAAGTAGGTAAGAAGGGAGAGAGCCTGAGCGACCGTTAATAGGTCGGCGATACTGAACACTTCCTTACACCTGAGATGCTAGATATTGAATTAATGCAAATATCGATGAACCTATTGCTAGGAAGAAGGCAGCTAGTATAGCGTCCTCAAGTATATCCTGCCCGCTCCTTTTTATTCTGAATATCGGGATCGGTGATCCCCTTAGAGCCCAACCGACCCCCCACGCCAGTAGGAATAAACCCCAAGCTATCTGAGCCACTTCAGTGGTTAGGTTCTGCACTATCTGAAGGATCGACATTTGCTCTCAATATCCCAACTGTATAAAACGTGGGGGGCCTAATCCGAAAGTTTCATTCTGAGCCGGATGTACGCGTTGACTATGTTGAATACTTCCTGCGGCGTTAAGCCAGAAGTGTTCACAACGATATCGAATACCGATAAATCGGTTATATCAATTCCATAATACTCATAAAATCTTTTTCTATGACTGAATTCTCTTTCAACTATTTCTATATAAGAACTCATAACGTCTTTGCCGTCCCTATTAGCTATCCTGCGTGCCCTCTCCCAGATAGGAGCGGTCAGGTAAACTGAAACCACATCTGACCTAGAGTTCTTTAAAATCCAGGCACCGACATGCGTCTCAAGGACGACTTGTTCTTTCGAAAACGATATTTCAACTGTTTTCCTATCTATCAGCTCATCTATTTCTATGTTTTTCTCTGCTTCTTTGTTAAGCTCCAGAACACTCATGCCTTTCTCAAGTGCGGTTTGTCTGAATAGCTGGCCGGACGAAACAAATTCCCATCCGTATGTACCCGCTATAAGCTTCGCAATCGTGGTTTTACCACTTCCTGGTGGGCCCGAAATTATAACAAGCATTTTCTATGACCTTACAGCTTGCTTAATCAGTTTTTCAAGGCATCTATGACAAAGCGTCCCGGCGTAGGGTCTTTCGGGCCTTTTCTCGGTCTTTGAGTACTTGTATGCCTGATTAGTCGGCACTCCCCTTAGTTCGCTACCGCAAACCGCACACGTTGCTTTTCCATTCCTTTTCCTCTCATAATGTATTACCGTACGACCACCAGGAGTCCTTACGTAATGTCTAGCTAACGACCTCGATCGAAGCGCGGGTCTTGGCATCTTCCCTAGTTTCCCTCTTCAAGACGCCGATTTAAAAGAGCTTTGGTCTCCTAAGGCCGAGGGGAACGAAAATGAAAAAGGAGAGAATGTATAGGAGCACTGAGCCGCCGTATATCAGGCCGTTGCTATTTGTCAAAACAGGGACTTTTAATGGAAACGCCAGTTGGAGGTCGTTAAAGTATGTGGCGACAATTAGAAAACCAACGAAATATGAAGCCATTAACGTTGAGGTTTGCAGAAAAGAAAGCCATTTAAAGGCCGAATAAAGTGCCTGAAGCTCATCCTTCTTCAGCTTTTGTTTCCTCATCCTCCTTTTCTCCGAAGCTGAGGAATAGAGTTTCGTTTCGAGTTTTATTATTTCGTTGATTAATGAGCTAAATCGATTTTCGAGGAATATTTTGTACAATACATATACAATTAAGTTAGCAACAAAACCGATCGTGATAGGAACAAAAACGATGAGGTTCATCAACCTGCCAGCTACCTTAAAGCATTGCATTAATTATCTCGTTCGCGGCGACTGAAGGATTACCCTCTACGTTGACCACTCTCTTTACAGTAGCGCCTACGAGAACGGCAGAAGCCGTGGCCGCATATCTCGCGAAGTCCATTACCTCCTGGATAACTTCTAAGCTCGAGTAATCAGACCTCATCCTACCTACATCCCTAGACTGCCTGTTCAGTATTTCCTTCGGATCTGCCTCTACTAGGAAAATGACGTTAGGGAGGAGGGCCTCCACTACGTGTTTAGGTAAGCCAGGGAGATAACCTGAGGGCGTCCTTATGACGGCATGAGTATCAACAAAGAGCAAGCCCTTCTCGCCCATAGCGGCGGCATCCTGACTGATCCTCCTGGCTGCCTCGGTCTGAAGCTCCTTCTGCTTTTCTATGGGCAATTTCCTTATCTCGTCCCTGTTCTTAACCAAATTCATTTGTAGTGCTGTCTGGAGCATATAGTCTCCGTAGTTCACTATCTTGTTTTCTATTCCCCTGGAGTCAAGTATCTCCTTCACTTTGTTTAGCACGGTCGTTTTACCTACGCCTGGAATTCCAGTGACAACACCTATCTTTCCCATCTCATTCACCGACCAATTTTCTTAGTAACGGGTACATGTCTAGTGTTCTCTCGTAAGCTATAAGCTTGTAGTATTGCATCGCTATTGTTGTAGCGAGCAGGATCCCAACTCCAGAACCGTAAGCCCCTAACAGAGTAGCTACGACGGTCAGTACTCCAACTATCAGTGAGCTGAAGATAGTTAACGGATAAATGTACTTAGCCAGCATGGCTTCAAGGACCTTTGGGTTAGACCTAACGCCGGGCACCTCGAGTCCCGCCTGGATCATGTTCCTCGCCTGGGTCCCCGGATCTAAGCCCGACACATCAACCCAAAGCACTCCGAACAGGAGGCTCAAACCGATGAACACGATCGCGTAGGCGACCGCGCCCAACGGATCCACAATCACGGCATAAACGCTATGGGGATAGTTCCCAGGAGGGAAAAGGAACAAGGTCTCAATGACCTGTAGCGCCGAGTTGGCCGACGGCGACGTCGTGGACGCAAGTCCAGCAAAGAGCTGCAAATCGCCTCCCAGAACACTCACGAAGATAACGGGTATGCTGCTTACATAAAGGAAATTAAGAGGTACAGTCGTTTTAATGCCTCTCAGTTTCTGTGACGTTATTGGGATGTTCACGTTAATACTGCTTAGCCATAACGTGACGGCTATCAGAGCGACCGTGGCTATGAGCCCTATTAGGTCAGGCTGGAATGGCTTAGTGGTATTGACAACCAGATCATAGACGTTACCGCCGCTGGTGACGACGGAATACAAGGTAGGGAAGAAGCCTATGGGAAGGTTTTGGTTCGAAATTGCCGATATCCCAAACATATCCCAAAAGATAATCTTCACGACTCCAGCCAAAATGAACAGGCTTACTCCAGAGCCCAGACCCCATCCGTTCTGTATCATCTCGTCCAGTAGCATTATTATGTAAGTCGCTATGACCAATTGGGCGAATACCACACCAGCAATAGCCAACGAAAACGAATTCCTCACGAGAGCGATAGAGAAGAACAGTGATTCCACAAGTATAAATATGAAAGCCAACCCTTTCTGCGCCTCAGTAAACATAGCCTTCCCCTCATCAGAGGTCAAATCAACATTGACCAGCTTAGAGCCCACTAGTATTTGCATTATCAGTCCTGCGGTGATAATGGGTCCTATTCCGAGCTGCGCTAGTGTTCCTGCAGAGGAGGCGAAGATTATCTGTTGCAATAGGAAATTGAACAGATTGGAGGATGTCGCGCCGTAGAGCGGTACCGAAGATAAGACTAGATATATTGTTAACGCTATAAATGTATACAAAATTTTTCGTGGCAGAGGAACTCTTTCCTTGGGTCTCGAAGCAGCTGGTAAAGCCCTCCCTAAAGCCGATAGAGCTTCGACGAGTCCCATGGGCGTTAGGAAAACTACGCCCCAGGAGTTAAAACTATTTCTCCTCCCGCGCCTTTAACAGCCTCCTGAGCGCCTTTAGAAGCCGACTTGACCTTGATAACTAACGGCATAACCGGTCTTCCTCTGCCTATGAGTTTATCTATGTCGTACTCGTTAAGGTCTACAACTTTTCTCCCGTTCTCCTCCTTAACCTGTATTTGACCGGCCATTATCATATCGTTGAGTTTGCGGATCGTAATGGCGTTAATCTGTTTGGTCGTGGGATTATGGAATCCGTGTTTGCCATACCAATCTGGAGCGTATTTGACTACCCAAGACCACTTCTCCTTGTGTTGTCCAACAGCTCTCTTGCCCTGAGATCCCCTGTCCCTATGCTGACCCTTCTTTCCCCAGCCGTGTGTCCTACTTCCCCTATATTTCCTTACTTTTTTCTCCCTCCTTACGACCATTTTAGCTCATCCTCACGAGTAATTCGTTTATTTTATCTCCCCGGTAACCGAATTCTCCCTTTAGTTTGTAAGGTCTATTTATCTTACCCTTAAATCCACCGGACGGAGGATGCAACCTTATTGGGAGAGAGAACACATCGTCCATCTCATGAATCAGAACCGTTCCTTTTATAATGGCCTTAGCGAGCTCCTGTGCGTTCGTTATCCCCTTTGCCTTAAGTTCAGGTATCGAGTCCAGGCTCCTCCCACCATTTATCCTTAGCCTCTTCACTAAAGCTGTCGCGCCTTCTAGATTCAGTTCCCCCCAGGTTATGTATGGTTCCGCTTTCCTAAGCATTCCCTCTAAGGAATCGGTCTTCGGGTACACCATAGCGTTGAACTTCTTGCTAAGCCTAAGCATCTTCAAAGTATCGTTAATGTACCAAGGTGCCCCCGCGTATCCCCTAATCCTGACGATTGCGAGCATAGTCATACAGTTCATCACCTCTTTCTTCCCCAGTCCATCACGGTTACGAACTTGTAAGTGTTGTAAAGTGCCATGTACCCTGCCTTAATGAAGTTCTCTGTTGTCATGGTCATTCCTTTCGAGTAGGACCAGACGTCTTTGATCCCAGCGTAAGTGAGTAAAGTTTTGAGGGCAGGACCAGCCACTAGGCCCGTTCCTCTCGGGGCGGGTATCAGCGTCACTTCGACGCTTCCTGCCTTCCCCGTCACCTTGAACGGCAAGCTGTGTGGTTCGCCACAGGTGCACTCCCAGCTCCCGCACCCTCTCCTTACCGGAATAATGTTCATTTTAGCGTCACGTATGGCCTTAGCAATGGCAACCCTAAGCTGCCTGGCCTTACCAGTACCGAAGCTCACGTAGCCGTCCATGTTACCCATAACTATGAGAACCTTATACCTCGAGATCTCTCCTGCGTCCGTCTGCTTCTGAACTATCCTTATGTCGACTACTTCGTACTTTAGCTTCGGCATTAGTATGTCCACAATCTCGGGTTCCGTGATTGGAAGGTTCCTGTCGAAGAGCTCCTTTAAGGACGTGATTTTCCCTTCCTTGACCAGTTGGCCTACCTTCGTCCTAGGTTTCCACTCCTCAGGGTTTATTACAGGAACCTCTTCAGCCATGCGATCACCCTAACACATCTTTATAATCTTGCTTAATCTTTTCTAATGTTTCCTCAAAATGTTTAGGAAGATCTTTAGGATGTAAACCTATTTCCAAGTATTTAGAAAACAATCGTTCAAACTTCTCCGGGTTCTCAGCACTGAGTTTCTCCGCGTATGCTGCGATGTGCTCTCCTCGAATTCTTGACTCCACTATCCCAACGTCTCCCATAGGCATTTCTAAACCGGCATCAATAGCGCCCTTCGCAACATAAAACACCCTAGCCCCTTTGGCAGGCGTGAACAGACCAATGTCTAACACGGCTTTCGTTATCCCCGCTTTCCTAGCTCTCAAACCCGCTAAGAACCCCACTAAGTAAGCCGCGGGAGTGTTGTTTGTATCACCTTTCCAGCCATATTTCTTAACCAGCTCCATGGAATGTGCGGCCACAAGCGTTCTGTCTCCTTTCGGGTCAAACGCTACAACTTGCGCAATAACGTTCTTATTCGTCAGCCTAGCCACGAGCCTGGTAGCGTTGGAGAGGACGTAGATGTACCTCTTATAGTAGTTGGTTTTGCCTTCCCTTCTCCTCCCAAACTTCACCTTGTAGTTCGGACCGTGAGCCATAGTTATTCCACCTTCACGCCTAGAGATTGTAAACGGATCTTCACGTCACGAAGCGACTTAAAAACGCCGGCCTTACTCTCCAAGTAGAGCTTCCTATACGTTTTTCTATCTATTTTTCCCGTATCCCTGAGATATCTCAAGTAGGTCCTTATCTTCCTTATCCTGAATACCCACGCTCTCTTTCTTTCGGTCCTTGCTCCCTTCTTACCCTTCCTGCTTCCTTCTTTCCTTCCCTCACCCTTTATTCTCCTGTTCCTCCTCCTTTCCTTCAGCCTTCCGCTACTTATCCCTCTGGCAGGCTCGATGATAATTTTTCCGTCCTTAATTAGCTTCCTAATGTCCTCCCTCGTTAGGGCCTCAGCGACCTCATCTACATACTCAGGCGGTATTTTCACCCGTTTGATCCCAACGCCCTTTATGTCCGCGGCAAGCCTTCTCTGAAGCGCCAGATCGGGCATCCCGATCACCCGTTAGCCAGCCTTATTCCTAGTTCCTTCGCCTTACTCACCATCTCCGTCCTCTTTTTAAGACCGACTGTTGACGCTATGTAGACTATCACGTCCTGCTTACCCTTTAAGTTCTCTAGCTCTTTCATGTTCCTTACTATTACCGGCTTGAGTCCGCTCGGGTGTAACCCCCTTATTTCCTTAGGCGTGCCGAAGCCCGGATCCACCTTTGGAGGGTATCCTGACAGCTGAAGCCTCATTGGGTTGTCTCTTCCCCTAGGCTTCCTCCAGGTCTCCTGTCTTTCCAGCCTGTAGTACTTATCCCAATCGTACCTTAGGAACTTAGGTTTATCTTTTTTCTTAATTAATTTTTGGAGCCTTCTTCTTTCTTTTAATGTTTGTTTAGGGTCGCTCATGAGATCACCTCCATTTTATAAATGTAAATTCCGTCAGCGAACACCCTCTTGTCGAAACCGGTTATCTTGGCCGCCTTCTCTATATTGGCAGCGGTTTGGGCGACCTTCTCTATGTCTAATCCTTCAACCACGATGTCTTCTCCTTTCACGGTCACTTTAACTCCTGGGAGGATCTTAGCTCTCCGTACGTTCTTCTCGCCGATGAGGTTAGATATCTGAACTTCGTTCCCAGCGACTTTCACGGATATCGGGAAGTGTGTGAATATAACCTTCAGGTAATACCTAAATCCGCCAGTTGTAACTCCAGTTATGGCGTTCTTGATATGAGCTACAATAGTGTAGAACTGAGCCTTCTTCCTTCTATCAGCGAAGGTGGTTTCCAAAATCACCTTATTATCGCTAAGGCTCATTTGAATGCCCTTAATGTGAGTGAAGTTCTTTTCCATTTCCCCCTTAGGTCCCTTAACCCTTACTTTCATTCCATCTAGCGTAATGGTGACGCCCTTGGGGATCTCGATCTCCTCCCGTAAGTAGGCGGCCTTCATCTAGGGATCACCTCAATAAACGTAACCTAAAGCCACGCCCCCGATCTTCTCCTTAATTGCGTCCTTGTGAGTCATCACACCCTTAGACGTAGATAGGATGATGAACCCAATCTCCTTTGAGGGTAGATATCTCCTGATATAGTGTGGCATGCTTAGGAGCTCTTTATACGTGAGCGGGAACCTTGGACTTATCGGACCGCATTTGTTTATACGCCCCAACAACTGAACCACTATCTTGCCAGACCTGCCGTCGTCGATTAGCTCAAACTCTCCTATGTAACCCTCCCTCTGCATAACCCTCAAAACGTCAACTATGAGCTTCGAGGCAGGCATTATGATGGCTTGCTTGTTCCTCCTAACCTCGTTGTTGTAAATCGTAGTAAGCGCGTTCGCCAACGGATTTAGAACGGCCATACTCCAATCACCTCAGTTTCTTGAAACCTAGGTCGTATGCCACTTCTCTAAAGCACTGCCTGCACAAATAAAGGCCGTATTTCTGTATCACTGAATCCCTGCTGCCACACCTTCTGCAAACTTGAGCCCCTCTACCGAACTTGACCTCAGCCGGAGGCTTGTACTTACCCATGCTCCTCACCCCTCAACTATGGTAACATTAAAGTTTTTCTTGAGGAACTCCATTGCCTCTTCTTTCGTGACCCTGTGTCTCTTAGGGATCCTGGACCTCTTTCTTTTCCTCAGCATTACCCTATATCCAGGCCTCCTTAGCGTGATGGCCACGTCCATCCCGAAGATCCCTACTTCAGGATCGTACTTAGTTCCAGGGATCAATACGTGTTCGGAAATCCCGAAAGCGACGTTGCCGTAGTCGTCGAAGCTTTCCTTCTTCAGCCTTCTACCCACAGCCTCCAGGACTCTGTTTAAGAACTCCTCAGCCTTCTTCCCTCTCAGCGTCACTTTTACGCCAATCGGTGCTCCTCTCCTAATCCCGAACTCCCTAATCGTTTTCTTAGCTAAAGTGTAGACCGGCTTCGAGCCGGTCAGCTCCTGGAGCAGATTGTACGCTCTCTGTAACCTTTCACCGGATTCGCCCAAGCCGATGTTGACGGTGACCTTATCTAGAACTACCCTCCTCATCGGATTCCCGAGCTTCTTAGCCTCAACTTGGGTCGCGCTCATTGAAGCTTCACCACGGGAGCCTCCTTACCTACAGCCATAACGTTCATCATGTTCGTCCTTATCTCTTTACCAGAAGAATCGGTTAATGTGACTATCGAGTACTTCAGCCTCTTAAAGGCGGCAAGCCTGATCTCAGTTATCCTTCCGTGAGCACCAACGTTGCGTCCTCCCACGATCACGGCGTAATTCCCCTGCGCCAGCTCGAACTTACCAAGTATCGTTTGATTAGGAATCTCGATCTTTAACGTATCATAAGTCGAGTAGTTCTTAGCCTCTTCGGGAGTCAACAACACGTTTCTCCCATCTTCCAGGTTCAGTTGGATCCTCCCACCCTTAACGGTGGTTTTATTGACGATCCTCACCAGCTTAAACGAGGCCTCATCTTTACTTATCTCCACCGGAACTATCACCCTCTTGGTATCGGGAACCATCCTGTAGTATTTCTCAGCTCCCTTCACGTAGATCACATCCATGAGGCCGACGGGGTATTTGTAGTCCTTCCTTGGCCTCCCGTCAACGTATACTAGGCCCGTAGATATGACCCTTTTAGCTTCCTTCAAAGTCTTCGCATAGCCTAAGTAATCCCTGACGAGGATCGCTAACGGGATCGCCTTCATTATTGGATGTGGTCCAGGGTTGGCCCTGACCACCCACTTGTACTCCTTCTTTGATACCTTGAGGAACCAAGGGGCTTCGAAACGCGTTATGTGTGCCATTCACTACTCACCTCATGAACTTGAGGAACTTGAGGCGTTTCCCTTCAGAGCCTCGAGCGTTTTCTTCCTAGCCTCCGCTTTACGTTCTATGGCTTCCTTACGCCATTTGTCGCCGAGGTCCAGCTTGGTTATCATAACCTTAGACGCGTGAACCCACACGGGCACCTCCGAGCCATCAGCCTTTTTCCTGGTTAGTCCCTCAACGGCTATCCTTCCGTTTTCCAGCTTTACCGCTATTACTTTGCCCTCGTGACCCGCGAACTCGCCTCTCATCACCTTCACAACGTCGCCGACTCTGACGGGAATCCTGGCTATACCGTACTGGTTAGCTAAGTCGTCGGATAAAGGAGCCGTTAAAGTCTTCCTTTGCTTATGCATAGGCGCGTTGTAGAGTTGTTTCCTTTGTTTTGAGGGTTTAGAGGAGACCATGATTCATATCACCAGGGTAGCTATTCCCGCTATTTTCGGCCACCTTTCCGCGGCTTCCCTAGCTATGGGACCCCTAATTTCCGTCCCTTTCGGGGAACCGTCAGGGTTCACTATGACCACCGCGTTATCCTCGAAGGCTATCCAAGTCCCGTCGGGCCTCCTGTAAGGCATCCTCTGTCTCACTATCACTGCCTTGAACTTCTGCTTCCTCACTTCAGGCGTGCCCTTCTTGACGCTGACCATAATCAGGTCTCCGACGTTCGCGAAGGGAACCCTTCTCAAAACGCCGTGATAGCCGTAGATTCCTATAACTAGGGCTTCTTTAGCCCCACTGTTATCCGCCACGACGACTCTAGTTTCGTGCTGTATTCCCGGAGTCAGGCCTTTCCTCGAACCAACCACATTAAGCTTTTCAGGCACTCTGACCACCCGCCTTTCCGAGAACTACAAACGCGACAGACTTGGCTATCGGTCTGGTCTCTCCAATTATCACTCTATCCCCTTCCTTAACGTTTAAACACGGAGGAACGTGGACGTGAATCCTGCTCCTTCTCCTTTCGTATCTCTTGTACTTCTTGTCGTAGTAAATATACTCCCTTTCGAAGATGGCCGTCCTATTCGCCCTAAATTTAATTATAGTGCCCTCCAGGATCATTCCCCTCACCCGTAAAGTCCCGTGGAACGGACAGTTATCATCGTCACACGATTTCGAGGGAATTACAACACCTGGTACGCCTACGTTTTTGGCCCCTTTCATGCTTTACCACCTCATCAACCTTTCCCAGTACCTGCCCCTCAGCTGACCCCCTAAGATCTCTTCTCCGTTCTTCTCAAGCACGACATGTGCCTTCATTATCCTGGCTTTCCTCCCATCGGGGAGAAGCAGTAATAAAGTCTTCTGAGTTTCACTTACGACCCTCCCCTTCAAGCCTATGACGTTTGGGTCCGTATATCCTTTGATACGAACCTCCTCATTTAACAGGTCGATGAACATGCCGTCCTCACGCCTTTCCGGCTTTTCTTTTCTCTTTTAGAACAGTCTGTACCCTCGCGATGTTCTTCCTAATGTTCCTTATAGCCATAGTGTCTTTTATCGTACCCGTTACTACCTGCGTCCTTAGCCTGATGAGCTCGCTCCTGAGCTCGTTCAGCTTCTGCTGTAACTCCTCGTCGCTGAGCCCTCGGATTTCCTTAAGGAAGTCGTTCCTCTTATGAGCCACTTACACCACCCCCTTCAGGTTGTCCTTCTGACGGCTGAGTCTCTTCAATGAACTTCACGTTGGTGACAGTCACGGATTCAGGCGGTTGCGGCGTTTCCTCCTTTAAGGTGATCTTGTCAACGCTCTTCATGGGCTTTGTTATTACGACCTCCACCCCGTAAACGCCCGGTTTAAGCATTGCCACCGCAATGGCCCTATCGAGTATGTACTCTAAATGCCCACCAGTCTTGTAGACGACACCCTCCTTAAGCTTCTCGTATTTCGCTCTTTCGGAAGTGAGTTTGCCACTCACTATCACTTCAGCACCCAAAGCCCCAGCGTTCATAATCCTTCTAAGCGTGACGAATGCAGCCCTCCTGAAGTGGTACCCCTTCTCTAGGGCCTGGGCGAGTCTGAAGGCCATCACCCTCGCGTTGAGCTCTGGGTTCTCCACCTGGGTCACAGTTATCTGCGGATTCTCCAGACCGAAGTATTTCTCGAAGAGTTGAGCCAATTGCTTGATGGTTTTACCTCCCCTGCCGATAATTACGGCAGGCCTGCCTGCGTAAATAATGATCCTAGTGCCTATAGGGGTTTTCGTTATCTCAACTCCAGCATACTCGGCGGTATAGAACTGTTTCGCCAAAAACTCGTCCACCATGACTTTCGTTAAAGACCTTTGAAGGAAGTACTTCCTAACGCTTACCATCAGACCTCACCCACGATTATCTCAATATTGGAAGTGTACCTGAACTTCCTTGTGGATCTACCGAAGGCCCTCGGCATATACCTCCTTATCGTTATGCCCTTGTGAGCTGCAGCGTGAAGGATCTTCAGCCTTTCCTCGGAAAGTCCCTTGCTAACGGCGTTTGCCTTCGCGTAACTTAGAACCTCGAGCACGTACTTTATCGCTTTCTTCGGGTACCTGCCGCTCTTCACCTTCCACTTCGGTGAAATGTTCGATCTGTGAGCGGCCCCTCTCTGGTGCTTCCAGAAGGGCAAAGCCTGTTTTCCTTCCAGCACATCGGTCAGGAACTTCTCCGCTTCGGTTACCTTCATACCCCTAATTGCCCTACAAACGTTGTAAAGGTCCCTCAGCGAAGCGGTCACGTTGCGTTTAACAGCCTTGCCGATCCTTGCCTCATCGACGTTCAAGTTGGGATAAGTCCAAGAGGGAGGCATAGCATATCACCCTTTCATTGCCAGGAAGAGGCTTGACTTGGTAGCTTTCAGTCCAGGCTCTCCGTGCTCCACCTTCTTCGTGGTTATTGAGAACTCGCCAAGGTAATGGCCGATCATCTCCGGGACAACCTGAAACTCTACGAATTCTTTTCCGTTATACACAGCGAGCTTCAAACCGACCATCTCAGGCAGTATTATCATATCCCTCACGTGAGTCTTTATTACTTCGTCATACTTGCCCGTTCTTGCAATTTTTCTTACTTTTTCTAGAATCCTTTTCTGCTCCTCAGTGAAGCCTCTCCTCAGCGACCTTCTCTGCCTAGCTGGCAACAGCTTAATGAACTCGTCCATGCTCATGTTCAGCAGCTCCTCTAACGTCTTACCCCTGTACCTGAAGTTCCTCCATTCAGGTGGAATTTCGAACGGCATAACCGTAATCACCTCCTAATTCAGGCGGCTTCTGTCCCCTTCTTCCTTCCAGTCCTTCTGGCAGCTATATGACCTACCTTCCTCCCTGGTGGAGCCCTGCTGGATACAGTGGATGACCTACTCACGCTTTGATGGCTACCTCCACCGTGCGGGTGGGATACGGCGTTCATGGCCACGCCCCTTACGTGAGGCCACTTGTGCGCCTTCTTTTTCCACTTCCAGTAGGCGTTGCCAGCCTTAAGCAACGGTTTCTCGGTTACCCCTCCTCCGGCCACGGTGCCAACTATGGCCAGAGCATCGCCGTTTACCTGAACTATCTTCCCTGAGGGCAGCCTTATGAGGACTTTATTCCCTGCCCTTCCCACCACGACAGCGTAAGACCCTGCAGCTCTCGCGAACTTGCCTCCGTCTCCTCTCGTCTTCTCTACGTTGCTGACCAGGGTTCCTTCAGGTACTTCCGAAATAACCACAATGTTCCCAGCAGTGGGGTTACTGCCAGGACCAAGTGAAATTGTCTGTCCCACCGCGAGACCTTGCACGGCCGGAACGTAGAACTCTTCGTTCTGGTCAGTTACGATTTTCGCCAGTGGAGCCACTTGGCCTGGGTTGTGAACTATATCGACGACCCTGCCCTGCTTGCCTTTGATTACCGAAGGAAATCTGGCCGGGGCTACCCTGGTCCATCCGGGGCTCCTGAAGTTGATGTTGCCCCTGCCCGCCCTTTGTTGGAGTAGCCTCTTACCCATTCATCACTCACCTCAGAGTATTCCTAACTTGTGAGCCAAGTCTGTGGCCTTGTACTCCTTGGCAAGCCTCACGTATGCCTTTTTCTCTCCTCTAGGTGTAATAAGCGTGTTCACCTTCTCTACCTTTACCTCGAACATCTTCTCGACCTCTTCAGCTATTTGCCTCTTCGTTGCCTTGAGGTCAACTAGAAACGCAATCGTGTTTTCCCTCTCTATTAACCTTATAGCCTTCTCTGTCGCCAAAGCCCTGATCAAAATCCCCTGGAACTGGTATGGTTTCTTAGCTTCCGACTTCTTCTCCTGGCTCATAACAATCTACCCCTAAACCTCTCCTCCAAGAGTTTAAGAGTGGGTAAGGTGAAAATCGTAAGCCTTCCAGGATGACCGCCGGGGGCCAGGTGAATCGCGCTAACGTCTTTAGCAGGAACCACGTCAACACCGAGAATGTTCCTTGCGGCCTTAACTACGGGTGCTTCGTGTGAGCTCACTACTATTAGGGGGCCTTTCGCATGCTCATACCTTCTCCCCCTCATTTTACCCTTCCCCGCCCTAATGCCCTTACTCTCCTTAACCCTCTCTAGCTCAGCCTCCAGCCCGAGCTGAACTAACGCGTCGTGAACGCTTGAAGTAGTGTCCAAGTTTTCGAAGTCTTGGACCACAACTATGGGCAGGGACGAAACTTTGTCGATGATGTGTCCTCTGGCTTTGACGAACTCAGCCTTAGCGGTGGCCCCCAACGCGCTTATCACGGCTAAACGCATTTCCTTACTATTGATCTCCTCAGCTATTACCTTCTCAGGCGTGGGTGGGAAAGCCCTCCTGCCTCCCCTAGTGTTGGGAGCCAATCTTGCACGACCTAAGTTCTTCACTCTAGGAACCCTCGCTAAGCCCAGGTTTATTCCGAAGCTTACTGCCGTCGTCCTCTTCCCTGCCATCGGGTCTCTTCCCTTCGGCTGTATCGACTTAGTTAGAGAGGAAATGAAGGCTCTCCGTATTAAGTCGATCCTAACTGGGTAGCTGAAGAACGGGGGCAGCTCAACCTCATCAACCTTAGCTCCTGTTAAATCATAGACGTTGGTTTTTAATGAGGTCAATTCGACGTACATTCCTATCACCCCTGCTTGCTGGATAAATCTATGTACTTGATTTCTGGTGCTCCCTTGGGCGTCCAAGTGGGCCTTATCGGATACCTCAAGAACAAGGGTCTCCTCACCGCGCCCATCAGGCTACCCTGAATGACCAGGTAGGTGTTCCTAACTAGCCCATAATGCGGGAAGCCTCCAAGCGGGTTAATCATATTCGGATCGGTTCCGATTTTAAGGATCCTCTTGTTGTACTCGGTCCTCCTGTGGAAGCCCATTTTTCCAGGCTGAGGAACGTAACTCGGGGTGGGAACAGAAGGTCCTCTAGCTCCTACTTTCCTGCTGCCCTTCCTATGCTTATGCCACCTGGGTAGTTCTACCACTCCATACCTCTTGATCACTCCAGCGAACCCTTTGCCCTTGGTTACGCCAATCACATCAACGAGTTGACCCTCTTTAAAGACCTGATCGACCGAGACCTCCTTGCCGAGAACGCTTAGCGCGTAGTTTAACCTCTCATCAATGCCTCCCCCGGCTATCTGAACCTCCGCCAGGTCTGGTTTCTTCTTCCCCAAGGAGGGGATCTTGTGGGGCTGAGTCGCGACTACCAATCTAACGAACTCTATCCTGTCCTTTACCGCCTCGATTTTCTTCCAAATCTCATCCTTTTTGGAAACGTTCGGCTTGAAGAACTTGCCTACCGCCTTCTCCAAGCGGAGCCCCTGAGGGGATTCGGCCCAAAGCTCGGTGTAAGCTTGCGGCTCTCCCAACGCGTCTCTAACGTATACCCTCAAGGCGAGAGGAACAATGGGAGGCACCTCGAGAATCGTGACGGGCATGTAAATCTCCTTCCCGTAATGAGGCGAGGTCTCCCTATCGTCAACCATGATCGCGTGAGTCATACCGACCTTGTACCCCATGAACCCAAGCAAGGTGGGCTTCTCAAGCTGTATATCGGGCCAGCTCCTGGGAGTAGGTAGGAGTTCCTCAGCTCTCTTCCTCGGCCTAAGCCCAGCCGATCCTCTTCTCGGCGATGAAAGCTTTCTATGGCCCATCTACGTCGACCTCGACGCAAGATCTAGTGATTAACCCTCTTTTAAAAGTGTCTATCCACCCGACGTCACGATTAGAGCCGCTCCTAATGGCTTATGGCTAAAGGACAAAGTTCAGCTGAGCCAGAGCGACGGAAAGGGCCTCCTCAGTCCTAACGTCCTTTACGCCCTGATTCACTACGAAATTGACCCTATAGCCTAAGACGTCCGGAGGAAGCCCGGCGGGTGGCCCTATGATAAGTCTGATCCCACTCTCTTCGTATTTTGACGCTAATAGACTCGATATTTTGTCGAAGTCCTCACCGTACCTGTCCCCAACAACCGTGAACCTTCCCTTCTCTAACTCGTCCAATGACTTCACGAACCTCACTCTAGGGCCTTCGTAGAACACGTTCTCATACGGAACCGCCCTAATCGTCCTCGAATCCGTTACCAGGACGTATCCGCCCCTTTTCCGTACTTTCTTACCTAAACCTGCCTCACCGTCCTTGACTTTCCTGATTTCGCCCTCCACGGCCTGCTTACTTACCACGTGTAAGGGAACATTCATCGGCGGAAGAAGCCCTACGTATTTTAAGTTTCTCTTTAATGAAATAAACTTTTTAAGATACGGAACCTCTTGGGCGTAATCGGTTATTTCCCTAACAATATCAAGGAACTCGCTCCGATCAACGATCCAAGTGAGCTCACTCACCCTGAAGATGTTAACGTAGCGGAGTATAGTGCCCAATTTCATTGTGATTTCGAGAAGGGAGCTCTCCTGCGAGAATGTCGATAAAAAGAGAACTACTTCCAACGGCTTCCTTCGGGGAAAGGGCATCATGCCCTTGATACTCCTATGAAGTAGACCTCGTTCTCTATGTCCCAGCCTTGCACTAAGTCACCGGTAGCTTCACCTTCTAAAACCTCGACCGCTCTGGTCTCCTTCTTAATGTAGTCTGCCCACTTGTTAACCAGACCCTTCCTCTCTTCCGGAACCTTTATGGCGACCTTAACGAAATCGGTAACCTGTAGCTTAAGCTGTTTTCTCATAACCTGGATCCTCCTTATGAGGTCTCTCACTATCCCCTCCTCTTCGACCTCAGGGCTGACCTCCGTTGAAATTACAACGACTCCCCCGTCGAACCTGGCAGACACGTATCCCTTCTGTACTTCCTCCTCCAAGACCACGTGCTCCTTAGTTATCTCCGCTTCAGTGGAATCCAACATCACTTTGTGATAACCGGATTCTAGGATGTCCTTAGCGACTAGCTCCGGGTTCCTTTCTATGTACTCGATCACGGCCCTGCTCATGCGCTTGAACTGAGGCCCAATCTTGGCAGCGTTCGGCCTAGCTAGAACCTTCGAGAACTTGGAATAACCTTCAATCCCCCCTATTTCAAGATCCTTAACGTTAAGCATCGACTTGAGCACGTCGTATAACGCTTCCGCTCTCCTCCTGTCAACCTCAGAGGTCAAGAACACGTAAGCCTTCTGTAACGGCCAGCGGAGCTTTATTCCCGCCTTAGACCTGGCGTTGAGTGTGGCCTCCTGAATCGTGAGGGCGAGCCTCATAGCGTTCTCCAGCTCGTCATCGATCAACTCCTCCCTGACCTCCGGAAGCAGCTCCATTGCGATGGTCGGTTTGGCGTCATCATAAATCGTCTGGTAGATTTTCTCTGCAATAAACGGAATCACAGTAGAAGCTAAGATCAACCAGTTCTTTAAGACGAAGTTTAGCGTTGTGTAAAGGGCGACCTTGTCGTCGTTTAGGCCCTCCTCCCACGCCCTCTTCCTTATGAGCCTAATATAGAGCCTACTCACGTCGTTAAGAATGAAGTTCGTTAGAGCATTGGCCAACTCGTGGACCTTATAGAAGCTCATCGATTGGTCGACGTTCTTCAAAAGCCTGAAGAACCGCGATAGCAACCATCTGTCCTCCACCCTAAGCTTGGGATATACTTCGTCCAAGCTATACTTTGACGGATCGAAACCGTCTAGCGACATGTAGGTCGACGCGAAGACGAAGACGTTCCAAACTATCTGTAAGTTCTTGTAAGTCTGCTCGATACTACTCCACGAGAACCTCGCGTCCTCCCACGTGGTGTTACTAAGCAACCACAGCCTTAGAGCGTCTCTGCCGTACTTGGAGATTACCTCTCCTGGCTCAATGTAGTTACCTAAGCTCTTGTGCATTTCTCTACCTTTCTCGTCGAGCATGAAGCCGTGGACTAAGACTGCCTTGTACGGTGCCCTGTTCTCCAGTATCACGCCTGATCTCAGAAGGCTGAAGAACCAGCCCCTGAGCTGGTCGTGTCCTTCCAGGACTAGATCAACGGGGCCCAACTCTTTCCACTTCCTCTCCCAGTCATCGCCGAAGCTGGCGAAAAACGCCACGCCGCTATCCATCCACACGTCGGCGACGTCGGGCACTCTAGTAGCTTCCTTACCGCAGACGGGACACTTGATCTTGACCGAGTCTATCCGCGGCCTATGAAGGTCCTCCGGCACAGGCGTTACAGCTAGAGATTCCAGCTCCTTCCTACTGCCAACTACGGTAACGTGGCCCTCCGGACAAACCCATATAGGTAAGGGTATCCCCCAGAACCTCTGCCTACCGATAGCCCAATCCCTTATGTTCTCCACCAAGTTCCTTATCCTCGTCTTGCCCCACTCTGGGATCCAAGTGACCCTTTCAATTTCCCTCAACAAGTCCGATTTAAGTTGAGAAACCGCTATGTACCACTGGTCAACGGCCCTGAGGATCAGGGGGGTCTTACACCTCCAACAGATCGGGTACCTGTGCTTGAGCTTAGTAGCGTAAAACAAGGCCCTCCTCTGTTTGAGGTCCTCAATAATGACCTGATTAGCCTCCCTGACGTTCATGCCTTTGTACTTGCCCGCTTCCTCGGTGTACTCCCCCCTATCGTTAACGAACATCACGACGGGCATGCCGTGTTTCATCCCTATTTCGAAGTCTACGTCACCGTGACCAGTCGCCGCGTGTACTAGCCCGGTTCCCTCCTCTAGGGTAACCACGTCACCAGCGTCAATTACAACGTGATATTGATCTAAACCCTTCTGAGCCTCCACTATATCCTTAAGAGGGTGCTCGTACCTTAGACCCACTAAGTCCTTGCCCTTAAGCGTGTTAATTACCTTGTACTTAGTGATCCTTGCCTCCTTCATGACGTGCTCTACTCTGGGCTCAGCGATGATTAGAACCTCGTCACCCACTTGAACCTCCGCGTACGTGCTGTTCCCGTTCACCATGACGAACACGTTTGCCGGAATGGTCCAAGGGGTTGTGGTCCAGATGAGGAGGTACTTGTTCTCCTCACCTAACAACCTGAATTTAACGTAGATAGAGGGGTCCTCAAGTTCGGTGTATTCGGAAACCTCATAATCCGAAAGCGTGGTCTCGCATCTCGGACACCAGTGAATCACGTACTTTTGACGTCTCAGGAGGTTGCGCTCGTGGGCCCTTTTGATTAAGGCCCAAGAGGCGGAGATGAACTCGTCCTTAAACGTGATGTAGGGGTTGTCCCAATCCATGAATACTCCGACGTTCTTGAATTCTTTAGTTAAACCTTCTAAGTTAGCGTTGGCGAACTCTCTACATTTGCTAACGAATCTATCCACGCCGTAGTTGTTGATTATTTCACTTTTCTTCTTTATGCCGAGTATCGACTCGACCTTCACCTCGATAGGAAGGCCGTGGGTGTCGTATCCAGGCTGATCGTAAACCCTGTAACCCTTCAGCCTCTCATACCTTAGTATACAGTCCTTGATCGTCTTGTTCCAGACCGTTCCTAGGTGAGGTACGGGAGCCGAAGCGTAAGGAGGACCGTCGATAAACAGGAACTTTTTAGGCCTTTTGGACACCTCTTCCTTCAGCTCCTTGTAGGAGTTTCTCTCCTCCCATATCATAAAGACGTCGTTCTCTACTTTCTTGGCGTCATAGCCGGGTTCGAGAGCTCTAATTACTCCCACAAAGGATCACCCCAAGTAGTTGTAAATAGCCTCTATCATTTCCGTCGTTTTCAGCATCCCTCCCACATCTGGAGTGACCTTTTCGGTCTCATACGCCCTATCGATTGCCTTCCTCAAAGCCTCAGCCGCGTTCTTGTACCTGACGTCCTTCGACCTCTCGTACATGACGTCGTACATCATGGCCACAGAAAGGAGGAATGCGGTCGGATTGGCGATGTTCTTACCTGCAATATCGAACGCGGCTCCGTGAACAGGCTCGAACAGGCACTTTCCGTCGCCGATGTTTGCTGAAGGGGCTAAGCCGAGGCTACCCGCTATTTGACTGGCCTCATCGCTCAATATATCACCGTAAACGTTCTCCGTCACTATCACGTCAAACATGGACGGATCCCTAACAAGGTTCGCCGCGGCCGCGTCGACGTACATCTCGTTGTACTCGACCTTACCCTTAAGGACATCCCTGCAGGCCTTGGCGAATAATCCATCGGTTATCCTCATCACGTTCGCCTTGTGAACGCAGGTCACCTTCTTCCTTCTCATCAACGCGTACCTCAGGGCCACCTCAGCTATCCTCTTAGAAGCGTTATACGTTATTACTTTCAGGCCCACGGCCGTGTCTGAGGAGACCATATGCTCGAACCCCTTGTAAAGGTCCTCAGTGTTCTCCCTGACTATTAGGATATCAACGAACCCGAACTTAGTAGGTACGTTAGGTAAGCTCCTCGCGGGCCTTAAGTTAGCGTACATATCGTACATCTGGCGCAACTTCACCACCACGTCGGCTGCAGACTCGCCAACAGGTCCTTTCAATATGAAGTCTGACGCCTCTATGACCTCGAGGGATTCCTTGGGCAAAGGGTCACCGTACTTCCGAAGCGCACCGTCTCCCGCCTCGATTTCAGCGTACTCGATTTTAAGATCGAAAAGCTGATTCAACCTCGCGAGAGTCTTCTTGGCGTTCAGTACAATTTCTGGTCCAATTCCATCGCCAGGAATAAGTGCTACCCTGAACGACACGTCTCATGAAGCTTATCACAATTTATAGGCTTTCATTACCTGGTTGACAATTTCATCCACTATATCTGCAAGCTCTGGAGCGAGACGTTTGGCCGTTGAGAGCTCATAGATAAGTAAAATACTCAGGGCTTCTCTGGTGTGGGGCTCCTCAATAGGCAAACGCGTCAAGTGTACCAGAGCGTCTATGAGTAAGGCGTTCGCCCTGTTAAATGCCGGGAACTCGACGATGTTCAGCATAGCTTCATGAGGCACGACCTTGAACGCAGCGGGGTCTTCGTCCTTCTCCAGGAGGCATTCGGCCAATAGAACGGCGTCACCCTCTAAAAAGGGAAATCCGTTTTTAGAAAGTCTAACTTGATTATTTAGTTCACCCTTTAATGCCATATAGAACTTTCTAGCGTCGAATGATATCGTTATACCACATTTGGGATTTCTTATGAGGATTTCGTAAGACTTCGTGGACTTATACAGGAAAATTTTAAGGTCTGTGCCTCGCACGTGCAACCCCACGGGGGATACGTTGGTTTCATCGCCGAAGCCCGTCGATAACAGGACCTCGTAGATCCCGTTACGGGCGAAAAGACGTATATCGTTGGTTTTCAAGCTTGACTACGCACCGGCTCAATGATAGTTGAGGTAATTAAGAAGCTCTCATCGATCGGAGAGGTCATAGCAGGTTCTAAAGAAGAGCGAAAACTCGTCGACTTAATTAAGGAAACCTTTGAGGGCGTCGCCGACGACGTGAGGGTGGTCCCCGTAGACGTGTTAAATTGGCAGGAGAAGAGCGTCTCCGTTAGTTGCAACGCGAAAGCGTTGAGCCTGACCTACAGTCCCTCCGGTGCTGGCAAGGCTAAAGTAATAGAGGTGAAGTCGCTTTTCGAGATCCCTAAGCTCTACAGCCAGGCTATTGAAAAGGGAGCTGAGGCCGTAGCTTTCACCATGAATGACGGAACGTTGAGAAGGTTCGTGCTTAAACGTAGTCCTTTTTTGCAATATTACGGCGAGCCTCCCCCCATCCCTGCAGTGTTCTTGGACAGAAAGCCCAACGACGAAACGTGCTACGTCGAGGTGGAGACGAAGTTCGTGCCCAGCGTCGGATATAACGTGGAGGCCGTAAGAGCAGGTAAGACGGACGAGCTAGTATACGTGACGGCTCACCACGACCACTTCCTGAGTGGGGAGCACGACGACCTGGCCGGCGTCGCTCTTCTTCCGTTCATAAAGAACGAGAAGAGAACCTTGAAACTAGTGTCGTTAACGGCCGAGGAATCGGGTTGTTATTTCGACACCCTATCTTGGGGCTGCGGGGCTAGAGCTTACGTGTCCTCTTTAAGGGACTTCCCTAAGTTCGTCGTCGATTTGGACTTCCTTGACCCTACCTCGGTACTCTTCGTATCTCCCGGACTTTTCAAGAGCGCTGTCGGTGTCGTTGAATCACGGATTCCGATAGAAAGGAGACCCCAGGCCTATACGAACAGCTACGCCTTCCTAAGGAAGGGGATCCCCACTGTGACCCTCTCTCCTAAGGAAGAAGTGAGTTATTATCACTCAAATAAGGACGTGGTCGAACCCCAGGAGGAGGAAGTGCTTGAAAGGTTCGTCAACGTGATAAGCGGGCTAGTGGACTCGTTAGAGTTTAACGAGTCGGAAATACTGGAGGACGTTAGGGAAATCTTAGACTCCCTACCTCTTGAGGTTAGACTGAAATTAGTTATGGGATTAAGCCCGCAACAGTACCTGTCCTCGTTTCGTATGGTCATGAAGACAGGAAGGGCTAAGGACAGACCCCTTGGGGAGATATTAGGCATCGTTGAGTCCTTCTTCGATAAGGTAACCATTGAAGGTTTGGGTGAGTTCTTCCCACCGCAGGGACTATTAGAGGTTTTAGCGAGGATCAGGATCCTAAATGAGTTCTTGAAAAACAAGTTCGAACAAACGAACGTTTAGCTGACGAGGGAAGATCAGAATCGCTCAAAATATCTCACTAAGTGTTGACAGGCTTGAAATCACATAGTCCGCATATAGCTCCGCATGCTTCACCTTCTGGGCCCTATCAACTAGTATGGCCTTCATTCCCGCCTTCTTCGCAGCCAAACAGTCCTTGACCGGATCGTCCCCCACCATCACGCACTCCGAAACCTTTAGGCCCAATCTCTCGCATGCGAGAAGGAAAGGTTGTGGGTTAGGCTTCGGACTTATGTTACCCTCCCCACCGATAATTATCACATCGAACTTGGTTATCAGCGGGAACCTACTTATCCTGGCCTTCTTGTCTCCTCCCTCCCCGTCGCTGTTAGTTATCAGGCCGACCTTGTAACCCTTCGCCTTCAAGTACTCTATCGCATCAATCGCGTCAGTGTAAGACTCGTTTTTCCCGGCTATTGACCAATAAAGCTGAGTCCAAGAGTACAGCTCCTCGTTGCTGGGCTTCACCTCAAACCTCTCGAGAGTCTTCAGCCACCACTCTTTCCTGTCGAAAACGCCTTCCTCGTCTAACGACTTACTTACCGAGAAAAGGGTAGACGTGAGCTCCTCGAGGCTGACCTTTAGCTTGGGGTAGTTCTCTGTTATATAATCGAACATGTCCTTAGCAACTTCAATTAAGGCCTTCTGAGACACGGAATCGAATTCGACTAGAGTGTTGTCATAATCGAAATATACCGCCTTGATATTGCCAAAAATCTTCGTTTCGCTCAAACCTCATCACGAGAGGAAGTCCTCGAGCTTCGGCAACTGCTTCGGGAGTCCCTTCCTCTCCCTTATCTTCATTATTATATCCGTAAGTAACGCGTCAGGCACCGGAGCCCATCTGCTGAACTCCGTTCCCCAGAACGCCCTACCAGCGCTAGCTGCCCTCAGCTCGCTGGCGAGATCGAATGACTCGCTCACTGAGATCTCGGCGGTCACCTTTGCTACGTTACCTACCTGAGACATGTCCAGAACCTTTCCTCTCTTCCTCGTTATGACAGCAGTCACGTTGCCAACGTAATCCATTGGTACCCTTATGTCGAGCTTCTGGAGAGGTTCAAGTAGCGTGGGCTTGGCAGTGAGCATGCCAGCGAATATGGCGTTTCTGACGGCTGGATATATCTGTGCGGGACCTCTATGTGCGGGGTCCTCGTGTATTACAGCGTCGTGCAGGACGACTTTCAAGCCTCTAACGGGCTCGTGGGCCAGGGGGCCCTCCCTCATCGCGAGCCTGAAGCCCTGAATCACCGTGTCCATGACCTCCCTGAGGTGCTGGACTCCTGACGTCTTATCAACGAATACGTTAAGGTTCTCGTCTATGGCGATTATCCTCTTGCCCTCTTCGTAGTCCCAGCCGGCCTCGTCCCTCAGGATCTTGGCCATCTCCTTCGAATCCATATCCTCCTTAATCTTACCGGAGGCCAGTAAGTTGATGGTAGCCTCGTTAAGGGGCTCAACGCTGATGTAGAACTTGTTGTGCTTGTTGGGAGACTTGCCCTCGAAAACCTGACTGGCCGCCCTTACGCTCTCCCTGTAGACCACGATCGGCGGGGAGGTGACCACCTCGATCCCGTAATTCTCTCTGAGTAACTGTAACGAAACTTCCAGGTGGAGGAAGCCCATTCCTGACAGCAGGTATTCCCCGGTCTCCTCGTTTATCTTCACCTTGAGGTTCGGGTCCTCTATGCTAAGCTTTCTCAGGGCGTCTATCATCTTGGTTAGATCCTTCGGGTTCTTCGGCTCGACCGAAATGGTCACCACAGGCTCGGAGACGTAGTGTAGCTGCTCGAACGCCCCAATTTCCTTGTCCTTGAGAGTCGCATCTATGGCGGTCTCGCCCGACCTGGCTTGGTCTAAGCCTAAGGCTGCGGCGATGTTGCCCGCAGGTATCTCATCGGCGAGTTCCCTAGTAGCGCCCATGTAAAGGCTGACCTGTAGCACTTTTTGTAACTTCTTCTCGTTAATCAACCACAGTTCCTCTCCAGCCCTCAGAGTCCCCGAGAACACTCTTCCCGTAGCCACTAGACCCGCGTGAGGATCTACCCTCATCTCCGTGATCATGAAGACTGCCGGTCCGTTGGGGTCCGCCCTCATCATGGCCTTTGCTACGTCGCTGTCGAGATTGCCCTTCCATATTTTTGGAATTCTGTACTTCTGAGCCTCGGCGGGGTTCGGAACGAACTTGATCACAGCATCAAGTAGTGCCTCGTGAATCGGTACGGTCTTAGCTAGCTCCTCGACCTTCGATTTGTCGGAGGCGGTGTAAGCGTTGATTACATCCTTGAACGACACTCCCCTCTTTTGGGCCATCGGGACACTGAAGCCCCACTTGTCCTTAGCTGAACCGAATATTACGTTGCCCTCCGCAGGGTTTATCTTCCACTTCGACTTGAACTCTGGCTCGGCGTACATTTCGATGAGGTTGTTGATCTCCATTATCATTTGCGTCAGCTTTTGTTGCATCTCTTGAGGGCTCAGTTTCAACTCCTTAACGAGCCTGTCTACCTTATTTATGAACAGGATAGGCCTAACCCTCTCCTCGAGGCTCTGCCTTAGTACCGTTTCTGTCTGGGTCATTACTCCTTCTACTGCGTCAACCACTACAATTGAACCGTCAAGAACCCTTAAGCTCCTGGTTACCCTTCCGCTGAAGTCCACGTGCCCTGGGGTGTCTATGAGGTTAATCACGTAGCCTTTACCTTCGACCTCGTGGTAGAGGCTAACGTTAGCCGCCTTAACCGTGATACCCCTCTGCTGTTCTACACTCAAATAGTCGAGGGCTAGAGCCTCTCCAGCTACCTTGGGCGATATGATACCGGCAGCCGCCAACAATTGATCACTTGTGGTTGTCTTACCGTGGTCTACGTGTGCTATAATTCCTATATTCCTTACCCTTGTAACGTCTTTCATTAAAGAAAGTACTTGTTCTACTGTCTTGTACTTAGGCAACCCAACTACACCCTCTGTAAGCTCCTCGCTAATCCGTAAGCCTAAGCGTATTTAAAGGTGAGCGTCTGAGCGTCATCTACCCGTTCGAGTTCCCGATCTTACGTCTGGGCTCTGTAGGTCATAAGGAGGTTAGCGTTCTCTTTCTTATCTTTCGGCGTCATACTAGAGCTTAAATTTCGGGAGTAGAGCCGTATAATTTACATGAACGGAGTTAACGAAACCTGGGACACGATAATAGTGGGAGCAGGAATAGCTGGTCTCAGCGCTGCACTTTACGCGAGCAGACAGAGGTTGAAGACCCTAGTCCTGTCAAAAGACTTAGGAGGTCAGCTCACCTTGACGGAGCTCATAGAGAATTACCCAGGGATCGACGCTATAAGCGGCCTCTCCCTAGCGAGAAAAGTCGAGTCTCAAGCGAAGAAGTTCGGTGCGAAGTTAGTTTACGACGAGGAGGTCGTTGGAATCGAAAGGGTCCAGGACGGCTTTATAGTTAAGGGTATCCTGGGAGAGTATAAAGGGATCACCGTAATCCTGGCCTTCGGAAAGACCCCAAGAGAGCTAAACGTTCCTGGCGAAAAGGAGTTGAAGGGAAAGGGAGTTAGTTACTGCGCTGTTTGTGATGCAGCGTTTTTCAAGGATCAGTCAGCGGTGGTAGTAGGAGAAGGAGAGCCGGGTTTGGAGGCCATAGAGCTCCTCAGCAAGTACGCTAAACCGGCCTATTACGTGAGCAGATCGAGAACCCTTGTGGGAGAGGATAGTATCATTAAAGAGGTGATGCAGAGGCCGAACGTGAAGTTCTATCTGGGCCATGAGGTCGTCAGGATAATCGGTAACAATAAGGTCGAGGGCATAGTCATCAGGAACCTCGAGAGCAAGGAGGAAGTGACTCTAAGCGTGAACGGCGTGATCATAGAAATGGGTTACGTGCTTAAGACGGACTTCCTGAAAGGTTTAGTTAAGCTTAACGAGAAGGGGGAAATAGTGGTCGACAGGGAGGGCAGGACGAGCATTGAGGGTATTTTCGCCGCCGGTGACGTGACGGATAGCAAGTATAAACAAGCGGTGGTCGCGGCTGCTGAGGGCGTAATCGCGGCCCTTTCGGCGTACAATTACATAAGAGAGAAGAAGGGACTTCCACCAGTGAATGTCGACTGGAAGGCCGAGAAGAAGAAAACGACAGTAAGCCTAAGGTTATGACATGAAATCCTCCAGAGTACGCTTGCCGGACTTACCCTTCATTTTCTCTGATTCGGAATCCTTTTCACCTTTTTTGACTACATTAATTTTTTGGCTTTCAGAAGATTTATCGTTAAATTTACTGTTTATTAACTTGAATAATTCTTCTGCCCTCTTTTCCCCTAGAACCTTCTGAAGGTCTGAGATTGAGGCGTTGCAAATATCCTTAATACTGCCGAACCTCTCGAGAAGTTTTTCAGCCAGTACAGGCCCGATGTTCGGGAAAGATTGAACCACGAAGAGTTGGGCATCCCTTAAGGTTGATAATTTGGGCTTTCTTACAAGGCTGATCGTCCGCCTTTGGGACTCCAAGAACTTTTCTCCCAATTTATAAATCAAATAAGCGGTGTCCTCCGCATCGCTAGATAGGAGAATCCCTATACCGTAACCTACCTGGATCGAGACCAGTGCTCCCAGCACCGCATTCCAATTGCTCGTAAATCTTTTTGCTCTTTCTATACTACCTTCTAATATTATGAATGCATTGGAGGAAGTTTCTTTCAGTTTTGATGCCTGGTCAAAAAGACGTTTGTCAAATATGGACTTTACGAAATCTGTTACCGACTTCCTCTCTATTATTACGCCTTCTCCGACTACGTAATCCCCTACTGAGAGGTTCTCCAGGATAACTAGAGCTCCAAGCTTTCTAAGAAGCTCAGGAACCCCGCTTTTCTCCTCGCGGTAATCGGCATAAATCCTCATGCCTTAGCGGCTCCACCCGCTCCCTGCGGATAATATTTGTTATAAAGCTCCTGTATCTTCTTCTGGAGATTCTCCAGTTCTGTCCTGAATGTGGCCTCTTGCTTTTGATAAGTGCGCGACCTTAGTTCGAGGATCTCTTTCCTGTCGTTCAATTCCCTTTCTACATCCGCCTTATTCACCCTCACCAGCAAGTTACCGACTATCTTGTAAATTGTAGAGTCCTGAGGGATGTTGCCTAGTTCCTGTAAAACTCTATTAATTTCTTTCAGTTCGGAATCGATGACTGACCTTTCAGCCAATAGCCTCTGTAGCTTGTCCTGAAGGTCTTGATAACGAACTAAAGCCGTTTTCAGATCAGGAGGAAGAGCCTCTGCCACTTCCTTCTACCTCCGCTATTGTTTGTGTAACGGCATACGCTGAATATAAAACTGAATTTAACAACGCTCTCGCTCTCGATACGGATCCGGCAGTGAACACGATTTCTTTCCTCTCCTCTATGGTCTTTAGATATCTCTTGTCGACGGTTTCAGCCGTTAACGACCTTATCAATAAGCTCGATCCATTTCCGCTGAATCGTATCGTTACTCTGATCATAGCAAAACCTGATTATCGGAGGTATTAATTTACCCTTGCGATTCCTAAAGGTCAAAACACAAATTCCATCCTCTCTTTTTGCGAAGGAGTAAACATCGCATTCGTCCATCAGTGAGTAGTTGAGGTTTATGAGAAGCTCCGTCACGAAAGGGCAATCGGACTCCTTTATACAAAACGTAGCGCCCCTAGTGTAGGCGTTCGCTAAGTCAGTTACGCTATCCTCGCCCCTGAGATCATAAGATAGCGTGACACCCTTGATTCTAAGTACGTGAAGCAACCTTTTGTCCGTCCCGAAGACCAGAATAAGTGAGGGGTTTCCCTTGATTGTAGACACTAAGATTACTTTGGAGGCATTTAGGGACCTTGCCTTGTTGAAAACCTCGCTTAAAGACGTACGGCCTCTGTTCACCCTAATCGAGTTGGGAACAACGTAGGAAAGCTCTCTAAGAAACCGTCTCGTCCTTTTGGAAGCGTCACGAGAAGAGGTCAAAATAACGTCAATATGGCGTGTAGGCAAGCCCTGCCCACTTGGTCTTGCACTTCTTACAGTACCATATACCAGCGGCTATCCTAACCACTTTTCCCTCAGTTTTACAATATGGGCACACGTGATCCGCGTAGCGTTTTTCCATTATTTCCTTCCATTTCCTCCTCAAAGACATTCCGTAGCGCGCTCCGAACCTTCCAGCGATCCCCGTCACTTTGCCCATAACTACACCACCTCGATCTTACGCTATGCCGAAGGTGTTTTTAAGTTCACTGAACAGCCTGCTGGCGGCCTTTCTGGTAACTTCCTCTATTTGTGGTATTTCTTCTAGCTTCATCGCTCCGCCCAGGCTCTTCTGTATCCCCACTATTCTCATGTCTGGAGTGTAAGATATCGAAAGCTTGGCGTCCGCGATCGACTCCTCTTCTAGATTAGGGTCTATGACTACGAAGTTCCCAATCTTTGCCGCAGTTAGCGTGACGACTGGATAAGCTAGGGGTGTAACGTCAGTCCTTTCCGTGAGCACCTTGACCTCCTCACCGTTTACTTCTACTTTAGGCAGTTTCGTATTGTATATCGCTGCGACCGCCGCTATTGTACTGGCGTCCATTACGTTTCCAGCGAAGTCCAGCACGTAAACGTCAACCCACAGACTCCAAACTTTCTTGCCAGGAATGATCACCAACTTTGATAAGTCGACCGCCTTGGAGTCCCTAAGGCTCCTGTCGACTACCCTAGCCAGCTCTATGGCGTTCTCATCTGGGGGTCCCGGCTCAAAGGTCTCGTAAGCCAGCGGTAAGAGTTCCACGTTGACCATTAAATTACCCTGGTTGGGAGTGTCGGGAAACGGTTCATCCATCTCAAGCTTGGTCCCCGCTAATACCATGGTATCTCCTAGTTTCACGAGGGCTGATCCGTCAGCCTTCTTAGCATAACCTAAAGTTATGGACAGAGGCCTGTACTCGTCTGGTTTTCTGTTATCTAACCTGACTCCGCGTTCGAGGGCCTTCAGTATGCTGGCCTTTTTGACGTTGGAAACGATGGTTTGAAGTCTGTCCGACGTCACAGACATTCAACTCACCTCGACGAACTTTTCCTTGATGGCTTTCTTTTCTAATTGGTAAATCTCCGCTATCCCTTTCTTAGCCAACTCCAACGCTTGTCTTAACTCTTCGGGCGTCATGGTCCCGTTCAGCTGGAAAAGCACTACCTTGTTCAGCGAGGGCATCATAGCGATAGGCATATCAGCACCACCCCACATGTCTTCCGCTTCATTAAGGTCTAAGACCAGAACCCCATCAGCCTTACCTACCGCAACACCAGCTATCAGATCTCTCATAGGGATTCCGGCGTCAGCTAAAGCCATGGAGGCGGCCATCAAAGACACCAACCTAGTCCCTGCGTCTGCCTGTAGCACTTCCATGAACACGTCTATCGTCGCCCTGGGAAAGAGCTCTGTCAGAATAGCGCTCTCTAAAGCCTCCCTTATCACTTTGGACAGCTCGATTTCCCTCCTGCTTGGCGCTGGGTTCTTCCTTTCATCGGTCGAGAACGGCGTCATATGGTATCTAACTCTCAGTACAGTCCTGTCGGGCAACGCCATGTGCCTGGGGTGCATCTCCTTTGGCCCGTAAACCGCAGCGATGACCTTAGTGTTGCCCATCTCAAAGATCGCGCTTCCGTCGGCGTTTTTCAGCACTCCAAGCTCGATCCTTATCGGTCTCAGTTCATCAGGTCTTCTACCGTCGGTTCTAAGGCCCCTTTCATCAATTAACCTAGGCCTCTGCTGAGCTGCTAACATTTGCCTCACCTAGTTTCGATGCAATAAATCGTCTTACTTTTTCCGTAAGATCGGAAATGTGAGACTCCTGCTCTATCTCTATGAGGGATATAGCCCCTTTTATTGCTTCCTCCTGAGCGGACGAGGGACATCTCATGTGAATCATCCCGTTGGGATAGACCATTAGGTGACAACCAGTCATCGACACTAATGTATTTAACAAGCTCCTGTTCCTACCGATTAATCGCGATGCTTTGCTAGGGCTTATCGAAACGACCGTTCCGTCCGTAACCTTTCCTGTATCGCTCCCCCTGACCGCTAGTATCGGGTTCGTTGTCCTATCGAAAACCTCCACCTTCGCGACGATGTAATCTCCGACGTCTAAATATCTACGAAGGTCCTCACCAGCAGTGACCGGTCTATTAAGTAAAGATGACGCGGGTAGATACGCAGGGTAAGGAGCTCTGATGTCGACGGTCCATCCGTATAACTCGATCTCCTCGACCATACCGAGCACAGTATCGCCGACTCTCGGCCAGTACTTCGACCCCTTTAGTGGGATAACAGTAAACGTACCGTTCTTAACGTCAACAACACCCACTACTGATGCGTAGTACCTGTTACTCTCTCTGTAAATGTAAGGAGACCATGGGATCTCGAAATCGCCTTCTGCCAACAGATCTCCAGGACAAACCACCTGTTGATCCATCACAAAGATTTGACCGGGCAAGTTCACTTCACCTGAAGGACTTTCACCTCGACTTCCCCTTTCGTCAAGGAGTTTAACTTATCTATGACTTCCTGCTGTGCTCCAGCTGGTATCTCGAGCTCCGCTATTAGAGTGCCATCGGATAGCCAATTAGTTTTCTTTACCTCACCTAAAGAATTTAGTGCTGATTTCACCCTAGAACTATACTGAGAAGGTGCTTTGATTTCTAAAAGAGCTCTAGCTAATTTTATAGGCATTATCTTGCTTAGTTCTTTAACTATCTGGAGAGCTTGAGCCTCAACGTCCTTGTTAGGGTCGATCTGTATTTTAGCTTGTTCTAAGGCCAGCTCTATTCTTGTCCTAGGTATCGGCAGGTGAGTCTTGGGATCTACAGCGTTTCTCGATATGAAATCTATAATTTGTTTCTTCTTATTTTCTATTAACTCTCTCCTTTGTTCAGCCGTCAAAGGTAGCTCTCCTTTCATTATGATGGTTCTCGCGATAGTTTCGAAATCCGTTGTTCCGAACACTTTCTTGAGCGCCGCTGGAGAGGCCTTGAGGCCCTTCTTCACGTCCTTATATATTTCCTCACTAACGACGACGTCTGAAATGCTGATTGACTTGCCGTTCCTCAGCTCTAAAGCCTCTTTGGGCTTTACCAGGATCTCGAACTTCTCGCCTCCAGCTTCATATTTGGCTATCACGTAGTTCTCTTTAGCCATAGCTCTAACCCATCGCCTTCTTTAGAATCTGAAGCCTTTCGTCTAATGTCATTTTCCTGAATATCGGCTCCTTTACGCTCACATACCCTATCTCTATACCCTGGGCGGCCATTTTGTCTTCTGGCTTCATAGTCGAGTAAAGGGCCTTTATGCCGAGTATTATCGTCTCCTCTAGATCAAGGTCTGGCCTGTAGTTCTTCTCCAAGTACTCGTTCACAACGTGCTCTCCCTGGCCTATCGCGACGGCATAATAAGGCATAAACTGGCCGCTCGGCTCCGTCATATACAGTTTAGGAACGCCCTTGTCTACCCCTCCTATTAACAAAGCCACACCGAATGGTCTCACTCCGCCATGCTGTGTGTAAACCTGCTTTACGTCGGAGATTAACTTGACCAGGTAATCGATCGAAATCAATTCGTCGTATATTAGCCTATGATTCAGGGCCTGACTGCGCGCGTAATCGATCAGAACCCTACCGTCAGGGGCGAGACCCGCGAAGCTGGCTCCCACGTGATCGTCGATCATAAAAACCTTCTCTATTCCTTCTACGTCGATCAGGGCCCTAGCCTTCCTTTTCTCGCTAATCAGAACGACTCCCGAGTTGGTTCTTAAGCCTAGAGTGGTCCACCCTTTCTTAACGGCCTCAAAGGCGTAGTCGACTTGATAAAGCGAACCGTCAGGCGAGAATATCGTTATTGCCCGATCATATCCCATAGCGGCTGGTCCAAAGGCCATCCTTATCCCTCAAATCTACAACTCCGCTCTCGGATTTAAAGCTCATTAAACCATGCGTCAGATCGTCGCAAGCACATCACGGCTCAGTCTGGAGCGGCGTCCTCATCCGATTCCTACAAGCCTCTTAGCCTTTTTAACGCTTCCAGTAATCTTCCTCGGAACCACAATTACTTTGTCGTTGCTGACTTCCGATACCTTGGGAAGACTCGCGAGCACCACCCTATAGCCAACTCTGTTCGTTGATATAATTGCCTTACTGTTCACGAAATAAATCACCCTTGGGTTAGAGATGTCAAGCCACACCTGGCCAAAGAGCGAAGTCACGGCGAGGCGAACGTTAGTCTCGAGCGTGCTTGTGTCGATAGGGGTCTTCGAGACGACGTCGACAACTACGTACCTTTTCGTCCTACGAACCGCAGTGTTTTTAGAAGGCTTTATTATCAATAATTTTTTCCTACGCAAATCTATGAATAAACCGATTGAAACCGCTAGGGACGTGACGGAAAGAAGCGTGCTAGCAATCACAAGGAGTGTAAGAAAACTCAACTGCCCTCAAGTAAATGTAAAAGCCTTAGAGGAGAAATAAACACGAAGTGGAACGCGTCTGCCTCTGGAACTCCCAAAGACGTTAACAGGGCTAGTTTCGACAAGGGGTGCCAAACCTCCGCGACCCCCGAGGAGCATGACGAGATCAGCACGTCGCTTACGTACCTTGTGGAGTAGAGACAAACTGTCCTCAGTGTATAATAGTTTACTTTGTTTAACGGAACCTCTAGTATCACATCGTATTGCCTAAACAGATTGAGTTGACCCTTACCTATTACATTGATGTTATCGGAATCTATCCTTATGACCTTAAAGCCCTGATCCAACACCCTTTTAACCACGGACCTGCTTAACGGTTTCACGACCGTTATCCTATAAGGCTCAAGCCTGAGCTTCGGCAGTTCCTTCTCGCTCTTGATCTGAACGGTTACGCGTTCAGCCTTGATCAGTCTTCCTTTTCCCTCTAGGAAGACTTTGTCATAGTACATCGAATATAACGGATATAGCCTTTCATCCCTAATGCAAGGTTCAACCGTCCTGAGCAATTTTGGACAACTCGGCCTTGAGTTCATCCTTAGTGGCAGCGAGGGACACCTGGATCTTCACCACATCGTCTCCATCTTTTATCCTGGGTTTACATTCGGCAATCAAAGCCTGTTTATCAACCCTAATGTGAAGCCTGTTCTTTTCGAGTCTGTTGTCCAACGTGGACAATAGGTAAACTATGTCAGCCTTATCCATCGAGCGTATTGTTCCTTGGAACACTTCCTTAGCCCTTGGTGAGGTGACGCTAGCCCTGAAGAGCCCTATTCTGTTCCCGTGGTGTCCTTCTAAGAACTCAGCGGAGAAATCGTTAAGGCTCAGGCCTGGGATACACTTAACTACGGAATCTAAAATCTTGGAAGAATCTTCGGTTTCGTGAGCGAAAAAGAAGAGTGAGACCGAATGGATTTTCATTCTCAACAGTGGTTAGCTAAGCTGATCTATTAAGTTAGTTCTCGAGCTCTTCGAGGCCTCGTGGCGCTTCTTCTGCTCCCTCTCCTTCTGCTTTCTCTTCCACTTGTGCTTCACTGTACCTTTCAAGCCGCGCGACTTCAGTAGTCCCCTGGCCTTTTTGCCTGCAGCAGTCAATCCCCTGAACACCCTTCCCCTGTTGGCGGGGTTGAGCATCCACTTGTATTGAGGGTCGTTGGCAATGTTGGGGTTATGGGGGTCCACTAGAATGACCTCATAGTACTTGTATAGTCCGTCCTCGCCAACGTAATAGCTCCCGAGCACTTCAAGGTTCGGGAACTTTCTGGCGGCCTTCTCCTCGGCTATCCACCTGTATCCTTTACTGGGGGAGTAACCGTAAACACCCATTCTTTTTGGCCTTCTTCCGCTGTTTGGCCTAGGCTTGTTGAGCCCTCCCCTCCTGACCCTTACCCTCGCTACAACGAAGCCCGGCTTCGCTTTATAGCCTATCTCCCTCGCCCTGTTGAGCCTGGTCGGCCTCTCTACTCTAGTTACTACAGGATCCCTCCTCCACTGAATCAGTCTAGCCCTTAGAACTGTCTTCTTCCAATCCTTGCTCTGCCAGGTCTGCTCGATGTAGTGGTACATCGATAACGCCATAAGCGTCCGCAGGTCTGCTTAAGCCTTCAGCGATTAATAAAAGTGTTTCTACCCGCTCAATGAAACCGGATTGATTGAGTTAGGTCTTGTAGGAAAGACGAACGTAGGTAAGAGCACCTTCTTCTCCGCAGCGACGTTGGTCGAAGTGGAGAGGGCGAACAGACCTTTCGTTACGATAGAGCCTAACGTAGGGATCGCTTACGTCAAGAACCGGTGTGTCCATACCGAGCTTCACGTGGTATGCAATCCGAGGAACTCCTTCTGCATGGGCGATTACCGTTTCATTCCGGTCAAGCTAATAGATGTGGCCGGTTTGATCCCAGGAGCTCACCTCGGTAGAGGGCTAGGTAACAAATTCCTGGACGATCTGAGGAAAGCCGACGCCTTAATACACGTGATCGACGCGTCTGGCTCCACCGACGAAGAGGGCAGGCCAGTAGAGCCTGGATCCAGGGACCCGGAAGATGACGTGAAGTTCGTGGAGGGAGAACTGAACGAGTGGTTCCTGTCCATCGTGTCCAAGGACTGGCAGAAGTTCGCCAGAACCGTCGACAACTCAGGAAAGGATCCGGTAGATGCCCTGCTTTCAAAGCTTTCAGGTCTCTCGATAACGAGGTACCACATCCTGTTGACCTTAAGGGAAACGAAGTTAGAGAACGTTAAGTTACTTCAGTGGGGCGAGGAGGACTTACGTAAGTTCGCCGTTACCCTGAGGCAGATATCTAAGCCAATTATAATAGCTGCCAATAAGGCCGATCTCCCTCAATCCAAGGAGTTCATTCGGAAGTTAAGGGAAAAGCACGACTTCGTCGTTCCCGTAAGCGCGGAGAGCGAGCTAGCCCTCAAGAAGGCGGCTAAGGCTGGTTTAATAGAGTATATACCCGGGGAACCGACTTTCACGGTCAAGGCACAGCTTACCAGCAAGCAGAAGAGTGCCCTCGAGTACATCAAGACGAACGTGCTTGAGGTCTATGGAAGCACGGGAGTTCAGGAGGCGATAAACACCGCCGTTTTCAACGCCCTTAACGTGATCGTCGTTTACCCCGTCGAGGACGAGAGAAGGTTCGCAGACAGGAACGGAAACGTTCTGCCCGATGCGCTACTCGTTAGGCGCGGGACTAAGCCTAGAGAGTTGGCTGAGATGATCCACACTGAGCTGGCTAAGGGGTTCTTGTACGCAATCAACGCTAAGACCAAGACAAGGCTCGGCGAGGATTACGAGCTTCAGCACAACGACGTGATAAAGATCGTATCAAGCACTGCGAGAGGTTGAGCTTATCTTCTATAGAACTCTCCCTTACCAACGTCCCTGTCGACTATCGATCCTGGGTAAATCCACGCGTAAGCCCCGATCTTTACGCCTGGCAAAATAGTGACGTTTATCCCAGTCTTAGCGTAACCCCCGATGAACGCGCCCAGCTTCTTCCTTCCGCTGCTCTCCCTCTTTCCCTTCACGGTTACTTTAACGGGTTGCTCGTCGAACCTCAAGTTCGCGATCAAGGTTCCCGCGCCTAGGTTCACGTGTTCACATATCACGGAGTCGCCGACGTAGCTCAAGTGAGGAACTTTCGCATCCTCCATAATAACGGACTCCTTGATTTCCACCGAGGCCCCTACCTTCGAGTTTTCCAATAGCACACTATACGGCCTCACGTAAGCGTTGGGGCCCACCGAAGCCCCCTTGCCTATATACGCTGGCCCTTCTATGTAAGTTCCTGCCTTGACTTCGGCTCCCTCCTCTATAACGACCTTACCCTTTATTGTAACGTTATGCTCCAAGTCGCCTTTGATCTCGCCGTTTACTCTATCTAATTCATATTTGTTAATCTCTATTACATGCCATGGTCTGGAGACGTCTAACCACATACCACTGTAACTCACAACTTTAACCTTCTTCTCCCTAGCCATTGCCGTGACCGCGTCAGTCAGCTCCATTTCACCCCTAGGGGACACACCCACGCGATCCAAGTAAGAGAAAACGTCGGAGTCCAACCTGTAAACGCCTCCGTTAATTAAGTCGGATGGAGGGTTCTCCGGCTTCTCCACAATCGCCGCCAAGTTATTGCTGGAGTCCGTCACTAGTACTCCGAACTCCTTAGGGTTCGGAACCTTGACGCCTAATATCGCGTTGTCTCCTGCGTCTAGTACGCTTTTGATTGCGTCCCTCTCTAAATAAAGGTCGCCGTAGACTATCAGAAGGTCGTCGGCTCGAATTCCAGAAACTGTCCTCAGGGCCGAGGCGGTCCCTTTCCCTTCCTTTTGGTAGACTACGCTAACCGGTAAACTCTCGAAATAGTTCCTGAAGTTCTCGTTACCGACAACGATTATGTCGTTCTCCTTTATGCCGAGGGACGTTAAGTGCTCAATCGTTCTTAATATCAGGGATTTGCCCAAAACGGGAACGAAAGGCTTAGGTCGGGTATGCGTGATAGGTTCTAACCGCTCTCCCTGGCCGGCCGCCAGGACTATGGCCTTCAATTCACGCCGATGCGGTCTCAGGCACTTTTAAGACTTTTGACTTCTCTATCTCAACCTTCCTTAACGGGTAAATCTTGTGGGCCTTTTCGAATATCTCGTTCGACATTTCGCCGAACATCATCTTATTCACAAACTCATCAAAGGTCAGTTCGGAGGCGTACTTGGCTATGATCTCCTCCATGGTTTTCCTAATCGCAGTCTTCTGCCTCTCGTGGCATCTGTAAGTGGTCAAAGCGAGACCTTTCACCCTTACGACGTAACCGTCCTTAGTAGTAACGTCAATGACGTGACTAACCTTAGAGCTTTTCCTCCTTATGATCGACCTCAGGTAATCCCTAGAAAGCTCGTGACCAGCGAACCTGGTCACTAAAGTGTCCCCCTCGTTTCCTACAACCTTAAAGTAGAGGTGGACGTGAACCAGATTGAAATCGCCGGTCAGATCGTACAGAGTAGTTTCCACCTTCCTATTGATGGCCTGATCCACACTGTAGGCTAACGTAGAGCCGAGGCTGACCTCCCCGAAGCTCTTGGGGGCCTTTATGGAGAACCATTTCTTCAGCTTCCATTTGTCCTTGATTTGTCCGCCAGCGGCCTGCGGCGACTTGGAGGACATTCTCTCCAACCATCTGAGGGTTGAGTTATAAATCCGATGCTTCCGACACGCTTGAGCCTTTAGCCTTCCACATGGATAGAAGAACCACGATTTTCCTCAAGGTCCTAATGATTGTCCTAGCCTCCTCCTCGTCACTAACACCCTTGATCAGCACCCTCTTTAACGCCAGATATATCGCCAAATCCTCTTCCGTTTTCCTTAACAAATTGTATATATCAAACGAATACTTATCCAGAAGTCTGATCGCCTCTGGGGTCACGTTTCTTTCCTTTTTCACGAAATTTCTGTACTTCCAAAACTCATAAAGTACTATTCCAACCGCGTGGGAGAGGTTAAGCACGGGGTACTCCGGGTTAGCGGGGATGTGTAGTAGGAAATCGGTCTTGGCTATTTCCTCCCTAGTTAAACCGACGCTCTCCCTGCCGAAGACCAAAGCGACCCTCTTCGACATGGCCAGCTCAGCCGCCTCCCAAGGCGTGATAGACTTCCTTAGGATATCGCCTTTGGAATCGGCTATGCTGGAGGTCGCTATCTTTAAGTCAACGCCCTCAAGGGCTTCGTCATAAGAATCAATCACTCTCGCTCTCTCAAGGAAGTCCGAACCTTTCGCCGAGAACTCCTTCGCCTTAGACAAGTCCGCCTTAGGTCTCACGATCACCAGTTCGTCAACTTGGAAGTTCTTCGAGAGCCTGGCGATGAAACCTACGTTGTATTCCCCTTCAGGCTCTACCAGGACCACCCTGATCGTAAGGCCTCGCCTCTACGGCGAATATCGTCTCGTAACCGATGGTTCTGTGAATGCTTTTAACGATTTCAAGCCTCAAGGCCTTAAGCTCCTCATGCAGGGTGTCGAAGTCACTAAGGCTCGAGTACACGAAATAGTACCTTTTCGCCTTAACAGTTCTCAGAAAGGCCACCAACACCTCGATACCGCTCTTGCCGCCCGACCAGGCGTAGTCGATCCACGAACGTATTTCCTGAAAGGGAAGATAGGGAGGGTTGAAAACCGACAGGTCGAATTCCTGATCCCTGAGACAAGAAGATAAGTCGCAGTTCACTACGTTTACTTCAACTCCGTTGAGCTTGCCCGTGAGCTTAGTGGCAAGCGAGGCCCAAGGGTTTATGTCAACGGAAACGACCTCAGCCCCTAGTTTAGCTAATTTCACGGAGATTATCCCTGAACCGGAGCCTACTTCTAAGGCCTTCTCGCCCTTCACGGCCTCTACTATGTCTAACAGTAAGGCAGAGTCGTCCGAAGGCTCATAGACCTCATCGTTCACACAATACTTAATCCCACAGCACTCAGAAGCTCTATAACCCGGTGAGGGGCAAAGTCCCTCACCCTCTCTTCGCTCTCCGAGCTCAGGTCGCAAAGGTCCGCAGCCCTCCTGAGCGTCTTGTTCCTGTACCTCGATAAGCACTTCAGTATTTTCGCCTCGCGCTCGCCCACAGCCCTTATCCTGTCGAGAACTACGATTTGTGAGTAGACCTTGGGCCTGGGCTCGAACGCCTGAGGAGGTATTACGGACTTAGGGTCGACTCTGAACGCGAGGTTTACTAGGAACGAGACGTAAGTAGAATAGCGTAACAGTTTGTCAACTACGTCCTTTTGGAGTATTAGGACCAGTTTCATTATTTCCTCGTCTAAGGATACGGATTCAAGAAAATCGAAGGTTATGTAGTAAGGAAGGCTCGAGACCACTTGTCTCGCTCTCAGCGGGGAGCTCCTCGCGTCCCCTACAACTACGCTGAACCCCTGAGCCTCGAGGAACCTCGCCAGGTCGCTGTCCAGCTCTAGAACCGCATCGGGTTGAAGCTCTCGAGTTATGCTACCTTTGCCTCCCCCGATTTCGATAAGGGGCCGTAAACGTCGTTCAGTTAAGGACACTACCTCATCGACGTAGAGTTTCTCCACCAGGAAGTGTTGCCCCAGTCTCATGGGACCTTAGCTTGAACTTCTCGAGGTAACCCAAGTAAACTGGCTTTTCCGCCATTTTCTTCACCCTTTGTTCGTCTGGATATACGAACAGGAAATACTTCTCCTCCAGGGACTGAAGCTCCCTCATTATCCTCTCCACCAACATCTTCACCGGCGCCTTTAGACCCCCTCTTTCCTCCACGTCCTTGAGGCTCTCGAAAGGTTTCTTCTTCCTTTCGTCCAGGATCTGTCTCAACGTTTTCTTACCGACTCCCGGTATGAGCTCGAGGGCATGGAGTTTGAGGGTTAAGGGGGCAGCTTGATTAAAGAATTCCACGAATAACTTCTCGTTGTCTAATATTATTTTCTCTAGAACCTTAGGTAACTCGTCTTTCGCTAGCGCCGTAAGATCCTCATAAGAAATCACCGAATCCACCTTAACGGGGGAGTTCTCTACATCCAGTTCCAGCCTGTCTTCCGGCTTAATGTCCAGGTCTGGGACTTTAGGGCTCACCTCGAGGAGTGTGAAGTAAGTGTCGCCGATAACCTGGGCCACAGGCCTAGTTCTGTGGAAAGCGTGCTTGTCCATCTGATTCCCAGACCTCATGTAGTCCAAAACATAAACGACGGTCTCGTGTCGTTCATACCGCCTTCTGCCATGCTCAGCCATAAGATATTTGTGGATCACGCTTATATAAAGAATCAGGTCTTAATGTATTTCGAAATTATCTGAACGATCTTATCCACGTCCTCTGGGGAGTACGTTTTGCCCGTATCCATTGCTAATATCGTCCTGACTTCGTCCGGCGTCGCTGGACAGACGCTACTTAAAACCACCCTTACATCCTCATTCTCCACGACGTCCTTAAGCTCCTCCATCACGTTGTTCGCGTCCTCAGAGCTGCACTTCGAAAGCGCGTTCAGGTAGTCGAACGCCCTCTGAATGGTTTGCGAAGAGTTGCCGCTCTCAATTAACGCCTTCAACCTCTCCTTGACGTAAGCGTATGGCACGGAGGACAACTCGACTATACGGTAAGACATAACCCGCACCGACCTCGTAAACGGGCTTTTCGGGACGGACTCGCGATGCTTAACTAAGCTTTCTGACCAGCGTCGCTTACCTTACCTTGCGGGTTGAAAGGCTCAAGGTGTTCAGGTCTAACGATCAGAGTCTTTATCTTCTTGCCTATCGTAAGCGTAACGATGTAAGCCTTACCTCTCTTGCCCACCACCTTTGCCACTTTGCCGTGGTATCTTCTGTGGGGCATTCCCTTGTGCGTGGAGGGGTTGATCTTAATCACGACGTATTGACCCTCCTGATAGTTGACCATTAACTTACTTAGGGAAGGAATAGCACCCCTTTCACGAGGAGACTTGGTTAGAAGCTTCCTAGTCCTGTTCCTATATCCCTTGGAGTGCTTCACCATAACTTACAATCACTCTGCTCAGGAAACTGTTGAGTAATTAAAATCTAAGTGCGGGGGGTGGGACTTGAACCCACGCAGGCCTACGCCAGCAGGGGTCTCACCTCATTGGGTCCTGAGCCTGCCCCCTTTGACCAAGCTCGGGCACCCCCGCAATTTGAAATAACGTCGTCATGTCTTTAAACGTTTCCCCCGAGCGTTATGGGTGAGTTCTTTTCACTTTCATAAATTCTAGTTATTCAAATGAACTCTCCTTATAACATAACGCGTCAAACTGAAGAACTGAGCGCCGGGGATGGGATTCGAACCCATGCGCCCCACAGGGGGCAGCGGGTCGCTCTCCTTGGACGCCGGTCTCGAGCCCGCCCCCTTGGTCCGCTCGGGCACCCCGGCAAATTATCGATAACCAGACAGTGGAAATAAACGTTTACGCCGGCGTGCTAACAGGATTGGCGAGCGTGGATATGCCCTTAACCGCTTGTATCGTCTCTCTCAAGTACTTAGGGACGTTAAACATGTTGACGTGAGTTGCCCCGTCATAAAACCTCAGCCGTCCGTTCAACCTCGACCTGATACGGTCTTCCACCTCTTCCTGGCTCAGCTTTGCTGGATCTACAGCGTCGGAAGCGTAGTTGAACCCCCATAGACCATCGAACGCGGGTACGTAAACTACTCCGTAACTGACGTTCCTAAACGCGCTCCTCAGAGTGTTGTGGATCACCGCGAAGGTTTCCAGCGAAAAGGACGGGGACGTCGACTGTGTGACGAACCCACCATCGTCTTTAATAATGCGCTTCACCGCTTGGAAGAACTCGAGAGTATACAGCCTCTGCGAGGGCCCACCAGCTATCGGATCCGTGAGATCCATTATTACGGCGTCGAACTTCTCCCTCGAGTTAATTACATAATCATACGCGTCTTGGATCACTACTTTTACCTTTGGATCATCGAACGATCCCTGGTGCCATTCCTGAAGGTGTCTCTTAGCGAAATCGATAACGGTCTTATCTATGTCCACCATTACGACCTCTTCGACGGACTTGTGCTTAAGGACTTCTCTAGCTGTAGCGCCTTCTCCGGCACCTAGAATGAGTATCCTCTTCGGATTGTTCAGGCTCACAAGGAGAGGGTGAACCAAGGCTTCGTGATATATGAATTCATCTTGTACCGTCGATTGGATCTTTCCATCAATTATGAGGGCCTTACCGAACCTATAGAACTCCACTACCATGCTCCTTTGGTACTGGCTTACTTCGTCCGCTATGACCCGCTTTATCGCGTGTCCGTGGAACTCGTAAGGGGTTTGCCACTCTATTTGCCAGCTCCAGCTGAACCCCTCGCTCATTCCTTACCTTAACCTCTCCCTGGTCACCTTCTTGGTTTGCCAACTGTGCCTCCTTATCTTCTTTGACCTACCGAACCCACAGGCGGCGCAGTAACCCTTGCGCACGTTAAACGAGTTCCTGCCGCACCTTCTGCACCTTATGTGCGTCGGCGATCTGTTCATCTTACCGAAGGATGGGGTTCCCTTCATGTCTCACGCCACCCGTGCAGTTCACTGCTGTATGGGGGAGATCAGTATAACGTTATCCCCTCTTATCACTATCGTTCCTATTTTCTTACCGCTACCGTCAGGTTGAATTTCTTCAGAGTCGGTCAAGATAAGGTTCATGTGCTGATCATAACCTTTGAGTATCCCCCTGACTTCCTTATTTCCCTTAAGCTTGACCAGCACGAGGCCACCGATGGACTCCGCGAGTAGCCTATGGGCGGTTTCGGCCAAAATTGTCCCCCTTGAGCACATTAGCCCCACTGTTCCATATAAAAACTTGTGGGCTGAACCGTTCAACCTCACAAAAAACTTAAATGATACGTTGCTCTGGTATGTATTGCACCCGCCGTAGCTCAGCCCGGTAGAGCGCCCGGCTGTAGATGGGGGGCGTGCAGTGACCGGGTGGTCCGGGGTTCAAGTCCCCGCGGCGGGACCTTTCCCTTAACTCTTCTTTCCTTGCTTCAGGCCTTGAATGTACTTTGACAGGAATTGCAGGTCTTCCTTCAGTTTCTCTTGGTTAGTTACGTACAGCCACATTAGGCCTCCCGCGGCGTCCTCGATATGATTTGAAAGCCTGAGCTCAGCCACCCTATCTTTCCAGTTAAAGACGTCCTTAGAGATAACCTGTACGTAGACGTCTCCCTCTTTCCTCACGTGAACCTTGCCCCAAAACTCGTTGCACGAATAGAGCAGCTCCTTCGCGAACGCCGGTCTCCCAGGCCTTTCGTAAACCTCGTACCAGTCTTGCGTCACTTTGCAGCCTGATTCGGTCAGGGCCTTCACTATATCATCGAATACCATACTCTCACACCACCCCCTTCTTCCTCAGAACCTCCAGCGCCAGCTTGGGAATTCCCAACTCCTCGGGAGTGAAGCCAAACGCCAGACCTAGGAGTTGCGTTATATAAATCGCAGGCAGAGGCTGTGGAAGCTTGAACCTCTCGACGACCTTAAGCTGAAGCGTGTCGAGCTGCAGGTGACAGAGGTTGCACGGATGTACAAGTATGTCTGCGCCAGCGTTCGTCGCCCCGCTCAGGACGTTATAGGCGAGTTTCAGTCCCACGTCGGGGTTGCTTCCCATCAGGGGGAAGCCGCAACACGCCCTGGCTTGGGGGAACGTTACTGGCGTGGCTCCCGTGATCGAGATCAGGGTCTCCAGGCTTCTAGGATTGAAGGCGGGCTCGAACCCCATCACTGACTCCGGACGGAGCATCTGACACCCGTAGTACGCTCCTACTTTCAATCCGGTCAAGGGCCTTTTGACGTGCTGTTTGAGCCTCTCAACCCCCACGTCCCTTAGCAGAACCCATACTATGTGCTCCGTTTCTACGGTACCGCTGTACCGAACGTTAGCTCTATTGAGCCTCTTGTTAACCGCTTTCCCAAAGTCGGAATCCTCTTTATACTTGTGCTGGGCTAGTCTGTGGCTATGAAGACACACCGAGCACGGCGTGACCATCTTGTTGAGCCTCAGGCTTTCTACCTTCGATAAGTTCCTAATGCTGAGAGCCGCTTGCCCTACCTCATCGTACTCGTCCAAGAACCCTCCGCCGCAGCAGTTCCAATCAGGCACCTCGACCAACTCTATCCCTAAGAGGCTGGCAACCTTTCTCGTCGCTATATCCACGTCCTTCGACAGGCCATGAGACGCGCAGCCAGGATAATACGCGACCTTCATCTCACTCACCCCTCATGAGCTCCCTCACCTGTTCGATCTCCTTCACGGGCTCGACTTTCTCCAGAGCGTATTTCGCCTTGCCAGCCCTGAACGCGTACGTCATATCTACTAATGACCTAATCAGACCGTAAGTCTTAACGTACACGACTCCCTCGTTGATCTTGCCGTGCTTGTAAATCGACTCGTACACCGCCTCCGAATGCTTATGCCCGACCTCCTGTGCCGGCCCCATGGGCTTGACGGACTTGAGTAACGCCCTGGTCTTCTTTATGGCGGTAACGGGCTCTATGTCCCTCGGACAGACGTGATAGCACATGTAACAATACGTACACCTCCAGGCGCTGTCGGCCAACACCTTAACCCTCTCCTCAGTTATGGTGTCCCTCGGGTCCCTCAGGAACCTGAACCCTTTAGCGTGAGCCGCTGGGCCCAAGAACAGCGGGTCCTCCTTGACTGCCGGACACGCGGAGACGCAAAGCCCGCACCATATGCACTGGGCGAACTTCCAGAGAAGCCTCTGATCCTCTGGCTTAAGCCTGTGCTCAGCCTTGTACTCTAGGACTTCTTTAGACGGGTAAAGCCGCGGCTTTACCCTTTCCATCCTATCGTAAAACTCGGTCATATCCACTACGAGGTCCTTGACTATCGGGAACCTATCCATTGGCTCAAGGGTGATCACGTTTGTGCCGAACTTCTTCACGACGTCGAGCACGAGGGTCTTGCAGGCCAGCCTGGGCTCGCCGTTGATTTTCATACCACAACTACCACAGACCGCCATATGACAGGAAGCCCTGTAGGCTAGGCTGGGATCCTGTTCCACCTTTATCCTCCTTAGCGCCTCGGTCACTTGGGTGAACCTGTCCACCTTCAACTTGTACTCCTGCCAATAGTCGCCCTTCTCCTTGGAGTACCGCTTGACCCTGAAGACTACCTCCGCTTCCTGAAGGTCTTGGATCTGAACGGGGGTCGACATGCTCACATCACCTGATCTCAATCAATATACCCTTTCCTCGGGCTTCCACCTCGTGACCTTAACGGGCTTGTAAGAGATCTCCACGGTTTTACCCCTCAGGTAGGTAAGCGTGTGCTTCATCCATTCCTGGTCATTCCTCTGCGGATAATCCTCGCGGTAGTGCGCGCCCCTGCTCTCGGTCCTGTTGAGGGCGGCGTGGGCTATCACCAAGGCCAAATCCAGCATGTTCTTCAGTTCCAACGCGTTAAAGAACTCCGTGTTGTAGACCTTTGACTTATCAGTGACGTACATCTTGTTAATCTCACCCCTGAGCTGATCGATCTTGGACAGGGCGTTCCTGAGTCCCCCGTCGTTCCTGAATATCCCCACGTAATCCCACATGGTGGATCTCAGCTCCTCTAATATCTCACCGAAGTGCCTCCCGCTCTCGCTCTTGACCACCGAATAAGCCTGCTCCACCGATCTCTCCGCATCCTTAGCTACGTCTGAGGACGGCCACGAGGCGGTCTTGAGGTACTCGGCCACGGCTATTCCGGTTTCCCTCCCGAAGACGAGAGTCTCGAGGAGCGAGTTTGAACCCAACCTGTTAGCTCCGTGAACGGAGACGCACGCGGCCTCCCCGGCGGCGAAGAGCCCAATTAGGTCGGGGTTCCTGCCCTTTATATCTACATCTATTCCACCCATGAAGTAGTGCTGAGCGGGCCTAACGGGAATCATCTCCTTCGTTGCGTCGACTCCGGCGAAGTTCAGGGCGGCCTCGTAGGCGAGCGCCAGTCTTTCTTTAATGTACTCCTCCCCCAAATGCGTTAAGTCCAGGCCGACATAGCCGCCCGGAAAGCCTCTCCCTTCCTTAATCTCAATCATAATAGATCTAGAAACTATGTCCCTGGGTGCCAGGTCCAGCTTCTTAGGCGCATACCTCGCCATGAACCTCTCTCCCTTGTTGTTCCTCAGCACCGCTCCCTCTCCCCTCGCGGCCTCGCTAATCAGGATGTCGGACGGGTAGAGGGCCGTTGGATGGAACTGCACGAACTCGGGATCCTTAAGGGCAGCCCCCGCCCTTAACGCCATGGCGTAGCCGTCGCCGGTGTTGATGTAACTGTTGGTAGAGTGCTTGTAAAGCATCCCCATGCCTCCGGAGGCCATCACCACGGCCCTAGCCTCAAAGAAAGTCGGCGTCATGTTCCTCATGTCGAATGCTAATACCCCTCTCACCCTGTGGTCGGAATCGACTACTAAATCCCAGGTGAACCACTCGTAGTAGAAGTCTACGTTATCAGTTCCCGAAGCCCTTTCGTAAACGGTGTGGAGTAACGCCATGCCCGTCTTGTCCCCGACGAACCTGGTTCTGGGATACGTCTGGCCTCCGAAGTACCTAACCGCTATTCTGCCGTCGGGTTGCCTGTTGAAGAGCGCCCCCCACCTCTCGAGAAGGTCGACTATCTCGCCCGACTTGTAGGCGAGGAGTTCCGCCGCGTCCTGATCCACAAGGTAATCTCCTCCCTTGATCGTGTCGTAAGCCATGTAATCGGGAGAGTCGTTGGGGTCCGAGTTGCCCTCCATGTAGGCGGCTATGCCTCCTTCTGCCGCGGCCGAGTGGGACCTGGTCGGGAAAACTTTCGATATCACGGCGACCTTGAAGCCCTCCTTAGCGATGTAGTAAGCGCTCATTAGCCCCGCCAGGCCGGCCCCAACAACTACGGCGTCGTACGTAGCCTTGTCCAAAGCAGGTCCGCGACTGTTCTCTCTTGTTTCGAATATAAGCATATAGTGATGACGAATTCGCTCATTTTCATTATTTAATATTCAGATGGATTCCTATTTTTCATATATTGAATTCTTTTTTGAAATAATAAAGTGTAGGTTAGCGGAACAGTTACAACAATAGTTCCCCGTTCTTTTCCCCTTACAGGCTCGGTCGTTTCGGAACATACAGTCAACCATTTACCATGTAGTTCCACAACGATCAAGCCGTCAGAGCTAGGGCGTAACGGGACGAGCCTGCCTATCAGATATTAGGGTCCTGAAATAACTACCAAATCATTAACGACAATTATCCGTCGCGGTTGATATTTTAACAGCCTATAAGCGTCTGCACCGTTATTATTTTCATTATAAAATATAGGATTAAAAACGTGGCGTTCTGATAAGATCCCTACTAGGTTTAAACTTTTCAATAAGAATTATTTAGTTGATACATTATGAAATAAAAGATATACGTGACGCCCAGCCAGTTTATCATTGATAATTTCTTATCCGTTTTTCCGCTATCCCATTAAAAAATTAAAAATGTTTAGTGCAAATCTCAGAATGCTTTAAAATTAGTTTAAGTTCAATAGGTTTTGATGACCAAAGAGAACCGGCTCTGGGAGAAGGGGTTTATTAGGCCCGCCATTATCTTAAGTAGTTTAGCAATTTTAGTGATAGTTTTTTCACATTTGTCTTCAGCACAAACTACTAGCAATACTACTGCTAAAATTCAGTCTTTAAACCAATCCATTTTGGCTTTAGAGAATCGCACTGCATACTACCCTTCTGCAGCGGTACCGTCCTGGCTTGATACCGGGAGTAACGCGTGGATGCTCACGGCGGCCACATTCGTAGGTCTTCAGAGCATACCTGGCGTCGCACTCTATTATGCAGGACTCTCTAAGAAGAAGTACGCTGTTAATACCGCTTTAATGGTGTTCTACGCGTTCGCTGCCGTACTAATAGTCTGGATGATCGCTGGTTTTAACGCAGGTTTCGGTTACCCTGCGTTCATTCACATCGGTGAATACGGTATAATGGGTTATCCGTTACCGGCTTGGTCAGGCATTTATGAGGCCCACCAGGTGGTCTACGGACCGGGAGGCACGCTAGTCAACATTCCTATGTCGACGTTCATATTCTTCCAGTTCGTCTTCGCCGCCATAACCCCGGTATTGCTCGCCGGTGGCGTTCTCGAAAGAATGAACTTCAAGGCTTGGATGCTGTTCGTACCTCTGTGGTCTTTATTGGTTTACAGCCCCGTAGCGTATTGGTTGTTCGCGGGAGGTTGGTTAAACCAGTTAGGGGCTGTGGACTTCAGTGGAGGTTACGTAATTCATGTAGACGCTGGTGTGGGCGCTCTAGCTGCAGCGTTAGCCGTAGGTCCCAGATTGGCCAGCGAGAGGAAGTTGGAGGCCCACAGTTTGCCTTTGGTCTTAGCAGGTGCGGGGCTTATATGGCTAGGATGGGACGGATTTAACGGTGGCGACCCCCTAGGGGCTACTATAGACGCCGCGATAGCTGTGTTGAACACCAACATAGCCACTGCGGTAAGCGCCATAGCTTGGATGTTTATGGATATGGCGTTCTTCAAGAAACCCACGCTAGTAGGCGCTACCAGCGGCGCGATTACCGGATTGGTAGCCATAACCCCAGCAGCAGGATATGTAAACGGTTGGGAGGCAGTGGTGATAGGAATCGCGTCGGGTACCATACCGTGGCTTGCCTTGTATAAACTAGAGCCTAAACTGAGGGTAGACGACACGTTAGGAGTCTTTTCCACGCACGGGATCGCCGGAATCGTCGGTGGTTTACTCACTGGCGTGTTCGCTGACCCTAACGTCACACGGTACGTGGATCCAGGCTTAACCGGAGCGCTCTACGGTAACTGGCACCAATTGGCGGTTCAAGCTTTGGGAGCTGCGGTAGTCTTTGTGTATGACTTCGCAGTGACGTTCGGCCTGTTGAAACTCATAGGTCTGTTCGTACCGCTCAGAGCAGAACCCACCGAGCTCGCTATAGGAGATTACGCGATGCACGGCGAGGTAGCGTACTCCGAACTGTTAGCGACTATACCCGAGTCCGCTAAACGAAAAATGGAGGAGACCTAGAAGTAGAAGAAGACGAGAAAAAGAAATGAGTGAGTGTTGATAATTTGAGGAAAAAAAATTAAAATCGATAAATTTTTCTAAAACATTTGAGAGTACACTGTTAGCTTCTTTTTCGACCAATCATGTTATTTCGAATTTTATCACTCTTGTGTTGAATTAAAAGGAACGTCGATGTATAATGTTTTACAATAGTAGTTATTGCCGTTACTAAGCCTTTGGTAAACAAGTTATTCCGATATATTTGAGGAGTTAGTAAAAATGGACAGTACTCCGGCAGAGGCCCGAGGAATTGCCAGGAGAAACGGAAGACTAATTGGAAAATAAGTTTTTATAATTATTTTTGTATTTTTATTTTTGATACTTTGTTTGATCATAAGAGAAATCATTACTTAACAAGGCCTGTCGTAATTTTGGTTAAAAGCCTTTAGGATTCTTTTTCACAAGTACCTAACTAGAATAAAATTTTTCATAAGCTTAAGAAGATTAATAGACTATAAATCTAAAATCAGCGAATGAATATCTTATCTATTACACTAAGTACTTTATGTAAAACAGTAACTATTTACTTACAACAGTCTAGACTATAAGATAATAATAAGTTATTGTTATACATTTTTACCATTTTTTATGATAATTAGAATAAGAATCGAATAAAGCGTATTTTATTTCTGAACGTTTTGAAGTATAGATTTTATTTCATTAATAAGCATCTTTATGTTTTCCGCGGCTATTTCATCGCTTCTGAAAGGACTTGATATAGCTTCTTTATCCGGGCCGTTGTATTGGTATTCGTGAATGGAGAGGGCCTTTTCTGTTAATAAATTTATTTCTTTCCCTAAGATTAACGAAAGTTCTTCCAAGTAGGAAGTGGGAACTACGGCTATTATCCAATCTGCGAATTCTATCTTTCTCCTCCCTAACGACTTCTTTTTTGGATATTTCTTGACTAAGACGTCTCTTTTTTCCGTGAGTAATGCTGCTAACAGAGATTTCCACGCTTGGAACGCCTTACCTGCTGCGTTCCTTATTAGTCCTTCCTGAAGGAATTTTTCTACGATTTCGGCCTCGAATCTTGCCTCCTCAAGCCTTATCTTTTTATAAGCCTCCAGGTTAAACCATGGTTTGGGTAACACTTGCATGTATTAATTTAAAGTAAGGAGAGTATTTAACCGTGTTTAACATTATTATGGTTAAGATTAAGACCGTCACGGACTTAATAAAGAAATCTAAATCCCCCGCACTCTTTAGACCAAGGGATGAAGCCCATGAGATCGAATCATATTATTTTATTAGGGTCATCACTTCATAAATAAGATAGATAATAAATTTGCCATAAGAATAATGACGCTCTTCATTGTGCCTAAGAGAGCAGGAAAAACCTCCCTTATTTAGAATACTGAGGAAAGAAGAGTCTAACCCCTCTGTAGTAGCGTAAGCCTCTATAGGGGAGGGTCAAAAAGGTACCACATCAGATCTGCATTAGCGTTAATTAAGTTAGTTACCACACTGTGAGAATAAATTAAATAGCGAGAAGGGCCCCCAGCTTCAGTGCCCGGAGTACAACCGTTCGGGAGTTGGAAGCATTCGGGTTGGACTGGGAAAAACGCGGGAGAACCCATGATGACAGTCTCTTGGCATTTATGTACGTGCATCGGTATTACGCGTGTGGCTCTAATGTGAACTTTCTGACTGCGTAATGGGCTCCAATGTGACAAGTTACTGGATGTAAGCTCCTTTCGACCCCTTTATCGGAACTTGATCTTTCTTTGCAGAAGAAATGTTTGATAGATAATACTCCAAATCGTTCCCCACTATTATCACTTAGAGGAGATTTTAAATAGATTATAACTTCAGAGTGTGAATTTCTCACAATTCTTCACAAGTTTTTTACTTAAGTTCTTCATATAATATTCAACAACTTTTTCTTTTTTCACAAACAGTATCATATTATCATCGCATATGAAGGACTTAAACCCTTCCGTGTATTTCTTGATTATATCTCTATTTTTATAATTTACTTCTCTTAGACCTATCCCTACAAGGATATAGTCCTCGTAATTCCTAAACTCGTCTGGAATGTAGATCTTTTCTAACAGCTCGGGGATGGTAGTACCTCTGTAAATCCCCTTTGCTTTGGCTATTATGTACGCTAGGAAGACTATTGCGTGGTATTTCTTTTTATACCATAATAAGGCGTCTTCTAACGTAAATCCCCTACCCCTTATGGTGTCGACTACACTCATAAACCACCGGTAGTAATAATTAATCCCTTTTGAGTACCTTCTCTCTCTAGCTCCATAGCTGGACTGTCTATGTAAATTCTTCTCCATTGTTATCAGCGGTATGTGGTAGTCGAAACCTACTCTATACCAGAGCTCCATGTCCTCATTGACTATAAGATCTCTCCAACCACCCTTCTCTATAATCTCTTTTTTGGGTGCGACAAGGGTGTACTGTATCGTAGTTAATACCTTCTTTCCTCTTTCAGCTGAGTATTTCACTATATCGTGAAATATCTTGTTGTATTTTACGTCCATATCAAAATAGGCTGTCATGGAGTTTTCCGGGCAGTAGTTTAGCGAATATTGTCTCCCCACACCTCTCGAGGACTTATAACGCAAAACGGTCAAATTGAAGTCTTTTCTCAACTCCTCCAGTTTTTCGTAAGTACCATCAGTTGAATAATTGTCGGTTATGATTATTTTGTAACTGGGGTCGAAAACAGACTTCACACTCTCTTCAACTGTGTCCGCGTTGTTGTAGACGGTACCGTAGAGGCATATCTCCACCATTTACTTTGAAGGTAGATTAAAATAAAATAAAGCCTATGAGAGGGATAGGGTGGGGAACTTATAACGGTTTGATTAGACTAACAATTAATGTTATTAGTTTATATTTCCACAATTTATCACACTATGAAAGTACTCTTTATAGTAGGAGATGAATATGAGTATATGAACTGTTATACCCGTTTTATAGAGTTATAGAAGAAGGCTTCACTCCGGTTATTGCGGGTAAAGAAAAGGGAGGAAAGATAGTCGGTAAACACGGTTATACCTGTAGTAGCGGATATCTCGTTTAAATGAGGTAAAGCCCGAAGAGTACTTAGCTCTGGTAATTCCAGGTAGTAGTAGAGGTCCTGAGAGAATACAGACTTTGCCGGAGGTCAAAGAGTTAACGAGGAAATTCTTCGAATTAAAAAAACCGTAGCCGCTATATGTCACGGACCTCAAATCCTCATCTCCGCCGGAGTAATAAAGGGGAAAAAGTCACTTCCGTGGCTTCGATTAATGACGACGTGATCACTGCTGGCGGAGAATACATAGACAGACCAGTAGTTGAGGACGATAATCTAATATCATCGAGGCATTAGGGTGACCTACCCTATTTTGCATCAACGTTGATTACGGCATTAGAGGGAAGAAAAATTAATTAACTACCTATTTAGAATTTAACCTCTATTTCTTTTTCTTATCTATTTTCGAACTTTCTTAAAATTGTTCTATGCCAATAGTCGAGGGTAAGTTCTCTTGATCCCCTCTTATCATAACGTCAAGTGTTGCCATTACTATACCTTAATCTAAAAATCTAAAGCCTTTTCTAAAGTAAAACCTCTGTAATATAAAGACAGAAAAGTATCTCCTAAAGCGTTTTCAGCACCTACTAGATCTTCGACCGGAACCGTATATCCGTGAGAGTGTTACTTCTTACCTTCATAGTACAATGCGGCTCCTTTAGCTCCCATCTTCATTAACACTAAGTCAGCGTAATTTAGGAATACTTTAGCTGCCTTATCGTGATTCGACTCGCCCAACACTATCTTTGAGTCGTCAGTATCTGTTATCAGGAAGTTCAGGTGGAATCGGTTAAGTATCTTCATCATCTCGTATCTCGCCTTATCAGGAGACCAAAGTTTAAGCCTTATGTTAATGTCAAAGGATCGGGCTCTAGCAAAGTCATAAGCCTAGTATACAGCCTCTTTAGCAGTGTCTGAAATAGCGAGGGTGATCCCAGAGGAGTGGACTATGTCAGCACTTCTGACAAATTTTTCATCAACATCATTCGGGGAAAGTTTGCTCCCAGCACACTCCCCTTCCTGTAATAAATCGAGTCGCTCTTGTAAGGGACTGGATAGTGCCTTTGTATAAAAATGTCCCAGTAGGGCTTAAATCATCAATCTTTATCTGAGATACGTCTACACCCTTCCCTCTCAACCACTCTACGGCGTTGTACCCGAACTCGTCCTTCCCGACACGAGCTATAATACCGCACTCATTCCCTTGCCTTATGAACGCGACACAATAATTTGCCTCGTTATCCACAACGTGTTTTTCGAAATAGTTAACATGCCTTAGGGGACCTGGAGTAATTGGGTTAAACTGAATCAGAATTTCCCCAGCCTGACCATTTTAGCCGTAAATTCCACCAACAATATCTTCTAATTTTCTCTTTAAAGGTTCAGCTCCGCTTTTCAACGTTTTAACTTCATCGTCTGTTAAGGGGTATATTGGGGGTCTAGGATAACCCACCTTATAACCTCATATTATCCACAATTAACTACTACAGGAACTTTTAATGGAACCCAGATAAAAATACTAACGCCTGAAGGAATAGCACTCGCCGGTCTTTTATTGCTCTTCTTCTCCCTAAACTATGCAGGCGTTAACATCCTAGGAAAGATATCGTAAGTAAGGAAAGACGCTCAGCGTTCAACTACGCGTAGTGTAGGAATTTGGAAAAGACCGTTCCAGTAAAGCATGTCTTCAGCACCGCCAGCGTTAGCTTGCGAAGACTACAGGGTAATTTCCAAGCTCGTCTAAAGAAGGTAGTTTTTGTCAACGCAATGACCTTTTAAAATTTATCGCCATAATCGCGATATATTATGTTTGGTATTTGTTTGTTAGTTATCTAATTTTTCCTCGGCTATTACTCGCGTAACCTCTCTTTTAGGAAAGATTTTCTTTCCGATTTAAGGGAAAGAAGTACGCCGCGGCCGGGATTTGAACCCGGGTCAAGGGCTCGACAGGCCCCCATCCTGGACCGGGCTAGACGACCGCGGCGTAATAACCTAGACCTAACACTTTAAAAATTATCTCAACGCTTCTCCGGCTTAGCCGTTTCGCCTGAAAAGCGCGAGAAATGGTGAAGAGCCTTACGCCGGGGGCGGGATTTGAACCCGCGTGGGGATTACCCCCACTGGCTCTCCAGGCCAGCCCCTTGGTCCGCTCGGGCACCCCGGCAGTTTTATTCTTCGAGTCGTCCCATTTAAGAGTTTACCGAGGCCTTTAAGGGAGCAAAATCGGGAAAACCGACCAAAGCGAGAGTTTGTCCTCTTTCGCTTCAAATCAGTTCTATCTCGATGTACACGTCGTCTGGAACTCTGACCCTCATGAGCTGTCTCATGACCCTTTCGTCAGCCGCGATGTCGATCAGCCTTTTATGAATCCTTTTCTCCCAGTGCTCCCACTTCTTCTTGCCCTCCCCATGAGGCAGCCTCATTACGGGAACCTCGAGCCTCGTGGTCGGTAGAGGTACAGGGCCTCTGATCTGAACGCCCGTTTTCTGCGCGATCTCCTTGATTTGATTAACCACGTAAGTTAGGTCGTTCACGTTAGTGCTCCAAAGCCTGATCCTGGCGTGCGTAGGCATACGTATCACCAGTTAGTGTTAAACCTAGTCTGATGGAGAGTGAATAAAAACACACGTGTTCATTTGATCTCTACTTTCTTGGGCTTTACGTCAATAACGATGCCTACTCCGATGGTCTTACCCATGTCCCTCATGGCGAACCTTCCGAGCGGCTGGAACTCGTTGAATTTCTCGACCACGAGGTCCTTGATCGGCTTGAACTTGACTATGCCCGCTTCGCCCATCTTCAAGAACTGTGGGTTCTTCTCGGCCTCCTGACCGGTCTTCGGATCCAGTTTGGCGACCAGCTCGGAGATTCTGCAAGCTACGCTCGCCGTATGAATGTGTACCACCGGAGTGTAGCCGACCGAGATGGCAGTCGGGTGCCAGATGACCACTACCCTGGCGGTGAACTCATCGGCAACTGTCGGCGGAGCGTTGGGGCTTCCGGCCACGTCTCCCCTCTTGATGTCCTTCTTCTCCACGCCCCTTACGTTGAAGCCTATGTTATCGCCAGGCTCCGCCTTATCCATCTTCGTGTGGTGCGTCTCTATGGACCTGACCTCTGCGACCTTCCCAACCGGCATGAAGACTACTTTGTCGCCTACCTTCAGGACACCCGTCTCGACCCTACCTACAGGCACCACGCCAACTCCAGAGATCGAATAGACCTCCTGGATCGGGATCCTCAGCGGCTTGTCCACAGGCTTGGGAGGCATCTCTAGAGCGTCGAGGTACTCCTCAAGCGTTGATCCAGTGTACCACTTCATGTTCTCTGACTTCCTGGTTATGTTCTCTCCGGTAGGAGAGACGACAGGCACGAACTTGACCTTGTCCATCTTGAAGCCGAAGCTCTTCATGAACTTCGTCAGTGTGTCAACAATCTCCTTGTACCTCTTCTCGTCATAGGGAGGCTCGGTTAGGTCCATCTTGGTTACGGCGACAATTATCTGGTCTATTCCCATCGTCTTAGCGAGTATTAAGTGTTCCCTCGTCTGACCCTCGGGGCTCATGCCAGCCTCGAACTCACCCTTCTTAGCGGACACTGCGAGGATCGCGGCGTCAGCCTGGCTGGCTCCAGTTATCATGTTCTTTACGAAGTCCCTGTGGCCTGGGGCGTCTATGATCGTGAAGAAGTACTTCTTTGTCTCGAACTTCATGAAGGTTAAGTTGATCGTTATTCCCCTTTCCCTCTCCTCCTTCAGCCTATCAAGAAGGAACGCGTATTTCTCTGACTCCTTCCCTAACTTCTTTGCAGCCTCCTCGGCCTCCTTTATGGTCTTCTCGTCTATGAATCCTCTGTCCATTAGGAGCCTTCCTACTAGTGTGCTTTTGCCGTGGTCCACGTGACCTATAACGATCAGGTTAAGGTGAGGCTTTTGCGACATACCTTATCACGTCCTACGGGGAGGAAATGAAGGTGATATTAAAAAAGTTGAGGTGAGCCTTACCTCGAGCTTAAAGCTATCCTTTCTATTTCTTCCTTCTTCCTAATGGCGAAGCTCTTCGGGTCGTTGTTGGCAGCAGCTATTATCTCTTCAGCCAAAGCTTCCTCAATGGGCTTCGGGTTATTGAACGACGATTCCCTAGCTCCCATCGCGATATGCCTCAAGGCAAGGTCCACCCTCCTCTGAGGAGACACGTCTACAGCAACGTAATACACGATGCCTCCGTACATTATTCTCGTGACCTCTTCCCTCGGAGCGGCGTTCTCGATCGCCCTCACCAGAACTTGAACAGGGTTCTGACCGGTCTTCTGATGTATTAGGTCGAAGGCGAGCTTCACTATGTTGTAAGCCAACATCTTCTTGCCCTTGTTCCTTCCGGGCCTCATGAGGTTGTTGATCAACCTCTCGACGATCGGAACCCTGGCTTTCCCGAACTTCCTATGTTCGTGCCTACCGCCCGTGTGAGGTAGGTAAACCGGGGTGACGTTGATGTACTTCTTTAGGCTCGGGTCTCGGACCTCCACCCTAGTGTCCCATTTTCCGAACAGCTTGATGTCTATCGTACCAATGTCGAGCTCACTCATCTTCCGCTGGAACGTCTCATCGTCGCTTATAAGGTTATGCTTGTCCTTCATCCTTTTTAGTTAAGGCGAGGGTTATTGGGCTAGTAATGAAATCTCCAGGCAGGGAAGTTCTAGTAAAGGACGTTGACGCTTTCATCTTCGACAATAGGATGCCTGTTATGGTTCTCCACCTTGAGGACGGTAGAGACTTCACTATGGTGAACGTGGAGTTCCTAGTCGTTTTGGCTTTGTACAAAAGGAACGCGGGGAGTGAAGCGGTTAGGAGGCTCATCGACGACGATCGGTTGACCGCCTTCGATTTCATAGCTTCGTCCGATATGCTAGTGGAGACCCTGAAGAACTGCATCGATTCGGTAGTTATCGCCGAGCTTAACGAAAGGCGCGGGACGTACACGGCATACATAAGGCTAAAGAAAGACGGTATAGTTGTAGAAAAGCCCATGATACCGAGTCATGCTGTTTATCTAGCGCTAGTAGCTAACAAACCCATATACGTCAACGAGAAGCTCGTCGAAGACACTCGAAACTTTGAAGAACCCAGCTAAGTAGATTCGAATAAAACTAAATGCGAATTCGCATTTAATTAGAAAATTAACCTTATTTTTATCTTACGGGTTTCTGTTTCTTTCCTTTGTATAAAGCGTCCAGAGACACACCGTTTACCATGATTACTTTGTATCTAACGCCTGGTAAGTCTCCCATTGATCTTCCTAAAGTGCCTCCGATTCCAGCGATTATTACTTCATCGTGCTCGTCTATGAAGTTCACTCCACCGTCTCCAGGAACGAAAGCCGTAACGACTTTACCGTTCTTCACCAGTTGAACCCTCACTGCCTTCCTGACCGCGGAGTTGGGCTGCCTCGACTCTATACCGACCTTTTCGAGCACGATGCCCCTAGCCATTGGCGCCTTCCCTAACGGGTCGTACTTCTCCTTTAAGCGTAGCATTCTCCTCTTGAACTTACGCTGACTCCACCTGAACTTCAGCCTCTTCAGACGCAGCTTCCTCGCGGCGAAGAGGCCCTTCGGGGACTTCTTGCCCATTGCTCCACCCCCTTAGCGCTTCACACAATAACTACTGAGTCGATATCGGCGTATCTTTTTAATATTAACCTCGCCCTACTTACGTTCCTCCCCGCCTTACCGATGGCTAACCCCTTGTCCTCAGGCTCAACGGTTATGTAAATGGTTTTCCTATCATTACCCTGAACCACCCTAATGCTTTTCACCCTGGCGGGCGCCATCAAGTTCTTCACTAACTCCTCTAAGTTTTCACTATAACCCACCAACTCAATCGATTTACCGACCCTTTTCTCCAAGCGTTTAACGTTGGTTCCGTTCCTGCCTATAGCCACGCCCATCTTGTCTTGGTCTACGAGAAAGATTATCCTGTCGTTCTCCTCGTCTATAATGCAGTCCCTAGCCGTAACCCCTGTTTCTTGTTGGAACAACGACATGTACCTCAATTCTTCTGACGTGAGCTTTATCTGAGGCAGTCATATCACCCCTTTACCAGTTCGTTCAGCCTTGAGGCTCCCATGTCTAGAACCCCAAGGGCGGATACCATGTGTGGCCTTCCCAGCATGGCACCCAACTCGTAACCGCTGCCTGGATATATGTAAACCGGTACTTCGCCGAGTTTAGCGTAATACAAGATGTCATCTTTAAGGTCCTGTCGCAAAGTCGACGCCACAATAACCATCTTTAGCTTGCCCAGTTTCAGTAGCCTTATTGTCTTCCTGGAGCCCTTAACGTATTTACCAGTCCTAATCAAAGTCCTGAGTTCGTCAAGAACAGATGAGGTCTCAGACACCTTTCTCACCTCGTAAGCCTCATGGTCAGTTCAACCATACCGGTACCGAGCCTAATAGGTTGGCCGATTATAATGTTTTCTACTACTCCGACGAACTCTTCTTTCTCCGCATGTATTGCCGCTTCAAGCAAGTGTTTAACCGTTACTTCGAAGGCGGCCCTAGCTAATATGCTCTCCTTCTCTCCCGTAACGCCATGACGACCGACCTGCTTTACGGTACCGTCCCTGGTCATCATGTCGGCAACTATTAGGATATGCCTGTAGTCAACATCGAGGCCCTGCTCGTCTAGAACCCTCTTTATTTCCCTTACTATATGAGCCCGCGCCGCCTCTATGCCGAGGACTTTCTGTATCTCGAAAACGTTGTTAGTCCAAATCCTGGTCGTGTCAACTTCTGGGATTTCCACAACCGCTGCTAAATCGGATCCGTCGGTGTAAATCACGTACTCGTCTCCCTCCTTCCTTACTATCGCCCTCTTGATCCCTTTCAAGCCCTTGATCTTTGCGTTTAGGACCTTCTCCCTGAGTTTGAACAGTGTCAGGATATCGGATAAATTAGTGAACGTTATCGTAATCCTGTTTTCCTCCTCGGACTCCTCTATTTCATGTTCGGGGAGCTTGAGCTTCTTCAAAGCGCTGACTACATCGCTGAAGCTTACTCCCTTGTCTCTCATCATATCTGGATCGAGAGCCAGTATTAAGGCGAAGTTCGCTAAGTCTATATCTATGGATGATACTACGTTTTGCACCTTCGTATACTCCAACCTTCTCGCTATTTCTAGAACTTTTTCGACGTTGTTTTTGTACTCCTCCTTCAGGTAAATCTTCATCATCGGCGTTGATGGGGTCTTTCTAGCGTCTACGATTTCTATTAGCCTCGGCAACCCCAGAGTGACGTTTAGTTCCCTGACGCCTGCGAAGTGGAACGTCCTCAATGTCATCTGAGTACCCGGCTCGCCGATTGATTGAGCTGCGACGATTCCCACGGGCTCCCCAGGCTGCACAAGCGATTTCAGGTACTCCTCCTTAGCCAGCTCGAAAATCCTGTCGACTTCCTCAGGGGTTATATCTATCTCAAGTGACGTTATAGCGGATTGTAACTCCCTGAGCTTGTTCTCTGGTATTATTTCTTTGTACTCTTCTACCTTTTTACTCACGTATTCTTTGATTTGCTCTGAAACCATGAGATGTCACCTCTTCCATCCGACTACTCTTTCTATAATCCTGTTGACATCGAACGTCTTTCCGTGAGCGCTCCTCATGGGATCTACACCATCGTCTCCGTATATCACCTGGATTACGTCCCCGTACGTAGTTCTCACCATACCGTTGTACTCTACCCTCATGTCGGATAGTGCATTGATTAGCCTCCTCTGCATGTAACCGCTCTGGGACGTCTTTACGGCGGTATCCACTAATCCTTCGCGTCCTCCGGCGGCGTGGAAGAACGTCTCGATCGGATTGAGACCCGACCTGAAAGACGAATATACGAAGCCCCTCGCCATTGGCGATTTGTCGTTAACTTTGAAGTGTGGTAAAACTCTATTGAGATACCCTCTGCTTATCCTTTCGCCTCTGACCGTCTGCTGCCCTAGCATAGCGGCCATCTGAGTGATGTTGAGAACGCTGCCCCTAGCTCCCGTCCTAGCCATTACATAGACGTTATTGAACGGATCTAGGTCCTGGGCAGCTATTTCGCCGGCGGAGTTCCTTAACTTATCCAGCGTGTCTAAGATATAATTCTCTAAGCTTTCTTCTAACGTTCTTCCTGGAATCGGCTCTAACTTCCCTTCGTCGTATTTAGCCATATAATCGTTGACCACTTCCTCGTGTTGCTTTATTAATTCCTTGGTTTTCGACTTAGCATCTTCTGAAATCGTTATGTCATCAAGGGTCATAGTGAAGCCGCGCATCTCGGCGTACCTGATGAAGACCTTAAACAGGTTGTCCATTAGATACCTGCCGTACTCGTCGCCGTATTCCCTTATCAACCAATGGAGTATGCTTTCGGGCTGCTGGTTTCCGATGGCGTTCTTATCGAAAACCCCTTCGAGGAGTATTCCCTTCTTTATGACTATGTAAGAGTCGTGCGGGCAGTCCTCGGTCTTGCATGCCCTAGGTCCGCTCGATATTTTAGCTGTTCCGTGGAAGTTGAAGTCCTTAGGTAGGAACAGGCTAACTATCTGTTTTCCAGTGTAATACTCTTTGGGAGCGAGTATCGCGGGCTCACCTAGATCCCCAATGTAGTCACTTACACCCAGTATCGTATAGGCTTCCTCCTTCGTTAGTAAGGTTGTCTTTACCGTAAGGAGATAAGCCCCGCTTATGAAGTCCTGTCCGGCGCCTATAATTGGGCCTCCGTACCTCGGAGTAATTAAGTTCTTCTCAACCAACATTAATTCCCTGGCCTCCGCTATCGCCTCCTCCGATTGAGGAACATGTAGGTTCATCTCATCTCCGTCAAAGTCAGCGTTGTAAGGCGGACATACGAGTAGGTTAAGGCGGAAGGTTTTCCCTGGCAAGACCTTGACTTTATGGGCCATCATCGAGATCCTGTGCAACGACGGTTGTCTGTTGAATAGAACGATATCGCCGTCCACTAGGTGTCTCTCAACTATGTAACCGGGCGTTAAGGAGGCGGCCAGTTCTTTCCTGTCCTTCACGTATCTCAAATCTATCCTTCTACCGTCCGGCCTTATCACGTAATTAGCCCCAGGCCATTTATCTGGGCCGTTTATCACCGCCTGCCTCAACCTTTCGATATTGAACTTAGTCACTCTTTCTGGAACTGTGAGTATTTTCGCCACGTATATTGGTACTCCTACCTCATTAACGCTGAGGTTGGGATCAGGCGAAATGACCGTTCTAGCCGAGAAGTCGACCCTCTTACCCGATAGGTTGCCCCTGAACCTTCCCTCCTTTCCTTTGAGTCTCTGAGCCAGCGTCCTTAATGGCCTTCCCGACCTATGCTTGGCCGGCGGAATCCCAGGGATCTCGTTATCGAAATACGTGGCGACGTGATATTGTAGCAGGTCCCAAAGGTCCTCGACGATGAGCTGCGGCGCACCGCTCCTAATGCTCTCCTCAAGCCTGTTGTTTATCCTTATTATGTCGACGAGTTTGTGCGTTAGGTCGTCTTCGGCCCTCATTCCGCTCTCGATCGTGATTGATGGCCTTATGGTGATCGGAGGCACGGGCAGTACTGTTAGGACCGCCCACTCCGGCCTGCTATACTGCGGATCGAATCCCAATAGCTCCGCGTCCTCGTTAGGTATCTTCTCCAGCCTCTCCCTTATTTCCGTAGGCAGGAGCTTCACTAGCCCCTCCTTACGCTCCTCGTAAAACGTGTAAGGCTTCTCTATCTTGATCTTGTACTGTTTCGCGCAACAGTGGGGACAGACCTCCTGTTTAGCGGCGGTCTTCTTTACGTGGTCAATTAACCTCTTGGCTGCCAAGGGGTACCTCTTCTTTATCGCCTTAAGTATCCTGTAGGCTTTCTCGAGCGTCAACTCATCTTCTGCCGCCTTGAACTCCTCACATGTGGAACCTTTCTCCGGTCTGAGTTTTAGTCTACCACAGTTCCTACACGTAGCCTTAAGCGTATCATATATCTCCTTAACGAAGCCCACGTGAATTACGGGTCTAACTAACTCGATGTGACCGAAGTGACCAGGACATACGCCCATCGGGTTGCCGCATACAGGGCACTTTTGACCGGGCTCAATGACGCCTAACCTCGGGTCTAGAACGCTTCCTTCGATGGGAGTTCCGTCCTCGTCGTAAACGTCCGGACTCTTGATCGCCCCCACAGACATCTTCCTTATCTCATCAGGCGAGAGCAGGCCGAATTGAATCCCTTTAATGATCTTTTCGGTCTCACTCATTACCGTCACCTCCTCCAATCGGGACCTTATCGCCTAGGATTAACCTGGGAGAAATACCCATACTCATAAGCTCTTGGAGCAAGAGCTTGAAAGCGTAGGATACGGTTACTGGGTAAAGCACGCTCTTATCCTCGTGAATCGGACACCAATACTTGTTCTTCTTGCGGTCGAAGTATCCAACGTATCCGCACTGGGAGCACACGTAAATTACGGTCTTGTCCGAGTTGTCGAGCAGCCTATCCTTCAGCAAGCTGGCAGCACCGAACCCTATTAAGCAGTCCCTTTCCATCTCTCCGAACCTAAGACCTCCCTCCCTGGCCCTACCCTCCGTGGGCTGTCTCGTCAAGATCTGAACTGGTCCTCTTGCCCTTGCGTGGATCTTATCCGCAACCATGTGATGAAGCTTCATATAGTACACTATTCCGAGCAGAATTGTTCCCTTGACCTTCTGTCCTGTCCTTCCGTCGTAAACCACCTCAGCAGCATTCGGCAGATAGCCGTGCTCAAGTAAGGCTTTTTTCATCTCGTCCTCCTTAGGGCTGTAGTACCATGGGGTCGCGTCCACGCTCTTTCCTACGACCGCTGCGTATTTACCTGCCAGGGCCTCGAGCAACTGCCCCACGGTCATTCTCGAGGGTAAGGCGTGTGGGTTCAGTATGATGTCAGGGACTATGCCGTCGACCGTGTAGGGCATGTCCGCCTCGTGCAAAAGCATGCCTACAACGCCCTTCTGCCCGTGTCTAGTAGCGAACTTATCCCCTAGTTCAGGTATTCTCAGATCCCTGACCCTAACCTTGACTAACTTATTCCCTTCCGCTGTTTGTGTTACAACGACCAAGTCCACGGTACCGCTCTCGCCGTACCTCAGGGTGACTGAAGTGTCGCGCTTTGCCTGCTCGGCTGTCAGCTCTTTGAACTCCTGGAGGAACCTGGGAGGACTTACCTTACCTATTAGCACATCGCCGCCTTTAACCTCCACCTCGGGCGCGACAATCCCGTTGTCCTCCAACCGCTCGTAGTACTCCTTTCCCTTATACCCCCTAGCACCCGGTTCGGGAATTCCTATCTTGTCCTCTTGACCTCCAGGGTACTTGAGCTCCTCGGTAGAATACAGCCTGAAGAACGTCGATCTATACATTCCACGATCGACTGAGCTCTTGTTCAGGATTATTGCGTCTTCCATGTTGTAGCCCGTGTAGGTCATCACGGCCATCAGCGCGTTGGCCCCGGCAGGCCTATCGTTGTAGCCGATTACGTCCATGATCCTGGTCTGCACCAGAGGCTTCTGCGGGTAGTGGAGGAAGTGTGCCCTCGAATCGGTACGGAGCTGAAAGTTCGCCGCGTATAGGCCTAACGCCTGCTTGGCCATGGCGGATTGATACGTGTTTCTCGGCGACTGGTTGTGCTCTGGGTATGGTATTATCGAGGCGACTATCCCTAGTATTGCGGCCGGCCAGATCTCAAGGTGGGTCGTTTCCTCCGTTATGTCCTTTGGTTCTAGGGCGATGTAGGCGTTCTCCTCCTCTTCGGCGTCCAGGAACTCGATCTTACCTTCCTTTACTAAATCCTTAAAGGTCTTCTTACCTTTTCTAATGTTATCTATGTCCTCTTCAGTGACTAATGGTTCCCCATTCTTGACAACGATTAAAGGTCTTCTGACCCTACCCCCGTCCGTGTTTACGTGAACCTCATTAACGAACTCCGTCCTTATATGAGCTACGTTAACTTCGTCGTTAAGTTGACCCGACCTCCTAAGTTCCCTGATCTTATTCGCCAGCTCCGCCCCATCTTTATAGTATCCAACGAACTTCCCGTTAAGGAACACCTTAGCGGAAGAGGCTAAAGACTCGGGATCTGCCCTCCCTTCCACTACCTGCGTTATCGCCTCCTCTACGGGGATCACTCCCAATCTGAGGAGCTCTTCCTCAACTTCCTTATCGTCTATTCCAACGGAAATTTGCGCCATTAGAGCGAGGTTCTTTACCAAGCCGCTGTTGGGTCCCTCAGGCGTTTCGAACGGACACATTCTACCCCATTGAGTCCCGTGGAGGTCCCTGGCCTCGAAGTTAGGTTGTCCCCTAGCCAGTGAGGAGACGACCCTTCTAAGATGGCTTAGCATTGACAGCCAGTTAGTCCTGTCAAGTAGTTGGCTAACTCCCGTCTTGTTTCCAACCCAGTTACCCGTCGCGAGGGCATGCCTTATCCTTTCAGAAATTATGTCTGATCTTACTAGATTGCCGAGGGTTAGCTTCCTTCCCCTTACCTTTGATTTTTCTAACTGATAAGTCAAGTCTTTCACGAAAGCCTTAAACGCCACTCTGAACAGGCTAGCCATCAGGTCTCCTGCCAATCTGAGCCTCTTGTTAGCGTAGTGATCCTTGTCATCGGGCTCACGACGGCCTAAGTAGAGCTCAATTAGTTTCGCTACGGCGGCAGCTAAGTAATAGGCTTTTAACTTTCTCGTTTCAGGTGTCGTTCCTAGGTGAGGTAAGAAGTACCTATCAATAGTCTGTTCGGCCTTATGTATCCTGTTCTCCCTCTTTTGACCTATTGCGATCCTGTCACCTATGAAAGCTAAAGCGTCCTCCATAGTCGATATGGCCCTCGCTTGCTCGAGGGACGGATAAAGCTCGTTCTGTATAGCGGGGTCGAAGCTAACGGCGAACGCGATGTCCCTGTCCGTGACCACTCCTAAGGCCCTCATCATTACCGCGAAGGGTATTTTACCTGGCACGGACGCGAAGGAAACTTGAATCGTTCCATCCTTCTCCCTTTCAATTAACGTCTGGACCCTATAGCCAGGAGCTGCAGATGTGATTTTAGCCACGTGAGTCACGTTGGCGCCCGGCTTCCCGTAGTCTACTAGGATCCTGTTTACGGCCAGATCCTCTTGCGTGACGATGACTTTCTCGGTTCCATTAATTATGAAATACCCACCGGGGTCCTTCGGATCTTCCCCTATCTTGATCAGTTCATCGGTACTCATTGTAGACGTAGGGTCTATAACGGACTTCAGCATGATGGGGAGGTCGCCTATGTAGATTTCTGTAGGTTCACTCTCTATGTTGTTCTCAATTATGGTGATAGTAAGATAAATAGGACCTGCATAAGTGAGATTCCTTAGCCTGGCTTCCATAGGCGTTATTTCAACGGCTGGACCTCTATCAGCCTCCCTAACTTTCGGCCTATCTACTCTAATCTTGCCTAGCTTTATCTTGAGCCCAGGTATCTCGGGAGTTATCTCGCCCTGCTCATCGACTATTTGCTGAAGCTTATTCCTAACGAAATCGTCGAAAGAGTCCAGATGCTGCCTCACGAGGCCGTTCTCTTTGAAGTAACTTTCAATCAGAGTCCACCTGTCCTCAACGCCCAACATGACCAATTACCCCACTACGACAAACCTATAGGTAACCACTTTAGTGCCCAAAGGACTAATCCTCTCTATTTTAATTATATCACCGGGCTTAGCCTTCAGTTGTTGGACAATCGGATCTGAAGCCTTTATCCATGGCAGTTTTTGTGGGTGAATGCCTAACTCTCGGAGTACCTTCACAGCCTCCTCTAAAGGTAGAACCTCATGCTTAGGCACTAACTCATGTGTGATAGGATCGAATTGTTTACGTCTCGAAGAGGGCATGAAGTAAATCACCGACCCAGGGCTAAACTGGACTAGCTTAATCGTGAAATTAAAGTTTGCCTATCGTGTACGTCGAAATGAAGTTCAATTATAATCATATGCTCCTAGTTGTTCAAATGTATTCCATGCTTGCTAAGGTCCTTCTGGTCCTCTCCAACATAGCTTTAGCGCTCTCATGTAGTTCCTCAAACGTTTTCCTGATTCTGGCAACTCCTTGGCTCACGGCGGTTACTCCGACTGCTGATGCCACCCTGGGATAGACTTCCCACTCCGTCATTCTCGGAATTATGTAATCCTCACTAGCTCCCTTCTCCCTAACATAAGCTGCTAACTCCCTGGCTGCAGCTATAACCATCTCGTCCGTAATCGTCTTAGCCCTCACGTCCAAAGCTCCCCTGAATACTGCGGGGAAGATCAACGAGTTGTTGACCTGATTGGGCAGATCACTCCTACCAGTAGCCACAATCTTTGCCCCTGCCTTCTTCGCTTCGTCTGGCCATATTTCAGGCACAGGGTTGGCTAGGGCGAAAACTATGGGATCCTTGTTCATCCTCTTGATCCACTCAGGCTTTATGACGCCTGGGCCGGGCTTCGAGGCAGCTATAACTACGTCCATCCCATCGAATGCTTTCTCCGTGGAGCTTACGTTGTCCTTGTTGGTTTTCTTTAATAGCTCATATTTCCAGGGGTTCTCTACTTTCATCTCCTCCTCATCGGTCCTGCCTCTATATAACGGACCCCTGCTATCGGTCACTATCATGTTATCGTAGGGAATCCCGAATTTGTTTAGGATCCTTGCAGTAGCTATGTTTGCCGCTCCAGCACCGAAGAGGAGTACCCTCGTGTCTCTGGGGTTCCTTCCCGTTAGTTCCAAGGCAGTAATGAGTCCAGCCAACGTGGCTCCTGCTGTACCCTGCTGATCGTCGTGCCACACCGGTATCTCCATGATTTCCCTCAGTTTCTCGAGTACGTAGAAGCACTTCGGCGACTCGATGTCTTCCAGGTTAATTCCCCCGAACGCGGGCTCCAAGTACTTAACCGTTTCAACGATCTTGTCCGGGTCCTTAGTCCTTATCGGAAGAGGTACCGCGTCTACACCTCCTAAATATTTGAAGAGTAAAGCCTTTCCCTCCATTACCGGCATGGCCGCCTCCGGCCCTATATCGCCCAAGCCGAGAACCCTAGTTCCGTCCGTGACTACGGCTATTACGTTCCACCTGTAGGTCAGCTCGAAGGATAGGTCCTTACTGGACGCTATCGCTTTAGAAACGGCAGCGACACCGGGCGTATATAAAGCCGCGAAATCGTCAATCCCCTTTATAGGAACCTTGGGCAAAACTTGTATTTTACCATGATATTTTTGTGAAATCTCTAAAGCCCTCTCTTCAGGAGTTGGACTCAAACGGGCTCCTTTTCTTCTTACCCCTTAGGCATTATAACGTTTAGGCAACCTTAAGAGGTTGAAACATCAGTGATTTCCGATATCATTTGACGCCTGAAACCGTTTCTGAAACGAGGAAGCTCAGACAACCGATCGTTGTGGTTTTAGGCCACGTCGATCACGGAAAAACTACGCTTCTGGATAAGATTAGGGGTACCGCTTTAGTCAAGAAGGAGCCAGGAGAAATGACTCAGGAGGTTGGAGCCAGCTTCGTCCCCAAGTCGGTGATTGAGTCGTTGGCTCAACCCCTCAGGAAGATTATAAACGTTAAGCTCGAAATTCCTGGACTTCTATTCATTGACACCCCTGGACATGAGCTCTTTGCCAACTTGAGAAGGAGGGGAGGTTCCGTCGCGGATTTCGCGATTCTTGTTGTAGATATTGTTGAGGGGTTTCAGAAGCAGACCTATGAGTCCATTCAGATCTTAAAGGAAAGGAAAGTCCCATTCGTGGTCGCGGCCAATAAGATTGACAGGATCCCAGGCTGGAAGCCGCAGGATACCTCCTCCGTTCTCTTAAGCCTTGACAAACAGAGTCCTCAAGTTAGGGATCTCTTGGACCAATACGTCTACAAGTTAGTTGTACAACTGGCGGAAGTGGGCTTCAACAGCGAAAGGTTCGACAGGATAAAGGATTTCACGAAATACGTGGCGATAGTTCCGGTCTCCGGAAAAACTGGGGAAGGGATAGCCGAACTTCTTGCCCTAATAGCTGGTTTAGCCCAAGCCTACATGAAGGGGAAGCTGAAGTACGCGGAAGGGCCCGCAAGGGGAGTGGTGCTCGAGGTCAAGGAAGAGCCCGGAATAGGCCATACTATTGACGTAATCCTGTACGATGGGATACTTCGTAAAAACGACCAGTTCGTACTCGCTGGCCTCAATGGCCCCATAGTGACAAAAGTGAGGTCAATATTTGTGCCAAGACCCTTATCCGACATAAGGTTCGCCAAGACCGAGCTGACCGCCATCGACGAGATCCAGGCAGCGGCTGGTGTGAAAATATCTGCTCCAGGATTAGAGGAGGCTCTGGCGGGCTCTCCGTTGATAGTGGCGAACAGTGACGCGGAAGTAGAGGCCGCAAAGAAGCAAATAGAGGAGGAAATTAAGGGAGTTCGGTTCTACGACTCAACGATAAACGGGATCATCGTAAAGGCCGACAGCATAGGTAGCCTTGAAGCGATAGTGAACGAGTTGCGGAGAAGGGGAATCCCAGTGAGGCTGGCCGATGTGGGACCGATATCTAAACGCGACTTGCTTGAGGCCGAGTTGGTTAAGAAAGAGGCGAAGGAATACGCCCTGATTGGCGCCTTTAAGGTGAAACCTCTTCCAGGGCTCGAAATACCTAGCGGCGTGAAGCTCGTGAGCAGCAACATAATATACCAATTAATAGACGAAATTGAAAAAATTATACAGTTAGCGAAAGAGACCGAGAAGAGAAGAACTTTGGACAAGCTCGTCTTGCCCGCCAAGTTCAAGATACTGCCGGGCTACGTGTTTAGGAGATCCGACCCCGTGATAGTTGGTGTAGAAGTGTTGGGCGGCATATTGAGGGCGAAATCGCCAGTAATGGACTCCGAAGGAAGACCAGTCGGTGAGATCCAACAAATACAGGATAACAAAAAGCCCGTAGAGCAGGTCTCTAAAGGCTCAGAGGTGGCGGTTTCGATAAAAGGTAACGTGATGGTAGGGAGACAAATCGATGAGGGTGACTTACTTTACACTGACGTTCCGAAAGAGGATCTCGAGATTCTTCTCACGAGATATAGTGATCTCGTGACCGACGATATGAAGGAGGTAATCAAGGAGATAATAGCGATAAAAAGGGCTAAGGATCCCACCTACGGTTTAGGGCTTAGGCTGTGATTACTTCATTTTCTTTAAAGAATATAGAAATCTCTCTACTAGCCTTCTCGGGGCTGTCGGAGGCATGTATTACGTTCTCCGCTTTCGATAAAGCGTAATCGCCCCTGATCGTTCCAGGTAGAGCTTCCTTCGGATCGGTCGCCCCAATCATCTTTCTCACTACGCTCACGGCCTCGTCGGCTTCAATAACCATGGCCACTACTGGGCCGGATGTAACGTATGATATCAACTCCTCAAAGAAGTTCTTGCCCTTGTGTTCTTCATAAAGCCTTTCGGCTAATGCCCTGTCTATTTTCACCATTTTCATTGCGACGATTTTCATCCCCCTTCTCTCGAACCTAGAAATTATATCCCCGATTAGACCCCTCCTCACGCCGTCGGGCTTTATCATCACGAAGGTACGCTGAACCGCCATCGTTCACCTACCCTTCATGTAAAAGGCCGTCCACTTCAGCTTCTTCGGGTCTCTCTTCAGTTTCAACATGGACTTCCTACACTTGCTGGAGCAGAACCATAGGATGGTTCCGTCGTTTCTAACGAACATCATTCCATGACCAGGGAGAATCTCCCTACCGCAAAAGCTGCACTTAACCTGTCTCCTCTCCGACATTACGAGGGTCAAATCTCAGTGAAGTATTTAAGTGAATCCTCACTTATCACGGCCAGGGACCCGAATGAGCGAGAAGCAGAAGCAGACGACCTCCCCAATAATTGAGGAGTTCGGCTTTCCGGCAGAAGTGATCCAGATCCTTGATAGGACGGGAGTAACTGGAGAGGTAACTCAGGTTCGAGTAAGGGTACTTGAAGGAAGGGATAGGGGCAGGATCCTTACGAGAAACGTGAAAGGCCCTGTCAGACTAGGAGACATCGTGATCCTCAGGGAGACCGAAAGGGAGGCTAGGAAACTAACGACCAAGAGATAAACGGCGTTATTTCGTTTGGCTCTTCACAGGCGGGGAGTAGAAAGGGATCTCGTTTGTTCTTCGTAAATGCTTGAACAGACTATATTTATCCTGTTAGGGCCTTAGGTTATAGAGAACGACTGTGGCCAAAATAGGCCTTGAGGTCCACGTCCACATAACGTCGCTGAAAACCAAGCTGTTCTGTAGCTGCCCCTCTCATTATGCGGGCAAGGAGCCTAACAGCGTCGTTTGTCCCGTATGTCTGGGGCTTCCAGGAGCTATTCCGGTTCCGAACAAGAAGGCGATAGAGGAGGCCATAAAGGTATCCCTAGCCCTTAACATGCAGATCAGCGATGAGGTGGTCTTCGTAAGAAAGCATTACTTCTATCCGGACATGGCCAAGAACTACCAGATCTCTCAGTACGACGGTCCCGGTACCACGCCGGTAGCGAAGAACGGTTTTATAAAATTGCGTAATGGTAAAACAATCAGAATTAGAAGAATAAATATAGAGGAGGATCCAGCTAAGATCGTCTATCCTACAGGCTCGTTGCTGACGAGTAAGTACGTTTGGGTTGATTATAATAGGTCAGGCATTGGAATGTTAGAAATCGTTACAGAACCCGACATTGAGGACCCTAAGGAAGCTAGGGAGTTCCTTGAGAAGCTTAGGTCCATATTAGAGCACCTCGGAACATGTGACTGCACCATCGAGGGCTCCATGAGAGTCGACGTTAACGTTTCAGTGCCAGGAGGAGAAAGGGTTGAGGTGAAGAACATAGGATCGATAAAGGGCGTTGAGGAAGCCTTGAAATACGAGATCGCCAGGCAGGAAGCTTTGATAAGTCAAGGCCTGCCGGTGAAGAGAGAAACTAGACATTGGGACGATGTAAGGAAGGTCACCTTGCCCTCGAGGTATAAGGAAGAGGAGACGGATTACCGTTACTTCCCCGATCCGGATTTGCCTCCAATCACCATAACAGAGAACTGGATCAAGTCGATAGCGAGTTCTCTACCTGAGTTGCCCGACGCTAGAATAAGGAGGTTCATGGTTCAATACGGTTTGAGCGAGTATGACGCTACCGTTCTAGTAATGGATAAGGGCCTAGCCGACTTCTATGAAGATGTTCTCAAGATTTATTACAAGCCGAAGGAGGTGGCTAACCTCCTCATCAACGACTACCTCAGGTGGATAAACGAGATGAACATTAGGCCCAGCGAGTCTAAGGCGAAGCCGGAGTACATAGCCTCCCTGCTTAAAATGATGGAAGAAGGGATCATTACGATCAAGATCGTAAAGGAAATCCTGTCAGAGGTAGTGAAGGGAAGCGATCCTAGAAAGCTTGTGGAGGAAAGAGGGTTGACGGCGTTAAGGGACCAGGAGTTCCTAATAGAGGTCATCAAGCAGGTCTTCGCTCAGGAACCAGACGCGGTGGAGAAAGCGAGAAGGGATCCCAAGGTGGTTAACTACCTCGTGGGCCAGGTGATGAGGCGTACCGGAAAGCGGGCAGATCCTTACCTAGTTAACCAGTTAGTTAGGAAAATGTTGGAAGGTTAAGATCTCCGCGTGGGTTTCTCTTCACCGATCAGAACTTAAAACCCCGATCATCCGTCTTTATTTCCTTGGTCAAGTTAATATGGCTACGCAGAAGCTCAACGCGATTCAGTTGAGGCTCACCGCGGTCAGTCTGCTGCGTGACCTCAAATCAATTTATACGTACAAACAACTATCCCAGTTGCTCGGTTTTCCTGAAAGTCTCTTATGCAGATACGTTAGTGGAACCACTATACCCAGTGAGTCGAATTCGCAAATTATTATAGAAAAGTTAAGTAATCCAGAAGTTATCGCTAGTGTCGTTCATGAGCTGATAAGCATAGAAAGCGATGGTTACGTCGACACCTCTAAAATTTACCTATACCCGCAGCTCCTGGAGCTTAGCCTAAACGTGTTGCTCACTAATAAAAGGTGTTCGGCCGACAGTTACGACAAAGTGATTACCGTAGTCCAGAACGGCGTTCCCTTAGCTGCTTTAGTTGCTCACATAACGAAGAAACCCCTTGTGATCGTCAAGAAAAGGAAGGAGTCCGTGACGCAAGAGTATTACGAGGAGCCCATAAGGGAGAGCGACGGCTCGATATCTTTCCTGTACTTAAGGAAGGACCTCGTTCAGAAGGGCGATAGGTTCCTGTTCGTGGACGACCTAATAAGGACGGGGAGAACGCTGTCGTCAGTACGAAAGCTCGTCGAGAGGGCAGGGGGAGTCATCAATGGGGCGCTAGTGTTAATTTCAGTAGACGAGTCCTTCAGCTCGCTTCAAGGGCTTAAAGTGTGTAAGCTGCTATGACTTCTATTTCTAGGTTCGATCGTACAGAGCTATATATCGTTAGCGAGACGTATAACAACGAAGAAATAAACTACTACATCGTTTTAGACAAAGAACACTCTAATTTGATTATAGTCAATCCTATTTTCATCCATCACTCGATAGATTACATTATGGAATTGTTTGTAAATAATAATTTAAGAAAAGTTATAGTACTAGTCTCTATTCCGTTAGTCGAAATTGTCAGGGCTGCTTCTCTTATAAAGAATTTATTTCCTAATGTCCTGATAGTTTCTTCCAGTTACTTCGCTAATCTAATCAGAAGCGGTAAATGTGTTGACTCAGAGTGTGTTATGCTCGATGTAAACCTAGAAGTTAGGGGAAAAACCGAGTACGGGAACGCATTATTTATAGTGACGAACGTTCCGTACAGAGGGTCCACGTCCCTCAAATGCAAAGAATTCCTCTTAGGTTACGAAATCAAAGCCTCGCCCTTCGGTGATGTCCGTTATATTTGTGACAAGCGAAGTTGTATTGAGGATGAAAAAGGATGGTATATGAGAGCTTCTGTGAAGTCTGTTGGGAACCTAGGGAGACGAAGAGATGTCCCATAAAGAACCTGAACGTTTGCGTGTACTGTTGCACTGCTTGCGAAATTAGGTCGACGTGTGAAGCCAGGGTCTGGTTCAGGTCTCTAGTGCCCGTAACGCTGCAAAGAACTAAACAGAAAGCAAAAAGTGATCTTACTCATGAGAAACAACGTCAAGAAACTAGCAAAAAACAGACAACACTTTTCTAAGTATTAGACTCAATTATTAACCTTCACTTATCTTCAAGAAGCGTTAGCGAAGTGTTTGTAGGTCTCCCTGTATATCTCAGAGTTTTCTAGTAAAGACGCCGAACGCCTGTACTTAATCGCGTCTCCCACGCTGTTCTCCCCGCGACTCTTAATCCACTCGCTAAGAGGTATCTGGTACTCTTTCAACACCTTGTCCCTGTAGAGGTCGTTCAGAACGTTGTAGGTACAGAACGGTATCACTCTCCCGTCGGGAGTGGCGTAATGGATGTCGCATCTCATCACGCGCTGTACGTCGTAATTGTAGAGGTCCATGAAGTGCATCGTTCCTAAGAACAGGAGCCTGTAATGGAACTCACCCAGGGCTGAATAGTCGTGCCTTGTGATGACGTTTATCAACATCTTCAGTATGTCGACGTCTTTCGGTCCTTTTTCCTTGTCTATGAATTTCCTTAGGTTCATTATTAGCTTCATTCCTACCCAGTACTTGTTCGTCCCTTCCTTGATCTCCTCAGTCTTCTCCTTCAAGTACTCCAGCAAGCCCTCCAGGTCGATGAACCTGGATAGCGGGATGAAATGAGGAGCCCCATCCCTCCACTCCACGTAAACGTAAGTCCCCGCTCCGCAGACCGGGTGGTTGGCCATCTCGAACTGCTCCTTACCGGTCAACGCCTCAACGAGCTTAGAGAACACTACCGAAGTTCCTATAGGATACCAGCTGTCTTTAGTTATTTCTCCATCCGTCTGTTCTTCTATGTTCTTAATTACCTCAGGGATCGTGATTCTGAACTTGTTCCTCATATTCCTCTTCATCATTCCGGTCAGGCTGACGGGTTGGAAATTAACTGCCCTAACGACGTCCATGTTGTAGGCCGCGAACCTCACTATGTTGCCCAGGTCGTGATCGTTAACCGTTTTGATTACCGTAGGGACGAGAACAACGCTTGTCATTCCCGCCCTTCTGAAAACCTCCAACGTGTAGGGTACTTCCCAGTGGTTCTTAGGGTTGGTTCTCCTAGTAGTGCCGTCAAAGCTCATGTAAACTGTGTTAACCCCCGCCTCCCTGAGAGCTCTCGCGTACTTTACGGCCTTCTCTGGATCCTCAAAGTATAACTTCGCGAACGTTCCTCCCCAGGTGTTAAGCTGAATGTGCTTAACCCCCTTTTCCCTGATCAACCTGACTATTTCGATTAAGTCCTCTCTGAGGGTCGGTTCCCCGCCGGTCAGCTGGATTACCAAAGTTATTTCCTGCTTCTTAAGCTGGTCGATCATGAAGGAGATCTGCTCTAGCGTGGGCTCGTATATATAGCCGGCCTTTTCCGCGTAAAAGAAGCAGTACCAGCACGAAAGGTCACACCTGTTAGTGATAACCATATTCACGAGAGCGGAATGTTGATGATGCATCGGACAAAGACCACAGTTGAACGGACACGGTGCCTTCAGGTCTACGTACGGAACTTTCGGTCCCTTGCCTTCATACTCCCAATAATCGAACTTATAGTAAAGTCCTGAATCGCCATAGTACAAGTCCTCGAACTCTCCGTGATCAGGACATGTTTTTCTAATGTAGAGTCTATTCTCCTTCTCAAAAATAGTTGCAGGTAAGAGTCTATAACAAACCGGGCACAGCGAGTGGGTGACGCGAACCAGCTTCTCGCCTTCATGGAGCTCGGGTATCGGACCGCCTACCTTGATCTCCCTATCCCCGAACTTGATGATGCCGTTATCGAACTTGGCAGGGGCCTCAATCAGCCTGAAACCTTTCGTTTCCTTAGCGGCCTCCATTCGTCTCGTGGTTAACTTCAGCGGATGCCTATAATAAATCAATTCACCGATTTTACGGCAAATAGGTTAATCATGTCCACCCCTTGAAAGAGTCCCAGCCGACCGGCGAAAGGGGACTGCCTTGATAGAAGATGCCTTTACCGGGCCTTCCGGTAGCTACAATCTTAGGCCGAAAACCCCAACGCTCCAAGATCCGCTTCACATGCTCAGTCTCCTTAGGCTTGACTACGAGAACCGTCACGTAATCCTCCCCTCCTTTAGCAAGGAAATCCTTTAACTCTGCTCTTTGTGTCATGCTTTCACTAGATAGTTTTTCTTGAACCTCATCGGCGATCGGTAAAGCACTTATCGTTATTTCGAGGGAGAGCCTCCTCGATATGTTATTCAACGTTACTAACAAGCCATCACTAACGTCCGTAGAATAAACGATGCTTTGGCACGCCTCCTCGAAAACGTTGATCAGCTCCTTCCTCACTAAAGGATGCTTCAACCTGCCCGAAAAAATCGAGTTACTGCTTATTTCACGTTCGGAATTAAAAATTAATTCAGTATATCCTATTGGTTCTGTAATAATCAAATCAACGCTCGAGTCCACGAAAAGAGGAGGTTTGTAGCAGAAAGACCTCGCCAGAACGAAGACATCAATCCAATTACCCTCGTTCGTGTCGCCTCCAACCACTTTCACGTCGTAGTACTTGCATGCGTCTTCAATGCCAAGAAGAAGGTTTTCGGCCTCCCTTTGCGTCAGATCTTTAGGTAGGCCGAATGAAATCAACGCGTAAAGGGGTTTACCTCCTTTAGACAGCACGTCACTGACTGTCGCAGTAACCGCCTTCCACCCCATATCGTATAAATCCGCTCCTCCGGCCGTGTAGTCCAACCTGAAGCCATCACCCTTCAGCATCAGGCCTAGAGCCAAGTCAACGTATACGTCATCGTCTACAACGTTGAACCTTTTTCTGATGAACTCCACCAGCTGTCTCTCACCGATTTCACCAAGGGGCTTAGTTTTCAAGGGCTCCATAACTAACGCTATATGATATCGAGCGTCCCGCGTTAAGCTTTCTCATTTTGAGAGAGGTGAAGCCGCCGGCGGGACTTGAACCCGCGACCACCGGCTTTCTGGACCCCTTACGACGTGTTTACAAGGCCGGCGCTCTACCGGCTGAGCTACGGCGGCGTTGTAGTTTTTGAATCTGTTAGAATAAATCTTTCTCCGCGGGCTTATTCTGGGAATTCCATGACCTGCTTGGCGTAATCTATGGCCCTCTTAATTAGCTCGTCATAGCTACCCAAGTACCTCTCGGGCGTTAACGCCTCACTTATCTCACGTTCACTGAGGTACTTCCTTATTTCCTCGCTCTTCATTACGGCTTCCGAGAAGTTCTCTGAGGTCCTCGCTATTTTCATGAGTAACTCGTGGGCCTCGTGCCTCGGAAGACCCTTAAGGGTGAGCCTTACCATGATGCTTTCGGCCATTATCGATCCCTTAGTCAAGTTGAGGTTCTTCCTCATGTTTTCTGGGTAAATGACTAAGTTAGAGAGTAACTCTATCGTACTATCAAGCATCTCGTCTATCGTTAGGAAACTGTGGGATAGAAGTATCCTTTCTGAGGAGCTGTTAGTCAAGTCCCTCTCATGCCACAAGGGAATGTTCTCTAAGGCTGTCATGACGAAAGCCCTCATCACCTTGGCTAACCCGCCGATTTTCTCCGCGGTGACTGGGTTCGCCTTATGGGGCATGGTGCTACTGCCCACCCTTGCGGTGGCCGTGCCTTCAGCGAGCTCCATTATTTCGGGGCGCATGAGCTCTCTGACCTCTAAGGCTAACCTGTCCATTTGCGAAGCTAGAATAGCTAAGATCGCTATGAGCTCGGCGTACCCATCTCTAGGCGATACCTGAGTGGTTATTTCGTGTGGGGGTAAGTTTAGGAACCTGCAAACCTCCTCCTGGATTTTTAAACCGAGCTCTCCCCATGCCGCCATGGTGCCTACTGCGCCGGCGAACTTCGCCTTCAGAACCCTCTTCCTAGCCTCTTTTATTCTTTCTAAGCTTCTTGAAAACTCGTAAATATAATTAGCAAATTTAAATCCCAAAGTAATAGGATCTGCGTGTTGACCGTGAGTTCTACCAACCATTATAACGTCCTTATATTTTTCTGAATATTCGATTAACGTCGAAATTATTTTTTCTAACTTCTTAGTAATTATGTCTAAAGCATCCTTTATAATGAGCGCATAGGCCGTGTCAACTATGTCATAGCTAGTCGCCCCGAAGTGAACCATCCTTCCCTTATCACCAGCGAGTTCCGACAGATGAACGGCTAAGGCCATAATGTCGTGACCCAACCGCGACTCCAACTCGTCCACTCTTTTCACGTCTATCCTGTCGGAGGCCTCTGCCACTGCTTTATACTCGTCCTCGTTGGCGAGCCCCACTTTCCACAGGGCGTACATCAAAGCGGTCTCGACTTTCGCGTACGTTTTTAGGATGTTAATTCTAGAAAAGAGTCTTTTCATTTCAGGTGAGCCGTACCTCCATTCGAACACACAAACGCTCTCACTCATCGCAAATGGTCACCTTACACGTTGTTCTAAGCTTTTTTCCTTGACGCAAAGTCTAGCTCGATGAGCCATAGCGTCGTGACTATAGGGAGTCACTCGTCCTTACAGATACTTCATGGCGCTAAAAAGGAGGGTTTCGGCACGGTCGCCGTTCTCCCTAAGGGCAGGGAGGAGTTCTACTCACAGTTTCAGTTCATTGACAAGGTACTCGCGTACAAGGACGAGGACGAAGCTGTAGAGTTGATCAACTCGATCGATAACGGAATACTGATCCCTCACGGTAGCCTGGTGGAATACATAGGCTCTGAAAGGGTGAAGAGTCTTCGTATACCTATATTCGGTAACCGGTACCTATTCGAGCATGAGGCTAACCAAAGGAAGAAAATGGCCCTCCTCAAGGCGGCCGGCATTAGGATACCCGAACAGTTCGAGAGGCCTGAAGACGTTGACAGGTTGGCCATAGTCAAGCTTCCTGGCGCCAAGGGAGGTAAAGGTTATTTTGTCTCTAACGACAGAAATTATATAAAGTCCAAGCTTCAGGAATATATCGAGAAGAAAATCATAAAGTCGGTTGACGATGTAATTATTCAGGAATACGTCGTCGGCGTCCCGATGTATTTCCAGTTCTTTAACAGCGTCATGCTCAATAGAGTTGAGCTCACCGGAATAGACATTAGGTACGAAACTAACGTTGACGGACTGAGAAGGTTGCCGAGCCGATTCACAGGGTCTTACGAGCCGACCTTCGTCGTCGTCGGGAACCTTCCGGCGGTCGCCAGGGAGAGTCTGTTACCGAAGGCATACAACTACGCTAAATCCTTCGTGAAGGCCGTAGAGAAAATAGTGCCGCCTGGAATGATAGGACCGTTCTGCCTAGAGTCGGTCGTTACGGACGAGGGTGAAATAGTGGTTTTCGAATTCTCCGGTAGGATAGTGGCTGGTACCAACCTTTACATAGACGGTAGCCCGTACATGTGGTTCTACTGGGACGAGCCGATGAGTGTGGGTCGAAGAATAGCGAGAGAAATTAAGCTCGCTATAGGAAGGAACGAACTAGATAGGGTGACGACATGAAAATAGCGGCCCTAGCCAGTCATTCCGCACTCGACGTGTTCGACGGCGCAAAGGACGAAGGATTTGAAACTATAGCCTTGTGTAAGGTCGGTCGTGAAAGAGCGTACGTAGAGTTCAAGAGGATAGTGGATAGATGCGTAACATTGAAGGATTACAAGGAAATTGCGAGCGAGAGCGTTGACAACACGCTTAGCTTGGAGGGCGCGATAATAGTTCCGAACAGGAGCCTCGCTGTTTACGTAGGCTACGACGCGATTGAGAGGATGAGGACAAAGTACTTCGGCAATAGGAGAATGCTTAGGTGGGAGGAAAGGGTAGGCGAGAAGAATTATTACAAGCTGCTTGACGAGGCCGGCATTAGAAGACCGAGGGTTTACGAGCCTCACGAAGTGGACGGCCCAGTCATCGTTAAGATACCGGAAGCTAAGCGAAAAGTGGAAAGAGGGTTCTTCATCGCGGTAAACCGTGAGGATTACGAAAGGAAGTTCAACGAACTAGTCAAGAAAGGGGTAATCTCGCCTGAGGACGCGGATAAAATGGTGATTGAGGAGTACGTTCTAGGGGCCCACTTCAACCTGAACTTTTTCTACTCGCCTATCTTCGAAAGGGTTGAGCTCATCAGTGTGGACCGTCGAATTCAGAGCGATTTAGACTCGTTCTACAGGCTGCCTGCCAGCGTTCAACTACAGCTAAGTAGGTTGCCACGTTATATAGAGGTAGGACATGAACCTGCTACTATTAGGGAATCTTTACTAGAAAAAGTCTTCGAAATAGGGTATAAGTTCGTTGAAGCCACAAGGAGATTAGAGCCACCAGGTATAATAGGACCCTTCACCCTTCAGGTCATGGTCACTCCAGAATTAGACTTAGTGGTGTTCGACGTGGCTCCAAGGATAGGAGGCGGCACTAATGTTTTCATGGGTATAGGCAGCCAGTACAGTAAGCTCTATTTCGGCTATCCGATGAGCATGGGTAGGCGCGTCGCCTTCGAGATCAAGGAGGCCATGAAACGGAACGAGTTGGATAGTCTGCTAACCTGACCTGGGTATGGTCTGTAATTAAGGATTAAACTTGTTTAAGTCGAACCTTCATCGTTACCTCTCGAAAGGATCTCCCAATTTATAATGACGGATACACGTTAGCAAGGTATATATACTATGTAGGATAGACGGGCAAAAACGGGTTCTGATGCTAGACCTCGTCGTTGGCGGATTTTACGGTGACGAAGGTAAGGGCAAGGTAATAGCCTATTTGGGATTAAAGGACAACCCTAAGCTGGCCGTAAGGACTGGTTCCATTAACGCTGGACACACAGTGACACTTGAAAAGAGAACGTGGAAACTGAGGCTGATCCCTTCCGCTTTCCTTAACCCGAACGTAAAATTAGCGTTAGGCCCTGGAGTGTTGATGTCGTTGGACGTTTTCATGAAAGAGGTCAAGGAAACTGAGTCCTGTAACAGGATTTTCGTGGACCCACACGTCGGGATAATCACTGTGGAGGAAATAGAGGAGGAAAGATCAGACGAGTACCTTATGAATGTTGTAGGGAGTACGGGTTCAGGCACGGGTATGGCAGAGGCCAAGAGGATACTGAGGAAGCTAAAGCTAGCGAGAGATTATCCAGAGCTCAAGAGCTACCTCGCGTCTGTACCCGACATGGTTCTCAACGTCATAGAAGCGGGGGGGAAAATATTAGTGGAGGGCACTCAAGGCACGTACCTTAGCCTATATCACGGTGAGTATCCATACGTTACTAGCAGAAACACCACAGCCTCAGGAGTGCTCAGTGAGGTTGGAGTTGGCCCCAAGTACGTTGACCAAGTAATAGTGGTGTTCAAGGCTTACGTGACCCGTGTAGGCGGTGGCCCATTAGAGGGTGAGCTTCCCTGGGAAGAGGCCCAAAGGCTCGGCATAGCCGAAATAGCGACGGTAACCGGCAGAAAAAGGAGGTCAGCTCCTTTTAATTTGAAGCTCGCCAAACACGCAGTACGGATAAACTCCGCTACGCAAGTGGCCATTACGAAATTGGACTCCCTGTTCACTGAGGCGAAAGGTGTGAAGGAGTACAGTAAACTGCCTTCGGAGGCTAAGAAGTGGATAGAGAACATAGAAGCCGAACTCGGTGTTCCCGTGACTTTGATCGGAACCGGCGAGGACGTTTATGATATGATTGACCTTAGGAAAGAGAAGGGGGCCATGTGAAATGAAGGAGATAGACGTAGCGATAATAGGGGCAGGACCGGCTGGGCTCTTCGCTGCTTACGAGTTGGCGAAGCTCAAGAGAAGTAGAGACTCTAACGTTAAGATCATGCTAATCGATAAGGGACTTAGGCCCCTCAAGAGGACTTGCCCCCTCTTTACCCCTCGCGAGAAGTGTACCTTCTGTAACCCCTGCAACATAACCTATGGGATTGGCGGAGCCGGCACATACAGTAGTGGGATCATCAACTTGAGACCCGATATCGGCGGGGAGCTTCACGAAATCGTGAAGAGTTGGGATAAGGCAGAGGAACTGATCAACTACGTGGATAACGTCTTCGTGGAGTTCGGAGCCCCAAAGGATAGGTTATTTGAGCCTAACATGGAGAAAGTTAAGGAGATTCAGAGGAGAGCTGCTAAAGTGGGTGCAGAGTTCGTACCGATCAAGCAGAGACATATTGGAACGGACAAAACACCTATAGTTATAGAAAACATTCTCAACTTCATAGAGAGTTCTGGAATATACGTGAGTGAACTGACCGAGGTCAAAAGTCTCGAGAAGTCCAACGGAGGGTTCGTCCTCAAGACTACGAGGGGAGAGATCCAGGCCAAGTATGTGCTAGCCGCACCTGGTAGGGCTGGAGCGAATTGGTTCCTCGAGGAAGCCAGGAAACTGGGCGTGGACATGATACCTGGGCCCCTAGATATCGGCGTCAGGGTAGAGGTCGAGAGCTTCGTGATGGAGGAAATCACTTCCACCGTATGGGATCCTAAGATCATTATGTATACTAGAAAATATGATGATAAAGTTAGAACGTTCTGTGTCAATCCTAACGGGTATATAATGAAAGAAGTTTATGACGACGGAACTATCGGCGTTAACGGACAAACGTTTGCGGACAGGAAGAGTGTGAACACGAACTTCGCCTTCCTGACCACAATAAAGCTGTCTGATCCTCTAGAGGACACGATAGAGTACGGCAAAAGTATTGCCAAATTGATGACTAGGCTAGGAGGCGAGAAACCGATCATCCAACGACTCATAGACTTCGAGAAGGGAAGGAGAAGTACGTGGGATAGAATATCTAGGTCAACCGTAAAACCCACCTTGAAGGACGTAACGCCCGGAGACATCAGCATGGGCCTTCCTTATAGGGTCGTAAGCAACCTACTTGAGGGTCTAGAAAGGCTTGACAACATAGCTCCTGGAATCTATTCGTCTAATACGCTCCTCTATGCGCCTGAGATTAAGTACTACAGCATGAAAGCTGTAGTTGATAGTAACTTGGAAACTGTAGTTGATAACCTATTTGTGGCGGGCGACGGTGTAGGTCTCTCTAGAGGGATAAACGTTGCCGCAGCCACTGGCGTGATCGCCGCTAGAGGAATAGCCATGAAGCTTGGCCTTTACTAAATTTGAGAAACATTGAAAAAAGACAAATAATTAATATATTATAGTTATTTTCATTTAACTTTCAATTTACTAAAAATTAATAGAAAAGATATATTGATGAGGTTCTGTCTTCATGACTGAAATGCTGGTGCTCAACGAGCTCGATAAGCGGCTTTTAATGGAACTTCAGTACTCCTTCCCGCTTGATCCGGAGCCTTTCAAGATTGTAGGTCAAAGACTAGGGATTAGCGAGAGTGACGTGATTAGTCGCGTGAAGGCCCTCATAGACGCGGGAGTCATAAAGAGGGTGGGAATGTATGTGAGTTTCAGGGCCAAAGGAATGGACAGTGCCCTAGTCGCGGCAAGTATTCGTCCAGCTAATTTGGAGAAGTTTCGAAAAATAGCTCTTAACATTAAAGAAATTACACATAATTACATAAGAATTCATCCAAAATACAACATTTGGTATGTAATTAAGGCCGAAAGCAGGGAGAAGTTGACCAAGTGGATCGACGACCTGATGAAAGAGGTGAACGCCGAAGATTATGTAATTCTTTACTCAGAAAGAACTGTCAAGCTCAGCGTGAAATACGACGTTTATAGAGGAGTGTCTTACAGCGAGCCCAACGTGCCGGCTGATGCCGGAACCGTTAGCGTTCCGAGAGAAGTCCTGACTGAGCTGTCAAAGCCTTTGCCTATAACACCCAGACCGTTCATGGAGGTCGCGCGTAAAGTCGGTATGACTGAGGAAGAGTTAATCGACCTAATAGCAAAGCTACGCAACAAAGGCGCGATAAGGGACTACGGCGCCACTATCGTTGGAGAAAGTGTGGGAATAAAGGAAAACGGAATGATGATGATCTCAGCTGAGGACTCCGAGTCCACGTGCAATAAGCTGGCCGAGTTAAGGGAAACAACCCACGTGGTTCTCAGGAGCTCCAATAAATCTTGGAATTACTTATGCTACGCTATGCTACACGCGAGATCGAAATCGACAATACTTGAAGTAGCGTCTTCTATAGCAGAAAAATTGAACGTGAGAGGCTATATGGTCCTATTTAGTGTGGAAAACCTTAAGCCTGGTATCGTAATTTAGATCTAATAAAACTCCCTTTGATGAGTAAAAGTTCAACTTTTGATCTCAACTCTTCTATGGCTTTTTCAACCTTCTTGGAACTTATAGACCCCTCGAATTCAAGATAGAAGTAATACCTCCATGGAATGGTCTTTAAAGGTCTGGAGTATATCATCGTTAGGTTGATCCGGTGTTTTTGGAAAGGCTCTAAGGCTTTGTAGAGCCCTCCTGGCCTGTGCGGCACTGTCATAAAGAGTAACGTCTTGCCTCCGAAATTCCTCATAGTCTTCGATATGATAAAGAATCTAGTTATGTTGTTGGCCGATTGTATATTCTTTTCTACGATCTTTAACCCATAAATTTTGGCTGCCAACTCGGAGCATAACGCGGCACCGTCAGGGTCTTTAGACGCTAAAAGCGCGCCTTTCGAAGTGCTTTCGACAGGTATCAGTTCCTCCACATGGATTCCTAGCCTCTCGAGGTTTTCTCTCGACTCAGAATAGGCGTACGGTTGCGCGTAAATACGTTTAATTTTTTTATAGTCTTTTACCGATTTATTGACTGCTAGTACTATATTAACCGCCAGTTCTATTTCCCTAGTGACATAGATACCATTCCTAACGAACAAATTATCTAGCGTCTCATGAACCGGACCTTCTATACTGTTTTCAATCGGAACTACTCCTATCGCGTTCTCTGAACGTTCAATGCTCTCAAAGACCTCCGTTATCGTCGACGCTTCGACCTTCCTACCTTTGACTTTCGATGCAACCAGATAGGAATAACTCCCTTTGGGGCCTAGATAATAAATTCCATTTGGATCATGCCCTTACCTGCTCACGGATTTAAAAAACTAATTAGTTATTCAACTATTCTTACCTCTATGCCTTCAGACAGTAACCTGTTAGAAAAATCTTCTAAATAAGAAGTATCAGGAACCTCAAACAGTATATATATCTTTGTGTAACCTGGTGGTACGTCGGAGCTTATTCTATCATGCATTACTTCCACTACGTTTCCCTTAATGGCAACCACATGACTCAAAATCTTGTTTAAGTAGCCTGGCTTATCTGGCACAATTACTTTCACCTTAACTATTCTTTTAGACCTGGACAGAGCCTTCTCGATTATTTTTGATAATAAGGATAAATCTATATTGCCCCCGCTTATTATTGCCGCAACTCTACTGCCCGAGTCGAGTTTAATTTTACCTTTAAGCAATGCCGCCACTGGAGCGGCTCCAGCCCCTTCAACCACCGTTTTCGCCCTCTCAAGAAGAAGATAAATCGCTTCTGCTATTTCCTCATCATCTACGAGTACTATATCATCGACCAACTCGTTTATTATACTGAAAGTTAGCTCGGAGGGTGACTTTACGAGTATACCATCAGCTATCGAAAAGCTGGGCTCTATTTCAACTAATCTTCCTAAGCTTTTCGACACTTTAAAAGAGGGCGAAGCGGCCGATTGTACACCTATTATTTTAACGTTGGGATTCCTCGACTTCGCGGCTATTGCTATGCCTGAAATAAGACCGCCTCCTCCAACAGGAACAACGATAGCGTCCAAGTTCTCTACAGGTAATTCAAGCCCTATAGTTCCTTGTCCCCATATTACCTCCTTATCCGCGTAGGGATGAACGAGAACGAGGCCCATTTCCCTAATTAATTCCTGTGCTTTTTCCATACTTTGATGTAAATACTGACCATAAAGTATTACTTGTGCTCCATAAGACTTAGTGGCCAGATATTTAGATATTGGCGCGCTCTCTGGCATTACTATGACCGATCTTATTCCTAGCTTGGACGCTGCGTAAGCCACACCTTGAGCATGATTGCCGGCCGAAACCGCTATAACTCCCCTTCTCTTTTCCTCCTCGCTTAACCTGATTAACCTTGAGAACGCTCCCCTAACTTTAAAAGACCCTGTCTTCTGCAAGTTCTCCAATTTCAAGTAAACTTTGTATCCCGTCCAATTTGAAAAAGTAGTAGAAAAATCGAATGGTGTATTGTGAATGTAGCTAGAAATCAGTTCCTTTGTCTCGAGTATCTTTTTGTAAAACTCTTGAGTGTTGAATGAGACCATATCAGACAAACCCTACCTTCATCATAGTCATCTTTCAGAGATCGAGGGCCTCTTCATCTCCTCGAGGAACGCTTTCCTAATCTTTTCGTATGAAGACTCGAGCGACTCTGGTATAACCTTTGTCCCTCCTATTACCGGCATGAAGTTCGCGTCGCCGTTCCATCGCGGAACTACGTGGACATGAACGTGCGAGTCGACGCCCGCCCCAGCGACCCTGCCTAAGTTAATCCCAACGTTGAAACCGTCGGGTGAATAAACTCGCCTTAATACTTTCAGTGAGACCTTGAGTAACTCAAATAGCTCGAGAGCTTCTTCCTGTATTAACGCTTCTATAGAGCCGACGTGCCTATTTGGAGATATCATTATATGACCTGGGTTGTAGGGATATATGTTGAGTATTACAAAATTGTATTTACCTCTGTAAACAACGTAGTTTCTTTCGTCCTTTTCATCTTTCAAAGCACGGCAGAATATGCATTCCTCAGAGTCTTTTCTCTTCGAGGCGTCAGTAACATACTTCGATCTCCAGGGAGCCCACAGTACGTCCATTTTGAAGGCATAAGCGATAGCTCGGCTGAAAAATGTTAATCTAGTCTTCAGCGTCTCTTACTCCTTCCTCAGTAATGGCGAACACGACTTCGCCTTCAGGCAAGTGGGGAGCGTCAACTATTCTAGCTATCCTCTTGTTGCCTCTGCTCTTTTTCAGTTGAACTCTAATTCCTGGCACGTGATATAGCGTGTGCCCACCAACGGCCTGAGTCGGATCTCCGTAGAACATATCCGGCCTAGCCATTACCTGGTTAGTTACGACAACGGCTAAGTTGTACATTTCAGCCAACCTAACTAGCTGATGAAGGTGTTTGTTGAGCTTCTGTTGCCTTGCGGCTAAATTCTCCCTACCAGGATATTCCGCCCTGAAATGGGAGGTTACAGAGTCGACTATTACAAGCTTTATGGAAGGATCCTTATTAATTAGTTCCTGCAAGTCGTCAACGATGGCTATCTGATGATCCGAGTTTATAGCTCTCATATAGTAAATGTTGCTCTCCACGACGTCTGGGTCAAGATTCAGCGCCTTGGCCATATTTTCTATTCTTTCCCACCTGAACGTTCCTTCGGTATCTATGTAGACCGCCTTTCCGTTTAGTCCTCCCTTCTCGTAAGGCAATTGAACGTTGACACTGAGTTGGTGACATATCTGGGTTTTTCCTGAGCCGAACTCCCCGAAGAACTCAGTCATCGTCCTAGTCTCTATACCACCCCCTAGCAGCCCGTCCAGCGCTTGACTACCTGTCGTTATTTTCCTAGTGTTAAGGCGCTCCTTCTTGAGCTCTAGAGCGGTTTTGAACCTGATGTCAAGGGCTTCCCTAGCTTCCTTTATAATCCGTTGAGCAGTCGATAGGGGTATACCCGCAGCTACGCTCAACTCCTGCGGTGATGCTACAGCTATGGCCTCAAGCGTTGTGTAGCCAGCCTCGGTAAGCTTGTTAAGTATCGCGGGACCCACGCCGGGCAAATCCGCTAGAGTCTTCACTTTCTTGGCTGCATTGGAGTTTGATACTTCCTCTTGTGTTGCCATGTTACCGTCTCGATTAACTTGCTCCATGTCCTAATAACCTATTTCCCTTCCCTTAAATACCATCCTATATCTAACACCGGTAATATTCTTACTTTGTTTTTGTAAACAAAAATCCTAGAAAACCCTATAGTGATTCCAGTATCGGTCTCTATCACGTAAAGTTTTGATTTGTTGTTTTCGTGCTCACCAATATATGAGTTAATCTCACGCAGATCGACGTCTATCGGCTTCCCATAGCTAAGTTTTTGGACAATCCTTTCATTTAAAATAATTTTATTTTTACAATTTTTTAAAAAATTAATTAAATTAAATAGTGGCATTATTTTTATTTTTTTAAAATTTTTATGTTTGGTATACTTTATTATTAAAAGGGGTACGCCCAGGCAATACGGATGTAACCCCTGGGCCTGAAGCCCTGATAACGTTATCTTAGCCGCCTCAAGGTTTCCGCTGAAGTAACAAACCGTCAAGTATCCGTTTCCTAGTGCGAAAAGTCTTTCAATAGGTATATCTAGAGAATCACAGTTAAATTTCTTCTTTAAATAAGCTATAATAATGTTGTAAAGTTTAGAATCAATTGGGTTAAATTCTAATTTCCTCTTCTTAGTTTGCATACGAAAAAGCCCTCGGTACCTGACTTGTGAGGGTAGAACCTTATGCAATACCTTAATTCTTCCGATAGAATGTATTTCCTATATTCAGTTAATCCTTCCTCGACTGGATAACTACCTGAGACATTCTCCACTTTCACGTCATCATAATTCTCCAGGAGGTACTCCACCACGAACTCATTTTCTTCGGGCGCAATACTGCAAGTAGAGTAAACCAATAGCCCGCCGGGTCTAACCATCTTATATGCGGCATCTATTAAGACTAGCTGAGTCTCGAAAAACCTCAGAAGGTCCTCTGGGCTAGTTTTAGTCCTTCTAGCGGGATCTAACGGAAGTAGACCCTCGCCGGAGCAGGGGGCGTCAAGTAGCACCCTATCGAAGCGCTCAAAGAAAACGTTCACTAACTTCTCTACCCTCTGGCGCAGAATGACCGTGTTGGCAACGCCCAGCCTAGACAAGTTCGACATTAGGCTTTTAGTCCTATTCCTCGAGCTCTCTACGGCAACTATCAGGCCTTGGTTTCTCATAAGCTGAGCGATGAAAGAGGTCTTCCCGCCCGGAGCGGCCGCCATGTCTAAAACCGTGTCCGAAGGATTGGGGTTCAGTTCCACGACGGGTACACCCGACACTGGTGACTGAATGTAATATTGCCCGGACAAATACTCAAAGGTAGATCCAAGCGTAGGAGACGAAGGGGCACGGTTAACCCAGTAGAAATACTTTATCCATTTTACAGGTTCTAACTTGAAACCCTTAAGCTCTAACGATCTCACTAGCCTCTCACAACTATCTAGCTTTAGCGTGTTACACCTAATGGCCCTTCTCAACGGGAGGGAACAGGATCGAAGGAACTCCTCCGCTTCGTCTATGAGGAAGTCGAGATACCTCTGTGCCATGTAGCCTAGAACCTTGTACTTCTCGGCCAATTGGATGGCTCTGGCGGTCGGTGAGTGAACGAAGAGGTCCGCGTACTTTTTAATATACTCATCGATACTTGATTCCACATGTGATAGAGAGAGAAGTTAAGTATGTATTAACTATTGACCACTTAAGAGCCGTCGATCTGCTATCTAGAGACTTTGGCAAACCTCTAATTGAGCATCAAATAGATATTTACTATCAACACCCGTCAAGGGACTTTAGCTCTACGGACGAGGCATTAAGATTGAGGAACGTGAACGGAAGGACAGAGCTGACCTACAAGGGTCCGAAAGTCTCTGCTATTACTAAGTCCAGGGAGGAGATAACGGTAGAAGTGAGCGACTTAGATAAGGCAGACCTTCTCCTGAGGAAGCTAGGTTTTGTTCCTGTTGCTAAAATTGAGAAAGAACGTTATAATTTCATTGATGGAAAATTTATTATCTCTATAGATTCCGTGGTTGGACTTGGAGATTTCATAGAAATAGAAGGTATAAATGTGAGTGAGGACGAGCTTTTGGAGTACGTTGAGAGGTTGAAGAAAACGTACGGTTTCTTTGGAGAGAAAGTGATTAAATCGTACCTCGAGCTCATTCTGCTGAAAAGAAGTGAGGCACGTAGCGATACTAACTGACTTTGGGGCTTCTGACTCCTATAACGGAATTATGGAGGGCGTGATAAGAGGGATTTGCCCACAGGCTAAAGTCTCGTATATAGCTCCTAACGTTACGTCCTGGAGCGTAGTCTCAGGGGCGTACTTGCTCCTATCAGCTTTCAAGTATTTCCCCAAGAATACGGTTTTCTTAGTAGTTGTTGACCCAGGAGTTGGCACCAAAAGGCGAGCAGTAGTAATAAGGACGCAGAATTACTTTTTCGTGGGACCCGACAACGGCGTGCTTTATCCCGCTGCGAAGTCTGATGGTATACGAAAAGTTTGTGAAATTCTGAATAAAAAGGTTATGCTATCTGATGAAATTTCTTATACTTTTCACGGTAGAGACGTTTTTTCTCCTGTAGCCGCTTTACTGGCTTGTAAAATGTCACCTGAAACTGTTGGCCCCGAACTAAATCCTAGTGAATTAACCACCCTTGAGCTTGAGATCTATAGCGTCGAAAACAATTGCATAAAACTCAAGGCCATACACGTTGACAAGTATGGGAACGTTGCGCTTTCTTTAAGGCCAAAGAACCTTATTCCGGGCAGGGAAGTTAAGATAAGGGTTGGTAAGCGGTCCTTCGACGTAAAGACCGTAAGAACGTTCGGAGACGTAAATCCAGGGGAACGTTTATTATACGTTAACAGCTTTGGTTTCCTGGAGTTGGCGATAAACCAGGGGAACGCCGCATACGAATTAGGAATATCTACAGGTGATGAGGTCTGCGTAGAGCCTTGTTCCCAGGAAGATTTCAGCCTATTCATCTAGGACATATAGAAGTAATTAAGTGGACATTAGAAAAATTCAATGAAATTATAATAGTGATCGGCAGCTCACAAGAGTCGCACACCATAATGAACCCTTTCTCTGCGGGTGAAAGGATAGAAATGATAAGGAAAGCGTTAATAGAGTTTAACATACCGCTAGAGCGGGTTTACACAATCCCTGTCCCAGACATCCTGATGAATAGCGTATGGCCATATCACGTTAGGAGTTACACACCGAGATTTGAGGCCGTTGTGGCGAGGAACCCCCTCGTCGTGAGACTGTTCAGGGAGGCTGGTTATGAAGTTCTAGTACCGCCCGCCTTCAACAGATACGTTTACAACTCCACGAATATAAGGGCACTGATGATTTCAGGAGACGAGTCCTGGAAGGAAAGGGTTCCCAAGAGCGTCTATGAGTTCATTAAGGAAATTAAAGGCGATGAAAGATTGAAGACGATTGCTGGGGTAGATAAGTAGAGCGGCACTTAGGCTAATGAAGTCAAACTCAAAAACCGTTATTATAGCGAGTTTCACTCTCCTTACATGAGGCAGAAATGAGAAGGCTAGAGACTTACTACAGCGTCTTCCCCTGGCACGTGAACCACTTTGGAAGTTTGCACGGAGGCATTTACATGTCTTGGATCATTGACGCTGGCGGTCTGTTGATGTCAGCGCTTAGTAAGGGAAACTATTTGCTGGCGTCGGTCGACTATATCTATCTAATTAGGCCCGCCAGGATCGGAGACCTAGTAAGGATAGAGGCAACCGCTACGGCGGCCTGGAACTCTTCCGCGGAAATCAAGGTTAAGGCGTGTATAAAGAAGGGCGATAAGGAGGAGCTGGGCGCGTTAAGCCTAATGACGTATGTAGCGGTCGACGAGCACAACAGGCCCAGGAGGCTTGTAACCGACATAAGTCACAATGAGGAAGCCGATAAGAGGCGAGAGGCTAGGCTGGAAAGGAAGAAAAAGGACTCACAAGATCCTTCGGACCTACTTGAGGGTATGAGTTTCGGTAAATACTACGTCAGGACCATCTATCCCGAGCACGGCTTCTCGAACGGAATACTATACGCTGGCAAAATGTACCAAATGCTTGACGAGGCGCTAGCGATAGTCGCCAAGCTCTACACTAAAGGTAACGTCTTCACTGCAGGAGCGGGATATGCCGACTTCATGACACCCGTGAGAATCGGTGACATACTTGAGATTCAGGGCGCTATCGAATACACTGGAACTACCTCGCTTGACGTGGGGGCCAAAGTGTTCGCAATAAACCACTTCACAGGGGAGAAGAGGCTTGTAACCAGGACGGTCTTCTCGTTCGTTGCAATCGATGAAAAGGGGAATCCGAGACCCATTCCGAAGCTGACACCGGCCACCGAGAAGGAGAAGAGGATATTCGAGGAGAGGGAAATAGAACGGAAGTCAAGAATTGCTCTCTCCAAAGAATTACAGAAAATTGAGACCTGCGAGTAAGAACTTTGAGAGCTTTTTAGCTATTTCTGAAGTCGCGCTTAGCTGAAACGGTACTTTAGAGAATTTCTGGGAAGTCCAAATCACCTCCCTCACTAAATCGAGTCCCAACTGAGAGAAAACGTAAACTTCTCCCTTAGGGGTAGGCAACCTAGCTAGGTTCCTTAGCACCTTAATTATCGTGTCCTTTCTTTGGTCCCTGAAGTGCTTCTCCAACGCCCTCTCTACTTTGTCCAGATCGGGCCTATGGGTGAACACAACAACGTCGCTTTCTTCTGGATCAATATAATTGAAACCCGCGAAAGTTATCCCGTCTAAGAGCCTTACGTCCCCCTTTCTTAATTTCCTATACACTTCTGTGCCGTCTGCGCCATCGACGGTTATGAGGTCGAAGTCGAGGTCCGTTAACTTAGTCCCGCTGAACGTGGCTACTACTAAAACCGTCTTACCTTTCCCGCGTTTATACGATAAAGGAAAGTATCCGTCATCTACGCCCGAAATCCTCATTATATACCATCCAACTCCTTAACGGTACTGTCTAAAGCCTTAACAAGCGTTTCTACAGGTACGGCTAGTTTGACTTCCTTAGTCTTGCCGTACCTACCTCTGTTTACCACCTTCGCGGAGAGGATTCCGACCATGTCGAGCTCGTTTAGGATATCGCTTACCCTCCTTTGAGTGATTACCTCAAGGCCTAGGCTCTTCGCTAACTTCGTATAAAGTTCGTAAACTTCCCCAGTAGTAAGCGATTTACCGCTCTTGCTTCCCTGAATAACTGCTAGAAGGACGAGTTTAGAGTGAAGCGGAAGGGTAGTGACTATTTCGAACACCCTGTCCCTTTCAATCTCCAACCTAGCCCTCTCAACGTCAGCTGTAGTCACAACGTTCCTCCCCTCCCGCTCAGCTATTTCCCCTGCGACCCTTAGCAGGTCTAACGCTCTCCTCGCGTCGCCGTGATCCCGCGCGGCCAAAGCGGCGCACAATGATATAACGTCCTCCCCAACGGCTCCTTCAACGAACCCGCTCTTCGCCCTCCTCCAAAGTATGTCCCTCAGTTCATCAGCGTTATATGGAGGGAAAACCAGTTCCTCGTCGCTTAAGCTACTCTTCACCCTCGGGTCAAGGGTATCAATGAACTTCACGTCGTTCGTGATTCCGATAATAGAAATCTTAGGAGATCCTAGCTCTGAATTCACCCTAGTTAGTCTATACAATAAATCATCACCATGTTTCTTTACCATAGCATCAATTTCATCTAGAACTATAATGAGAACGTACTTAATTGATCGGAGTTGGCTCATGAGCCTTTTGAACAACTCGGCCGTCGAGATCCCAGTGAACGGCACTCTAACTCCGAGTCCCTCTAGGATATCTGCGAGTATCCTGTACGGTGTATCACTGTTTCGTGTGTTGACGTAAATATACCTAAAAGTGTCGGGGAACCTTTTGTGTAGATTGTTCAGGACGAACTTTGTTACGGCCGTTTTCCCAGTCCCAGTCAAACCATAAATGAACACGTTACTCGGCTTTTCACCCCTATAAACCTGGACCAGTATGCTGGCCAACTTCCTTATCTGTTCCTCCCTATGAGGTAATTCGTCGGGAACGTAATCTGGTAATAGTATCTTCCTATCTTTGAATATTCTAGAAGTCTTTACCAGCGATAGAACTTCGTCGATTATCTCACTCAAGCCAGACATACTCTTCTTCTTTATGTGTTTTTAAGAGAAGGGTTAACCGGGGAGTTAAGGACCCCTTTGTTTCCACTGGACAAGGTCTTGCGTAAAATAGCACCTCCAAATCACAGTAATGTAAACTAGGGACCCCTTTGTTTCCACTGGAATTACTTTCCTAAATCTTCATGCAGTGTGTTACGACGGATACGAGATTCAATTAACGTTTTGTATATTCGTGAAGTCATCCATAGAGCCCTAACGAAACTTCTGAAGCATTAATTCTGCAATTGTCTCCAGTGGAAACAAAGGGGTCCCCCAGAACGGAATTGGTAGGTGTTTGTTAATTCTCGAGTTTAGTGTATGAGGAAACGTCCTGAGCTTAATGCTGCTTAGTTTTTACACTTGATGTCCGACGGATAGTTTAGGTTTCAGAAAACGAGAGGAAGTGAATTGAAGAAGAAGTGGACCGGCCGGGATTTGAACCCGGGACCTCTCGGACTCTGGTCCTTCGGATTGCCAACCGAGCACTCTTCCAGGCTGAGCTACCGGCCCAACAGAATGATACCTCGTCCTCAAATAAAGTTTAACCCAGCCTTAGGGGCGAATAGCTCGTTAAGCTTATGTAAGAGATCCTGGACTTCCTTTGGATCCGGTTCACTACGACTAACCTCAACGTAATCGAACCTCGTCAAGTGCCTAGGCCTTTGACTAACATACCTAGACAGAGTTAAACCTCTCGCTTTCGGTACCGCTACCTTATTCGATTTGATTACGAATCCACACCTCCTGCACCTAAAACCTTTATTCTTTCCTAAAGACTCGGAGCTTCCACCGCAGACTGGGCACTTCGGGTTAGACAGCTCGTAGTCGACTAGGTTAACTATCCTAATTGCCTCAGCCTCCAAGAGTAGGCCGTACTCTGTCGAGGGCTTCACTACGGCTTCTACCTCGATTTCGTCGCCGGTCTCGAGGAGCTGTGCAGCTCTTGCAAGGGTTCCGGTCTCTTTGTAAACCACTGTAGTATAAACCTCATAACCGGAGTCTAATCTCATGAAAACGTCTCCCCCTGGCTTGATCTCCGTGCCAAGTACTACGCCTCTTACCTTGACGCTCCTATAAGGTCTAGGTTGGACGGTATCTGTTACGTGAACTCCCGTGTGTTGATTAGTTACGAAAAGCATCGCTCCATCTAAGACATCACGAAGCGAAGAGGATTTCACTAACTCCTGAGCTACATTAAGGAGGGAGTCTGCGTCATTCCCTCTGGTTCCGATAAGCACGGGGTCCGGTCCTCTCGGCACAGAAATAGCAACGTTTTTCAAATAGTCATAATTAAAGAATAATTTAGGAAATTCTTTTTCTTCCTGGGATTTTATTATATCATCTAAGTTAGGCCTTTCAATGTAATTCTTCCTGTAAAGGATTAACTCATACGTAAACCCTTCGTTTGGGGCGAACCCTAAAGCGGAGACCGATCCAATAACTCCCCGGTTAAGCGTGAAGTACGTGTCGCTCAATTTCGATAATTTCGCGATGACGTCGTCCTTGATCACAACGTCCTTCAATCCTTTAATGTAGAACTGTCTGACGCTCTGCAGGTGGCTTGACGGCACCACTGCAACGCCAGGCTGCCTACCGTACTTCTTTCCCTTAGAAAATTCCCTATCATACTCTTCTGTCAGATTAACAAGTGAATAGAACAAATCTTTAGGATCATCTGTTTCAACTTCCAAAGCAAGAGCGGCGTTTCCCCTGGTTTTCCACGGAATAGCAGGGTTTAGCCTAACTAATCTCGGCAAGCTCAGCAGGCGAACTTCGTTTCGATCTTGAATTATAGAGCGGACGAATATCGTCGTAAAATGAGTCGTACAGCCTCCTTCAGGCGAGTCGTGATCGTCCAAGCCCACTAGGACTCTCATTTCCTGACGTAGCTACGGTTCTCCATAACGATCATAGTCAGGGTGGACTTAACTTTCGGGATCCTCCTAATAGTTGAACTGATCACTTCCTTAAGGGACTCCATACTATCCGCCTCCACTTTGGCGACCAGGTCATACACTCCGTAAACTATGTAGACTTCAGAGACTTGTGGGATGGTCTTCAGTTTTTCAAAGATGTCGTTCTCGGCCCCGCTCTCCGCGTTTATGAGTACAATAGCCGTGGGCACGCGATTTAAAAGATCTATGGTATTTATTAACTTTAAGTGATTCGCGTCTACGTTCTAGACTATGACGAGGACGACCCGTCAAAGTGTACAGGGAGGAAAATGGTTAGGATGGGGCTTGCGGAGATGACTAATAGGTCAATGGGGATAGTTCTTAACCCCTTCTCTAAGATCACGCTAAGCGTAGAGGATAGGCCTATAGCCGAGAAATACGGAATAACCGTGATAGATGCTTCCTGGAACTTCTTCGAGCCGTCGAAAATACCTAAAGCCAAAACTTCCCGGAGGCTTCCCTTGTTAGTAGCAGGGAACCCAATCAATTACGCGATAGCTTACAAACTGTCTTCAGTAGAGGCGGTGTTCGCATCATTGTATATACTCGGCTTCGTAGATCAGGCCATGAAACTCCTGGGAGTACACAAGTGGATGAGGACTTTTTACGAGTTGAACAAAGAACTGCTGGAGGCTTACAGGGAAAAGACAAGGGAGGACGTAGAGAAGATAGAGAGCGAAGTGCTCGAGAAGTACAGGGAAGGCCCCTAGCTGTAACCCAGCTTCTGTATTTGAGGGCATCCGACTATGCGTTCTGGAGCCGATCGAGCCCCACCTCATCTCGGCCCCACTTGCTCCGAGAGGGACGGCCGTTTCAGCCCGCTGAAGGGCTCAATCCGCTTAAGGCTCAAGTCGCCTTGAGCCTTCGGCTTCATTTTCATCTGCGCCTTCAGCGGGTCTCGTTTCTGTGCCGTTGCCGTAGGGACTACCCACGCCCCTCAAGGGGCCTCTCTGGGGCTCGGAGGCTGGAGTTTCCTCAGCTTACGCCGTGAGCCCTCCGCTAGGGGCCTTCCCTATCAAATGGCCGGTAATGGGACTAATGTGTCTAGAACGGCTACAGCGATTGCCAAGCCTAGGCCAAGCGCTATGATAATATAAGGGCTTACCTTGATTTTCACCCTCTCCTCTTCAAAGTACCTGATGAGACCTGCCATAGATACTAAAGGTACTTCGGCCTTCTTCTTCCCTCCCTTACTCGACGGCATTTCTAATTCTTAGACCGCTTATCGCCTTAATAATTTGTATCGCCTTAATCTCGTCCTTTTCTATTATGTTTCCAGTGACGATTACGTTGGCTCCAGCTTTCGCCAACTCTACCGCCTTTTCCGCCGATCTAATACCTCCCCCTACGATAAGGGTAACGTTAGTAGCCTCCCTCACGGCCTTAACCATTTCCGGTCTAACCGGTTCCGGAGCTCCTGAGCCTGCCTCCAAATAGACGTATCTCATTCCGAGCAGTTCCGCCGCTAATGCGTAAGCTATCGCTAAACTGACATTTTCGTAAGGTATTGGTCTAGCCCTACCCACATGTGCTGCTGTACCGCCGTGACCGATTATGATATAAGCGGTGGGTAAAGCCTCAAGTCCAGAGAGCTTTACTAAAGGTGCGGCAATTACTTGGGCTCCAATCACGTAATACAATTCGTCTGAGTTCAACATACTCATGTACAATATTGCGTCTGCTTTATTCGAAATCAAATTTATATTGCTAGGAAACAAAATCTTCGGTATATCAAAATCTTCTAAAATTTCAAGAACAGAATCAAGAAACCTTTGTGATACGCCCAAAGTACCTCCTATTAAAAAAGCTGAGGTCCCACCATCATACAAAAACTTCGCTGTTTGATATAGCTTGTTCAAATCATGAATTTTTTCAGGATCAAATAGGGAAAAATGTAGGACCCTCCCTTCACCCATTAAGCTCTTCAGGTAAGCTTCCACTTTCCCCTTCAGCTTCACTGGAGTCCGTTGTAACTCGTTTGGATATTTCAATTTTCCCTTCAAGATACCTATCAAGGAATTTCGCATAGGCGTTGGCGGCGTCGAAGATAGGCGGCACCTCAAACTCATCTGATAGGCCACAAGAGCCACATTTCACACTGGCTACCCCGTTCTTTATCTCAACGGTGACGGCGACCTTACCGCACCTGGGGCACTCGAACATTTTAGGTATTTTCGGCCTAGGCTTAAGGATCAGCTTTCTCCTTTTCTTCCTACCTCCCACGCCTCTTCACCTTCACATTTTACCTTTAGGTTTTTTACCTTGCGTTTGGACTCTGGTGGAAGAGTAACTCTCGGCTTCGGACAGGTAAGCGTAGGCAAGGCTCAACGCGAGCACGACGAGACTAGCCGTTAGAACTATTTGAATTCCGTTCACGACTAAGCCATAGCCTTTGTAGTATTAACGATTTTCCGTAGCTTAAGAGGTCCATGAGGACATTGTAGCAGGTCGTCGAGTCTATCCGCTTAACGACGATTTTATCGTTGTCCTCTGCGTAATTAAACGCTTTTATATGATAACATGAGCCTTTATTGTTTTTGTATAAACTATATAAAAATGCCGGACAATTACAAGAGTTTCGAGATAACAAGTAAATTCTTTCATTCGAAATAAATACCGTAAAGGAAATCCCGTTGTCGCAAACGACGCGGAGTACTCTACCTTCCTTAACGCTTTTCAGGACTCTCGGTTCTAATTCGGTCGCCTGTGCTACCTGGTCAGGGTAATCTATTACACCTCCAGCGGCTTTTTCGAAGCTCAAGGATTGATATAACTCAAGCATAAAGAATATTTTAACCAAGATTAAGGAGTAGGGATACCTTTTGGGCCCGTAGCTTAGCCAGGACAGAGTGCCGGCCTCCGGAGCCGGTGGTCGGGGGTTCGAATCCCCCCGGGCCCGCTCTAGGGGTTAGGGGGACACCCCCTAAGACCCCCGCTTCCAACTTCAGTTTAAGGTAAGTCTCGACTACGTCAGTTAAGGGGCCGACGTAAGTTTCCCTTACGTCACTGTACCTGTATCGCGTCTTTTCCTTATTTCGCTTTAGTCGTTTCCGACAGTTAACAATACTTTAAAGTTAACAAATCGGCGACACCCTTTATAGAATGTAGAATTTAATACGCTATAGGGGATCGACAAGCTACGAGTAAATAATTATTTAAGTCACCATCTTAGGCTAGCCTTGGGGTGCTTTTCATTATGTCCTTCGAAGAAGAGGAATGGGACGAGTTTGAGGAAGAAGAGTGGGACGAGTGGGAAGAAGAAGAATGGGAAGAAGAATGGTAGTATAATTCTTAACGTTTATTATAAAAACAATTTTTGTAGAGTTTCGGTAATATTAAGAGCATTTAGGTGATCATGAATGAGAATTGCAGTAATTAATTATGACAACTGCAAGCCCGATCGTTGTGCTCTTGAGTGCGTAAGGTTCTGCCCGATCAACAGGTCGGGTTCTAAAGCTATCGAGTTAAGCGATACTGTCAAAGGAAAGCAAGGAAAGCCCGTTATCTATGAAGAGACGTGTATAGGCTGCGGAATATGCGTTAGAAAGTGCCCTTATGAGGCCATCGAGATCGTTAACCTTCCAGACGAGGCTGGAGAGCCGATGCATCGCTACAAAGTCAACGGCTTCGCCTTATTCGGATTACCCATTATCAAAAGGGGTGTCGTAGTTGGTCTGCTGGGGAAGAACAGCACGGGAAAATCAACGATACTCAGGATTTTAGCCGGCGAGCTAATTCCAAACTTTGGCGAGCCTCAGTCACAACCTAGTAAGGAAAAAGTTTTAGAAAAGTTTAGAGGTAAGGAAATGTATGATTATTTCAATAAACTCTATTCTGGTGAATTGAAAGTAGTGCACAAAATACAATACGTTGAGGCAGCTGGTAGGTACCTAAAGGGAACGGTTAGGGAGTTGCTTCAGAAGGTAGACGAAAGAAGAAAATTAGATGAAGTGAAAGATTTGCTAAATATGAAAAACATTCTAGATAAAAACGTGAGAGACCTTAGCGGCGGGGAGCTTCAGAAGCTCCTCGTGGCTGCCTCAGTTTTAAGGGAAGCAGACGTTTATCTGTTCGACGAGCCCGCGTCTTACCTGGATGTGGCCGAGAGACTCAACATGGCGAGAACAGTGAAGGAAATGACGAAGAACAAGTATGTCGTGGTAGTGGAGCACGACCTCATAGTTCTCGACTATCTTAGCGATCAGCTGAACGTCCTTTACGGACAGAGCTCCGTCTATGGTAGGGTTTCTAAGGCCTACAGTTCGAGGGTCGGGATAAATAACTTCCTTAGAGGCTACTTACCTGCTGAGAACGTCCAAATAAGAAAAGAGGAGATAAAGTTCGAATTCCGCGACATGTCGGAACTAGACCTGCTGAAGAACGTCAAGGAAAAGGTTGTCTGGAGCCACATAAGGAAGGATCTGGGAGGGTTCAAGTTCGAAGTGGAGGAAGGAGCGGCTCGTGAGGGTGAGATAATCGGTGTGCTAGGACCCAACGGAATAGGTAAAACCACTTTCGCGAGGATACTTGTGGGCGAGATTCAGCCCGACGAGGGGTTCGTTAACACTGTCGGGCTTACGCTATCCTATAAACCGCAAAAAATACTCCCCGAGTATGACGGGACGGTTCAACAGTATCTGGAAGAAGTCAGGAAAGACGCTCTATCTTCGACCTCTTGGTTCTATACAGAGGTTGTGAGGAGACTAAATTTACATAGGATCTTGGAGAGCAAAGTGACCGATTTAAGCGGTGGGGAGCTTCAAAAGCTGTACATTACGGGGGCTTTAGCGAAGGACGCGGACGTTTATGTGCTTGACGAACCATCATCTTATCTAGACGTAGAAGAAAGGTACGTTGTTGCTAAGGCAATAAAGAAGATAATTAGGGAAAGGAAGAGTATATGCTTCGTAGTAGAACACGACTTGGCAATTCATAATTACATTGCTGACAGGATAATGGTCTTTAAAGGCGTACCGGGGCTGGAGGGCCACGGCACTACTCCTCTAAGCCTAAGGTCAGGCATGAACGAGTTCCTGAAGTTGATGGACTTAACGTTCAGGAGAGACGGAGAGACCGGTAGGCCGAGGGTCAACAAACCAGGAAGCTATCTAGACAGGGTTCAGAAGGAACTAGGAGAGTATTTCTCGATGAGGGTAGTCAAAGAAGCGGAAGCGGAGTAAAATAGCGCACTGTTTCGGGTTTAAAAAATGTTTAAAACGTTACAAATTGTAAATAACAATAACAATAGTAAAAATTAGCTTAATGATGCTAACAACTGGCAGGCAAAAATTTAATAATCCCCAAACTGTAGGGGATTCGATATGCGAACTACAATAAGCGTAATAAAGGCAGACATAGGTAGCTTGGCTGGTCATCACGTCGTTCATCCAGATACTATGGCAGCCGCAAATAAAGTGCTAGCAGACGCTAAAAGTAAAGGAGTGCTGATTGATTATTACATAACCAACGTTGGAGACGATTTACAGCTCATAATGACCCATAACAGGGGCGAACTAGACCCAAAGGTTCATGAGACCGCATGGAACGCTTTTCAGGAAGCCGCTAAGGTTGCGAAGAGCTTAGGTCTATACGCAGCTGGTCAGGACCTCTTGTCGGACTCGTTCTCGGGAAACGTTAGAGGTCTAGGACCGGGAGTAGCGGAGATGGAAATAGAGGAAAGAGCGTCAGAGCCAATAGCGATATTTATGGCTGATAAGACGGAGCCAGGGGCATTTAATCTACCGTTGTATAAAATGTTCGCCGACCCATTTAACACTCCTGGCCTTGTGATAGACCCGACAATGCACAACGGCTTTAAATTCGAGGTCCTCGACGTCTACGAAGGAGAGGCCGTAACGCTTACGGCTCCTCAGGAAATATACGACCTCCTAGCTCTGATAGGAACGCCGGCTAGGTACGTGATCAGAAGGGTTTATAGGAACGATGACAACCTGCTAGCTGCGGTAGTGTCGATAGAGAGACTAAACCTTATCGCCGGTAAGTACGTAGGCAAGGACGACCCGGTTATGATAGTAAGGTTGCAACACGGCCTGCCAGCGTTGGGGGAGGTACTGGAAGCGTTTACGCTTCCTCATCTAGTGCCTGGATGGATGAGAGGGAGTCACTATGGACCACTAATGCCGGTAGCTCAGAGGGACGCTAGAGCCACCAGGTTCGACGGACCTCCAAGGCTGATTGGGTTAGGCTTTAACGTTAAGAACGGAAAGCTAGTAGGTCCGTCAGACTTATTCGACGATCCCGCTTTCGATGAAACTAGGAGGCTCGCTAACATTATAGCTGACTACATGCGCAGGCACGGACCCTTCATGCCACACAGGTTAGAGCCTACAGAAATGGAGTATACGACCCTTCCCCTTGTACTGGAGAGGTTGAAGCCTAGATTTAAGAAGGAAACCGATATGTACAAGGTTAAAGAGAGTCAATATACACACCACAAGCCCTCGGAGGAAACACACGACTAAGGGGAAGCCGAATGGGTACGGTATATACGAAGGATATTAAGAGAATAGTACGAGAGATTTATGAGAAGTACAGAGATCAAGTATCCACTGACTTCAATAAGAACAAAGAGCTAGTGAAAAGTGTAGTCGACGTTCAATCTAAGAAGGTTAGAAATAGAGTTGCTGGATATTTAACAAGGTACGTAAGATCTCTCGAAAAGGCCGCCAAGTCCTCCGAGGAGAGCGCCGAAGAAACGCTTGAGGGCTAAGGATGAGAGTTAGGTTTTTCGGATCGTTATCGTCTGGGGGATCGAAGGAAATTGACATTTCGTTCGAAAAGTCTAATATAAAACTAATTGATGTAATGAGTTTTCTTCAAGAGAAGTATAGAGGTGTGAATCTGATTTCGAACGGAAAGTTGAGACCAGATGTCATTATACTCGTAAACGGTAAGGATTATCGGTTATTAGGAGGTATAGACACTCAATTAAGCGACTTGGACGAGATATCCATAATTCCAATTAATCATGGTGGCTAATACCTTGAGACCAGCCGTAGCTTTGCAGGCCTGTTACGTATACAATTTTTTATCAAAAAAATATAAATTCAAGATCCGTAAAGATATTGTACTGTTTAATCTCGTTTTGAGCTCTGAGACAAAAATCAGTAATATAAAATCTTTTCTTGAACCTAAAGATGTATGTTATAATTTGAAAGTCGAGAGGATAACCGACAACGAAGAACGTATAGCGCTTACGGCAAACGCAATAGCTTTGATGGAGTGGCTCCTATATAATAATCCTCTTAACTGACGTAGAAGGATGTTCGACAAGCGCACAATCTTTCCATTGATACCAATAGTCTTGGGCACACTCACACTATTCGGACAAAATGTAACAAATCTGTTTCGTTTATATCAGGAAACTTTAATCACAATTGTAGGCTTGTTCGTATCAATAATAACTATTCTTATCTTAATTTATAAAAAATATAAAAATAAAATGTACATATTTTTTAAAAATTTCGAAATAAAAAATAACATCATAAAGCTCAACGTTAACGATTCGAATACATGTCTGTTCTCTATTCTCAAACTGGAAGTAAAGGTTCAAGACCAGAAAAACCCGGTTTATGTCATGAAAAATTTTCATAATTTATTGACATCCATTGAAAAGAATTTGGATTCGACGACCAAAGCATATATAATAACTAGTTTGTATCCCGTCAAGGGTACATACCTTGTAGTATGCACGAATTCGGAGCCCAATGGAAGCTCTGAAATCGACGAGAAAAGGCATATCGATACTGTTTATAGACTGAAGGTCATATTGGAAAGTATAGAGCCAGATATTCGTTTAAATCCGATTTCATCATCCAAGTACAACGTCCTCTTATCTCCTAACGTGCCAGCAGCGCTAGTATCGCCTTTCTTAACGGCAACCGGTATTAGGCCACCATTCACGAGAGCCTTTGAAGTCTCAGGAGGGGACATCGAGCTTGGCAGGACTATCGATAATCAAACCGTCGGCATATCTCTTAACGACGTAGAGAGACACATATTGATCGTTGGTTCTACGGGGTCAGGTAAAACGAACACGGCAGCGGTAATTGCGGAAGGCGCCAAAGAGAAAGGGATTAAGGTCCTAATCCTTGATTGGCACGGCGAATATACAAAGCTTATACAAGGGGCTAAAGTCTACAGTAAAGAAGGCCTTCCACGTATCGATCCATTGGGCTCAAACAAGATAGAAGAGACGGTCGAGCTGTTAGGTGATGCACTTGATTTAACCGAACCCCAAAGGTTCCTTGCCTACGTAGTGTTACAACGTCTCGTGGCTATGCGTCAATTTGATTTAACCTCTTTCCTAACGGTCTTAAAGGAAATAGACGACGATAGTTATTGGATAAGGGACGTTAAATACGCGTTAATGAGGAAGTTAATATTCACTTTAGTAGGGGACGGACAGAAGCTCTTCTCGCGTGAAGACTCCGTTAACGCGTATAACGTCGTGGAGAGGCTCTTCGATTCCAATGATGATCTGGTCGTGATAGACCTATCGGTCATAGACAGCGATGTACTAAAAAGGTTGTACGCTATGTTTCTGCTATTGTATGTATCTCAATATTTGAAGAAGAATCCGAACTCATACAGAATACTCGTGGTGTTAGATGAAGCACAGAACTATTTCATAAATAAAAACGATATAATAATAGATAGAATTATTAGAGAATGGAGAAAATTTGGATTATTTCTTTGTCTAGTTACTCAGAGCCCATCTTCCATCAGTGAGGAAGTATTAAAGAACGCGAATACGAAGATCATTCATACAATAAAATCGAATATTGACAAAAAAATTATAGTGGACTCTACGGCGTTAGATAAAGATCTCGCCGATTACCTGGATAAATTAGATGTGGGCGAATGTATATGTACTTGTCCATCTAAAAAAGCCCAAATATTAGTTAAAATCAAGAAAAAATCAGAATTTTAGTTTTAATCTTCCTCCTTCTTCTCTTCCTTCTTCTCTTTCTCTTCCTTCTTGCCGGCCGCGATTAGATCGTCTATCCTAAGGATCAGGGTGGCGGCCTCTGAGGCTGCCTTAATAGCGTTAATCTTAACTAAGGCGGGTTCTATAACGCCTAATGACCACATATCAGCTATCGTGCCGTTGAAAACGTTAATTCCATACCACTTGTTGGCCTCGTTCTCATGAGCGCTTCTGAGCTTCATGAGGAGGTCGATCGGATCGTATCCACCGTTTTCGATTAATATAGTCACTAGGCCTTCGAGGGCATTGGCATAGGCCTCTATCGCTAGCTGTTCCTTCCCTCCTACTGTTGGGGCATACTTCCTCAATCTCTTGACTATTTCAGTTTCAACCGCGCCTCCGCCTGCCACTACCCTGCCATCCCTTACTACATCCGCTACGGTTCCTAATGCGTCTTTAATGGCTCTTTCAGTCTCATCTGCGACTCTCTCTAGACCCGCACGTATCAATATGCTAACGGCCTTGGGGTTCTTAGCTCCTTCTACGAACACCATCTTGTCCTCGCCCACTTTTCTCTCCTCAACCAGCGCAGCATATCCTAGGTCCTGAGGAGTTATCTCGTCGATGTTAGAAACGACCTTCGCGCCAGTAGCCCTAGCTAACTTCTCCATGTCACTCTTCTTGGCTCTTCTAACCGCAAGGATTCCCTTCTTCGCGAGGTAAGACTGGGCGACTTCGTCTATACCTTTCTGGCAAATTACAACATCTGCTCCCGTAGCAGCGATTTTTTCAACCTTCTCCTTAAGTATCCTCTCTTCCTCTTCAAGGAACTTCTGCATTTGGGTGGGATCATTGATCCTTATCTCAGCGTCCAGTTCGGGCTTCTCCACCTCTAATGGGGCGTCGATTAACGCAATCTTCGCGTTCTCTTTTCTCTTTGGCATTCCTGGATGCACTACCTCCTTGTCCACTACTATGCCGTAAACGAGCTGAGTGTCATTTATACTGCCGCCGTGCTTCTTAACTATTTGAATGTTGTCCAGATCGACGTACCATTTATCTCCTCTAAGCTCGGCGACCTGTGTTACGGCCTTTACAACGATATCGGCTAGATACTCTCTAGCGCCAGCAACTGCCTTGCTTCCAAGTGAAGTTAACGCGACCTTCTTGAGGATGTCTACATCGTTAATTCCAACCCTTACGGCGATCTCGTCTATAGTCTTTAATGCTACTTCCTCAGCTTTCTTATATCCGCTTACAATGATAGTAGGATGAATATCCTTGTAGATCAAGTCTTCGGCTTTTCTAACTAACTCTCCTGCAAGAATGACCGCCGTTTTGGTCCCGTCAGCGGTTTCCTCGTCCTGACCCTTCGCGATTTGGACCAAAAGCTTAGCAGCCGGGTGCTGTAAGTCCATTTTATCTAGGATTGTGGCACCATCGTTCGTTATCGTCACGTCGCCGAGGCTGTCAACGAGCATCTTATCCATTCCTCTGGGTCCGTAAGTGGACTTTAGAGCCTCCTCGACCGCTTTTACAGCAGCAATGTTAATTCTAAGGGCATCCTTTCCATAACTCCTGCTCGAACCCTCTTTCAGGATAATTACAGGTATACCCTCTGGTGTTGTAGCTACCGTAGCCTGCGACATGAACTAACACCTAAGCTACACAGGAACCGGTTATATAAAAAGTTGACTTATTTCGTTTAGAAGGCAAGGTTCTACGGGTTTGACGGATAAACCGTGCGCTATTATAAGAGCTCAATCCGTCGTGACTCTTTTGTCGAACAGGATTTTCAGCTTCAGTAGTTTTTTCGAGCTTACTTTCTTAATAACACGATTAACATAATGTTCTATATACCAGTTTTTTCCTAATTTTTTCAGAGTTTTCTCTTTTCCGTTCGCTATAACGAGCGCCATTATAGCCCTATCTAAATCAGTTCTAAGGGTTCCGCTCCTGCTAACGAGGTCATACGCAATTAGGGATCTCTCGTCGCTGATGAGTTCATTAATATTAATTTTTTGCATAAACGATTCTAATTCACTTTTTATCGAATTTTTTTGAATTCTTTCAAGACACTCTAAATCCACGTACTCGATTTCGTATTTCCTATGAGAATTTGTAGACTCTTTTTGAATTTTTTTCTTATGGTATTCTAATTTTTTAGGAGTTATAACCAACGTTAGGCCGCTAGTTCTGTAATAATCCGTTACATCCCATGAATACGTCCTATCAATGACTGAGCCGCATGAGGCACAGACTAGCTCGCCGAAAGGGTTCTGCACTAGGTTCGTAGATCCGCAGTAAGGACAGGTCAAGCTCATACTCTCTGAACCACCATTTCGTATCAGACGTAACACATTTAACTGAACGTGGAAATTCAGTTAGTAACTCACTGATGACTGAAAGTTTCTCTAGCTGTGAAGGAAATCTCAGAAACAATTTCAAAATGGAAATCGTTAAAGCAGATTTGGCAAAACGGTCTAAGAAAGTGAGTTTGAGGGGTAAATTCCTGGCTATTCTAAATAGAGAAGGTAACCCTAGGTCACTCCTTCTAGTTATCGATGAGAACGAGTCAATAAAGACTAATGAGCTCCTGGAGTTCATAAACATAGCAAGACAGGTTTCCGAAGAGGCTTTGCTGAGTGTCGTCGATAAGTATGGCGATACGTTATATTACACAGTCGGTTTAATCGACCTAAAGAAGGGTTGATCGACATGGAAGGGCTAAGTACCGTGAGAGGGATGCGCGATCTGTTTGGGGACGAACTGAATAGGATAGAACATATAAGGCAAGTATTTGAAAAAAACGCTCAACTGTTTGGGTACTCTAAGATAGAATTACCTATAGTTGAATATTTTAAACTTTTTGAAGTAAAAAGTGGAGAAGAAATTAGAGAATCTATGTATGTCTTCTTGGACAAGGCTGGAAGAGAACTAGCTTTAAGACCAGAAATCACTCCTAGTATCGTTAGAACCTACATTGAACATTTCCAGCATTTTCCAAAACCAATAAGGTTGTACTATTACGGAACAGTATATAGATATGATGAGCCTCAGTATGGCAGGTATAGAGAGTTCAGACAGGCCGGTGTGGAGATGATAGGCTCTTCGGGGTTGCTGTCGGATCTAGAAGTCCTATTGCTGCTAGGTAACATCTACAAAGATCTTGGTCTCATATCTAAAATCAGGTTAAAAATAAACAATATAGGTATTTATAGAAAACTATTTAATTGTGAAGGTATTAATGAAAGACAGCAAGAACACCTTCTTCACTTGATAGATAAGAATAGGAAAGATGAAGCCCTAAAACTCCTTGAAAATTCGAAGATATATAGAACTCTAGCCGAATTATTTGATGGTAATGAGAGTAACGCCATAGAGGAGTCTAATAAGATAGGTTGTAGTATATCAGATAATATAAGTTATACAAAATTAATTTTAGAAAATATTAAGAATTTCATACCAAACTCATACATTAACTTGGGCTTCGTGAGAGGCCTAGCATACTATACAGGGATAATCTTTGAGGTTGAGCACCCTAGCGTGCCGTTCAGTATAGCTGGGGGAGGAAGATACGATAATTTAGTAGAAGTATACGGCGCAACTCACACCCCGGCAGTAGGTTTCGCTATCGGTGTGGATAGAACCTCGTTGGTTCTAGAGAAAGATATCTCTTCTCTCAACGAGAAATCCAATAGAGCTATTATATTATTACTAGTACAAGATACGAAAACTATACAGGTCGGATTACAAATACTTGAGCTCTTACATGAGGTAGGTGTTGCCGCTAACTTCAGTCTCAAGAGTTCGATTTCGGTTTCTAAACTGATACCTGATTTTCTTAAGGAAGGCTATTCGCATTTAGTAATAATTGGAAACAAAGAGGTTGAGGAGGGATATGTAACGGTGAAAGATCTCCGAACCAGGAAACAATACGAATTGCGCATTCCCCTCTCCGCCGAGTCGCTGAAACAAATATTTTAGTTATTTGTGGTGATTCACGCTTGAGATCATGGCCGAATTACCCTCGACCGCTGTGGGTGCCGTGTTTTCGGACGGCGTGATTCTAGGGGCAGAAAGGAGGTTAAGCTACGGCTATTACGTGCTCAGCAAGTCCGCTAAGAAAGTTCATAGGCTGCTACGATTCGGCATAGCTGGTGTAGGACTCTTCGGCGACATGCAGACTCTAATGAAAATTATGAATTATGAGATAAAATATTACGAAATGTACAATAACAGAAAAATTAGTACGAAAGCGGCGGCTAAATTGCTGTCGACTATTCTGTACCAGTACAAGTTCATGCCGTTCATCTCAGAACTACTATTCGCTGGGATAGACGATTCTAAGCCTCAGCTGTTCGTGCTTGACCCGTTGGGCTCGCTAATTCAGGACGATTATGCCGCTTTGGGCTCAGGGGCAAAAGTAGCGATCGGTATCTTAGAGGCGGAACACAAGAAGGACATGAGCGTGGACGTGGGCAAGGAGATCATAATAAAAGCTCTGAGAGCGGCAATAGAAAGGGACGTCACGTCTGGTGACGGCATCGATCTCCTTATACTAAGAACAAACGGAAGTAGTGAAGAAGAAAGTATCCAACTTTAACTTTAATTTTATGATATTTAATTTGCTATCGACTTTCAGTTTAGCTTCTTTATACAAACATATACGTGATCCATCATGTTAAGTATACCACTCGATATTATTCCTGAATTAGAAACGATCTTTACGAGCAATCCATACAAAGAGATTAACGATACGAACGCGTTGTCGCTCTTTTTCTCATAGAAGAGGTACCCATGGGCGCAAAAGTCGTTCGGCGTGTAATTCGGTTTGTCTCTGCTCACGACGAAGGCGACTTCGTTACCCTCATCGAAGATGTCGATCTCCTGGACCAGATCTACCGTGGCAGTAAAGTCACCACAATCGAGGTTCAGAAGTTTAAGGCCCTTAAGGCTCCCCGGGACCTTGGAAATCACTTTACACTCCTTCTCGATCTCCGGCATCCCGAAGGCCTATATCCAAAAACCTAAATATGGTTTACCGTTTATAGCCATCGATGAGCTATTCGCCCAGGAACATTAAGGCCGATCTATCGGCGATGTTAGATAAACTCGTCGTAGTCAGGTTGACCAGCAACAGGACTTATACCGGAATTTTGAACTCTTACGAGACAACTCCTTTCCTGATCAGTTTAACTAACGCAAAGGATAACGAGAATAACGTGTTCTACAAAGTGCTCATAAACGGAGAATACGTAAGCGAAATATTGCTAAAGAGCTCTCCCCTTTTTGAGCCAAGGGAATTCGCAAGCTTTCTTGAGAAGAGCCTCGGACTGAGGTCGACCGACATCAAAGTCTATGACGAGGCGGGAGTCGTTGTGGTGCTCGATAAGATAAAGGTTACGGAGAACGGCGTAGAGGGAAGCGGCCCGATGGCACAAAAAGTTTACGACGTTTTTAACGACTATGTAAAACGGAAGAAAGAAGGGAAATGATAGGAGACTTCGAGGTAAAGTATGAGGACTTAGCTGCTAGGATAGGTGTTTTAGAGACCAGGCACGGGAAATTCGAAACCCCTGCTTTCTTTCCAGTAGTTAATCCCTCTAAGCCTGAGGTCTCCGTATCGGAGCTAGCCGAAGTGGGTTTTCACAATTTCATCACAAACAGTTATTTGATTAAAAAGAATTACGGTCGAATTGGGAAAATTCATGATTTCTTTAAGTCGAATGACTTCATCATAATGACCGATTCGGGCGCTTATCAAATCCTTCAATACGGTAATATAGAAGCGGAAAACAGAGATATAGTGAGCTACGAAATAGAAATATCGCCAGACATAGCGGTCATTTTAGATATACCCACGGGCGACGAAACGGACGAGGAGAAAGTCAGGCAGAGCGTCATGGAGACCCTAAGGAGGGCTGAGGAAGTCAGGGATCTCGTGAGGGCCAGCATGAACGAGATAGTTTGGGTTCACCCAATTCAGGGCGGAAGGAATTTAGAGCTCCTCGCCTATTCAGCCAAAGAGGCCGATAAGAGAGATTACTATAAGCTTCTCGCCCTCGGCAGCCCAACGGTTCTGATGCAGAACTACGATTACGGGACGCTTATAGATATGATATTCACGGCTAAAATCAACGTTAGTAGAGGAAGACCTTTTCACCTCTTCGGCGGAGGGGTCCCACACCTCATACCGTTCGCCGTAGCCCTAGGGGTAGACTCGTTCGATTCCGCTTCCTATATACTATACGCGAGGGATGACAGGTACATATCCAGAGGGAGAGTTTACAGACTCCAAGACCTCCAGTATTTCCCTTGCAGTTGCCCCGTATGTAGGAAATACAGTCCGAAGGAGCTTCTGGAAATGCCTAAGGAGTCGAGAGTCAAGCTATTAGCTATTCACAATCTTCACGCCATAAGGGAAGAGATAAACGCCACTAAACAAGCCATTTACGAGGGCCGACTATTCGAGTACCTCCAGGAGAAGGCGAGGGTGCACCCCGCCTTGTATACTGCCTTTAAGAAGTTACTAAGGTACGTCGAATATCTAGAGAAATACGATCCCAGGACCAGAGGCGAAGTGAAGGCCGTGTTCATGTACGACATGGACTCCATGAAAAGGCCCGAAGTTCTGAGGCATGATAGGTACATAAATATATTGTCTAAAACGAGAGAAACCGCAATTGTACTATGTTGGAAAGAGCTCGAAAGACCGTATTTCAACGATGAGAGAGTTATGAAATTGAGCGAGCAAGGCGACGTGTTCGTTTTCTTACCTTTTTACGGCGTAGTTCCCGTGGAAGTGGCCGGTTCTTTCCCCTATTCTCAAACCGAAATTCCGGAGGAACTCGACGAGGAGGTGATCACAGCGTCAGTAGCCAAAGCCAAGGAGACTTTAACGAAGAAGGGCTACATAAAAATCATATACATGGGTTGCGATGAAATATTCAAGAACTCTAATTAAAAGATTTAGATTTCACATATAGATTCTTCCTGAACCGCTTCCAGGTTGCATTAATTCTTTCTGGATAATCTCAAACTGCTTCTGTATCTCCTCTTCTATCTTCTTCGCCTCTTCGTATAGGCTGGCGGTCTCGAACTTCACGTTCAGCATTTCGTTGATCGTTTCGATGGCTATCGCTGCCGCTGCCGGATCGGGCCTGTCCCTATCCGCATAAGGTAAAATAACGACGCTCGGAAAGCCTTCAAACTCGGAATAAATAGTTAGAAGCGCGAGAGGACCTACAATGAATAGCTGTTTTTCCATATAGGGGTAGTTCAAGTTCCTAGTGTTACTCGAAGTTTTTAGCCACCTGAGCTTTTCGTTACCTTCAGCGTATCGCTTGTCCAAACCTCCTATAAATATACCTTCACTTATTTCGTGCTTCAGCGCCCATTCCACTATTCCTTTTGAAAACTCCGCCCATTCGGCCTGATGGGGTAAGAGGTGGTTTAGGATCGCTACGATTCTAAGATCCTCATTAAGGAAGATCTCGAAGGGGGCCGCAAGACCGTATTCTTCAACGAACGCGACATCCCTCATTCTTTTGGTCTCAATGAACCCGACCCTTCTGAAACCGCCCGAGAGAATAAGATGTCTTACAGCTAAGTATCCGACTTCACCGATCGTCCTAAATCCCGTTATAAGCGTCGAGCCTTTTAGGGCGTCGGCGCTTATCCCTTTCAATAGGAACTTAATCAAAGTCCTTCGCACCTCTCCTTACATTCACGGCAACACCTCTCTTATATTGTTTCACCTCTTCACCGGACACCCTCATCTTGCCCACGGCTACTAGTGCGTCGTTCTCGTCGACCACAACAACCTCATCACCCGCTCTCAATTTAGGATCTACATCCATCACGAACTTAGCGAAGACGCTCCTACCCTCCATGACGAAGCTCTTGACAGACGAAGGAATCACCACCCTTAGAGCGGGTGGGTTAGTACACTTCAGAATTACCTTAGCCGAGGCTTCCTGTAGGGAGAAAAGTAGGTCTTGGGCCCTTAAAACCAAGTAAAGGATTCCGTCAGGGGTTAACACGTTCCTGATTTTCCCCGTGTTGACAGACCTCTGAACGTAAAACTCCCGATCGCTTGGAAAAAGACACGACGCGACGGAGCTGGAAATGAACTGGTACTCCGCGATTCTTCTCAAGACCTTTAACTCGTATTCGTTTATAGGCTCAGGAGGGCTGAGGTTTTCCTTAGGGATCATGCGTACTTTCCGCCCGTGTCCTTCTTGGACTCCTTAAACCTCTTCTTCTCTATTGTCTGCAGAGCCTCCATCAGGTCGTCGTTATTTATGCAAGTCCTGTCGTTCCTGATCGCTACGTAGCCAGCTTCAGTGACAACGGACCTTATCTCGGCACCGCTGAACCCTTCAGTTAGGCTGGCCAGAAGCTCTACGTTGATCTCCTCACACTTCTTTACTTTTTTCAAGTATATCTCGAATATTTCCTTTCTTCCTCTGAAATCTGGTAACGGTACCTCTATTAGCCTATCGAACCTTCCAGGCCTTAAGAGCGCGGGATCGAGAATGTCTAACCTGTTAGTGGCGGCGATAATTTTCACGTTATCTAGCGGCTTGAAGCCGTCTATCTCCGCGAGTAATTGCATCAGGGTTCTCTGAACCTCCCTCTCGCCGCTGGTTCCGAGCTCTATTCTCCTGGCACCTATCGCGTCTATTTCGTCAATGAATACAATTGCTGGAGCCTTCCTTCTGGCAAGGGCGAACACCTCTTTCACCATTCTAGCCCCTTCGCCTACGAACTTCTGAGCGAACTCCGACGCAACCACGTGAATGAAGGTCGCGTTACTCTCAGCCGCAACTGCCTTAGCCAACAACGTCTTTCCGGTCCCAGGAGGCCCGTAAAGGAGCACGCCTTTAGGAGGATCGATTCCCAGTTCCCTGAATAAATGAGGCTTAACTAGGGGTAACTCAACGACCTCCCTAAGCTCCCTTATTTGCTCCGAAAGGCCGCCTATGTCGGAGTACCTCACGTTGGGTTTCTCAATTACTTCTAACGCTCTAACCAGGGGATCCTCCCTGCCAGGTAGAACCCTAACTATAGCGGAGTTCCTTTGAGTGAGGGCCACGGAAACTCCAGGCACCAGTTTGGACCTGTCAACTCGGGGATCGATCTGTACAATTAGAACTGGCCCGGTCGAGCTTTTAACCAGGGCTAAGTCGTCTGGAAGCACCTCTATAAGCGTTCCCTCAATCAGCGGTGGGCTAGTGACCTTCTCGAGCTCGTTCTTATAGTAGTTCAACTGATCGCGTAGTCTCTCGTTCTCTCTCATCAGCTCGTTGATCTTCTCCTCGTAAATCGCCTTGAGGCTAATGGGGTCGTACACTGATAGCCGTTCCTTGAAGCTATCAACGTCGCCGGACAAAGCGCACCTGTTGTGTTAGTTTAACGCAATAACCATAAAAACGTTTAAGCCTAGATGCGGATAATTTCAAGTGCTAGGCTCAGCGGTAAAGTACTGCGATCTGTGCGGAGCTCCGTTAAGAGGAAAAGGCCACACGGTGGTTTATGAGGGTGGCATAATTACCGTTTGCGATTCCTGTTACTCAAGGATAGCTAAGTTCGCGAAGCCCTACAACCTCGAGAGGACAGCTCAAAAGACCCAGCAAAGGCCCAGGCAAACAAATAAAACCGTCGATAAGGAGCTCATGGTGGTCGACGATTATCCAACGATAATTAAGAACGCTAGGGAACGCTTGGGAATGACGCAGAAGGATCTGGCTGACAAGCTCAAGGTATCCGAAGGAGTCATTAAGAGATTCGAAGCGGGGAAGCTGAGACCGACTTTAGAACAGGCTAGGGAACTGGAGCGCGTTCTAGGCGTGAAGCTGATCCTTGAAGTTCCTTCGGGAGGGGAGCAGTCTAAGTATTCACGCGATGCTTTGACCTTAGGGGACGTGGCGGTAGTAAGGGAGAGGAAGTGAAGGCTATTCTGTTTACGCCTAAGGAGTACGAGGACGAAAGCATTAGTTTGGCCGAGACGGCGGGCTATGAGGTAATTAAAGTCTACTACATCAAAGGGGAAACTAACCCTAAGTACTTCGTGGGACAAGACAAAGTTGAGGAACTCAAGAATAGTGATTCGTTTGACACGTTGATAATTTTCGATGGCCTGAAGTCCCGTCACTTCATCAATTTGCAGAAGGAGTTTCCGCAGAAAAAGATACTCGACAAAATATTCTTACTCCTGGAGATTTTCGCGCTCCGTGCGGGATCCGCAGAGGCTAAGCTCCAGATCGAGTTGGCCAGGCTCAACCACGAGCTACCAATATTAAAGGACCTTTTCAGGAAGGCAAAGTTGGGCGAGCAACAGGGTCTGTTAGGCTCAGGAGTTTATGGGATCGAGCCGAAGATAAGGCTATACAAGAAGAAGATAGCCAGGATTAAGGAGGAGCTGAGGAAGCTGAAGGAAATCAACGAGAGACGGTCTCAAGAGAGGATGCATGGCTCCAACTTTATCGTTGCGATATCTGGGTACGCCAACTCCGGGAAATCCACCCTCTTCAACGTCCTTACTGGCGGAAATCAGAAGGTGGACAGCAGCCTTTTCACTACCACTTCACCGAAAAGGAAGGCGGCTTACGTCAACGGAGAAAGAGTAGTCTTCGTCGATACGGTCGGGTTCATCAGAGGTATACCGCCAGAAATAGTGGAGTCCTTCTACGTGACTTTATCCGAGATCAAGTACTCCGACCTCATCCTCCTGCTTTTCGACGTCTCACAGGAAGAGAGGACGTTACTGGATATGATGCAGTCGGCTTTCAGGACGTTGAGGGACATAGGGATTTCGGGAAAACCCATCATAATATGCCTCAACAAGGCTGACCTGGAGCCCAATTACGAGGAGAAAGCGGAGTTGGTTAGACGGAAGGCAACCGAGCTATACTCTCCCATACTCGACGTTTTGTCAATATCAGCCTTAAAAGGTATAAATATAGAACTGTTAAGGGATAAGATATCGAGGTTAGCGAGCTCAAGGAAGTCTACGTCCTTAGGTTACACCACAGGCCCCAGAGAGATAAGAGAGTCACAACCCACGTCATTCTGACCGCTAGGGCTTTCGGGGCTAAGGGAGTCTACGTCGAGGGAATGGACGAGAACCTCATCGAGTCCGCGAGGAAGGTAGTCGAGACCTGGGGAGGCAAGTACTTCTTCGTGGACTTCGTCGACAACCCGGTCAGCTTCATTAAGAGGTGGAAATCTGATGGAGGGCTAGTAGTACATCTGACGATGTACGGCTTACCTCTGGAGGAAGTCATAGAACAAATCTCCTCCACTGAGTCGAGGGTTTTAGTCGTCGTGGGCTCAGAGAGGGTTGAGGGCGTTTATTACGGACTCGCCGACTACAACGTAGCGGTGGGAAACCAGCCCCACTCGGAAGTGGCAGCGCTTGCCTTGTTTCTTGATAGATTTTATAAGGGTAGGGAATTATATCTAAACTTTGGCGACTCTAAGCTGAAAATAGTACCACAAGCCCGCGGGAAAAGGGTGGTTAGGAATGGCTGAAGAGGAGTTCTTCTTAGAAGTCGCAAGGAAAACAGTGGGCGAGGACTACTTAGACGTGCTCAATCACCTGATTAAAAAGGGCACTGAAATAACGGATAAGGACTTAGCTGCTGAAATGAACCTCAAGGATAACGAAGTAAGGAAGAAGCTGTATGTACTCCAAGAGTATGGGTTCGTAACTTACAGGAAAGTCAGAGACAAGGAGACCGGCTGGTACGTTTATTACTGGAAAGCGAACGTCGAGAGCCTCAACGAGATAATCCTCCAGAGGAAGAGGGAGGTCTTGGGTAAGCTCAGGATGAGACTAGAGGGGGACTCCTCCCAGGTTTATTACGTTTGCCCCAACGATGGTTATAAGGTGGACTTCGACGCAGCCATGGAACAGGACTTCAAGTGCCCTAAGTGTGGCACACCCTTCGAAGTTTACGACAGCGACAGGTTTAGCTCAACGTTACGTGCTCTGATAGAAAAGCTCGGTAACGAGATTGAAAATGAGACGAAACTCCTCGGAAATAAGAGTAGTTGATCTGTTCAGCGGGGCAGGGGGCTTCTCGAGGGGTTTCAAGGAGGCAGGGTTTAAGGTAGTTCTAGGCGTAGATATAAATCACGACGCTGTAAGGACTTACTCAACTAATTTTCCAGAAGCCGTAGCGTTAGAAGAAGACGTAAGGCACGTGTCAGGCGAGGACATAACGGAGTTGGTCGGTAGACCGGACGTCGTCATAGGAGGACCCCCATGCGAGGCCTTCACCGCCGCCAACCCATTCAGGATGCGTGAACCTCTGGAGAGGTTATATTTCGACGAAAGGGGCAACCTGACTCTCGAGTTCGTTAGGCTGGTCGGGGAGCTAAGGCCTAAAACTTTCGTTATGGAGAACGTTCCGGCGCTAGCGGAGACCAAAGAGTTAAGGGAGGCATTGGCCTATGAGTTCAAGAGGGTGGGGTACGAGACGATTTACTTCAACTTCCTAAACGCGGAAGACTACGGAAATCCCTCACGGAGGAGGAGGCTCTTCCTATCTAACGTACCTATCAGGCCTCAGAAGGTTGATAGGGAAGTCACGGTGTGGGAGGCGATAAAGGACCTAAGCGGCAGGATCGACGTTCCGAACAACGAGCCTTACGAAGTGAGCGAGAAAAAGCTCAAGAGGATCGCCAGGATGGAAGTGTGGGATCACCTTACAATGTATAGGGCTTATGGGGACAGGAACATCCCGCTCTACGTGAGGCTTCATCCCGACGAGCTAGCGCCTACAGTTCTGGGAAACTCCAGGTTCATACATCCCTTCGAGGACAGGTTCCTGACTGTGAGGGAACAGGCTAGGCTGATGAGCTATCCCGACGACCACGTCTTTCTGGGTTCGAGGGACGAGCAGTACAACCAGGTGGGCGAGGCTGTTCCAGTAGCCTTATCAAAGGCTATCGCGGAATACCTAAAGGGGATATGGAATGATATTAGTCCTCCATAACGTAACCAGCACTCAAAGGCTAGTCGATACCGCTAGGTTGGCCTTTCAGAACGACGTGATGTTCGTGGTGACTAAAGTGGGGGGAACAGCCGCTCAGGCCGGCGTTCCGGAGGCGTCGAAACTGGCCTATAAGCTGGGTAAACCCTTCCTGGTGCTTCCTGACCTTAAGGACGCCGTTGACCTGCTCTCGCCCGATAAGGTCTTCCTGGTTACCAACTCGTCACAGAAGAAACTACTGGGGGAAGACTTGAAGGGGAAAGCGATGGTGGTGGTCTCAGGCACAGAAAACGGCTTCTCAAAGTTCGACCTCAGTTTAGGGGAGAGCGTAAGGCTTAGCGACGTTGACGTAGACCAGAACCCGGTGGTTCAGGCCTCTCTCCTCTTCTACTGCCTACGGAAAACTTAAAGCGTGAAAGGGATAAACTCTTCCTGGGCCCGTCGTCTAGCCTGGTTAGGACGCCGCCCTCACACGGCGGAGGTCCTGGGTTCAAATCCCAGCGGGCCCACTCATTTCTTTTGACAGAAATTGATAAGGTATTCGTAAACGTATCTGTGAAGGGTGAGCAGCTGTTAGACTAGTCCTCTCACATTATGTTGTGTTAACCGGTAGATTAAGGCACTAACAAAGATTAACGAGATCGTCCTCCCTCGCTTTCTCTCAGCAAGATAGGTATATATATATATACTCTTAGAGTTAATGCATGATATGAAAGAAGCTCATTTAGCGAAGTGTTATATATTGTTATCTGACGATACTGAGACAGCTTTCAGTTCCCCGAAACTACTCGTTCATGAGGAAGTACTTTATCGTTCTAGGTAAATTCTCCGCACGAAAGTGTCGTAGCGCACAGAAGCACAAATATATAGTATAGGAACCATTTAATCCGTTAATATGGACCGATGTTGTGTCCCTCTTTTGAATGAAAATAAGAGCTGTCTTAGAACCAACATCAGAAAAGCGGTATAGAAAATTGAATATTCTCTAAGAAGCATGCGAAGAACCTCAGGGAAATGAGTGAGCTGTTTAGGACCGGTCTAACCTATACACTCAGAACATTCAGAGATCGTTAAGGAAGTTAAAAACGTATTAAATAAAATATAAAATATTTGATTAATTATCAATTTAAGGATATTTAAAAATATATTCAGCACAAAATAAGCTTTTTAAACTTCCATGTTTATAAGATGAATTTATTAGTTCTTGTTCATAGAATTGTAAATTGGCGATAAGTTATGGCCCAGGTAACAATTGAAACAACACAAAAGTTCCTACCTGTCCTAAGGGTAACTCTTGGATGGATGTTCTTCTCCGCCTTCGTGAGAAGGGTTATCAACGTTCCAGCCAAACTCAACCCGCAGTCTTCAGCGTACGTAGGAGGTAAACTCATAACGTTCCTGCCACACACCTGGAGTCCCCTGAAAGGGATTTTGATTTGGCTGCTCGAAAACCCAACGCTGCTTTACGAGTTCTTATTAACGTTCACGGCTTTAGAAGCTATCTTCGGACTCATGATGATTTTAGGCCTCTTCACTAGACTCTCAGGTTTTGGTTTAGCTATGCTCGCTTGGGGAATGGGACCGGCAGCGGGTTGGCTAGGCTCGACTTGCGTAGACGAGTGGCAGATCGCTTCAGTGGAAGGCGCAGCAGCGCTGATGTTCATGCTGACCGGCAGCAGGTGGTTATCCATCGACCAGATTCTTTATTCTAAGTATCCTGACGGTATTAAGATAGGTAAAATAAGAATACCCCTGTGGTGAGTTGATATGAGAACTTTAGAAATAATCGCGATAATATTTATGCTAATCGCCACGGGCGTCACGTTTGGGCTATATCAGATTAACTTCCAAGGTTTCACCCATCTGACCAACTACTCCAAGACTCCGGCCTATGATCTGAGCGGCACCAGGCTGTACTCTAACGGAACCCTGCTACTTAACGTAACTAGGACGGCTGGGCCCGACACCTACGGAGGTTTCATAGTCCTAGTGCAGATCCTATACCCCAACGGCACGGTCCTGTACCAATGGACTGGTCAGCAGTTAGGTATGTTGCCTCAAAGCGAC